>Ga0335077_10000474_pt1 | contig 44437 bp, 64 predicted proteins | sample Lox_Sample_31_FD_207151 | JGI IMG/M metagenome (GOLD analysis project Ga0335077, IMG submission 207151) | Soil microbial communities from Loxahatchee National Wildlife Refuge, Florida, United States - Lox_Sample_3.1 | ecosystem: Environmental > Terrestrial > Soil > Wetlands | place: USA... | reverse complement strand
GCGACCACGATCGAAGACGATATCAACGCCGCGATGGAATCGGTCTATCATCAGACCGGCCAACAGAAGGATTTCGATCTGATCTGCGGCACAGCGTTAAAGAAACTGTTCAGTTCATTTGCCGCCTGGGTGCCGAGCGCGGTCTCCACGGTGCCCTTGCGCCGGTATAACCAGGACGCGACCAGCAAATCGATCATCGCGACGGTCGATTTCTGGCAAGGCGATTTTGGGAGCGTTAAACTGATTTTGAGCCTGTTTCTGGCAGGGCTGCCCACCGGAGCATCCGCTGCTAACATCATGAACGGGCGCGGTTACTTCTGTGACTGGGACCAGTTCGAGCTGCGGTATAACCGGATGCCTGGTTACCAGGAAAACCCGAATCTGGGTGGTGGTCCAAGGGGTTACGTAGACGCGATCTGCGGCCTTGTGATCTATAACCCGCTCGGGTTAGCAAAAGTCGCACCGACTGCTTAAAGGGCGCTAGCGCCATGATCACCGGTTGGGAGGATTTCGCTCGCGACCTGGCCCAAGCCTATGGCGAGGGCTTCGTAAGTGATTTCTGCCGGTCGATCCTGGACGAGGAACAAGCGAAAAATGAGATGGCGTACGGCTCGCAGCAACGCGTCGCTGCTGCGAGCGCTCACCTGGACAACTGCTGGGTAGACGGTCTGGGCGAGCTGCATATGCGCCTGGATCCGTCTGTCTACTTCTACTGGACCCAGCGATGCGGTCCACAGATCTGGAATGACAAAGACTTTGTTAGAAAGCTCAAGCGCGACAACCCGAGCATCGCTCTGCGTGCCCGTAGTCGAAAAATGATGATTAGCCGCCCGTGAATCCGCCCGTTTCGACGCAGCGTATTTTATATGGAATCGCCAGGCGAGTGGGTCTCGAGCCAACCGGCGACGATGCTAATCTTTCTCCAAGCAGATCCAGAGAGATTCTTGAGTTCATTGATACTCGACTCAAGGAAGCTTGGGAACTCTATGACTTTGTTGAGACTACCTTCGTTGAAGAGCGCGCGTTTAGCCCAGACTACGATCCGACAGTGTCCTACAGCCAGGGTGATGTGGTCTGGGATTGGTGCTCCAGGTACTACTACCAGGCGCTCGTGCCCACAATTGGTGGCAGTCTTTCCAATTCCGCGGTCTGGCAGGCTAATGTAAGTCCTTACCCGCGCACCGTCCTGTGGCAGCAGCCTGGGCACACTCCGATCGGGACAGCGTTCACTGCCTGGAACAAGAACCCCTACTCTGACATGAACCGGACTCCAATCCCGTTCCTGTTATCTAACAACGGCCTCGAGTTCTCCTTATCGCCGGTTGTGCAAACGGTCTGGATTCAGTTCAGGATCCCCTATCCCGGCATCGGCTTGGACGAATGGGATAGCACTGAGACCTACAACACCGGTGACGCCTGCTATTACGGCATGGACACCTACCTGAGCCTGATTGATAACAATCTGAATAACACACCACCTTCCAACTGGCAGCAGTTCCGGATCCCGTGGGTGTTCAGAGGGTTCGTTACCCAGGCAGCATTCAGCGACACTTTGATTGTTAGCGGACAGAACGAGAAAGCGCCTGACCAGTTGCAGCAGGCTTACGCATTGCTGGCCAGCGAATTCGACAAACAGACAATTCAGGCCGGTCAGTTCACCGGCTACTCAGCGAGGGTCGTCTGATGCCACTCACCAAAAAAGGCCAGAAGATCAAGTCCGCCATGACGGAGCAATACGGCGAGAAAAAAGGCGAGCAGGTTTTCTACGCCAGCAAAAACAAAGGCAATATCACCGGAGTCGATCGGCCAAGGAAGAAGAAGAATAGAGGAGGTTTGATGAACTAACATGGCTGTACTGTCGACCAAACAACGCAAGAAATTACCCAAGAGCCAATTCGCTCTTCCCGGTAAAGGAGAAGGACCACAAGGCAAGGGAGCCGGTTCGTATCCGATTCCAGACCGTGCTCATGCGGCCAATGCATTGTCCAGGGTAAGCCAGCACGGATCACCGGCTGAGAAAAAGGCAGTCCGCGCCAAGGTCCACAAAAAGTATCCGGATATGGGTGACAGCGGCAAGAACGGTCTGATGAACAAGACTAACAAAAAATGAACGCTGAAGCGCCACAGCCTCCGAAGCAAAATGGCAGTGCAACCTCCGCTCTGTTGCAGATGGCATCCGGTGGCGACAACTGGGTTAAACTCGCTACGATCGGGCTGATTGTCTTGAGCGGTGGTAGCAACTGGCTAGCCACCCAGCGCAGCGGAGATGATAACCGGGAAGAGGTGCGACGGGTAGTTAGTGAGATTAATGAGCTCTACAGCGAATTACACACCACCATCGATAGACAAAAAGAGATTTTGGACACCGTAAAACGGTTAGAACAAAAGCTTGGCAAATGAGCAAAAGCGCTGTCGTCCACTTCGGCAACAACTACATAATGCAGCTTGATAACAAGCCAGGTATCCTTGGCTGGACTTGTCCGCTTGCGGTCGATGCGGACGGAAATCCTCAAGCTTATCATCCGGACGGGAGCCCGCCTGGACTCGACTACCTGGCTAATGCGGGTTCGCCTGGTAATTGGTGGGGGATCGCTTGTGATTCGAAGGGTAATCCCTATGTGCAATCACAAGAAAATGTCGCGCCCGGTTTTTACGTTTCGACAACCGCGCTAGTGGCGCCTGGGTTTCACGATAGCCATCCAGCTAAATACGTCGATAGCGGGCTGATTCCATTTATCGTGCTGCCCTCTAAGCCAACGTTCAGCCCCGAACAAACGTTGGGCGACCTGGCAATGGTCTTTAATAATAAGACCGGCAAATGTTCCTGGGCACTGTACGCGGATATCGGACCTGCAAATCAGCTGGGGGAAGGATCAATGGCGCTTTGCGATGCTTTAGGGGTCAACAGCGATCCGAAGAAGGGTGGCGAACCAAGCGAAGTGATCGCCATGATTTATTTCCCAGGTTCGTATGTTGGCTGGCCCGCGAAGCTGGATGATCTGGCGAATGCCGCTTATCAGCTTTTCATCGATTGGGGAGGCTATGACAGTGCCAAGCTGCTTCTGCCGCAAATCAATTGGGAGCAATTCCCAGATATAGGTCCGCCGCCGCCAGAACCGACACCGATTCCGCCTCCAGGGCAGCAAGTTGTGAATATCACAATCGATGTTCCGCCGGGAGTGACAGTAAACGTCGTCCAGAACGTATCCAATGCCTAGGTGGCAAAGACAAGCAGGACCGAATGATCAGCAAATGGGTTTTTCCTGGCCGCAGCCCGTTGGCGACACGGCCTTTGCCGGCATGGACATGAAGACGAAGGACCCGGCTCAACTGCTCACCGGCTGGTACGCTGAAGGTTACAATTTGCGCCTGGAAAACGGGGGAATGGCTACCCGCAAGGGTAGTCTCTGTCCAGGCGCACTCAATTATATTAACTATGGGCAGATCTACGGAGTAGGCGTTTTCTCCGATCCCAACGGGCTCGAATGGCTAGCCTTAGCGGTGACCCAAGGCGTCTGGTTTGTGCGGGACTGTGAAGCGGCGCACTTCATTCCGATGACCACGGTGATCAATTACACCGTCGAGTTCAGCCAGCTATTCAACAATTTCTACATGTGGCGCGGGCCCGATCTGACGCCGCTCATGTGGCAAGGCGATTGGAGCGTCTACTGGCAGGCATTGCCTGATCCAGGCAGCAGCGACACAACGCGATACCCGATGCCTAACGCAGTCACTGCGGAGTCCATGTCGAACAGGATATTGGTGCCGCATGACCGGGATGGGCTCGCTATCAGCGATATCGGTGAAAGCGTCTATCAATGGGCTGTTAACGATTTTCGGATCAATTCGGGTGAGGCTGACACTCTGGTGCGCGTTTTTCCGTGGGTGCAGGAAACCGTGCTCTGCTTTAAGCAGCATTCCATCTTCCAGATGGCGAACGTCACAGGCGATCTATCCAGTGCGACTTTACAAAAGCTACCCGGCACTAAAGGACTCGTAGGCTTAAAAGCTGTCACTGCTGTCGCAGGCGACATCTATTTTCTGGATTACGGAGGGGTCTACCAGGTCAGCCAGGTTTTCGAGGGTTCGCCCCAGGCCGGTTCGTTGCCCGTCTCAGACAACATCAAACCAATACTGGATGCCATCAACTGGAACGCTGCCGGCGGTATCAGAGCCGAGAACAGGCGCGAACGAGTCTATTTTGCGGTGCCGCTCCAGAACGCTACACGCAACAACGTGTTGCTAGTCTACAACATGATCAGCGCTAGCTGGGAATCGATCGACACCTTCGGAGATGCCGATTTCAGAATCGATGACCTGGTCAAAATAAACTACATCGGCGATCGCCGCATATTCGCGATTGATCGCGTAAAAGGGATTGTCCTCCTTCTGGAACAGGGCAGAACGGACATCCTCGGCAACACCACTGATTACGAGTACCAGATCGATTTCGGAGTCTTGACTCGGGGCTATACCGGGGTCGGCCCGCGCAACAAATTCCCGCGCGTCGCTATCGCCTGCGCAACCTGGAATCCAGATTTTACTGTCGAAGCATTCGTAGACGGTTCGAACGCAAAAACGCTCGTCGCAAATCGGACTAAGGACAGGACTAAATACGAGACATTCGGCAAAACACGCTGGAATCCGGAGAATCTTAACGACGACCACGCTAGCGCCAGGCGCAAAGACTACTCCGTAGGGCTGCCGCTGATGCTTGGGGCTAACGGTGTCGAGCTCGAACGCCAGCAGGAGTCAACCGAGCGTTTCGATGTCGACCTCTTCGGACGCTATTGCCAGTTCAGGATCGAGAACAATGTCGGCACTCTGGGCATTCGTTCAATCGTGCTCGAAGAGTTCGAAGATCAGCGCGCACCCAGGACTGAAATTTAGCTTATGGCAGATCTCACCGTCATTCCATCCCTTCAGCTTAAAGAGACCGACATTCTCACGGTCGACAAGATTAACCTGATGGCAGTCCCGGTGGTCTCACTTTCGATCGAGACGCCTGTCACTGACGAGAATTTTTTCAGGAACGGTAATTTTTACTCGAGTTTTTGGGCGACGCCGGCAGGGGTGTCCTGCCCGGTTGGTGCTGAAACTGTCAATGCCGACTACTGGAGCATCAATCCGAACGGTGCGGCTGTTAATTGCAAGCGTTCAACCGACGTACCAGACCTTTACTCGCTCTGGAGCATGGAAGTCGACGGCGCTGCAAACGTCACTGACTGCTCGATAGGCCAGCAGATCAATGGCGACTTGAGCGCGACCCTGCGCAGGCCTTGCACCTGGAGCGGCTACATCGAAAACAATTCCGGAGGTCTGCTCTCGCCAACGCTGGAGATCTGGACTGCTAACAATTTCAACGATTTCAATAACGTCACGCTGCAGACAAGCGTCAATCTGCAGACAGTCACAGTTGGATCCTGGGCTTATGAGACCGTCACGATCGATTTAAGCGCCAGCGGTTTAAACAACGTTGCAAACGGACTTTTAATCAAGGTGCGCCTGCCGAGCGGCGCGCTTTCCAGCGCTAGTTACCGAATCAATTTCGCCAGGCTGAAGTTCCAGCTCGGCGAGGTCGCCACCCAGTTTGTCGATGATCCATCGCTGTTTCTGGAGACGCCCAGCGTGGACTCGACCATGCTGCAGGACGGTTGCCTGGCACGCTCAAGTCTCTACGTCACTAATCCAGGCGTGATCCCGAAAGGCGCTTTCGCGCCAGGCGCAATCCAGAGCGCTGATATCGGTGTGGGGGTGGTTGAGGCGATAAACCTGGATCCAGGGGTCTCCACTACGACAGCCGCTGCTTTCAGTGTGCCTGCGGTAAACGCCAATGTTAATATCACCGTAGCCAGCGCAAGAGGCATTTCCACGGGTCTGGCCCTCAATATCCAGGGAGCAGGTCTTTACCAGACTGTCAGCGTAGCCGGCACTACGGTGGGTGCACAGAACACTGGTGCTGCGGGCAATGCTTCACCTGGCACGGTTGTACCTAGCGGAAATACTGTAACGACTAACGGCAATGCGGTGGTTGGCTGCCTGGGTTATACGCCGGTCAACAAAGCCGGCGACACCGGCATCGGCATCCTCGAGCATGACTTGGACACGGTCGTCGGCGCAGGTGCCGCTGCAGCCTCAGGCGTCTTTATTAATGGCACTGCAGCCAACGCTAACAATGACGGTTATTTCCCGGCAATCGGGTTCGGGCGCCCGTCGCTGAACGCCCGCGCAATCGGCCTCGACATTAATCGCCGGTTTAAAACAGTTGATGACGCCGGCACAATCGGGTTTCTGCTGGACTCGGTCACCGGAGTCGACACCAATTCTTACCAGGGCGGTTCAATCACCTTGGCGGCGCTTTCCCAGAGCCTGATCAACCTCTTGATTCCGCCCGGTGAAATTCGCGGATTCGGCGGTCCGAACCTGCCCGGCGGCTGGCTGGCCTGCGACGGCAGCGCAGTGTCTCGGACTCTGTACCCGAACCTCTATGCGGCAATTGGCACTTATTGGGGAGCTGGCGACAACCTGACTACGTTCAATTTGCCAGACCTGCGCGGGCGCACTCCGCTCGGCTATGTCAGCAGTCCAGTCGCGGGTATAACCTCACGCGCGTTTGGTTCCTATGGTGGCGAAGAAGCGCACCTCTTGATCCCGGGCGAACTCGCTCAGCACAACCATCAACTGACGGATAATCAGCATGCCCACGGCGTAACCCAGACGCCGCACCAGCACTCCTATGTTTATCCGCTCGGCTCGGCGGTTGCTTTACAAGGTGGCGGCCAAACTACTTATCAGCCAGGTGGCACTTCCAATACTGGCGCCCAGAACGCCAACATCAGCATCGATCTGTCCGAATCTAACATCACTATCGCCCCTGCCGGCGGCAACCAGGCGCATAACAACATGCAACCCTTCACAGTTATCTTTTGGATGATTAAGACGTGACTATCGGAGAAAAGACAAAGAAGTGGTTCCAAGATAACGAACCCGAAGGCGGATTCAGCGCTGCGCTCCTGCGCTGTTTCCTGTTCGGGGTCGTTATCAAACGGCCGGACTTTGTCCTGATGGCTGAAGAGGTGTTGACTGACGGCAAACGGATCATATCGCTGGATCCGAATGGTCCGAAGAATTGCTGGTTCTTGTGGTTCTTAAGCCATCCAACGGGAGCGCTAACCGGCTACGATTACATGCTCGAAGCACCGTATCCGCACCTGTTTTTTGCATTTAAGAGGCGAGGAAAAATCAGGGTCTATCCCTGGGAGAAAGGCAGAAAGGATATTCATTATGGGCGGAGCCCCGTCTGTACAAGCACAAACCCCTCCTAACGCAGCACAAGAATTCGCGCAGGCTGAGGGCGCCTATATCTCCAATGCCCCGCAACTCTATAGCGAGGAGGCGCAGTATCAGCCCCAGTACAACGCGCTCCAGCAGCAGATGGAGTCGCAGAACATTGCCGCTTACGCGCAGCAATATTTTAACATGATGCCGCAGGCGCAAGGCGTGGCGAATGCTGCGCAGCAGCAAGCCAGCGCCGGACAACTGACAAATCTGCAGATGATGGGCGCACCAACTGCGCAGGCGCTCATGGGGTCCAGTCCCCAGTTCGGGCAGCTTGCCAATCTGGCTACTTCGCAGATGGGCGCAGGCCTCGATCCTACTTTGAGCGGACTCTATTCTAATGTGATGGGAGCTCTTCCTGGCCAGATGCAGGGGTTCCAGAATCTAGCCGCACAAGCCGGCGGGCAGTTAACTCCCATCAATCAGCAACTGCAGGGACTGGCTGCTCAGAGCCAGGTTGGGACCAATCAGACCGTCGCACAGCTCGGGGCGTTGCAGCAGAACGTTTTGGGCAATGCCCGCAGCGATATCTTTAACGCGACTAAAGGCAATGTCATGGGTGCGCTTGGCAACCTGGATCCGCTTACGCAGCAACTTCAGACCACTGCGCAGCAGCAGCTGGCGCTCGGAGGATCGATGTCACCGCAGATGGCAGCGGACGTAGCGCAACAGGAACGGGCGGCCTATTCAGCTCGGGGCATGCTCCAGTCCACCGGCTCAATCGGCGCTGAGATCATGGGCCAGCAGCAGATGCAGCAACAACTGTTGCAACAGCGTGAACAGTTTGCCGGTAGCGTTGCTCCTCTTGTCCAGAATGAGCAGCAGCAGCGTGTAGCTAATGCGCTTGGACTGACTTCGACTGATATCCAGGCAACGCTGGCAAATCAGCAGTTGGGCGCTAACATCGGCCAAGGAATCGCCGGTATTCAGCAGGGCAATATCGGTTTGCAATCAGGGCTCCAGGGACAGATCGCAGCCAATCTTCAGAACGCGATTAGCCAGCAAGCCGGCCTGCAGGGACAGGCGCTCTCAGCTTACCAGGGCGCCATCGGCCAGGCAGCAGGGATCCAGGGCGCGGCGCTGCAGCAGCAACTGGCTCAGCAACAGTTCGGTGCCGGGATTGGCCAGTACCTCACCGGTGCGCAGCAACAGGCTCTTTCAGGCATACTCGGTTACCAACCGCAAGGCGCAGCGCTGGCCGGTGCCGGCGCAGGCTTGAACCAATACGGGACCGGCGGCCCGAGCCTGTTCCAGTCCTCGGGATTGCTGGGGCTTGTCAACCAGAACACGATGGCTGGCTACAACGCGCAGATGGGAGCGCAGTACGCGAACGCGCAGTCGGGTGGGGCGAGCTCCGGCGCGATGATCGGCGCAGGCGCGGGGATCGCCGGCGCTGCTCTCGTGGGCGGCGCAGTGTTACTCTAGATCTTATGTTAACCGTTCCAGTCGAAATCAGAAAATCAGAGATCCATGGACAAGGGGTCTTTGCCGCGATTGATATTTACCAGGGACAGGTTGTTTGGATGTTTGATCACGTCGACCAGCGTTGGCCGGCATGGATAGTCGAAAACTGGGAACGCAAGCTTAGAGACTACGCAAAACAGCGTGGGTATCTTAACCAATCCAATGAACTGGTGCTATGCATCGACGAAGCGCAGTTTCTCAATTTTCCGCGCCGCGGCGAAGAGGCCAATCTGCGCTTAGGTGGTGTGCAGGAACGTGAATATATCCTGATTGCCGCTGTCGATATTGCGGCAGGAACCGAGCTCACCGTGCCTCCGGAGTCAGACGCAGACTACGAGCGCAAAATGATAAGCCATGAGTCTGGACGATAAGATAAAAGAGACGTTCGAATTCTGTGCCGAACAGTTCAGGAAATATCGTCTCCCGGTGCTGTACTGCAGTTTCGGGAAAGACTCGACTGTGTTGCTGCACTTGCTCTTGTCGCGCAATGTCCGGATTCCCGTCGTTTATCATCGTGACCCTTGGTTTCCTCGAAAAAATGCGTTTGCCGACCAGGTAATCAACCTCTACAACCTCGAGGTCCACGATTACCCGCCGCAAAAGACTTCGCTGATGCACGGTAAGGAGATCGTTGCGCTGGTAAGCGAATACCAAACGGGCGCGAACTCCAATTTGGCAGTTTTGAAGAATGCGCTCGAATTTAAAGACGGCGACGATCCGGACAAGTTCCTTTGCGGGCTCAACTTCCTGATGCGTCCCGTCTGCGTCTATGTTTATCCGTGGGACGCGGCTCTGGTCGCGCACAAGGACTGCGACGAAGACCAGATCTTCGGACTGGTGCCGCTGCATTCCCGTGTCGTTTACCGCGATGAAGGTCCGGACTTCGTTTTCCCGCTGAAAGAGTGGACCCATGACGACATCTGGGACTACACCGAGCGATTCGACGTGCCCTACCAGACCGATCGCTACGACCTGGTGACCAGGCGCGAGCTGCCTGACAAGACGCCCAACTCCGACTGGTATGAGGTCTGCATCCGGTGCGTCGACAAACGGATCCATGGTCAGAAAGTCTTTTGCCCGAAAATGAAAACTGAATTGGTAAACGTGTCCGGAGCGGCGCCCGAATACGGCCTGGTTCCCGATTATTTTGGGACCGTGAAGAAAGGTTGATCTTATGGAAATGGATCCCACCCCCCCCTCTTTTAACATTCAGGCACAGGTTCCAACGAGAGACATTGGCTCTGGCTACGCTGCCGGAATCGCGCAGGCTGGCCACGCGCTTTCAGATGCGACAAAGGGTGTTGCCGATGTCATGCAGCGCAACCAGAACGCCAATGACATGCTCAATGCCATGCTTCAGGGTAAGATGCTAAGCCCAGACGCATACAAATCTCTGGCCGGGAAAAGCTTAGGAGCAAAGGAGCAGATGCTCGGCATGTATGCTAACCAATGGATTCTGGACCAAGCCAATCAGCGGCAGGCGTCACTGCAACGAGGCCAAGGCGGCGTGGAGGTCGCAGTTCAGCACGCGAAGCTGCTGGACACAGTCAACGCAGTCAGAAGCGGATATGGCACTGCGGCGGGCGTCAACCCGAAAGAAATGTATTGGCAACCGGGTCAACAGCAACAACCACAGCAAGTGCAACCGCAGCAGCAGAACCAGCCGCAGAATCAAGCGCAGCCGCCAGCGCTTCAGGTACAGCCGCAACAAAAACCGGCTGTAGGTGCACCAGCACTCCCAGGCACTAGGTATGTTCAGCGCACGGATCCAGCCACGGGAAAAATCCAGACCGGCAAGCTCTTCCCGGGCGGAACTTTCATCCCAGATCCAGGGCAATAGTTTATGCCAGAGCCGCAATACACTTACGTTGACATCGATCCGGTAACCAAAAAGCCGCTGCAGGCCGCTCAGCCGCAACCGCAGCAGATCCAGCCACAGCAGAATCAGCCGCAGCAATTCGACGTGGAGAAGTTCGCCGCTGACAGTGCGAACAGGCAGATGATGTTCGCCTATCAACGCGGGCTGCATCCTACCATGCAGGACTTCGAGGACGCTCGCAAAGCCGCTTACCAGCAAGGCTTCGAGACGATGCGCCAGATGCAGCTCGATACGATGCGTCAGCAGGCGGAGCTCCAGCGCCAGATGCAGATGCACACCTTTGAACAATTCGGGCCGCGCACCATGAGTCCGGAGGAGGTCAAAGATGCGAGCGGGCTACTTAATGCGCACAACCAGATCATGATGCTCTACCACCAGAACCAGGACATTCCTGAGAACGATATGTATCGGACTGTAGGAGTCGGGGACGTCAGCGGGAAGGTGCAGCAAATGACCGATCCTCGCGTTCGTCTCTATGAAGCGACTCGTGGCGGATCAGTTATCGCGCTTGGACGCGGGCTTTTACAGGACACTGGTCAAGTTGCTGGCAAGGACGAGGCCCAGGCTTTGATCAGGCAACTGATGCCTGGACCGGGCGACAGCTCTCTGATGAGTGCCAGAAAAACCGCCGACATGATCCAGATGGAGATGAACGGTCTGCAGGCTAAGATCCAGGGATTGCCTGGAAACGTGGACGCTACGCCGCTCAAGCAGGCTTACGCCAACGCTTACAATGATTATGCGACACTGGTTAACCAGTTCGGTAGTGATGCCCAGAAGAATTTTCCGGTGCCATCGCCGCAGCAACTATGGGGGCAGACTACACCAGCAGCTACAGTCACAGTTAATCCCGTTCAACCGGCAGTCAAAGCCGGCGTCAGTCAAGCGACGAGCGATACGCTCAATGCGCAAGCAGCAGGTAAGGCACCGCTAGCAAATCAGCCGGGCTATACGGATATCGATCCACAAACCAAGCAGCCGCTCGGAGGTACAGTCTGGAGACCACCAACAGGTGTGCCGCCTGCTGCTTCTCCCACTCAGCCAACCTATCCGACTATCGCAAGCGAGGGGACGCCATATGGCACCACACCGCAACAGCAGCCTTCTGGTGTGGTTGGATGGGCGACACAAGATATGCCGGGACAGCTACAAAAAACATTGCAAGCGCTCACACCGAAACCTGGCGGCCCTTCGCAAGACCTGACGATGCCCGCTGGTTCGGTAGGACCAACGACTTGGGGTCAATAAATGCCTGCTCTCGACTATGGAGTCCTAGGGAGTCTGCTTAGTCCGCCGCAGAATCAGCCGCAGACTGGCACAGACACTTCTAGCGCAAGCCAAACGCAAACCTCGTCCCTAGACCAGGCGCAGTCGCTACAGCAGAATCTTCCCCAGCAGAACCTGCCCCAGATCCAGCTTCCGCAAACAGATGTTTCAGTAGACTCTCAAACACAGGCTTCGCTGGATAGCTTGCAGCCCGATTTCGCCGACCGTGCCAGACAATGGATCCAGGGAATGCGGGATGCCGGTTACGACCCGGTGCTTCACATGGGCTATCGCAGCCCGCAAGAACAGCAGGCACTTTACGAACGGCATCTAGCGGGGGGCCCGCAGGCTGTCGCACCGCAATTGAGTTATCACACCTACGGCAGAGCTTTCGACTGGGTCAACAAGGGACCGAAAGGCGAACTTCAGTGGGACAATGACAGTGCTTACGAATTCGGCCAACATCTTGCGACAAACTACGGACTGACCGGTATCGGGCCGAACGATAACGACCATATTCAGGATGCGAATTTTAAGAGTTGGAAAGATCTGCCAAGGGAAGAATACGGCAATATCCGGCCGCGACAGACTACGCCGGTAGCGCAGCAGACCGAGCAACAGCCGCTGACGGTCCCGCCAATCATCTACCCATGGCAAGCGATGAATCCAGCAAGCGTGACAGTCGGCGACGTCATGCAGCAGCAGCAACAGCGCGAGACCGGCAATATCGTTTACGCCTCACCCAGCAGCAGCGCGACTAATGCGACTACTACAATCGGAACTGAATTTGGCGAAGTTGATAATCCAGCTCGAGGCGGATACACGGAGCCGAACTGGAACGTTGGAAAGTGGGGCGACAAGCTGGATGGAACTGACACGACCGGCGTTGCGCTACCAGCAAATGTTCTGGCTCAATACGGAGATCTTACCGACAAGAATTTTGCGAATCAGTTTAACTCGAAGTTCGACGTCCAAGTCACAAACCCGCAGAGCGGACAATCGACGACCGCATCGCTTAAAGATGTCGGCCCGGGAAGTACAACAGGCGCGGGCCTGGACATGCTGATGGGCACACGATCGGCTCTGGGATTAAATGAGAATTTCAAAGGGCCGGTCCAGTACGCAATTGTCCCCAAAGGGACTGGCGGTCAGCAAGGAGTGTCCCAGGTCAACGTGTCAGCACCAGGGGCAATAACTTATCCCTGGTCAAACCAGACCGCAGCAGTCGCTCCTGATCAGATTAACCAGGCAATGCAGCAAGCGCTCGCACGCAACGCTTTTGCCTCGACAGAAACCGGAGTTCCGGCAGGCTACACGCCTCCAGGCCAGCCGCAGTCAGGCCAGAAAGTCGGCCTGGTGCTTTCGCAAGCTGGCGACGTGCAAGCCAGGACAAAACCGGAGAGCTTCGGCATGCGTGTTGCTACTCCAGACGATGTTAAAGCTTATGATTCTTATATCGCTAATGGTGGCGACCCGAACCAAATCGATCCTTATGATAGGCTTGCGGTAACACTGGCAAAAAATCCCCAGGCGTTGACAGATCCTAACAACGCCCAGTTGCTCGACGAAATGGTCTTGAAGCCGCAGAAGGCGGCGAGCGCACAGAAAGACATGGGCGAGAAAGTCTGGGACGCGATTAACAGCGGCGTGTCAGGCGTTGGGGACATCTGGAATTCAGTTGCCGCGCTAGCGAGGACCGGCTGGAAAGACGCTATCCCGGCTGTACGCGCAGTAGCGGAAAAGGCGAGCGGACAGGCGCCGGATCCGGAGGCACTAGCCGGATTAACAGATCTTAATGCGCTCACTGCGCAAGGAGTAGGCAAAACTGCTTCTGACGTCTACAATATGCTAGCCCAAGTCATGCTGGCCGGTAAAAATCTTTACGTGCCATTGGCTAGCATGTTCACTAGTGACCCGCAGAAGTTGGCGCAACTGCACACTCAGTATCTGCACGATGTCCAGGGATTGGTGGGCAGTCAGCAGCAGGTCGCTGACGTAGGCAGCGGCATACAAAGTTTGATGGCTAACGCGTATTCAGCCACTGGAGCGTTCGCCGATCTCGGACAGAAACTCCAAACCTGGCAGACCGATCCGCAAGCAGCCGAGGGTATTTCGCAAATCGCGCAGCTCGTCGGCCCAGGCGTCCTGGAAGGATTAGCGGGCATGAAAGCCGTGGGCGCTTTTCGTCCGTTACTGGCTGAGCGTGCGCTCGAGACAACGACTGATGTCGCAGAGGCGCGAGCACAAAAATTCATGTTCGATTCGACCCAGGTCGTCCCACCTAATCCGGAGACTGAAGCAGGCAATCCGAACTACCTCAATATTCGCAACGCGCAAGCTAATCTGGCGCCTGATGCTCGGGCTGCCGATGCCGCGTTTCAGCAGCAAAGCGCTAACCTCCAGCAGCAACTAACCAGTCTGGGGCGCATTGCCACTGATCCAGGCACAGCTACACAGTTTGCGCAGAGCATCGCTAACGCGACCGGCAATGTCATTGGCGCTGCCGGCAACGCTGTTTTGAAGCTTATCGGACTGGGCGACCGGACGCTGAATTTCTTGAGCGGAGGCAATCCTGTTGCCCGTGAGCTCATAGACAAGATGGGACGAGGAATCTTGTTTGGGGTTGGCGCTATGGGAGGACACGCCTGGGGCGGCAGACTGGCAGAGATGGGAGTCGATGCGCTCGAGCACGTCGATGCAATCCCAAAAGCCGCTTCAGTCTTAAGAGATTTTTTTAAGACTTATGGGCAGGAACTGGCCTACGGAGAAGCGACTGTTCCATTCTGGACGAGAATGAGCCAGGGAACCAAACTGGTGAGCCCGCACATGGCTGCATTCCTTGATTCTCCTGCCGTACAAACGATTGCGGCAGCGGCGAAGGGTGCGCCAGCGGGAATGGCAACAGGTGCGTTCATAGGCGCTATTAGCGATCCTAACGACCCTTTAAGTGGTGCGATCAGCAACGCAATTCCCGGCGGATTGTTCGGCATGGCTGGAGGCGGATTCGGCCAATGGATGCGCTACAACAGTCCCGGCGAAGTCTATCTCAAAGCGCGCGGCGATTGGCAGCGCACGTTGCACACAATGGTTGGCACACAGCGCGACCAGTTTTTGTCGCTGCAACCCAAGGACCAGTTGATGCTCTCAACTTATCTCCAACAGGCGCCTGGCCTGCGCGTTAATTTCACGCACGATCCAGCGGGTGTTGCCGGCGCATTCGATCCGCACATTCATTATTTCGACAGTGCCGATAAGCCAGCGATCACGGTTAATCTGGCTAATCCGGAGGGCACAGTGCGCGGCATTTTTGGCCACGAGCTCATGCACGCGACCCAAAGCGCCGGCATGGTCCCTGATATTTATGATGCGCTCCTTGGCAACGTTGACCGTGGCGAACCTGGTCAATACACGGCAGTTGATGCCAAAGGCAATCCCATCGGCGTTGATCCAGCAACCAGCCGCTACATAACAAATCAGGACTTTCAGAATTTTAAGAACAGCTACGTCACCAGTCTTGCGCGTAGCGGCGAACCTACTGCGCACCTGAGTGATCTTGATATCGCCAGAGAACTATTCGCTGAGCACGGTGTTGATTACATGATGTCGCCACAGGGAGCGGTCGACGCGACCTCCGCTTTCCGGCCCGGCTGGATCAATCAGAACATGCTCAAGAACGCCTATGCAAAGCTAGGTTTCGCTTTTGACCGGCAGGGCAATCTTGTTACCGGGACGCATCTCTTCGATGGCGTACGCCCGAATGACGCGGTTGATAAACTCACCCAGAAATTTTTCCAAACGCGTTTTCGCGACCGGGCGATTGACAATGAAGAGTTACCGACTCGGGCCTTTACTCGAGAGGATCTGCGTTCAACAAACGCTGCCGACACGTTCCTGGACACGGCACCTGAGTTCATGCGTAATCCGGACGGCAGCGTGATGCGCGACAGTCGCGGCGTACCGCTGATGCGCACGCCAGCGCAGGTTCGGCAATATAACGCGAAGCTGGCCGACGACATGCTGGATCGGATTAACGCACTCTCGGAAAATCAAAAAGCCGATATAGGTTTCAAGACATTGCCAAACGGCAATACCTTCGTCCGCTATCTGCCGCAGGAGCTACGCGATGCGCTCGCTAAAACTAACGAATACAACCCGCATCAGATCAAAGCGCTGAACGCGCTTTCCGAAAATTTGGCTGATAACTCGAAGATGGGAACCATCTTCAGGATGTTTTATCACAAGGCGCTCACTGAAGGTAAGCGGTACGGTTCGTTCCGCGGCACTGAAAAGTTTGCTGTCCCTTACGGATTCGAGATCTCCCAAAAGGATAACGTGCTCTTGCGGAGCGTGGACTTCGATCAGCTTAACCACAACTATCTCCAGAACGCGACGCGGGCGCCGTTCCGCCAACTTTGGAATAATCCGAGCGAGTTCACTCAGGATTGGAACACTTACTTCCAGAACCATGCCAATGGTCAACCTGGGGCAACCGGAATCGGTGAAGCAAAGCGCGATGCGATCAATTCACTGTTGCGGCTTGACACCGACGTGAACCGAGACGCGAATCCGTTGCTCGAAGCTCGCGGTGGGAAAGGGTTCCCTGGCACTCGGCCGATCATCAAGTCTTACCGGATCGATCGCGCCAGCCAGGTTACGCCGCTGGAAAAGACGTCGCCGTTCACGACAGACCAGCAATATTATCGGATGAATAGAAATTTTCGACCAAGGAAGTAACGAACTTGTCAATGCCAAATCTTGGCAACCACAAGCTGCGCTATAGCGGTCAGTACAATGGTGACGAACACGAAGCGCTGCAGCTCGCTTTTTAGCCGCTCGGCAACAGCCTCCAAATCGGCTTTACGCACGAAGTCCTCGCGCTTCTGTTCGATAGCTTCGACGATCGCTTCGGCCTGCTTTTCCGCGAGACCGGAAGCTTTCAGGTGATTAAGAATATCAATCGTGGTCATCGTCTCCAGTGGCTGAGCATAAAGATAAATACGGTAAGCTGTCCGCCACACAGAGTTGCGGTGACCAGGAAACAGAGTCCGATGACACGCCACGTCAGGGCACTTTCCCGATCAAGAATAAACTCGCGTAAACGGTGTTCCAGTAACCGCAGATCGCCCTTAGTGGCAGGTTGGTTTTCGTCGTTCATTGCTGATTCACAATGTTGTAACGCTCACGATGTCTGTCGATTCGATCCAATGTGCTAGACCATCTTCAGTGAAAATGATGAAAAGATCCGGTCGCCGACGATTATTGAAAATGTCGGCTTCTTCCAAGACTGCGTAATGATCACCGGCGCTTGTTGCGACTTCGAACGGGCGGAACGGTCGACGAGTGACAAGCTCTTTCAATTGCGCGTTATTCATTTGGGCGGTCCAGGAAAATTGTGACGGTCCTCATCGGGCACCTGGATGCGTTTCTTGGTACGCCTTGACCTGTGCCTCTGCCTGGGTGTTGGCCTGCCAAGAGGAGTACAGGATCGGACCCAGGAAAAAGGCTACGAAAGCAAGGAAAAGCGCGAGAAGGATCCAGCGCAGTTGCCAGGCCAGCGCACCGGCAAATACGGCTGGCCAAAAGAGCAGCCTCACGGCGATGACAAACAGAACGATAGTTGCGAGAGTGTAAAGCATATTTGATTGTGTATAGCATAAACCAAACAGCATTGCAATGCAAATTGCGTCTGGCGTATTGGAAAGTTTTGTGGCACGATGTGGCACATGCCCAGTCTGGACATGCCGAATCTGGCTGCGATCCGCTATCAGACTCAGATCCAGCGGACTCCGATTGGTCCTTCGAGTGCGAACGTTCCGGTTACCCCTTCGACAACGACGCCTTCGCCTCCGGTCCAGCCGTGTCCTTCCTGCGGGCCGCCGGGCTTGAACCTCTGTGTCGAGCAAGGCGCTACGCTCTCAAGCCAGATTGCGCTGACGGTCAAGGACGCAAACGGGAACACGCAACCGGTCAATATCACGGGATTCGAGTTCCTGTTTACGGCTAAGACGTCGTTGAGCATTCCGGACACTGATCCCAGTGTGGTCGAGGTCGACTGGACTGAGACCACCACTCCGACTCAAGGCACGACCTGGCTGACCGTTTCCGCCACTGTCACCGCGACGATGCAAGCGGTGCCGTATTTCTACGAGGTCCGCATGGTACAGTCGCCTGCGTCCCCTACGCCGATCGTGACGCCGCTTTTCAGTGGCACGCTGACCGTGATTCAACCCGTGAGCGCGAGGTCTCAATGAAGTGGGAGCGGCTGACAGAGATGGCGATCGTGGTGATCAAGGATCTGGTCAACGACGGCAAGCTGCCTCACGCGTGCCAAACCCGGCGCGAATACTGGCGCATGGTCTACCAGTTAATGCTGCAGCACTTTGGCAGCGAACTGGCGCGCAACCGGATCTACCAGCACGTCAAGGTGATGGAATTTCTGACGACCATACTGGTCAATCGGCTGGGCGAATTGGCCGAGGATGTGCGCAAGGAAGGCGAAGTGATGCTGGCTTTAGCGCTGGAGGAACTGGCGCAATGAGCCATACGAGATGAGAAACCCAACTCGTTGAAGCGAGCCATCTAGACTGAGTAACCCAATGACCGGAGAGCGAGCCATTCATGGTGAGTAACCCACAACAAAGGAGCGAGCCAAGAACTGCGAGCAACCCAGTACGGATGAGCGAGACCGAGCGCGGGGAAAATGGTGGCGCAAGGTGATCGTCTGGCGCAAAGCTTTCCAGAAAGCGCATGGCGGCCAATCGCAGCAGCCGCCGCAAGCGATCCCCAGACCTTAAGCAGCAGGGTTGTTAGCGACCCATTCGGTGATGACGATTTCGACGTAAGAATTCACCACAAATTGAACGTCAGAATCAGCGACCGTCTGACCGCTCGGATCAGCCGTCACCGCGGCAACGATGCTCGGATTGTTAGCGACCGGCCATGCAAACGCTTGCCAAGCAACGCTTGAGTTAGGAATTGCCCAATTTGCCCAACGAAGGCGGTTGGCGTGATCGGCGGTGCCAGGGTCTTCGTTCTGTATGCTTACGGCTGCAGTGACTACCGCAACCTCGGTTTGTTGGCTCAGGTGCGGCGTGCTGTATCTGATCGCGTAGGAAGTAGTGTAGTCTGACATAAATCTATTAGCTACCAGCCGGTGTCGGCGGTGTAGTGAACTCCGTAAATATGGCCAGTAGTAAAACTGGTGCCATTCAATCGGAGAAATGAAGCATCGTTAATGTACTGCGCGGTTGCCGATACTGCCGCTCCAACTGACAAATCATAAGCTGTATTGGCAGATCCTGCTGACGGCTCATAAAGGGTAACGGTCGGCCCCTTAGCCATTCTTTTAGAAAACGGGCCGAAACCATCCGCACGCGAAGCCGCACTTGCCAAAAAAGAACCATTTAGTCCATTAATATCCGTAGTTGCTATAGCTTCACTATAACCATAAGTTTTTGAAAAGTAGCGAAGGCAAGCGTCGTAATTCTGCGGAAACGGCACATCGATCAGGGTCGTGCACTGACTGCCGGGCTCGTGCTGGACGAAAGCAACGTCAAAAGTCGCAGCCGCAGTCGCTAGAAAATTGCCCATGCCGGTGACCCCACGAATATCGCCGCTCTGCCAAGCTGCATTAGACGCGGCCGTATAAGTCGAACCGCAAGCTAGAAAAATATCCAATAGATAAGCGATTTGCCCGGGGACCGCGCTATATGTACCCACCCAAACGGGCAAATTAGGCAACGTAACCAAGGTCCAAGTATTAGCCGATGGAATGGTGCAGAGTTTAACCAAGCTATTATGTACGCCTGAATCCCGCAGACGTAGGGCAAAGCTTAGTCCGGCGACAGTCGAACGAACCAGCAACGAAACCGAATGAACATCAAGCGAAAGCTCGCGCCAATGCGGACCTTCAAGATTTTGAGTAATCCCCCAAAAATCGCCTGCCGCCAAACTCGCTTGTGCTGTCCCTACCGTGAACCGCTGAAAATTTTGCGTAATGCCGAAATTCGTCCCGGGAATGACAATCGGCGCACTGGGAACACTTTGCAGCGCAGTATTGACCGCGCCGGTCAAACCAGCGCTTTTAAAAATGGCCCATCGATCCTGGATAAAGGTTCCACTGGCCGGATTAGTTAGAGCAGTTCCTACATTGCGCTGGTCGCATTCGAATGTGCAGTTTCCAATGCTATTAAACGACCTAAGTCTGGCACTCCAGATAGTCGGCTGGATCTGGCTGGCCGGCAGGTAAAGCAAGTTGTCGCTGCCCGTTGTCAGCAAGTTTCCGCTATTAGCGCTCGGAGTCGACGGTCCTGCGGGGCCAGCGGGCCCAGTGCTTCCTTGCGGGCCAGTGCTTCCTTGCGGGCCGGTTGGCCCTTGTGGTCCTGTCGGACCCGTTGCGCCTGTCGGTCCGACAGCGCCTTGTGCTGCGCACAGACTCCAGTAGGTCGTCTGAATCGCTGGATCTTGGGCCGTGTTGGCCTGTATGCAGGTATAGCTCGATCCATTGCGCTGAACGGCATCACCGATTGCGTATGCGGTAGCCGAATCCCAGGCACCGCGCCAGTTCATCGGGACACCAGGTATTCCCTGCGGGCCGGTCGTGCCTGCTGGTCCTGTTGCTCCTTGTGGACCGGTCGCGCCTGCCGGACCTTGAGCGCCGGTTGCGCCCGTTGGTCCCGCAGGTCCAGTGGCCCCGATTGGACCCTGCGTGCCCGTTGGACCTTGTGCACCCGCCGGTCCAGGTGGTCCTTGGATCTGGCCAACGTCAGTCCAGCTGGAAGTCGATTGTGTCCATACCCAACCGTGCCCGGTGTCAGCGGCAATCCAGAGGTCGCCGTCTGCGTTACCGGTAGTGGGAAGATTCGCTGAAGTCGGTACGGTGCCTTTAATGACCAGCCCGGCTCCAGGCGGACCTGTCGGTCCTTGAACCCCCTGCGGACCCACCGGACCTGGTCCGCCCTGGGGGCCAATCGCTCCTTGGGGTCCAGACAATCCTTGAGGACCAGGCGGACCCTGTACGCCTGTGGCGCCCGGTGCCCCTGCCGGTCCTGGCGCGCCCTGCGGCCCGATCGGACCAGCGCCGGCCGCATTGAACTGGAGCGTTACATCAACCGGAGTCAGATCGACATTAAACTGCGGCGATTGCCAGGTGAGGGTCATGTCTTCAGTGGGCATCGCTTTTATCCTCGATTGTTTTTGCGTGCGGCAGCGCCTCAAAAAGCGCCTGCAATTCTTCTTGGGTGACAACGCGTTTGGTCTCGGTGCGCTGGGTAACCCCTCCGCTTAGGAGCTGTGCCTTGTCGATCGTCGCAGCCAGTGCGTTGGGCAACCGGTGGACGGGAAGCGTGTGCGCTTCCTTGGCGAGCCGCTCGCTCATGATCTGGCTCGCCTCCAAGAGGTTATCCAGAATGCTTTCCTTGACCTTGGCGATCGATACCGGATGAATCTGCCGGATGCGCCGGATGACATCGTCGCCCAGACCCAGCCACTGGTTAATCAGGTTGGGACTCCAGCCATCAGCCAGCATATGAAGACACTTGCGGTACTTATCCGGCATCCGGTCAGAGACGATCCGGACCTTGGCCAGCACCAGATCGTAGGGGTCAGCGTCCTGCGGGATTTCCCAGCGCCAGTCTATCCCGTTCCATGGATCGTTCGCCTTATCAGCAATGCGCACGGTTGAGCGGCATTGTGGCAGAATGTGGCACAGCGATCAACTTTGGATTAAGATTGCCAAGCGCTCTGATTTTGTCTATGCTGAATCAAAAGCGTTTTGAATTTTGAACATTTATGAGAGGCGGACCCAGACCAGGAAGCGGCAGACCGCCGGATGAGGAGCGCAAGCTGTCGATCATTATCCGGCTGCGGACAGAAGTAGCTAATCTCCTGCGCTCTACGATTCCGGAAAAGACGCGATCACAGTGGATTGAGGAGCTGATTATTAAAGGGCTAAAGAAGCACCACTAGCCCTTGCTATGGACATTAATCAAATGTCCCTGCATCATTTCGTTTAAGGCGGCTGCCGCGCCTAGCGCAAAACCTGTAATAACCAGTTGGCGTCTGTCAGCTTCAGGATCAGCAATGAGTGCTTCGATCAGTTCGAACGCTCGCTTGTCCCTTAAAGTGTTGCGCAGGATCGTTTCAGCGACTACCGAAAGTTCATCTGGATTTGTGATTGGGAGGATTCTCACGCTGTTCCTTCTTGGGTTCGTAAGTCTCAATTTCCAGTTCCATGCCTTTGTCCACAAATTCGCCAGCGACTCGTTCGGCCTTTTTCTCCAGCGCTTTCATGATTGCGTCAAAGCTTCCAAATGCCGCAAAGCAGTCCTAAGCCGCTTGATCTCGGCGTCTTTTTCTTTCAGCGCTTCTTCCAATCTCGAATTCAAGATTTTCTCTCGTTCCATTCCCGAATCGCATCGGCTAATTTCGACCAGAAATGCGCGTTGTGGTGATGACAGTCATTGCATTCGACACCCCAAAAAAAATTGAAGTCCTGCAAGTCCTGACTTAGCGCCGCAGGCGGGCAACTCTGGTAAACCCGTATGTTGTCTGAACCGCATTTCGCACAATTCAAAACGTCGTTCATTCGTTCCACACCGATTTCGTTTCTGAGTTTAATTGCCTGGTCTCGATGCTCCGGTGAGCAATAAAAGATTTTGCCCAGCATGTCGCGCGCTCCGAGAGAATCCACATCGAAGGAAAGCACATAATAAAACTCTAGATTCTCGTCGACTATGTAGTGGCCGATAATCGGTGCAGAGGCTACTTTGCGCTCGGGCCTTTCTGCGACTTTGGCGCGGACACGATCGATCTGTTCTCCGAGCTGAAAAGCGCGGATCCAGAAGGACGCTTGCTGCTGACCTTCCACGAGAATCGCGCCCCTGTTACCTGGGAACTTAGATTTCTTGCTCACGGAGTTGTTTAGCCAGCTGGGCGCACTCCTGCTTGACGTAGGCAAGATCGCGGTAGCTGTCGCTGCGGAAGTGCGCCAGGATACGTTCCTGTTCCTCAGCCTCTTTGTATTTTTTAAGCGATGCGACCATTCCTGGAGCTAGATCAAAAGCGTGGGCACAATCGAAGCCAAACCACCAGACGTGGGTCGGTTCGCCCGGTTCAGGCTTGTGGCATATGCCGTGCTCCTTATCGTCCTCGGCGCAGAGTCCGGCGAAGGTCAATCCACCGTGGACTGAGACCTCGACAATCTTCTGGTCATCGTAGTCCAGACCGAACCACGGATGACTTGGAGCCACTCCGACATAGCCGCACCAGTTGCCGGTAAAACGATTTCTTACTGCCAGGCAGGGCATGCCGGTCTCAGGATCCTGCCACTGGACTTTGTCGGGTTCATTGTCCCAAGGGCCACTGTCCCAATCGTCCCTGTCGACAATGTCCCGATACTCGATTGTTTTCATAGGTACTTGATGGCTGCACCTTCAACCGAAGGATAGGTCGCAATATTAACAGGAGTCGAGTGAGTTATGATGACTGCGTCAGCTCCCAGATCAGCCGCAGCTTTACGCAATTTGCGGTAGGTCTCAGAGCTCGACAGATACCCAACCGCCGACACGATGCCAATCTGTTTAAATGGCCGGCTGGGTGGAAACGACAGAATTTCCACATGGTCAACCGGCACAGCTGAATAAGTCTGGCTGGTGGTAGCTTGCTTGTAGCCCCAGGTGCAGGATTGAACGAGCAAAGCTAGAAAGAGGATACTGAGCGTTTTCATATCCACTCGATGATTTTTGATAGCGCTCCGATGGAGAGCTTGAGATCCCGGCTTTTGCCGTCGCGAGAATGGCCCAGAACCACGGCGCGCCCGTAGAGGGCACCATTGAGTCCATCGAGCGTGAAAGCTGGCAGAGGAGGCTCGTGGAGCGCACTGTGATCGCCTACGGCAATCGACACGCCCGGACAGGGGTAAGCAAAGGCTAACGCGTCTTCGCCCACCAGCCGGTGCAGCTCCAGCAGTGCCGGCAGATCGACGTCATTGATATCAATGGTTTCCAGCGCCTTGTTCCACGGGTCAATCAGAATCGCTTTCATTCGCCTCTGCCCACTCGTGGGGGACGGTAAGCCTGAGCGAAGTGCGTTGGCAATGCATTTATTGACAAAATCAAACTGCCCTCGTGGAACCCGAGAGGCGAATCAGGGGCCAGAGGGCAGTCGATTGACCGATTGAGCGCTGCTGCCAATCGATTATAGCGCCCAAGGCTATGCGATGGCAACGATGTTCTGGGCTGCGGCGCCGGCGGGGCGGATGTTGAAGAAGGCGATTCCCTCTTCCCTGGTGCGCCGGTTATTGTAATGGGCGTAGACCATGTCGGTGGATACATGCCCCATCTGGCGGGCAGTGAGTGCCGCGTTATCGTGTGCGGCCAGGTGATAAGAGCCGAAGGAGTGCCGCAATCCGTCCTTGGGCCATTTTGCGATTCCGGCGTCTTTTCCTGCTTTAGCTATCGCCCGGGTGGCATGACTTTCGCTCAAGTCGATAATGGGTCCAAGGCTTTTGCGATAAGGACTAAGCCATTCGATCAGGTTGTCGGTCATGTCGACCCAGCGCGCCTGTGCGGTCTTGGCTATTTTAGCCGGAACATCGATCTGGCGTTTGTGCCACAGGATATTTTGCCAGGAGAGGCGCCGGACCTCAGCCGGCCGGATACCGGCAAAGAGGCCAAGTGCGATTACCGGCACCAGCCTGTCCTCGGCGGTTTCAAGCAGTTTTGCCGCTTCAGACACCGAGACAATCTCTGGCTGTTTCGTTTTTGAGTGGCGATCCAGGGCTGCTTCGACTTCCTTGACCGGATTCTCTTTAATCCAGGTGCGTTTGCGCGCGTAAATGAACAGAGCCCCGATGTTGCGCCGCAAGGTTCTCTTTGTGGGGGCGGCCAATGGCAACAGATCGAGCCAGTCCTGGATTTGGAGCGTGGTGATATCGCAAATGAAGCGCTCACCGAACTCGGCGGCGAACTTGCGAATGGATTTGTTTGAGGTTCCCGCGTGACCTTTGGTGATAAGGTCGTTTGCCACTCTGCGCTCGGTGTGAGTCTGGAAAGCCTTGAATGCCTCGTTGACGGTAAGCGAATTTGCGCGCCGGTCGTGGTGTTTGAGGTAGAAATCAGTCGCTTGAGTGAGGTTTGCGCCGATCCGCTCGAGTAGCTGGTGGCAATACAATGCTTCAGAGCGCAGCCACTCTGGAAAGGCGGCAGATTTAGCCCCGTGGTCAGCCAGTTCGATGTTCTGTCTGCGCGCGGCCTCTTCGGCCTCGAGCTTGGTGGGGTAGAAAGCGCGGATACGTTTGCCATGGATTTTGCCTTCGACGCGCCAGTGACACTTGCCGTGTGGAGCGGAGAGTTGGTTAACAGTGAATTTGCCGGTCATGTTTGAATAAGTATTAGACAAAATCCGCTACGCCAAATGTGGCACAAAATCAAGCGTAATGTGTCGTTTTTAGTCGTTTTTTGTATTATTTAAATGGTGAATGTTCCATGTGGAACAGGAACTTTAAGTTGCGTAACATCAAGGCTTTAGGCGACTTAGGGCCGGTGTTGTAGGCCGGTGGTAAGGGAAGATCTGGGAGCTACCGTTTCTCGAGGGAGCCAAAAAACTGTGGCGTATTTGTGGCGTTCTGCTCTGGCACGACTTTATGCTACCAGCATGGACACGCATCGGAATTGCGTGCGAGCGACGGCAGTGGTACAGACATTCGAATGAATGCCCAAATCGTCAATGAGCGGCTTCGACAGATCCCTTTCCGCCCGTTCGCCGTCGAGACTGTCGGCGGTACATGGATCGACATTGATCGCGAAGCCGACGTGCTGATTTATGAGCGCAAACCGCCCGTGCGAATCGTTCTTTTTGACTCTCACACCGGCAGGTTGTTCGTCCTCGAACCAGACCAGATTGCAGCTATCGAAAGTAAGTAGATTCAATCATCGACCTCGTAGCCTAGCAGAAGTGCCACGAGCTTTTCGGCCCATGGGTTGTTTCCGCCGCCGGAACGCAGCCACGCAAAGAGCGATTCTTTGGTCAGTTCCGAGATATCGACCGAGTGAATTTTGCCGTCCGCCGGATAAACGGCGCGGACGTAAATGCCGGTTTCGCAACTGACGCGTTCGGGATCGATTTGGAGCGGCTGTTCACCAGGCGATGTCTCAAGCCGATCAATTTCAGCCTGGATCAAAGTCCTGTACCTGGTGATGCGCTCGCGCCAGGCGTCCTCTTTCGGGAGCCCGTAGCTGCGTTCGTAGTAAATAAGCGCGATCTCGCAGATGTAGGCGAGGTCTTTGAGGTTAGTCAGGTTCAATTCCATGTTTGCGTCCGCCGTCGGCAACAAACCTCTCAACGATTTCCTCCGCGACCCTCGCCGGATAAATACCCAGTGCCTCGATCGTTCTGCGGGCCAGATTGATCGTCAGTTGCGCGCGTCCGCCCGGAACAGACGGCTTGCGGCCTGCATTGGGTCGTCTGCCGCCGCGCTGATTGCGGTCCGGATCTTTGCGTTTGGTCATGGATGCAAGCTCTCAAGTGGCGAGGGGGTCGAACCCTCGCCGGTCGGTTAGTTATTCGCCCGCGTCTTCCCAGCTCTGCATCTGGCGTTCTAAGCTTTGCGAGTATCCGCACTGATAGTCTTCCAGCATCAGCTCGGCGTGGCGCTTGTCACGGGTTTCGAGAATCGGCCGGCCAAAGTCTGTCAGGACGTGCATTCCGTTTTTTCCGGGAACCAGTTCGAAGAAGTGTTTTTTGTTCATGCAATCAAGATAGAGCATGTCTCTATGATTGTCAAGTGATAAACAAAGGGTTCTAAGTCAAGTTGTAACTTTTGCAAATTGCAATGCTGTGCCAGTCTGTCTAGCGCAAGCGTATTCAGGATTAGTTTAGCGTAACTATGCAAATTGCATCGTCTAAAATCTGAATTCACTTTATGTGTGGGAGATTTCAAATCATCCTTCAACCCTAGGAAAGGGAAATTTCGGATGTCTAAGAAGAAGAACAAGAACAGTTATGGATTGTTCCATGAGTTCGATCCAGCAATTGAGAGGCTCGCCATGGAACGGCTCTTAAGCGGAAAACAGCTTTATAACTATCGCACCCACCGGCTGCGGTCCAATCTGCGAGACGACTTGCAGGCCCGCGCAGTATTATTGGAGGCGCAGCGACTGGCTGCCGACCTCCACAAAGAACTAGTTCTGCGTTACCTGGAAAAGAAGCTCCTGGGGAGGGTGTTTAACGACACGAACGGCTAATCCACGCCTAACATTGTCAACAAAAAAGTTTGAGGCGAAATATCTTTGAAACGTTTACGAATCTGTTCCGAAATGCATCCAAATCTGTCTGGAACGCATCTGGTGTTTCCTGCGGTTCCAAAGTCGTCCTGAAAGCGTGCTATTGATTCACCCAACAAAAGGCGGACCCATGCCAGATACAATCGTTCAAGACAGGAGACTAACGGCTAATGAAGTCGCAAAGATGCTCGGGCTCGACCGGGAAACGATCTACCGGTGGGCGCGCAGCGGACGTATCCCGTGCATCAAGTTCAGGCACCGGTTGCGGTTCCGCTTGAGCGATATCGAGCGCTGGGAACGCCAGCAGACTGTCGGCAAGTTTTAGCCCGCGTTGCCATGATCACGGGGCGCGAACCGAATATCGTCGCGCGCATGGCTCCGGCTGAGCAAGCCAAAGTGCTGGCCCGCGAACGGAGAGCCATTGCCAGGCGCGAACTTGACGAGCAGAAGAGCTTCGCCGCGATTTTGCGCAAACTCGAGAAACGCGGCGCGCTCCATTACGTCTGGCCGCGTAGCGACAAGCGTTCCACGATTGCGCCAGGGCATCCGGACTTCAGCGTGTGGCTGGCGGGCGGCCGCACGGCGCTTTTCGAATTCAAGCTGGCGAGCGGCAGATTCAGCGAAGAACAGGAAAAGACAATCGAGCTGCTCTCGAGCCTGGGCCACTACGTCTGGGTCGTTGGCAGTGCGCTGGAGGCAGAGCGGATCATAACTACCCTTCTGAACATCACATTACAAACCTACGGTGTAACACTCTATGACCAGTCAGATACAATCCAAACAAATAACCAAGCCGCAGTCCTCCTCCAAGAGGGAACTGCGGGAGTGGCTCCAGGGCGAAACGTTCAAGCGCGAGCTGAGCGCGCTTCTACCGCGCACCATGAGCCCCGAGCGCTTCGTGCGCATTGCGTTCCAGGCAACACACAGAAATCCGGACCTGCTCAAATGCAGCCAGGAAAGCTTTTTTAACTGCCTGCTTTCCCTTGGGGCGATGGGGCTGGAACCCGATGGCAGGCGTGCGCACCTGATCCCCTTTGGCGAGGAATGCACGCTCATTGTCGATTACAAGGGCATCAAGGAACTGGTGCGCCGCAATCATGATGTGAGTGCGATGCACGGCGATGTGGTGGGCGCCAAGGACGAGTTTGAATTGCGCTTTGGCACGCGCGGTCTACTGGACCATAAACCCAACCTGGAAGACCGAGGCAAGATCCTGGGTGCCTACAGCTGGGTGAAGTTCCCTGACGGGGCCGAGGAGTTCGACTGGATGAGCGTGGCGGAAATTGAAGCGGTGCGTAAGCGCAGCCGCGCAGCAAGCAAAGGTCCGTGGGTGACTGACTGGAATGAAATGGCGAAAAAGACCGTCTTCAGGCGGCACTCCAAGGGGTTACCGCTCTCGCCTGAGACGCGTGAAGCTCTTGAGCGCGACAATGATCCTGACTCGCTTACCGAGCAGGAGCGCTTTAACGCAGCTGCGCCGGCCCGAGCGACTGTGTTAGGAGCCGATAACGCTTCTCGAGCTGTACGGCGCCCTGCGGCGGCCAGTCTGGATGACGAGGAAGGGCAGGAGCCTCTGGTGCCGCCAAAGCCGCCAGAGAGCGCACCAGCGCCCGAGCCTGTGCAAGCTGTAGAGCCTCTGAATCGAGTCGGTCAGATCCGTACTTTATTGGTCAAGGCCGGCTTCAGCGAGGCTGAGCTACTGGGGTTGATGAAACCGTTGCGGCTGGCGCCGGCACAAGCCGCCAGCCTGGACGACTGCGCCGATCAGCATCTGGACATGGTGATTGCGGACTGGGAGTCCTGCACTGACAGGCTGGCTGAACTACGCAAAATGAAAATTGACCAGGTGCCATGAACGATCCGGAGCGGCTGGACCTCGACAGCGCTTCAAGCGCATACCGGCGCAGGCGCTGCCCGGGGAGCTCGAACCTGATTCGGGCGTTGCGCAAGGCCGGCAAGTTGCCGCCCCAGGAGCCTGATTCCGATGCGGAGCGCGGGACCCGAATTCACCGCGCCTGGTGCGGTGAACATGTTCAGTTAGAGGCTAAAGACGCGGAGGTGCTCTCAAGCCTGCAACGCCTGGAACGGTTGGTGGCGACCGACTGGGCGCGCGGCGAACAGTTCGTGCTGCTGGGCCGGGAACAGCGCCTGTGGCTGCATCAGCGCCTGGAGCCCGTGCACTCTGGCCAGTTCGATGTCGCCTACGGAACATTGAACCCGGCTCGGATGCGGATGCTGATCATTGACGGCAAAACGGGTTTCAAGCGGGTTGTGCCGGCCGAAGAAAACGATCAGTTGCGCGAGCTGGTGGGTTTGGCGCGGGCGAATTTCAGCGCCTGTGCAGAGTTCAGCGTAGCGATTCTGCAACCGTTTTTTGAGCGCAACGCGACCAGTATCGCGCTCTATGACGAGCCTGAGGCTGAGTTATGCTTGCGCGAGCTGCGCGCTGCCATTCGAGACTGTGCCGATCCGGATGCGCCGCGGATCCCGGGTGCGTGGTGCGACCATTGCCCGGCGCAGACGGTTTGCGCTGAAGCGCGGGCCAGCGCGAACCGCACCTATGAATTGGCCAAGCGCATCGAAGCTGGAGAGTTCGAGTTGCCGGTCGGCACCCAGGGCGCGCGGCTCCTTGAGGCGATCGGAACTGCGGCCCGGGTCCTGGAAGCGGTGCGCAAGCGTTATAAAACGATTCTTGCCAGTGCTCCGGACGCTGTGCCGGGCTGGTATTTAAAGGAGGGCAAACGCGAGCGGGTCATTACCGACACCCTTGGCGCCTACGGCATAGCGAAAGATTTCATGTCGCAGCCGGAGTTTTTCGGTATCGCCAAGGTCACAATCGGCAAGCTGGAAACTGCGTGTGCGAAGGCGACGGGCTTCAAAGGCAAGAGTCTGGAGGATTTCGTCAACAACCGGTTCGCGCCGGTGCTCAAATGGAACCAGCAGGAGCCCGAGCTAGCCAGTGATGGCTCAAAACGCAAACTTAAAGACACGGAGGCAAAAACATGAGCCACTGGATAGAGCTTGGGAGTGTTTTTTTGGTGGGCACGCTCTTTGGGCTGTTCAGCTACCGGCTGGGGTTCGAGCGCGGGTTAAAGACCGGTTTTGAGCGGGGCACAAAATGCGCCGGGACTTTCTCGCGCCGCAAAAAAATCGAGTCGGGCCAGTACTATGGAAATCCAAGACTTTAGCGGCGGATCCTGGACGAAGATGAACGATAAACACTTTTCAGTCGATCAATTGTGTTTATGCGCCAAGCGCGAGGTCGCACAACGCAAACGGGTTTACCGGCGCTTGGTTAGCCAAGGCACAATGACGGAGCAAAGCGCCGAGCGCGAAATCGCCATGATGCAGGCGATCGCCGACTATTTCGAAGACCAGACCCAGCCGAAGCTTTTGTAAATGGGACGGGCCTTTTACATCGTCGATGAGGACGCTTTGCGCGCGAAAATCTTACAGTTCAGCCCTGAAATCCACCGCGACACCCTGCGCATGGAAGATATGATCAGAGAGCTAGTCAACCACGAGCGCGAGAAACTGGGGCTGGATAACCCGCGCGGCGCTCTGGAACTTATTGATAACACTCAAAAAAAAGATTCTGATCACCCTGATTTAATCGGAAGCGGCTTCATAGCCGGCCGCCCTTACCGCGCTGCCGGTTGGCTAGCAAAAAACGGCAAGCTTAAAATTGCGCTCCTGCCACTTAAACGCTAACAAATGAGCGACATTGTCTCCTGGCGAGATTTTAAAGAACAGTTGCTGCGCCACAATCCCGCGGTGGCAGCGCTGCCCGCTCCAACCGCGCACTGGGATGCCATTAAACCGGTCGCCACTCTCGCCGAGCCTGAACCGCCGGTGATTATTGACGGTTTGTGGCGCAAGGAAGAAGTGTTGCTCTTAGGCGGTCATTCCAAGAGCTGGAAAAGCTGGGCCCAGATGGATCTGATGTTCTGCATCTCCAATAACCTGGGCTGGCTCGTGTGGCCAAAAACCTTCGGCGGCAAAGTGCTCCATATCGACCTGGAACTTTTCAGCGCAGAGATCAAACGCCGCTACGAGCTGATCGGCGAATCCTACGGCAAAGGCAACCTGGACAATATCGAGATCCTTTCCCTGCGCGGCGCAGCCTTCCATCTCTCAGATCTGACCGAGTTAGCCGAACATATCGTCCCGGACAAATACAGCGCGGTTTCTTTCGACCCAACCTATCGCTTGCTCGCAGGCGCAGGCTTAAGCGAATCAGACGCCGGCGTCATTATCGACATCATGAACCGCGCGCTCCAGTTCGCCAAAAAACTCAAATCCGGCGTCGACCTGCTCCAGCACTTTTCCAAAGGCAACCAGAGCGACAAACGCGCCATCGACGCCTTCAGCGGTTCCGGCGTCTGGGGCCGCGCACCGGATGCCTGCCTCGCTTTCAGGGAACATGCCGACGAAAAATGTTACACCGTCCACGTCGACCTGCGCCACTGGCCACCCATCGACTCATTCGTCGTCGAATTCGATTATCCGCGCTTCAGGGTCCAACAGCATAAAGATCCCGATAACCTCAAGTCGTTCACCCAACGCAAGAAAAGTTTCGATGTCCACCAGCTCTGCCAGCTCCTCGATGACGATGAATACGCCAATTACTCAAACCTCCTGCGCCGCGCAACCGCCGCAGGTCTCTCAAAACGCACCTTCGAGCGCAGACTCAAAGAAGCTAAATCAAACGGCTTCATCGCCCTCACACCAACTGACTCCACCTACTTCCTGACTTCAAACTACGTCACCAAATTCCGTCCCAAACCACAGACACTGTAAATACTTTGTGCCATGTGCCATTTATGTGCCATTTCATGTGCCAATCAACGTCTGGCACAAGGCGGATCTTTGTGCCAATTGCCAACTCCCCTAAAGGGGGTTGTTGGCACAATTGTCCAAAGCAACAAGCGATCCGCTTTGTTTGTGCCAGACTTTCGCTTTTGCCAGTAACCCTAATCTGAAAACCAAAATCTTATGCCTCCACCTCTTCGCCCACCTCTCCTCGCCTCTTTCGCTCAGCATGAAAACCAAGCCGATGAACGTCTTCAAAAATCTCTTGCTCTTGCTCAGCAAGTACCAGCACTCTCAGACGACCTCCAGTTCACCAAACTCATCAGCATCCAGTCCATCGACGTCTCTCTGGCTCGCATCAGCTTCTCCATCACCCACGTCGCTGCTTGCCTCGAGAGAATCCATCAGACACTCGAACAAATCCGTGATCATAATCCTTTCCCACGTTATGACTAACCCTGTCCCGCTCCCTATCCATTTCAAACTCCCGGGCCGCTCCTATTCACAAATCGGTCGCAAGGGTAACGTCGCTCTTTACAGCGTTTACTCCGATTACATGCAGGACCGCATGTATGGCTGGCCTTACGTCCTCCTCGGTTTCGAGTTGATCGTCATCAAAGTCAGAAACGGTTGCGAGGTGTATCCTTCTGCTTGGCAATTCGGTAAATGCGCCTGGTCAATTCCCAAAAGCTTCGCTCGAGTTTGCTATGCTTGCTCTCGAAGCAGCCGATCCTGTTTCGCCAAGCTTCGAAAGCACTTACCTAACCCCTTTCCTGACCGGTCGACCCTTGCCGAAGAACGGGCGCATTTGGCGCACATATCGTCGCCAAGTGATCAAACGCCCTCGGAAAACGCCACAATCGCGCCACAAAGGAGGGTCACCCTCCGATGAAGGGTGATTTGAAATCTCCCGCCCGGGCCAAAGAGGGGGGGAGGGGGTCCGCCGGCGGGGTGGGGGCCGAGCCGACGACCGGTCAACTCCCCTCGGAAAAATTTTCACAAATATTTACGGCAAAGGAGCTTACGTTTCTGCTAAGTCTACTGGGAGGGCATCGGAGCTACTACCGGATGCTTAGTAGGACTGGGTTAATGAGTAGCGAGAATCGAGGGAGGGGAGAGCGGATCGAGGCATTAGCGGCGAAGCTTGAAAAGATGGTTGGGGCGGCTGATAGGGATGGGGCTAGCGCTTCCGTAAACGGCGCTAGGAGCGTGTTTTAATGCTCCGGTAAGGTAATGACAGCGGACTCCCGAACAAAACGCCTTAAATCGCCTCCTATGAATTTATCAATACGCCGGATGGAACGGGAAGCGAAACGGACTGGAGAACGGATCGAGTGGTTGGCGGCCTACCGGCTGTATCTGGACAGTCCGATGTGGATGGAAAAGAGGCGCAAGGTGATGGGGAGGTGCCGCAGGTTGTGTGAGGGGTGCGCCAACCGGCGTGCGGTCGAGGTGCATCACTTGCGGTATCCGCCGTGGCCGATCATGCCGGGGAGCGCGGAATGGCTGCGGCGGGAGAAGTTGTGGGACCTGGTAGGAGTATGCAGGGAGTGCCACGAGGATGTTAGCGAGGATGTTAGTTGAGGAGTGCTGATGACGCACCTTGATTTATGCACCGGCATAGGCGGATTTCACATAGCCGCCGTGTGGGCCGGATTCAAGACTATAGGATTTAGTGAAACTGATAGTTACTGCTCTGAATTGCTAACACAGCATTGGCCGGAGATACCTAACTATGGCGACATACGAACAGCAGACTTTAGCGCTTGTAGAGGATGCACGGTTCTCAGTGCAGGCGTGCCCTGCCGGCCAGTCTTGCCGGGAAGCGCAGAGGCGCTGAGGATGACCGTTGGCTCTGGTCGGCAGTGCTCGATGTGGTTGGAGCAGTCCAGCCCGCTTGGTGCATTTTCGAAAATCCTCCTGGCATCCTCACGCTGGGCGAATTCGATGGAGTACTGCTACGTCTGGAATCGCTTGGATACGAGGTTCGGGCTTTCAGCGTTCCAGCTAACTCGACTGGGGCTAAACACCTCCGATACAGAGTCTTCATTGTTGGGCACGCCGGACGCGAGCCATGCGCTGGGTCCCAACGGACAGGAAAGCAGTTTGAAGAACACGCTGGACCGGATGGCATTGTGGCGCACGCCCACAAGGCAGATAGGGGAGCGAGGGGCGATGGACGGCGAGAAGCGTCTGGAGAATGGCCATTGCATGAGCATTCAGGATCAGGTAGCCAATCCGAGGCTCTGGCCGACGCCGACAGTGCCCAACGGCGGCCGGCGCAATCCGGAGGGAACGAGCATCACGGGCAGGAAACCGGACGGGGGGAAGGCGCAGATGGATTTGAGGGAGTATGCGATCCGAACTCAAGAGTGTTCCGGCTCACTCAACCCGCGCTTTGTCGAGCAGTTGATGGGATTTCCGATCGATCACACCGTCTTAAAGCGCTCGGCAACGCGGTCGTGCCGCACCAGGCGTACCCGTTCTTCGAAGCCATAGCAAAGGTGGAACTGACATGGACTGGAAGGGTGAAGCGGAGTTAGAGCGGATGTTAGCATTGCGGGTGAGGCGGTATCCGAACCGGCGCAGGAAAGCGATTGGGAGAGGCGACGGACATGCTAGCTGGTACGCGTTAGGATTTAGGGATGGGTGGGAGTTAGCGACTAAGGCAAAGAAACATAACAACGAAAGGATAGGAATAAATGGCGAAGAAAAATGCTGAACTAACAGGAGGGAAAGGTGCGGCGCCGCAGCGGACTGGGAGCCCGAAAAAGAGTCCGTTGCACGAGGGGCCGGCCGGGAGCGGGAGCGTAGCAAAGAGCAAGTTTAGTAAGGAGAGCCGGGACAGTACTGGCGAGAAGGAGCCTGGGAAATCGCGTGGGCCTGGGGGATGAGAGCGGAGCCTGATGATAGCGGGCTGGATGAAAAGCGGATAGAGGATCTGACAGTAAAGATCTTGAGGGCGCTCAGGGATAATTACGTAACCGGGCCGATTAGCCGGGACCGTGTGTATGAGGCGCTTAATGCGTTAGCTTATGCAGCGGCGACGGCTATCGTGGGCAGTGACGGTGCCCAGGGCGAAGCGCGCGAGTGGTTCGACCTGGCGCTGGAAAAGAGCCTCGTTTCGGTCGAGGAGGATTTCCATGAGAGAAAGTAAAGAGTGCCTGGAGTGCGGCGGGATCTATTTCCGGCCGGAGGGTTATACGCAAGAGCGGTGGGAAGTGCGCGTCTACTGCTGCCCGGCGTGCGCCGGCAAAGCTAATATAAAGCGCACAGCAGCAGGCGCTAAAAAGCCGGAACCCGGACTCGAGCCGACCGTGGCCAAAGAGGAAGAAACGCTCGAGCCGCCAGGGCGGCAGCCTATCGTGCGCGATCTCAAGGTGGTGCGGGTGGGTCCTAACCCGCGCATGATCGTTTGCGAGTACTATGAACTGGCCAGCCGGCGCACCTGCACGGTGCTGGTCAAACGCAACGACAAGTTCGTGCGCGGGATGCGGCTCAGACTGGCTGAACCGGCCAGCGAACTGGATTTCCGGCGCCCGTGGGTCTACAGCGGGCCTGCACCCAGAAGGAGAGGAAAATGGTAATGGTAGAAATCACCCCCCCACCGCGGATTGCCAAACTGCCACGCGATTCTGCCGGGCGCCCGGTGCCATGGTTCGTTTACTGGAAAGACGGCGTCCCGGACTTCCGCGTAATCGGGCCGGGAAAAGTCGCCGATGCTTACTATAAACGCTTGTGCTTTGTCTGCGGCGAGCCATTAGGCAAGTTCGCCGCGTTCGTGATCGGCCCGATGTGCGCGATTAACCACACCAGCGGCGAGCCGCCTAACCACAGAGACTGCGCGCTCTACAGCGTGCGGGCCTGCCCGTTCCTCACCACTCCTCGCATGCACCGGCGCGAGCGCGATCTCCCCAAAGACTATGACATGCCCGGTATAGGCATCACGCGTAACCCGGGCGTCGCCCTGGTCTGGATCACCAAGACTTACCGCCCGCTGAACACTCCGACCGGGCCGATCTGCAAATTCGGGGAGCCGGTCGAGACTCTCTGGTTTTGCGAAGGCCGCCCGGCTACCCGGGCCGAGATCATCCACTCGATCGAGACTGGCCTGCCCATCTTGCGCCAGCTCGCCCAAGACGAAGGCCCGGCCGCGGTCAAGGATCTCGAAACCCGCTATAACAGAATGCTAGCACTGCTGCCACCATGAACACAGAAAAGGAGCATCAACCAAATGACTGGCTGGTCTGGTCGCATGAACACAAGGGTTATAGGGGATGGGGAGGCTTGGGCTATACGCCAGACGTTACCGCAGCGGCGCGCTACACTTACGCCCAGGCCAGAGCGATCTGCGCCCAGGCTAACCGCTGCAGTAACCGGATCGAGGAATGCATGATTAATATAGGCGAGCTTTTGCAAAAGCCATGACTGGAGACCAAGCGATAGAGGAAGAAGAATTCCGTGTTAAGTATATTAATGCGCGGGAGTGCGTGATTAACCTCTGCCAGCTGATCTTGGAGCTCAAAGCGGAAAACAGCCGACTCAGAGACCGGATAACTCAATTAGAGGAGGAGGAGTACTATATCCCGTCCCAACCCCATTAATGGAATAATTTATCGAACAGGTTCGGTCCCTTGACCTTGACGCGTTTGATGGTTTTCTCCAGTTTTTGCTGCTTTGCCGCCAAAGCCGCTTGCTGCGCAGACAGCGCGCGCTTGTCAGAACTGGTAACGACCTTAGAAGCGACCACCGAGCTCGTATGACTGGAGCTGGCAGCTGCTCGACCGGCCGCAGCAGCAGCCGCACCCGCGGTGCCGGCCGCCCTCATCGCCAGAGTCTCCGCACCACTGGCTGCGCTTTTACTCTCAAGAGCGGCTTTTTCAGTTGCTTGAGCCGCCTCTAAGACAAGATTGTTAGTTTGCGTCGACTTGTTCAAGGCGTCTTTGACGTCGGCCTGGATCGCGCTTAAAGCGGCGAAGGCGGCGCTAAACTGAATCGAGCGCTGCTGCTCGGCTTTGTGCTCCTCTTGGGCGCTGGTCGCCTCGACTAGGACTTGCTGCCTGACCAGCTCCAGTTCTTTGTCCTGGGCCGCAATCAAGGTCTTTAAAGCCTTGGTGTTGCCGTCGATTTTGACCCACATGATCCCCAGGCTTATCGCCACGATAGCCAGGTGTATGCCCCAGAATAAGAGCTCGTTGAGACTCTCGGTGGAGAAGTGGCGCCTTGGCGCCGGCCTCTCAAGCGTGTCGGTCACTTTCACGCTCGAGCCGCCGGTCGACCCGCTCAAAGATCGTGTTGTTCCGTTCGATGACTTTGGAACTATCGTGGACCAGTGTTCTAAGAGCCTCGATATATTCTCTTCGCTCATCTGCGTTGGCTTGTTGGAGCTTGTGCAAATCTTTGCGCGTGCTCTGCAGATAAAGCCAGCAAACAGCCAGCACCAGCACAAAGAGAGCAAGATTGAGCGCCTGCACCGGCCAGGCGCTGATCCGTTCAATCTGATTGAGTGCCGAGTCCACGACCTCGGTGCTGACTCCTATCACCAGAAATCTCATTCCGGTCCCGGCTCCGGCTCAGACGCTTGCTCTGGCCCGGACTCGGCACGCAGGCTCTCCAGCGAACTGATCACATAATCAGCATAAGCGACCCAGCCCTGGTAATAGCTGACCTTGCCCGGTGAATCGAAGACCGCGTCATTGCGCAGCATGCTTTCGGCTTTGTACTTGGCCTCGATCAAGACCTGTTTAACCGCGGCCCATTGCCGCTCGTTAATCTCGCGCAACACACTGGGCAAGACCTCAGGCAGGAACTCGATCGAGTCGACTACGCGCACCACCGGCACAGTGAGCCTAGCGTTTCTGGACGGTGGCACTTTTAACTGGCGCTGGGTTGGGAGGCGGCACGCCTGTGCTGGTCGGGATCTGGACCTGGGTGGAGATGTCCTGGCGCCAGAACCACCGGAACGGATAAAGAATCGATCCTTTAATCGGCATGCTTTTAGGTGACCGTGAAATCAAGCGCGCCGCTGACCTGGCTGTCAGGATTGCGCACCGTAACCGGAATCGTCGCGGCAGCAGCAAGCTGCGAGAGGGGGATCGTCGCGGTGAGCGTCTGGTGATTTAAAAAGGTTGTTGCCAGATCGGCGCTGGTCACCACTACGGCGCCGGAAGCGAAATCGGTTCCGGTTACCGTAATCACGGTATCGGGTGCGCCGGCTGCCACCGTATTGGGAGCAATCGAAATAATGGCTGGAGGCGATGCCGGCCCGCTCGCCAGATTAACCATGTCCACACACCAGTTCTGGAACCCTTGATCGCCCTGCCAGGCGTTCGGACACCTGGAAAGCAACGTTGTGAGATCTTCGTCTGTGATATCAGCAAATGGGACTTTAAGTCTGTTCATTTTTTGTCTCCTAAATCGCTCGAGGCGAAGGAACCGGTCACGGGCGCCTCGTGTTCCTTGACTTGCGCCACCATCGCGGTAGTGCGCACCTGGCGCTCCTCGATCCGGCGCAGGATGGAGAGGATCTCGTCAAGCTTCTCAAATTCAGTTCCCAGTTCAGCCATTAGCGTCGTCCCTTTGGTTTGATGTGCAGTTCAGCGGTCGGATGCGTCCCGCTCGAGGGTTTACCGGCTTTATGCCGGGGCGTACTGGAGAGTTCGCTCGTGGGGTGGACCTCCTTTTCCTGGCGCGGAGCTTGAGTCGCTTTCTGGAACTCCGGCGGGCTCTCCGGTAATTCATCCGGCTCGAGCGGTGTGCCCGGCTCAGCCGGTCCCTGGTAATCAGTTTTTTCGTCCATGTTGTTTTCCTTTTTTGTGTTTTTATGCGCCACTGCCTCCTCCGGTGCCCCCGAAACTGCCCCCGCCCATTAGCTGACTCTGAGGAGCTGGCGCCGGCCCGGTGCCGGTAAGGCTCTGAGTCGGTCCCGGCTGGACACCGAGCTTGCCGGTGATCGCGTTCTGCTGCTGGGTAACCTGGAACTGCAGATTCTGTACGCGCCGGTCCAGAATTTGCAGCGCAATCGGGTTCTGCCGGAGCGCGTTGATGTAGCCCTGCTGCTGCATGGTGTTCTGGATAACCTGCAGGCGCAGCTGCGCATTCTGGCCGGAGGTGTACATAGGCGGCTCAATGCCGTCTGCAATCTTGCTTAACTGATCCTGCTCGTCGTTAATCTCCTGCTGGCTGACCGCAGCCTGGGGCTGGATCAGTTGCCGCGCCAGCGCCGGGTCCAGTGCTCTGGCCGCGTACATGGTCAGGCCCGCGCGGTCGATCACGCCGGCGGCGTCAGTAGTGACTAACATCTGCTGGATCAGTTGCAGTTTCTGGGTGACGAACTCTGTGTTGAGATCTTTTGCGTCGTACTCGAGCACCAGATTCAAATTGCGCTGGATCGATTGCCGGTCCCGCTGCGGCACCACCAACTGATCTCCTGAGGCAGTTATCCAGATCTCATCAGGCAGGTACTGCTGGCAAAGCTGGTAAATCTGGACGTGCACCATGCGCAGCTCGCCCAGCCAGTTATCGATCAGCCGCTGCTGCTTGCGCAGCGCCTTGTTCGGGTCGACTCCCTCCATGTTTTTACCGAAATAATTGCAGGCATCCTGCCGGATGCTCATCTCGGTCTGGTAAGTGGTCTGATCAAGCGGAGGAGGCGGCAGCCACGCTAGTTCGCCGGGCCGCATAACGCCCAGCTGCGCACGGGGCCCGAGCTTGTACTGTTGTTTGCCTCTGCCCAGCGGCACCTGCAAAGGCGGGATGGTGCAGAGCGCTGTCCGGTCGTTGCGACTGTCTTTTTGCAGCTTGATCTCAGCCTGGGCAGTCATCGCGACGTCGCCTACCGAACGGCTTTCCAGTGCTGAGCGGCTGCGGCGCTCCCGCTGGCACAAGACAAAAGGATATTTGCCGTGCGCGTATGGCAATGGCAACTGGCGGCCGATCAACTCGAAATTAGGATGGAAAATCGTAACCAGCGTCTGGCGCCGGTTCTTGTCGTCCTGCCCGCGGTAAAAGCCGTAATAGACCTCGCAGAGCTCTTTCATCTCATCGACATAGAGCCGGTCCCTGAACCGGAACAGGGTCTGCATGCCTAGATTCAGCAGCGCACTGCTCCCGGCCCGCTCCAGGATCTCGGTCGTAAACTTTGGATCCCAGCGCTCGTATCGGCTGCGGTCGATTACAGTCGATTTTGGGATAACGTCCCGGCGCACGATCCAGGGCAGGCGCTGCAAGTCGTAGGTGTTGCGAAAGAAAAACACGTCCTGGTAGGTGCGGTAGGCCGTCACGCACGGGCGGTTCTCTTTAATATAAGGGCGATCATAGGCAAACTGCCCGGTGCGCATCAGGCTCGTGAGCGCTTCCTGGGGATTGCGCACGCTCATATCGGTCGTGTAGGAAGTCGGTTTGGGAGGCGGGCCCGCTGATTTAGTGGTCGGGTCAATGACTTCTTCAGGGGTTTGCGGCGGACTGGCCAGGTCCGGAAAATACATGGCTAACATCCGCGCAGCCTGCGCGATATCGCTACCCGACAGCCGCTGCGCGTTACGCATCAGGTATTCCAAAAACGCCTGCAGTTGCGGATCCATCATCGCCATCTGCATCAGATCCTGCATGGTGACTGTGACCACTTCGGAATCGAAATCCAGATACCAGTCGATCCCGATTACGCTCGAGCCGTAGTGCTGGCGCCATTGCGCGGCGAGTTCTTTTTCCCGGTCCAGTTCCTCCGCCATCATGTTGCGCACTACCCAGTCCAGTACTGCCGTTGTCGCCGTTCCCTGTTCCTGGTAGAGCGAATTAGTCGGCAAAGTCTGCATGTGGCAGTTCTTGTCTGCGGTGCGCATGATGTCGACGTCGTCGATGATCAGGTCGTCGATGAAATAGGGGCGGATATCGGAGGCGCCTTCCCACGGGAACACTTCTTTGCCCGTGTTCGCGCTCCACTTGCGCCCGTCATAGGTCTGCCCTGCCCACCGGCAGTAACGGCTGTCGTCCAGCGTAGATATAAAGGAGATGTAGCTGCTGGCCTCTGTCAGGGCCCAGGTGAACGAACGCTTTACTTCGGCAAAATTCATAGAGGATCGATGCCGATGGGGTCAACCAGTTGCAGACTGCCGCCGATGTCGCACAGGCCGGCGATAGCCATCCAGCGGACGCAATCGACCGGGTCTTTACAAGCGCCCAGTTTTTCGTCTTTCCCGGTCCAGACCTTTAGGCTGAAGATCACTGCCTTGCACTCGCTCGAGATGAAAAGCTTCGGCTCTTTACCACTGTCAGGATCAAAATCCAATAACGAATTAATCAAGGACACCCCTTCCTCGATCGGATCCAGCGGCGCGGGCGCGAAGGGCAAGTCGAGCAACGCGCACTCTTCAATCATCGTCGTAGCGGCATCGTTTTTGAGGTTGGGCGTGTTGCCAAACCGCGAATCCATCCAGCGAGCGACAATTTCTTCACGTTCCGGTTCTCCTTCCGGACTTGTCCCTGTTGTTTCGACTCTTTCGATTTCCTGGACATAACGTTCCAAGCCCCAGCCGTAGGAAGTCTGCGCCTGGCCGGCTCGCCCGTCTGCTTTGCGCCCGTCCGCTTCCGCCCACGAACCCGGGTCACCGATACCGGGGATGTAGACGCCTTCGCAAGGCCACTCTCTATATATAAAGTGGCGATCGCGCGCGTCGACCAGGACCCAGATCATGAACCAGTTCCTGGCACTGGCAGGATCGACAAACTGGTAGCGGGTGCCTTCCCTGGGGATCCGCTCAGGCTCGATCACATGCACCGAGTCGCGGAATTTCGGGAACCGGGCCAGGATCGCGCGGGTTGGAATCCCGTAAGCCCGGGTCTTGATCTCGTTTTTCGGTGCGCCGGCCAGTGTCTTTTTCATCGTCTCGTAACCGCCGAACGGGTTGTCGGCAGAGTGAAAATAGACGATTGAGCTCCCTTTGCGGACGCAGCGCTGGACGCGTGGCACCTTCTCGCCCAGTAGCTCGGCATGGGCCCACTGCGTGGTGCGCGCCCCATCCAGGAATTCTTTAACGGTTGGCGTGTAACCTTCGATCGGCGTGAAAGTAATAATCAGGATCCCGCCGCGGGTGACCAGCCGGTAGCGCAATGTCTCGACCAGGTTAAGCGGCACCAGCTCGTCGCACCAGATCATGTCGCAGTCGCCGCCCTCGACCACCGTGCTGTCCTGCGCGTACTGGGCGTAGTTCCGGAATACGCATTCCGAGCCGTTTGGCAGGATGAACTTGTTTTCGCTGAACCCGTTTTTCTGGGTGTAGCTGATATTGGTTACCTGACTTTTCTTGAGTCCCTTGTACTCGATCGGGATGTAGCGCCAGACAATGGGCTGCTGCATTTCAACTGAGTTGGCTTCGTTGGTTTGCAGGCACCAGACGCGTTTTTTTTCGCCTGAATCCAGCGCCTCGACCGTTTTGCGGCCGGCATATTCGCTCTTGCTCGCCCGGTTGCCGCCCAGGATGAGGATTTCGCGCTGACCGGCATTGATTTCAGCTTCAACCAGATTCCAGACCGGCGGCCGGTAGCCGTAACGCCACGGATCGGTCAGTTCGAGCTCGATTAGCTCGTTGCGCTTGAGCAGATATTCTTTGACTCGCACCGGATCGGCGATCGAGTCCTCAAAAGAGGGCAACGGGTATACCGGATGCGGCAAAATCTTCATTTGAACTCTTATTTGTGGCACATTGTGGCGCAAAACTGCTTGCTTTTTGCCACGAAGAGACGCAATACACCACTCCAAGGTCACTGGGGAACCTTTAATCCCCTGGATGCACACTTTTCTTGGTTAGTAAACCATGGCAGAGGAGACTCAGACCTCCCAGGTAGTCGACCAACCGGCGGAAACCGCTCCGGTGGAACCGGATATCGACAATCTGCTCGAGACTATCCCAAGCTTGCAAGGCCTCTTCGGTGACGAGCCTGGGCAACCGGAGCAAAAATCCAAAGAAGCGCCTCCACCGGAACCAGGCGCTTCGGAGACCGCACCTGAGGTCGAAATTCCAGAGGGACTCAAGCCCGAGGAACCAGTCGCAGAGCCGGAACCCAAAAAAGAGGAAATTTTGTCCGAGTCGGTCCAGAAACGGATCGATAAGTTAACCGCGCAGAAAAAAACAGCTGAGGAACGCGCCACTAGCCTCCAAGCCGAACTCGACGAGTTAAAATCGAAGTTCAGCGCGCCTCCACCCATTCTTCCTACCGCTGCCAGTCCACTCGCCGATATCGAGACCGAAACCGATCTCGCAGCCAAGATTAACCACATTCAGGAAGCTAAAACCTGGTGTATTCAGCACTTGGACGGTGGCGAGATAGACGACGGCAAGGGCAACAAGCAATGGCTGGACGGCAACGCCGTAAAAAGCATCCTGGCCAACGCCGAGCTGATGCTTTCCAAGCATGTGCCGGAACGCAAGGAGTTCATTGCTAACAAGCGCGTATTTGACACCGAAGCGCGCCGCGAATACCCGGCGCTATTCAAGGACGGCACTGAGGCTAACAAAACCTTCAAGCAATGGCTGACGGTTTTTCCTGAGTGCCGGCGTTACCCTGATATCGCTCTGATTATCGGGGATGCGCTCGTAGGACAAAAGATTCGATTTGACCGGGCAAAAGCTCGCAACGGCAAAGGTCCGACTGCTGGCCAACCTCTGGCGCCTCCCGCGCCTGCGGCCTCGCCAAGGGTTCCTACTAACCGTACGCCGAGCGGCCAGCAACTAGCCGAAGCTTTCGCCGCGGATCCAAATGCAGCTCTGAACTCATTTGTCGATTCGCTTATCGATGGCGCAGCCGCTGGGCGAGCAGCAGCCAAGAAATAAATGCCCAGTTTAACTGAGCCGATCCAGGTCGGCAAACGCGAGGATTTCGCGGATGTGATCGCCATGGTCGATTACAAGGACACACCGTTTAGTTCGATGTGTCCCAAAGGCACCGAGCCAGCCAACACGATCTACGACTGGCAGATGGATGCATACGATGCCCCTGTCCTGGGCGGTATCGTTGATGGAGTCGATGTCGCAAACACTGACTACGTAAACCCTGCTAGCAAGCGCGCTAAGGCACACGGCAGGATTCAGAAGTTTCGTCAGGCGTTCATGGTCAGTGACATGGCGCAGAACGTCTCCGACGTCGCGGGAATAGGCAAACGCGGTGAGATGCAGCGGGCGGTTAAAAAGACAATCGTCCAGATCAAGCGAAACATGGAGGTCACCTTCTGCTCTGACCAGGATAGCCAGGCTGATAACGGATCCACGCTGCCCTACCTGACCCGCGGGATCGGTGCCTGGATTAATGCCGGTGAAGTCGCTATTACTGATACCGGCACGGCTTGTCCGCCAGGCTTCGTGCCGCCGGCTACCAGCATCATCACTAAAACCACTGCGACCAC
>Ga0335077_10000472_pt1 | contig 44542 bp, 35 predicted proteins | sample Lox_Sample_31_FD_207151 | JGI IMG/M metagenome (GOLD analysis project Ga0335077, IMG submission 207151) | Soil microbial communities from Loxahatchee National Wildlife Refuge, Florida, United States - Lox_Sample_3.1 | ecosystem: Environmental > Terrestrial > Soil > Wetlands | place: USA... | reverse complement strand
CAGCAGAGCGTCGGGCCGAGAAGGGCGAAGCGGGCGGTCGGAGTCATCGCAGGCTCTTCTTGATGCTGGCGGGGACGCCTTGGGCGGCGATTCTGACACAGCGCGGCTGGCCGCGTGCCGCTGCGCGCCGCTCCACGCCCGCACTGCCCGCCGCCCCGCCGGCCATCGGCGGCTGCGTTGCGCGTCGCGCTGTGCGCCGGCGCAGGAGCTTTTAGTGTCCCCTTCGGGGATGGTGGAAACCCCTCGCCTTCAGGCGAAGGAAAGGTTCGTGTAACGTGGTCGAGTGCGACACTACAGGCTGGGAGCGCATACGAAGAGCGACCTCAAGGTGCACCTCGTATGGATCCCGAAATACAGAAAGCAGGTGCTGACGGGGGAGGTCGCTCTTCGTGCGCGCGACCTTATCCGGCAGATAGCCGCCGAACACGAGTTGGAGATTATCTCTGGCAAGGTCGCACGAGACCATGTTCACGTCTTCATCAGTTACCGTGCGACGCAGAGGGTGAGCCAGATCATGCAGTGGCTCAAGGGAACGAGCTCCAGGATGTTGCTGCAGGAGTTTTCGCACTTGAGGAAGAAATTCTGGGGGCGTCATCTGTGGGCTCGTGGGTACTTGGCGGTGAGCTCTGGGACCATTACGGACGAGATGATCAAGCAGTACATAGATGAACAGGAAGGCGAGCAGATCGTGGATGACAGTCGATTTCCAATCGACGAGGGTTAACCCCCCGCCTTATAGGCGGGGGTTGTTTAGTTCTGACGATCGTCCGAAAGGGGGTGGGAAAGGTAAAGGTCAGCGGAAGAGGCGGGGACCATGTCTGGGTCGGCACCCGACTTGCAGCGGACGTGACGGGCTCACCATGGTCGTTGACCCTTGCAGTGAGCACGTCGTTAGCGTGATTCAATCAGACTCAGTGGCTAAACTGTGCGGCGTGAACGCTGAACCCCCTTCACGATGGCTTCGGGCTCGATGCGAACGTGCCCACTAGCTGGGGAGATCGGCACCCTGCGCGGTTGGTCGCGTGGGTGGGGTTTTCCGAGTAGTGGCCCGCCGCCGGGAATCATGTACAAGTGAGCCCGCTGCTGACGTCGCTCGAGTCCGCTCTAACCCGCAAGTCGCTGTGGTCGGACCTTATCGCGGGAGCTGGGTACCTCGCGCGTTCTGAGCGTAAGTACCACATCGACTCTCGCCATCGTCACAGTCGCAGCTCTGGGGGAGGTTGTCCCGAACACGGATGAGGTTGGAATGCTGCAGGCCGCGGCCCTGCTGACCCTGATGGTGGGTGGGATACTGATCCTTGCAGCACTGCTGCGCCTGGGATTTGTTGCCAACTTCATTTCTGAGCCGGTGCTCGTGGGCTTCCAGGCCGGGATCGGGGTTGTGATAGTCGTGGATCAGCTGCCGAAGATCCTGGGTATCCACATCGCGAAAGCCTCACTGCTGCACAACGTGCAAGCAATTGCAGCGGGCGCGTCGCACGCCTCGATTCCAACGCTATTCTTGGGTGGCCTGACGATCGCAGGGCTCGGTGTCTTCAAGAGGTTCAGACCACAATGGCCGGCGCCACTGATCCTGATAGCGGCTGCGGTTGCCGGCGTGGCGTGGCTCGGCTGGGGTCAGTTTGGCATCGAGGTGGTAGGTGCCATCCCCCGCGGGTTGCCCGCTCTGTCGGTACCAAAACTCGCACTAGCCGGTGATCTCTGGCCTGCCGCGCTTGCCATTGCATTCATCAGTTTCACAGAAACGGCCGCAGCCGGGCGTGCATTCGTACGCGCGGACGAACCGCGGCCGCGCGAAAATACGGAGCTTCTTGCCACCGGCGTTGCCAACACACTTGGCGCGCTGTTTGGCAGCATGCCAGCGGGCGGCGGAACATCCCAGACTGCGGTCAACCGCATGTCGGGTGCGCGCACGCAGATCGCCGGACTCACGGCCGCCGCCGTGGCGCTGTTGGTGATGCTGTTTCTCTCGCCGTTGGTGGCTCTCATGCCGCAGGCAGTGCTGGCTGCCATCGTCGTCTTTTACTCCGCGAAACTGATCAAGCCAGCCGATTTCGCCGCCATCCTGCAAGTCCGACGCCGGGAGTTCTTATGGGCCGTGATTGCAGTGCTCGGTGTCGCGCTGCTCGGTACGCTGAAGGGTATCGTGATCGCGATCATCTTTTTGCTCGCCGCGCTCGCCGAGCAGACGGCCAACCCGCCGGTGTATGTGCTCGGGCGCAAACCCGGCACCAACGTGTTCCGGTCGCGCTCACGCGAGCACCCAGAGGATGAATTGTTCCCTGGGTTGCTGCTGTTGCGGATTGAAGGCGTCGTATTCTTCTTGAACGCCCAAAGGGTCGGCGGGAAGATCCAGCCGCTCATCGACGAGGCGCGAGCCAGGGTTGTGGCACTCGATCTTAGCGCCGTGCCTGACCTCGAATATTCGGCACTGAAGATGCTCATCGAGGCGGATCAGCGTCTGCGGGACTCGGGCGTGGAGTTATGGCTGGTTGGGTTGACACCCGGTGTACTCTCGGTCGTCCAACGCTCCTCCCTTGGTGAGACCCTCGGCAGGCAGCGCATGCTGTTCGATCTCGAGATCGCCGTGCGCAACTTCCAGACCCTAGCGGAGCAGTCGGGGACTAAGAGCCTCACGAGCGCAGCGCTTACACCGCGGAGCTGACACGGCGCGATGAAAAGATGCCCCTGGAAGCCGTCCAGGATCGACATCCCCCAACGTCTAACCCGCCATCTGTTGCCGGGTCGTCTTTGCCGCAAGCTCACTGCGGGAGTACTGCAGCCAGTCCGCCGCGCTCGCACGAGCAAACATGTCGATCAGGCGGGCAATTATCCCGGTCCAGCCCGTCTGGTGACTGGCTCCGAGACCTGCGCCGTTGTCACCATGGAAGTACTCGTAGAAGAGGATGTAGTCCCTCCAGTTGGGATCTTCCTGAAACTTGCGCGTGCCGCCGTATACGGGACGCTGTCCGTTCGCGTCGCGGAGGAAGACACGGGTGAGTCGACGTGTCAGCTCCTGCGCGACCTCGTATAGGGTCATGCGTTTTCCGGAACCCGTCGGGCATTCAACCTTGAAGTCATCGCCGTAGAACTGGTACAGGTTCAGTAGCGCCCGGATCAGCAAGCCATTCACCGGCATCCACACGGGTCCTCGCCAGTTGGAATTGCCACCGAACATCCCCGTGTTCGATTCGGCCGGCAGGTACTGGACGCGGTACTCCTGCCCCTGGAGGTTGAATGTGAACGGATGATCCAGGTGATAGCGGGACAGGGAACGGATGCCACAGGGACCGAGGAATTCGTTCTCATCGAGCATACGGGCGAGAATCCGCTGCAGCTTGTCCTTATTGCAGACCGCCAGCAACAGCCGCCCACCGTAGCCGACGAACTTCTCGTCCGCGGGGGCAATGTGCGCGAGCAGTTCCGGATGACGCTTCTTGAACACTTCCATCAGCTCCCGCAGCCGCGGATGCCGGGCCAGGATACCCGTCGGTTCGATTACCGTCGCCGCGCACAATGGCAGCAGGCCTACCATCGAACGGACCTTGAGCCGCATCGAATCGCCGTTCGGTAGACGCAGCAGATCGTAGAAGAAGCCGTCCTGCTGATCCCACATGTCATCCTGGTGCGCTCCAATCCGGTCCATCGCGTAGGTGATCCACAGGAAATGCTCGAGGAAGCGAAACGCGATGTCCTCATAGACGGGATCATGCTCGGTGAGAATGAGCGCGATCTCGAGCATGGTCTGGCAGTAGAACGCCATCCACGCCGTACCGTCCGCCTGCTCGAGGTGGCCACCGGTCGGTAGCGTTGCGCTGCGATCGAAGACGCCGATATTGTCGAGGCCGAGGAACCCACCGGCAAAAACGTTCTTCCCTTCGGGATCCTTGCGGTTCAGCCACCAGCTGAAATTCAACATCAGACCCTGGAAGGAGCGCTCGAGGAAACGCACGTCTGCCCGGCCCAATTCCTGCTCGATGTTGTATAGGAACAGGGTGGCCCACGCATGCACGGGTGGGTTCACGTCGCTGAAATTCCACTCGTATGCCGGGATCTGCCCGTTCGGGTGTGAATACAGCGTGCGCAGCATCAAGAGCAGCTGATCCTTGGCAAAGTCAAAGTCCACGAGCGACAGGGCGACGGTGTGAAATGCCAGGTCCCAGGCGGCGTACCAGGGGTACTCCCACTTGTCCGGCATGGAGATGATGTCGTTGTTCAGCATGTGGAACCATTCGGTGTTGCGCATGTTTCGGTGAACATCGCCCACCAGGGGATGGCTTTCATGCTCGATCAGCCAGCGATCGAGATCGAAATAGTAGTATTGCTTGCTCCAAAGCATCCCGGCGAGCGCCTGCCGGTGGACGCGACGCTCGTCCTCACCCAGCTTGCGTGGTGTTATGCGCTCGTAGAACTCGTCTGCTTCGGCGAGGCGGCTTGCGAAGCTCTTTTCAAAGCTTGCGAACGGCTCACTCGGCGGTTTTGCGCTCAATCGCAGCCGCACGACCTTGCTGCCCCCCGCCGGCACTGGCAGGCGGTAGAGTGCCGCCGCTTTCGTCCCGGTCCGCGTCGGATTCACGGCATTGCGCTTGCCCGAGACCACGTACTCATGGAAGGCGTCTTTTACGTACGCGGATTCATTCTGACGCCCCCACAGCCGGTTGGCGTTGGAATCATTCTCCGTGAACAGTAGCTCTGGCTTTCCCTCGCAGCAGAGCGTGCTCTCGCCGAGCTCGGGATGGGACGCGAGGACCACCCCATCCTGCACCTGCCGCAGGGACGGACGCGTCGCGCCTTTCCCCCACGACCAGGTGTTGCGGAACCAGAGCGTCGGCAGCAGGTGCAGCGTCGCTTCCTCGGGGCCTCGGTTATGAACTGAAATGCGAATCAGCAGGTCCTCAGGACCGGCCTTCGCATACTCGACGAAGACATCGAAATAGCGGTTCTGATCGAACACTCCAGTGTCGAGCAGCTCATACTCCAGCTCCTCGCGCGAGCGCTTGCGGTTCTTCTCCACCAGCTCGCGATAGGGGTACTCGTGTTGGGGGTACTTGTAGAGGTACTTCATGTAGGAGTGCGTCGGCGTGCTATCGATGTAGAAGTAGTATTCCTTCACATCCTCGCCATGGTTGCCCTCGCTGTTGGTCAAGCCGAACAGGCGTTCCTTGAGGATGGGATCGCGGCCATTCCACAGCGCGAGTGCGAAACACAGCCGCTGCTTGTCATCGGAGACCCCGGCGAGTCCATCTTCTCCCCAACGGTAGGCTCGCGAACGCGCCTGGTCGTGACTGAAGTAATCCCAGGCATTGCCGTCCTGGCTATAGTCCTCGCGCACCGTTCCCCACTGTCTTTCACTGAGATAGGGTCCCCACTTCTTCCAGGGAACACCCGCCTCGCGCGCCTCATTGAGGCGTTTCTGCTCAGCGGTCTGTGCGTAATCCGTCCCCGCTCTCTGGTTGGACTTCATTGCCTGCCCTCCTGCCAGTCGAGCGAGATTATTAGCACTTGCCTCTCGATAGCCCTATCAGGGGTTTACGCAAACCGCGGTCCTGCTGTTGTCGGAGCTTGGATCGCGACGGAAGGCTTCACGGCAGCCTCGAGTGCGAACATCAATCCTTTCTAGCGGGGGCGATGGCATGGGCGAAGACTGTGCAGTGCGCGTCGACACGGGGGCAAATGGATCCGGCGGAGCGTTGCTCTCCGATGAACCGCCGATCGGCAGCTCGAATATCCTAGCCGCTAGCCGCTAGCCGCTAGCCGCTAGCCGCTAGCCGCTAGCCGCTAGCCGATCTCGCAACGGCGCGATCATCGGAAGCATCGGCCGTTAGATCAATCAAATCACGGCTGGCTGAGCCAACCGTATTGCCATGCTGCAGAGATGCTTTGGTAGTTGCCTCCGTATCTAATGTAAGCACCATCGCTAAAGCTGACCTTGATAGATTGATGTGCAGTGAGTGGAATGGAAGCCGTGAGCCCGATCCGGGAACTCTGTTGATTGGTTACTGGATTCTCGACCCCGTTCAGGCTCGTAACCCCGCCCCGCCAGAAGTTCGCGTCCAGCGAAATCCACAAACGCGGGCTGAAATCGTAGCTGAGATGTCCTTCGAACTCGACGATGGGCTTTTGGGACTGGGATCGAACACCCGGGAAGTAGGCATTCTGCGAGAAGAACTCGGGATTCTCCGTGAAGAACCATGCTCCGGCATACCCGTCCAGGATCCAATTCCCCAGCCGGCGCGAATAGCCGATTTCCGGTTTGAATGACCAGCGGTTGCTTCCCCAATTGATCAGCTTCGTCGGATCATATTGACCCGTCGGAGCAGTAATCCGCAGGCTGATCCCTAACAGAGTCTCTTGCCGCCATTTCGCGAATCCCGCCGGCCTCATCGCCGGGCCGCCGAGGAGATTCACAGACAATCGAACAAATGAATCGAAAGCCCGGATAGATGTGCAGTCTTAGGTGCGTCAACCACTGTCCCCCTGAAATCTCCCACTCCGTAGGGTAGCCCGAACGTAACGCTTGCCGTCCGGCCAAAGAGATCGAGGCTGCGGTAGTAGCTAAACATGGCCACGCTGGCATGCGCCGTGGCATCAGTGATTGGTACGGCTCCATCGAACTGAAGGTCGCCCTGCAGATGTGAATAGCTAAGCGTCGTCGCATTGGAGCCTATCGGTACGACGACGTAAGCACGTGGAGTCAGATCCTGTGCCCCAGCTGTGGCCGAATGGCACAGAGATAGGACACAAACAAAATGGGCGAGCAACTGCTTGACGCTCGGCATCATCCTCACTCGAATAGCTTCCAAGAGGAGAGTCGGCACGGGTAACGCTTGCGTGGCTCGGCCCACTTCCATCCAAGGTTGTTGTCATGAGCACCGGAACGCCGGGCAGCGACTACGAGCTGTTCGCGCAACGCTACAAGACCATCCTCAGTCGTGCCGGGGTTGAGCTACGGCTCATGCCGTCGGCGGGGGGAGTGGAGAACCTGAGCCGGTTGAACGATCCGAGGTCGGGCGTCGCTGTGGGCTTCGCGCAAAGTGGTCTTACGAGCGAGGCGCAGTCGCCTGATCTGGAGTCGCTTGGGACGCTGTTCTATGAGCCTTTCTGGTTCTTCTATCGCGGCGAACCCCCCAAAGATTTGCGTACCGCATTGACCGGCAAAAGGGTGTCGGTCGGGCGCAGCACAACGACGCCTCTGCGGTGCGATATCTCGAGGTGACCAAAGGCCAGGCTCCGGGTGCGCTGACCCTGGCGCGCGATCTTAGAGATCTCATCGATCGCTACATGAAGGAGCCCCTCGCGAAGGTCAGCGACTCACCCGATGGGACGCTGAACGATGGCTTGCCAGTGGATCAAGAACGCGTCGGGCGGCTCGTCGTGGGAGACACGAAGACGGACATCATGCTGGTGCGCGTGATCGACCCAAAGGCCGGTCCCATTTGGCTGATTTCCTCCGAGACGCTAGCGCAGGTTCCGTCGTGGAGCAGCTCGATGGTACAGGGCGCGATGGCACGGAGCTGGATCGAGCGTGGGATGCCCAGTGCGCTGCTGAGCCGCCATATCTTTGGGACCTCTGTGGCGCACTGGGCCGTACTTGTGGCAACCCTTGTGATTCCGTTCGTATTGCTAGTGCTGATGTTCGGCATCGCCATCAGGGTGATCAGAGCGGTCTGGCACGAGCCCTCTCGCCCAGCAGGCATCAATGCGTGGTACGCCGAAATTCGCTGGCCACTCATCACGGTGTTGACGGTAAGCACCCAGCTGATATGCATGCTGATATGGATGCGTTCGCTCGGGTTCACGCTCACATTCCGCGTTGCCTATGCACGCGTCGGACTCGTGCTGGATGTCATCGCGCTTGCGTGGTTGCTGCGTAAGCTCTTGACGCTCAGGCTCGAGCGCGCACGCCACCTGGTCCTGGAAAAAGGCCGTACCGGCACCCAGTCGATCGTGCTGCTCGGCGAGCGATTGCTCAGGACGCTCGTGGTAGTGGCTGCCGTGTTCGCTCTACTTGCGATCCTCGGCTTGGACACTAGGACTGCGCTCGCAGGCCTCGGCATCGGAGGAATCGCTCTCGCGCTTGGCGCACAAAAGACGGTCGAAAACCTGCTGGGCGGCATCCTTCTGCTCAGCGACAAGGCGATTGCCATCGGCGACTTCTGCAGTATCTCGAATCGGTTCGGCGTGGTTGAGGACATCACACTACGATCGGTTCGGCTGCAGACGTTGGACCGGACACTCGTGTCGATACCGGCGGGTGTTCTGGCGCAGGCCGGGATCGAGAACTTCGCCACACGCGAAAAGATACTGGCGCAGAGCCTCCTGAGGCTTAAGTATGGTACGAGCGTCGAGCAAGTTACGCGCATCCTAGATAACGTTCGAAAGATCCTTGACGAGAGCCCGAACCTCGAGTCCACGACATCGCGCATCCGGTTAGTCAACTTCGGCGCCGAGGCCATCGAGCTCGAAGTCTTCGCCTATGTGTTGATTGCGGATTTCGCTCGCTTCCTCGAGTTGCGTGAGGAGCTGTTGCTGCGAATAGCCTCAGTCATCGAAGCTGCAGGCAGCGGTTTGGCGCCGACAAGATTCATCTACATGCACGGTTCAGAGGGGGACATTTCCCCGAGTGTGAGCAGTCGGGACGCGGGCACGCGGAGGGATCTATGGGCGGCGCAATCTCTCCCGAACGCGGCCACCAGTGGCAGGCCAGCGGCGGATTCAGGCCTACGACAGATCGGGAGGTGATGGCGGGCCGCGTGGATTTAAGGCTTCATGCTTCGCCGGCACCGGAGCAGGTGAAAGTTCCACGGGCCGAGTTCGACGTAGAGGCCGCGCAATGCCATCTCATCTCCGTCACGTTCGTAGGTGGCTCCCGATAGCTCGTCGACCAGCTCCCAACTTCCGCCGCCTGCATCAGGCCAGCGGACCTGGACGCGAGCTTGCGCGGGCCCGGGGCTGAGATTCACCACGATCAGATATCGCTCGTCCACTCCCAGCCAGTTCCAGGCCACGAGGTTCTGGAAGCTTGGGTTATCCGGCCAGCCGGTCCGGTCGCAAAGGCTCCAACGACCGTCATGGAAAGCCGGTCGACTGAGCACTTTCAGCAGCTTCTTGTAGAACCCCTGCAGCTCCCTATCTGCGGCCTCCGCTGGACGGCGACCGAGAAAAACCGGGAGCCTGACTTTGCGCCCATCGAACTGTCCATCGTGGAACAGTCTTACACCAGGCAGGGTAGCCGCGGCCAACGCAACGGCGCGCTGTTTCTCCGGAGGAAATGCCGCTGCGGCGCGCGGCTCATCGTGGTTCTCAATGAAACGCAGTAGCTTCCCTTGATAAGCCAAATCGGCGCACAGATGGAGCCGCACGCTCTCCGCATCGCCGTGCTCGAGTCGATCGTAGAGCTTTTTGTCGTAACAGAAGTCGAATCCCAGCTGCTGAAGCTCCCATTCCATGTCCCAGTAAGCCTCGGCGACGAAGAGGAAGCCAGGATGTACGTTCTTCACGGCTGAGATTACCTCGGCCCAGTACTCTCTTGCCGGTCTCGGCCCGGGGCGGGCGCTCCACGTGCGTTCGAACACCGAGTTGAGAAACAGCATCGCCATGTCGCAGCGGATACCATCGCACTGCTCGGCTATTCCGGCGATGGTGTCAATCACCGCCTGCCGCAGGCCGGGGTCGAACGCGTTCAGTTGCAAGACGTCCGGCCAAGCGGGGAAGTACGGGTCACGCCCGCAGGCGAACGCCGTGGCGCCCACTCGTACATGGGAGGACGGGTCCTGTTTCAAGCTCTCGGCATCGCAGCGTATGAAGTATTCCGGGTGCTCCGCTACCCATGGATGGTCCGGCGCCACATGGTTCGGCACGAAGTCCAGCATCAGCAACATGCCCCTGCGTGCGAACTCACTGCGCGCTGCCGCCAGACCCTCGGGGCCGCCAAGATGCTCATCGGCCACATAGCGCCGCACGCAGTATGGAGAACCGACGTTATCGACCGGGCGAAAGTCAGTCAGAGCACGGCGAAAATCACCGAGTAGATTCTCGTTACGGCTGGCGATCGCGATGCCCGTGGGGCTTCGCTCCCACACTCCCATCAACCACACTGCATCGAAGCTGTTGGCCGCGATGGCGTCATATTCGACCGGAGGAACCGAAGCTAGCGTGACGGTTTTGCCGTACTTCTCACTCAGCTCGGAGAGCCACGTCCACGAGTTGATCTCGTACAAAGCCGGATAAGTGCGCCAATCCTGAGTGAGAACAGGCGCAACGAATCTGACGGGACGGACGGAAGCCATATGTCCCAACGGTGTCAACACAAGTTAACGATAGTGAATTACTTCTTCGTGCTCTTTTGTATCGGTACTTGCCACAAGTACTGCCTGTGTCTTTGCATTCGTTGCCGCGGCTTCTTCGAGAGAGGTTTGCACTTTCTCCTTGCGCGCTTTAGAGACAACGGACCCGTGGTCCTTCGAGCCTCGATGTAAGGCTTGAAGTTCTCCCCGGAGGTGTAGTGGCGATGGGCGCCACGAATGCGGTCAGCGCGGTTGCGGGCGCGGCGCTGTGGCTAATCCGGGCGACCCACTAACAGGTCGGCGAGCGTCCATAGTCCTTGCGTACCTGCTGGACCTTGAGAACCCCGGACAACGCCGCGCTACGTGCCTTGTCCGTGCTGCCGATCCCGGGTTCGATTTCCACCAGACGCGGGTAGACCGCGGCAGCACTTGCGGTGTCACCTTTCTCTTCTGCGGCCACCGCTTCGATCATGAGGGCGTATCCTCGGCGCTGCTGCGTATCGGCAGTGGTATACGCGCTGCGAGCCAACTCGATCGCGCTATCGTGCCTGCAGAGCGCGAGCATTCGGGCTGCATCGAAGTTGGCGGGACCGATCTTCTTCTCGAGAGCCTGCTGGCGTTCGGCCAGTTTCGGATCGTTGGACGCGGGGCTTGCCTGGCCCTGAGCGGGTGGCGGTGCCGCGCCCTGCGGCGCCTTCGGCGTCATTCCCCCGATCGCGGCCCCGGCAGCAGCTGAGGCGGCTGCGCCAGCGACCATGCTGGCACCCACATTGCCGGTAAAGACGCCGAGTACGGCGCCGGCCACGGCGCCACCCACGGCACCGGACTTGGCGCCCTCCGCAGCATAGGTGTCCGCACAACTTGCTGTGAGGGACGCGACAGCGCAAATCAGCAACGTCATGACATTCGAACGCAACATACACTTATCCGTAAAAAGCAACGCGCGGCTGTTGGGCCGAAAGCCGCTTGGAATTAGCGAGTGCCGCCGTGTTTCCACCGCGGTTTGCACCAAGGCTTCGAACAATTTGTCACCATACCCTTTCACTCCTGCACTGCGCCGCGCGCTTATCTGCTGCGCGGGCTCGCCGCGGTACAGCGATTCTCTTTCTTGTTACAGGCAACGAGGTACGTAGTCTGCTTGCCGCACCCAGAGACAGTTATCGTGTACAGGGCGCGGTACGGGGCCTCATACCAACCGGTTGTCTGTACCTCCTCAACCGTTTCCTTGTGGCTCACCGCCGCCGTGGCGGCTGGACATTCGAGTTCCTTGGCACCCCGTACCTGCGCTGCCTGCACTGCGCCGGGCTGTAACTCATCGGCCAACTGTGGCTGTTGCGGTCCGGCCGCCGAGGGCTGCAGCGCTCCGGTCGCGCATCCTTTCTTCCGCTTGTCACACTCAACGAGGTAGGCCGTCTGCTTCCCGCACCCCGTTACAGTTACCGCGTATGTGGCGCGGTGTGGGGCTTCGTGCCATCCCGTGGTCTCTGGCTCCTCGATCGTGGCCTGGCGCGTCACTTGGGCCGTGGCGGCCGGACATGCGAGCTCCTTCGAGCCGCGTTGTTGCGCTGTCTTCACGGCTTCGGGCTGAAGCTCATCCGCCAACTGTCGCGGCGCCGCAGAGCCAGTCGAGGTAGGCACGGGTCCAGCCGTACAGGCGCTGTGAAACTTGTTGCAGGCGACCAAATAGGTCGTTCGCTTGCCACACCCCGAAACCGCGATTTCATACTCGGCTTGACGCGGAAATTCGTGCCAACCAGTCGTCTGCGGCTCCTCAATGGCGTGCTTGCTGATGACTTCGGCTGTTGCGGCCGGACATCCCAGCTCAGATGCACCGCGTTGCTGCGCCACCTTCACAGCGCTGGGCTGCAGCGCATCCTCAAGCGGCTGCGAGGCACCGCTGGATAGCACCGCGGCAATTGTCACTGCTCCGAAGGCCAAGGACTTCTTCATGATATCGATTTGGCCGTCTGCCGATGAGTTGCCTTCACACTATGCGTGATTGCGCTTCTCTTCTTGTCGGGTTCTACGGCTTTTTCCACTCCTCGGCGATTTCCTTCCCGAAAAACCTTCCATTGCGACCGTGTGGCTGAATCGTGGCGTTGCAATCAGCGTCGGACTTGCATATCCCGATGCCTTCGACGGCTACTGCCCAGCAGTATTCTGATCGGCGTCCACGTAGACCCGATAGTAGATTGCCTCTTCCTGACCGTTTCTATACGTACTTGCCCGCACCGTCTCGGTATATGCGGGCTTCCTTGCCGCAGCTTTTCAAGGCGCAGGGGACGCAACAGTCGGCAAACCCGAGGTCCTTCGTATTGTTCGTGACGGCGCTCGCCTTCGACGGAACGGAGTGGCTAGGGTGTTCCAGCCCCCCGGGCGGTGGAATTGGGCGCTGCCGATTTCGCGGCACGCGTGCGCGCGAGTCTCGTGGAAACACACCGGGACACTTAACCCAAAACTTACACAGGCCTTCTGTACGCATACCATTGCGTTGACGAGCTTTGCTGTTTGAGGGCGATAATTGAGTTGCGGCCGGAATGAAGAAAAGTATCTGACAGCGAAATATCCGTGAGAATTCATCAACTGTCCGTGCTCGAGGCCGTCGCGAGCTTGAACAGCGCTCTGACAGGGCTGAGCCGCCTCGAAGTCGACCGGCGCCTGCGCGAATTCGGCCTCAACGAGGTGGAGAAAGTAGCTGGCGTGCCTTGGTGGCTGCGGTTCCTGAAGGAATTCACAACCGTCTTTTCGCTGCTGCTTTGGCTCGCCGCAGGGCTGGCTTTTTTTGCTGCATGGAACGTGCCAGGCGAAGGCATGGCGAAAGTCGGCTATGCCATTGTGATGGTCATTTTGGTGAGTGGACTGTTCTCCTTCTGGCAGGAGTATCGCGTTGAACAAACACTTGCGGCGTTACGGAGACTCCTGCCGCAACAGGCGCAAGTCTTGCGCGATGGCAAAGTCATGCGGGTGCCTGCAGCGCAATTGGTGCCAGGGGATATCGTCCTTTTGGAACAGGGCGATAACGTTCCCGCAGACTGCCGGCTGATCGAGGCGTTCAGCGTACGCGTCAATAACGCGGCCGTCACCGGTGAGTCCCTACCGAAAGCGCGAGAGGCCGGCGCCTCCAAAGCTGACAGCTTGATCGACGCCAGGAATATCGTGCTAGCCGGCACCTCGATGGCAAGCGGTCAGGCCAAGGCGGTCGTCTTTGCCACGGGGATGCAGACCGAGTTCGGGAAGATCGCTCATCTCACCCAAACGGCCGACGAGGAGGTCTCACCGTTACGCAAGGAGATCGCGCACTTAGCCCGCTTGACCGCAATGCTGTCGGTGCTGATTAGTCTCGTGTTCTTCTCGCTCGGCTGGAGGATCGGCATCCCTCTCTGGAAGGACTTCATTTTCGCCATCGGCATCATCGTCGCGATGGTGCCGGAAGGGCTGCTCCCCACGTTGACCCTGGCGCTCGTGTTGGCCACCCAGCGCATGGCAAAGCGCAACGTCCTCATCCGCTACCTGCCGTCGGTCGAGACGCTCGGGTCCACGACGGTCATTTGCACCGACAAGACCGGTACGCTGACGCAGAACCGCATGACGGTGCAGCGACTCTATCTAGGCGGACAGTTGTATTGCCCTTCTGACGCAGAGCTGAAGCCGGGCCTTGCAGACCTTCACCGGCCGTTCTTTTTGACGGCATGGACGTGTCATGAGGTGAAGGAAACGGTAACTCAGGGAATGCCGGCCTTCCTGGGCGATTCGATGGAAGTCGCGCTGCTGGAGATGGCGCGGCACTTCGTTTCCCATCTTCCAGTCTACCCTCGGCTGGATGAGATCCCGTTTGACGCCGACCGCATGCGAATGTCCACGGTGCACCAAGGACCCGAAGGTCCTGCACTCTATTGCAAGGGTGCGCCCGAGTCGGTGCTTCCCCTTTGCCGACACATTCTCGGTGATGGCAAGGCTGAGCCACTGAGCGATGAGGCAAAGGCGAGCATTGTGCTGGCGCAGAATGCGATGGCGCAGCAGGGCCTGCGGGTGCTGGCCTTTGCGTATCGGAATCTGGCGATGGGTTATGACCGGGAGCGGCTCGAGGAGGACATGGTATTTACCGGACTGGTAGGACTGGAAGATCCGCCGAGGTCCGACGTACCGCAGGCGCTGCGTAGGTGCCAGGAAGCCGGCATCAAGGTCATCATGGTAACCGGCGACCACCCTTGGACCGCTGCGGCGATCGCCCGAGAGATTGGGCTGGTCAAGTCGGACAATCCCACGATCATCACCGGCGAGCAGCTGGCACGCTTCTCGGTCATTCAGCTCCAGCTTGCCTTAGACACGGAAGAGGTGATCTTCGCGCGGGTCGTCGCCGCCCAGAAGATGCTTATCGTTGAGGCGCTGAGGCAAAAGAAACAAATCGTGGCCGTGACGGGCGATGGCGTCAACGACGCGCCGGCGCTAAAGGCTGCGGATATCGGCATCGCCATGGGCATCGCGGGTACGGACGTAGCCAAGGAAGCTGCCGACATGGTTCTGCTGGACGACAATTTCGCCAGCATCGTGACTGCGGTTGAGGAGGGACGCGCGGTTTTCCAAAATATCCGCAAATTCTTGACTTACGTATTGGTCCACAATGTTGCAGAGTTGATTCCCTACCTCGGCTTTCTGCTCTTCAAGATTCCCTTGGCGTTGACACCCGTTCAAGCTCTATCCGTCGACATGGGGTCTGACACGCTCACTGCGCTCGGCCTTGGTATCGAACGACCTGACCCGCAGATCATGCGCGGTCCGCCGCGACCGCAGGGCGAGCGACTGATGAACTGGCCCTTGGCCTTCCGCGCCTATCTCTTCCTCGGGCTGATCGAGGCGGCTGGGGCCATGGCAGCCTTCTTCTTTGTGCTCAACGGTGCTGGATGGAACTACGGCGAGAAGCTAGCCGCCACGGACCCCGTTTACCTCCAAGCCACTACCGCATGCCTCAGTGCGATTATCGCGATGCAGATCGTGAATGTCTTTCTCTGCAGAAGCGCAACCCGATCCGTGTTTTCAACCGGGCTGCTCGGCAATGCGCTGATTATTGTCGGCGTGATATCGGAAATCGCCTTCCTCCTGTTGATCAGCGATACGCCTTTGGGAAACTCTCTCTTCGGAACGGCGCCAGTTGGAGAAAAGGTTTGGGCTGTCATTATTCCTTTCGCGCTAGGCATGTTCATATTGGAGGAGTTGCGCAAGTGGCTCGCGCGCAGGCGGTGGTAAAGCCGGATTGGGGGGCCGATTTTCGCAATCCGTGGACACTTTGCGCGTCCAAGCTGGGGGTGGTCTGCGGACTTTGGTGTCGATGCGCGGGGCAAGGTTGTGCAGCTACGGCCCGCACAGGTGGGAGCGGTCAAATCTTCCGGGCAGGATGGCCGAGAAAGCATGCAGCGCTCGAATCCTGTACTTTTGGCGCCTGCCGTCGCCCAGGGCGGGAAATGGACACGCGGGCCTGCAATGAAAATAGTCACTTACAACGTCAACGGCATCGGCGCGCGACTTGGCAACCTGCTGCGCTGGTTGAATGAGTCGAAGCCGGACGTTGTTTGTCTGCAGGAGCTCAAGGCGCCCCAGGAAAACTTTCCCGAGCGGGAAATCCGCGACGCCGGATATGGCGTCGTATGGCATGGACAAAAGAGCTGGAACGGCGTGGCGATCCTGGCGCGCGGCTGTGAGCCCACGGAGATCCGCCGGGCTTTGCCCGGCGATCCGCAGGACATTCACAGCCGCTACGTGGAATGTAGCCTGCGTGGCCTGACCGTCGGCTGCCTGTACCTTCCCAACGGCAACCCGGCACCCGGTCCGAAGTTCGACTACAAGCTGCAGTGGCTGGAGCGGTTGATAGCTCATGCCGCCGAGCTCGCAAACAGCTCCTCGCCAGTCATCCTTGCCGGTGACTACAACGTCATTCCTACCGAACGGGATGTGTACAAGCCAGAACGCTGGGTGAATGACGCCCTGTTTCGAGTCGAGGTGCGAGCAGCATTTTCGCGGCTCATCGGGCAAGGATGGATCGATGCGATCCGAGCACTACACCCCGATGAGACGATCTACACGTTCTGGGACTTCTTCCGCAATGCGTATGAGCGAGATGCCGGCCTGCGCATCGATCACCTCCTTCTCAATCGCGCGGCCAAGACTCGGCTGCTGGCAGCTGGCGTGGATCGCGCCGTGCGCGGCTGGCAAAGACCCAGCGATCACGCGCCGACCTGGATACAACTCTCAGATTAAGAAATCGCAAGCAGTGGGCGCAGGCGTTGACGGCCGCAGGGCATTCACGCGATCAGCCAGCTCGAGTATTTCACTGGGAGATGGCTGCTCGTGCGAAAGATTCTCGATCCAGAGCGCCTCGATGCCGCTGGCACCGTGCAGCGTGGCGAGCGCTCACTCCCTCGAGGGGAGCGCCGAACGCATCCCCGATCACACGGCCAAGTACGCAACCGCGAACTCGGTCTGCGAGCATTAGAAAGTTCCTGCAATCCGAGAGTTAGGCCCGCGGACCGCGGCCTTCAGAGCATCGTAGCGTCCATGCGAGTCCCTCCGCTAGCAGCCGATAAGTAGCAGGTAGTTGTTGTTATGTGTGGCAGCCCCCGGAATCCGGACCGGACCAGCCGTAACTTGCTTGCGGTATACCTGCAGCGTGACGTGACCCGTCAGCTGCTCGGCGGTCCTGGTCCAGCTCGAGAGCCAGGTGGGTACCGCAACGCTCCGATCCCACCCCAAGCACACGTTCTGGGTGACCGTACTGGTAAAGGTGACGTAGTCGCTGGCCGCTACCGACTTGTCGTTATTTGCCAGGCGAATGACCTCAAGACCGAGGTAGTGGCTCGGTACGGCCGTGAGCCGGTAGGTGCGGTCGACGTATTCGAGGTTTCCCGGATTGGAGAGCGCAAGCCGATCGAGGACTGCCGGTGTTCCAGTGCTGGTGGCGAGGCCCTTCACGGAGGACCCTGGTGCCAATCGCATCGTGCCCTCGATGAGATTGAGTGAGTCGTAGGTTCCGGTGGAACTATATGCGGGCCACAGCGTGAGTCCGTCCGCGCTCAGCCACTTCTGCAACAAAATGAAGCTGACCTCGACGCGGTTACCCAGGCAGTTCGCGCCGCAGCCAAGATTGTCGAACTGCTCCTCGTAGTCGAAGGTGGTCCACGGCCCCCATGGACTCGGGGCGTCAAATAAGCTTACCTGCCGTTCGCAGGGTTGCCCCTGACAGGCCGTCCCATGATCGTTGTATGCGAGATAACGCCCGACGGCCGGATCGAACATGACCTCGAGCCACTGCCCGTTGTTGGTATCCGTCCAGACGGGTCTGGCAGGTGCACTCGATGCGTTCCAGACCGGGTTGCCCGAAACATCAAGGCCCGCGTAGTACTGCCACGCGTTTAGGCTCTCAATGGAGTGAGCCGTCGCCGGAACTCGCGCCAGATACTGCTCGTACACCGGACGGCTTTTCTTGGTTCCATAGAAGTAGAGATAGGGAGTGCCAGTGATATCCGGCGCAAGCGAACCGGCCTGAGCTCGGCCATACTGCAGCACGGCCGAGGGGGCGAAACCGTTCGTATCTGGCCACTGCAGATTGCCAATGTGATCCGTCCAGGATGTCCCATTATCGGTCGAGCGGGCTAACCACCGGACGGCGCAGTCGCCGCCGTCGTCGAGATCCGCTCCGGCCGAGTGGAAGCTGTAGAGAAGTCCGTTCGGAAGGCCCACCGTGCCGGCGGGCTTGCCACCCAGAACGGCCGGCACATCGCCTGGGCATTCGGGGGGATTGTTCATGCCGTAGAAAACGTCGATACCGATCAGGGTATGGTCAGACGGGTAGCCGGAGAGCTGCGTGAACCCCATCTGGGCTTTGGTGCGTCCAGCAAAGCCCCAGCCATCTCCCCAAGCGGAATAGACGTTACCGTCACTCGCCCAAGCCGAGTCCCACAAGTCGCTGCCTGCTGCATAACGCTGTTTGCTCGCCTCGTTCCAGGTGATACCCGCCAGAATCGGGCTTGGCGGATAAGGATTTGCGGCAGACGCAGTGGCGCCGAGGAGTCCAGCCAACACCGCGATGATCTCAACTTGCCAAGTAATGTCAGCGCGCGTGCTTGTCATCGCCTTCTCCCTTCGTTGCGGTGGTCCACATCAGCGCGCGGTATGGCACCACGAACGTTCGAAATCCACGAGAGGGAGTTAGCGGTGCCTTTGAGCCATTACTCGAGATTCTCTTCGCGCAACTGCACCGTCCTAATTCGCAAGGGCTAAGACGCTTCCCGATCCCTGGCGGAGGATTCCCGCAAATCAGTCAGCATCTCGACGCACCCTGAGTACGCTGGCCGCCGCAAGTGCCGTGTACTGTCTCGCGAATCGACTGCTTGCTGGCCTTACCGGTCTGAAGTGTGCGCAGCCGCGGACAGCGGCTGCAAAAACCGCTGCCCGAAGGAGCATCCGAGCGGTATCCTAAATACCCGCTACTACGAGCAGTCATCCATGAAAGCGCCCCGTCGTCGCGTTCGGCAATTGCATTTCTTAATCTTCGCGTCCGTAGCCACGGCGATCGCCGCTGCCCAGGTGCTAACCGGGAAGCAAATCAATGGAACGCCAGCCTACGCTTACGCAACCCAGGGAGTCCTGGATCTGCGCGGCTCCGGCGAGCTGTGGAGGGTTCTCGTTGACGAATCCAACCTAGGAGGCAAAGAACTTGAGCTGGCCGAGCTGACTCTTAAAGCAGGAACCATTGTACGGAGCCATACCCACGGGTCGCTCGAGATCATTTATGTCCTCTCCGGGACCTTCGGTCACGAAGTCAACGGCCACTACTATCTCTTGAAGCCCGGTATGGTCGGCGTCGTCAGGCCTGGTGACCAGGTTCGTCACCTCGTCCCGAAGGGCCAGGATGCCAAAGTCCTGCTGATTTGGGCGCCCGCCGGCGAAGCCAAGCACATCATTGACTACGCGCAGGGAAAGCGCCTTGAGCCATCCGCAGAATCCGTGGCGCCCCACTGAACCGCGGAGTCGGCCGACGCAGGTGAGTATGGTGCGAGTCTCTGAACGGCAGGTTTAGCCTGCGGCCACCGCAGAACATGCAATGACTCGAATAACACTCCGCACCGGCGACGCACTGGAAGTCGAGAACTTCCTGGCGCAACGCATCCACGAATACAACGCTACCACGACCGGATATCACGATGGCGAATCGTTCTGTGCGACCCAGCGAGATGAATCCGGAGTCATCGATGCGGGTATCTCGGGGTATACCTGGGGCGGTTGCTGCTACGTCACATACCTTTGGGTCGCCGAGCGTCTGCGTGGCCGGGGGATCGGCACCGAGCTGCTATGCGCGGTCGAGCATCATGCACTGGCCAAAGGTTGCTGTCTGGCGCTGCTCGCATCCCACAGTTTTCAGGCGCCGGCCTTTTATGTCCGCAGAGGTTACGAGCCAGTCGCGCAGATTGAGAATCATCCTGTCGGCCACGCAAATATCTTCTACGTCAAGCGTCTTGATGCATCATAGGCGCCTTCTGCTGCCGGTCCTGATCCCGCCGCGACCACATGCGCATCGGGTTGGTGCTAGTCGCTCGACCCTATAACCCCGGGCCCTCCGGCAATCACGACCCGCCAGCCATCCGGATCCGCGAAAGTGACGGCGGCTGGTTCGATCGCGTGTTCGCGGTCGGGCGCGCTTAGGGGGGCGGCCGTTACTACTCGCGCGGCGTGTTTCGCGGCAAACGCGCCATGTGCTCCGTGACGGTCGGCGGGTCCGCCCGCATGTATTCGGATCTAGGCGCCTATGGCCCGGTCGACATCGCCTTACGCCCGATCCATCACGGGATCCTGGCGTTCGTCGGGTTCAGCATCTTGGAACCGTTTGTGGTCTACGCGCCGGCGAGGCTGGGAGATGTTGAGCGAAACGCCTGCCTACAGAGGTATCGGGACCGCGTGCTTGCCCTAGAATCGACACCAGCGCTACCCCCGCTGGATCTCACCCACTACGACGGCTTGATCCGACGGTCTGCCTGAGTTCCCCGAAGGGGGCAGTGCCTTCCCAGTCCAGTGGTGCAGGCCATTAACTGGCCCGACGCCGATACCGTTACGCAGACCAGCTGCGGGAGTCTTATTCAGCGCGGAGCTAAGCGCTCTCGGCATCCTGGCGCGAATCGCCCTGCTCGGCCAGGTCCCCAGATAACACCGGCATCAGTCCCGTTCGCGATCCCGTCTGTTCGAGCAACCCTTCGGCCAGAAGTACCTCTGTGGGAAGCCCGGTCCGGGCCTGGACCCAGCGAAAGGCGGAATCAAGCGACGGCGCGGACCACAGTCGCTGGCCTTCGCCAGAAGAGATATCCCAGGGCATGAACGTCCGGCTGTCGAGCACTCGCCGAATGATCCGGATCGTGCCCCGAACTTCGACGCGCCAGACGTCCGGCTGAATTTCTTCAACTCGGTAGTCCATTACGCTTCCCCGCTTCCGACGCTTCCCCGACAGGCTGGACACTCTTTGCCCGCTGCGCCCGTCTGCGTCATTCGCGACCGAGGATACTGCGGTTCTCAGTCAGTTCGAAGAGCGATTGGACATATCTTCCTTTGAGTGCCGCTGGTGATCGAAAATACGACCGATTCGGGGCGTTTGCGAGGGCGGGGGCAACAGTGGTGGGTCCGTGAACGGCGGGTTCTGGGCTAGGCGTACTTGAGTCGCCCAAGAGCATTTTGGGGGCCGTTGTTGGTGGCCTCCTTTGCCCTGCCCGGCGTAGCTCTTGCGCAGCGTGCGGATGAGAACGCAGTGACGGCCGCGCAGGATGCCTTCGGCAATACGGTCGGCACCCAGGCGGTGGGCCTGTACTCACCGGAAAACGCCCGGGGCTTCAGTCCCCGTCAAGCCGGGAACGTGCGCATCGAGGGTCTCTACTTCGACCAGCAGACCTTCGAGATCAACGGCTGCATGGCCAGCGCGGTGACCATGCGGGTCGGCATCGCCGCCCAGTCTTACAGCTTCCCTGCCCCGACCGGCATCGCCGACTGGAGCCTGCGCATGCCCGGTAACAAGACCCTGTTCAGCGCGCTGCTTACGCGCGGGCCCTTTGATGCTGCGACCGTGGATCTGGAGGCGCAGCTGCCGGTGGTGAAGGACAGGCTCGCTGTGGATGTGTGCGCCGGCTACCGCAGGAATTTCATGGAAGACGTCGCCCGCGAGTCGCACGCCGTGGTACTGGGGAGCACCCTGCGCTGGCAACCAACGCGTGCCGCCGAGATCATCCCATTCTGGGCATTCACCGGCGGCGGGGCGCGCCAGATCCTGCCGGTGGTCTACACCGATGGCACGATCCCGCTACCACAGTTTCGCAGCCCCGACCTGGGTGTGCAGGACTGGACCACGTGGGGCTGGAGCCAGATCAACTTCGGGGTGATTGCCAGAAGCGCGCTCGGGGATCACTGGAGCCTGGCGGCCGGTGTGTTTCACTCGCGCGAGGACGATCCGCTCGGCTACGACCCCTACATGACGCTGCTGCCGCAGGAGTATGCGGAGGCTGTCATGGACGCCGCCCCGGCCGTACTCAACCAGTCGACCTCCGGCGAATTTCGCTTGGCGCGCGCATTCACGCATGGAGTCCACCAGCAGCAACTGCAGTTCTCCGTCCGCGGCCGGACGGTGGAACGGGAATTCGGGGGAGACTGGCTCTCGGATCCGATGATCATTCCGTTCAAGAGCCAGGCGCGGTATCCGCCTCCTGACCTGGTATTCACGCCGGCCAATCACGACGCAACCCGCCAGCTGGACATTGGCTTGACACTTGAGGAGCACTGGCAGGGAGTCGGTTCCTTCGCCATCGGAATCCTGAACGATCATTACCGCCGCACGGTGACGATGCCTGCCGGCGCTACCGATGTTGTTACCACGAGCCCCTGGCTGGTGAACGCGCGGCTGGCGCTCAACGCAGGTTCCCGGCTGATATTCTACGGTAGCTATGTGCAGGGCCTGGAGGACTCAGCCGTGGCCCCGGTGTCAGCGGACAACCGCAACGAACCCCCGCCGGCGACCAGGACCTGGCAGATCGATGCTGGGCTTCGCTATGCACCGCTCGACCGTCTGCAGCTGATCTTCGGCGCCTTCGAAATCCACAAGCCCTACTTCAATACGGACGCGGACAACCTCTACAGCCAACTCGGGCAACTGCAGTACCGTGGCCTCGAGAGCTCGCTGGCGTACAACAACAACGGCCTGACGGTGCTCCTGGGCGGTGTGCTGCTGCAGCCCAAGGTCGAGCGCGTCATCCAGGAACCCGGCGCCACCGGAAACGTGCCACTCGGGCCGGTGCCCCTGAGCCTCACGGTCAATCTCGACTACGCTCCGCCGCAGTGGGGCCCGTGGGGCGCTTCGGTGCAGTGGAACCGCCTCTCCTCGCGCGTGGCCACGACCGACAATGCCCTCTACCTGCCACCACTCAACACCGTCGCTGCCGCTGTCCGCTATCACTGGACCATGCGTGCCAAGCCCTGGAATCTCAGGCTGGACGCCTTCAACCTGACCGATGCCCGAGGACTGCACCTCTCGGATCTGGAGGTCGTCTTGCCGGAACAGGGACGGCGGTTCATGCTTACTCTCGCAACGGACCAATAGTTCAGCGGGACTCGTTCCGTCAGTTCCCCCAGTTGCTCGGAGCAGGTCACGGAAGCGCCAGCCGGCGCCACGCTGCTCGGCTCATGTTTCAGGTCGGACAATCTCGGCGCCTCGAACCACCGTGTCGCGATGATCTGGGATGGGCGCCGGCGAATGACCGAAACGCATGGCACACCATTTCCCATCATAAGGCATCAGACCCAGCTCCTATTCGTCTTGCGCCGCGAGTACCGGGCGCCCGCCTCTTTCGTGAAGTCGTCGGCCTAGTGCCTCGATGTTTCGAACTGTCGACCGAACGAGTACGAAGCCCCTCTCCAAGGCTCCCATACCCACGGCATTCTGGGCAGCTACCCGGGAGGCGAACGATTCAGGTCACGGTTTCATACGCGTCCCGGACGGCACGCTTACGGCGGTTGCCCATGCGGACGCGCTGGAGGAGATCCTTGGATTCCATCCACCTTGAGGGCACCGGGTCGGCAACTGCAAACGCCGGGAGCTTGCACGGTGTCATCCGTGTCTGCGCAACTGCGTCACGTCGCCACGGTCGCGAGGGTCATGCGTGCGTTGCGAAGAACAGGCCGGACTGTTTCGGTCGCCGTGAATTACGCCCTTTTGCGGGCGCTGTTTCCATGCCTCGAGGGCGTGCGCGAGTTGCCCCTCTTGCCGAGGCTCTCCTTGAGAGCGGCCATGAGGTCAATGACCTCCGCTTTCGGTCTTTCGGGGGGCTTCACATCCAGGGCATGCGTCTCCTTCTTGCGAATCTTCTCCTGGATGCGACGTTTGAGGTCCGACCGGAATGTGTCTTTAAAGTCACTAGGCACGAATTTCCCTGCCATCTGTTGAACCAGCCGCTTCGCCATGGACAGTTCTGCTGCAGTGACCCGTGCCGCAGGATTCTGCTTTTCTGAGGGCACAATCTCATCCGGAAAGCGCAGCGTCAGCAGCACCAGCGAGGACTCTGAGGGCGATATTGCGCACAGGTGTTGACGCTGATGCATGACGAAACTCGCCACCGCAATCTTCTTGGTCGCACTCAGCGCCTGTCGCAGCAGCGAATAGACTTTGGCGCCGCCCTTCGCTGGAACCAAGTAGTACGGCTTTTCGTAATACAAAAATGGAATGTCTTCGGCATCGCAAAAGGTCTTGACTTCGATTGTCTCCGATGCCTTGACATTCGCCCGCTTGAAGTCGGCGTCGGTTAGCACGACATAGTCACCCTTCTTGTATTCGAATCCCTTGACGACATGACTCCAGTCGACCTCCCTGCCAGTGCGCTTATTGACTCGTTGATAGCCCACCGGGGAGAAGTCTCGACTATCCAGCATGTGCAAGGGCAGCGTGTTGTCCCGGGATGCGGTGTGCACCTCTACGGGGACATAAACAAGGCCAAAAGAGATAGCACCGCGCCACAAGGCTTTGGGCATAGAGGATCTCGTTTACAGCGGCGCCGAACCGCGGCGCTCAGCTAGCACTGCGTGTGAATCATCGTTGCGCGTCGCTCGGCCTTCAGAAAGCGGAGGTGCCGGACTCGATTTGTAGGTCAGGTCTTTCAAAGGTGGTCTGGAGGCTGGCTCGTAAATTCCTTCAGTCCTCTCCGGGTGGAACTTTGTCGCGCAGGATCATCGCGTGAGTCAGGGCATCCACGGACGGCACTCCCCGTTCGACGGAGATCTCCGTACTCGCGAGCGGCCGCTGCACGCTACGGCTCTTCAGGTCGAGTTCGCTCTCCGGTCCCAGCCGCACGATGCGAATGGCCTTCATCGTCAGCGGCTGTCCCTTCACTAGCTTGAGCGCGGGCTCGGTCTGCACGACCAGCCAGGCACTGCCGGCCGAGCCGCGCGCGAGCCGTGCATGGCCCGAGACATCGACGAGCAGTGCAGTCTTCTCGTCGATGCCGAGGCCGGATACCTCTGCCTGCGCCGCTTCCTGGTTGATCCGCGCCAGAAATACGATCGTACGCCCCAGGCGACTGCGAGCGGAGAAGTGCGAGTCAGTGATGACGGATTCGAGCCCGGCGAAGTGCATGAAGTCGTCCTCCACCATGACACTCGGGTTGAACGGGTCAGTCAGGGCGACTTTGGACTCCAGGCTGATGCCATCCAGGCAGGGGTAGCTGTAGTGGCCTAGGATGGCGAGACCTGCGCTGCTGCCGCCGATCGGACGGTTGGCGCGGACGTGAGCATTCAACGCCTGTTGCACGGGGGTGCCCTTCCAGTAGCGGACATAGTTCCCCTGGTCGCCGCCGGCGATGAAGATTCCGTCCGCGCCGTGCAGCGCCGCAAGCACCCGCGGATCGTAGGACGCCTGGCGGTTGTGGAAGGTAATGGTTTCGGCCGACGCCACCGGGCCCCACTCCGATAGGAAAGAATCGCCGTAGCCTCCATCCCCGGGGTCGAAGCTGTTGTCGGCGACTGCGCGCAGAATGAGGATGTGCCCGCCGCCGGCATGAGCGGCGATTGCCCTAAAAGCGGCATCGACACTGCCGCCGCCACCCATGAGAGCAAGCAAAAACTCAGTGTGTACGGCGCGCGGCGAGCCCGGATCGCCGGTCACGAAGTAATCGAAGTTCCCGTCCCGATAGTTGTGCGGCCTCTGCGCAACGGCGGCCGCCGCTGGGGTCGCGATCGCACCCAGGAGCGCCAGGACTCCCACACACCACATCGTGGCCAGATCACTGATTTCATTCGTTACGGTTTTGCACATCGCAAGCTTTCTCGGAAATGGTTGGCTCAGGGTACGGCTGTTGCCGCTGCGCGTCGGACATGTTACACATCGTTTGGCGCCACCCGCTAAGCATCCCTTAAGCCGGCACGAAAGAGGCCGAAGTGATGGTGGGGTGCGCCCTACGAGAATTAAAAAGCGCCAAAGGGACCAGCATGAGAATCGCATCGCTCGCCGCCGCCGCTTACGGCGTCTGTTTCAGCCTATGCCGTAGCGGACACTGCCGACGGACCCCAGCCGACCGCAGGGAGCGAGGAGCTGCAGACGGTGGTCGTTACCGGTTCGCGTATTCCGCGGATCGAGGCGGAGGGCCCGTCACCGGTGGTTACCATCACCGCTGCGGACATCGCCAACAACGGCTTTGCCGACACGGCCGCCATCATGAGCTCGCTCACCCAGAACCTGGGGGCGCTCGACAACAATCAGTACACCAGCGGTTTCTCACCCGGTGCCCAGGCTGTAGATCTGCGCGGACTCGGACCGAACCACACTTTGGTGCTCGTGAACGGCCGGCGCATTGCTGACTACCCACAGGCGTACCAAGGCAACAGTAATTTCACCGACATCTCCAACATTCCGTCTTCCATGCTCGACCGTATCGAGATCCTCAGCGGTAGTGACTCGGCGATTTACGGCTCCGATGCAGTCTCGGGCGTAATTAACTTCATCCTGAAGAAGAAGGCTGACGGAACCACGGTCGACTTCCGCGACGGCGAGACCCAGCACGGCGGGGGCTCCTCGCAGCAGCTAACGGTGACCAGCGGCTGGTCCAACGATCGCTTCGACTCGATCTTCTCGGTGCAACTGCTCAACCAGCAGCCACTGTGGGCCTTCCAGCGCAGCTTCACCGACTCGCGCCTCGACAGTCCGGCGGACCCATCCGATATTCACGCCAGTGAGGTGTTCCTGCGCAGCGATTTCGAAGGCAGCTACCTTGATCCCGGGCAGGCAACCTGCAACTCCCTATCGCACCTGGACCACGGCACCGTGTTCCGCGCCTCGCGCGAGGGCTATGGACCGGGACCGGATTACGGCACGGGATATTGGTGCGGCAGCTACTACGATGTGGGCTACGGCACGCTGGAGAACGGCCGGCGGTCGGCCAATTTGTACAGCTCGATGAGCTACCGGCTGAATGACCGGACCAGTCTGTTCCTCGATGTGCAGGCCGGCCTTTCGAAGCAGATCAGCTACGACACCCCGCTGCAATGGCAAAACAGCTTTGCCCAGGATGGCACCTCGGTGCCGGTGCCCTTCTACAACCAGGCCACCGGACAGGTCGAGCAGTGGCAACGTCGTTACTTCACGATCGAGGAGAACGGCGGCTTTGACGCGGGTCAGATCCACAACGACAACACGACCTTTTCCATCAACACGGGCGTCAGGGGGTCATTCAACGCCGACTGGGACTATGAAGGCCTGCTGGGTTACTCGCAGAACAAGCTGAAGGAAAAGTGGCCGGTGCTCATCTCCGCCAAAGCCCAGGCACTCTATCTCGGACCTTCCCTGGGGACCGATCCGGACAGTGGCTACCAGATCTATAACGCCCCGATTAGCCGGCTGTACACGCCGCTGACCGTCGACCAGTTCCGCTCGATCACCACCGACTCGATCGACAATGACACGGCGCGCACGCAGAACGTGTCGTTCACGCTCAACAACACCCACCTCTTCAGGCTGCCGGCAGGCGCGGTCGGCTTTGCTGGCGTGGCCGAGTTCGGGCATGAGTCCTACAAGCAGGAAGTCGATCCCGGCTCCCTGGATGGCACGTACTACCAGTATCACAACACCGCCGCGAATGGTTCACGCAACCGGTTTGGGGCTGGCCTGGAATTCAGGATCCCGCTGTTCTCTAGGCTGACTTTGAATGCCGCCACGCGCTACGACGAGTACCGCTACAGCGGCAACGCCTCCGGCAAGGTCACTTACAACGGCGGTCTGGAATGGCGTCCGCTGCGGTCCCTGCTGGTGCGCGGCTCGATCGGTACCGGCTTTCGCGCGCCGGACCTGTCGTACCTGTATGCGGGACAGAGCGGCTCGAGCTCGGGCGGCTCCGACTACTGGTGGTGCAAGGTGTACCAACCCAACACCGACCCCACCGACGATTGCGACCGCAGCGACGTGGGCTTCAATGGTGCTAGCCGCGGGAGTCTTGCGCTAAAGGACGAAACCAGCGTCTCGTATACCTATGGGCTGGTGTTCTCGCCGGCCAAAAACCTCTCCTTCAACGCCGACTATTACAATATCGCCCTGACCAACGAAGTCCTCTATCAGAGCAGCGACACGATTCTGAAGCAGGAGGCTGACTGCCGCACCGGGGTGCTCGATGCCAACTCGCCTTTCTGCCAGCAGGTCGTCAGCCAGGTGACCCGATTGCCGCACGGCGATCTCAGCTACCCCGACGGCATCGTCGCGGTGCAAGTGCTGCCGATCAACGCCGCCTCCGAGCGCACCTCAGGCGTGGACCTGGGCGCCCACTGGCTCCTAGAGACCGGCCGCGCGGGCAACTTCGACTTCAGTGCCGGCTACACTCGCGTCATCAAACATACGATTCAGCTTGCCCCTGATCAGCCGGTGGACGATGAGCTGACCGACCTTTACTACTACGTGATCCCCAAGGACAAGGCGACGTACTCCGCGGGCTGGACGTTGGGCAAGTTCACGGCGACTATCCACGGCAACTGGCTGGGTGGCTTGCCGAACTACGATGGCGACAAGCGGCTGAGCCCGACGCAGGTGTACAACGCCTCCATGATCTATCGCTTCACCGAGCGCGGCACCTTCATGTTCTTCGTGGACAACCTGTTCGACGAGAAGCCACAGCGTGACCCTTCCTGGACGAGCTACCCGTACTACTCGCGAAACTGGTTCAGCCCGGTGGGCCGTGCGTTCTATTTCGAGGTCAGCTACCGCTTCGGCGGGTCGCCCGCCAGGTGATCGCGGCGGCGAAGGGTCGAGCGGTGGGCAAGAACATGACCGCACACACTGAAGCGCCATCTAACGTTTGTCGCGTTAACGCCTGCCGCATGATGAGGGCCCTCGCGCTCGCGAGCCTCAGCTTACTACAGGCACCGACCTCCTTCGGGCAAGCGGCTAATAAAGAAGTGATTGCAGTGGATGTGTTGCTTCAGGTTGATGACGCGACGCTCGAGAAAGCCAAGGCAGCCAACGAACGACTGAGGAAGGCCTATCCACAGGGATATTCGCTGGACTCTGCGCATACACCCCACATTACACTCGTGCAGCGGTTCGTGCGTGCCTCGGATCTCGAAGCCGTCTCCGCTGCGGTCGCACGGGTGCTGGAGACCTCGCGCCTGTCGAACCTTGATATCAGGATCAGCAAATATATGACCGCTCCCTGGGGTCAGGTCAGCATTGCAGCATTTCTTGTCGACAGCACACCGGCGCTGCGTTCCTTCGAACAAAAGATAGTGGACGCGGTGCAGCCATTCGCGATCAAGGGGGGTACGGCGGATGCGTTTGCCCTGGCAGCCGGTGAGAGCACAATCGACACACAAACCATCTCGTGGGTTGAGAACTTTGTGCCGGCCTCCTCCGGCAGGAACTACGTTCCACACATAACACTGGGTGTAGCCGCTAAGGAGTCCGTCGAAGCGCTCAAGGCGGAGCCCTTTGACGCGTTTACGTTCAAGCCCAGGGAAATCGCGATCTATCAATTGGGCAATCTCGGCACTGCCCAAAAAAAGCTGTGGGCAGAGAACCCGCCGCAAAGACCTGCCACCACCATTCCTACCCATTGAGATATGCCGGTGGCGAACCTGACACGCATCGACGCCGGTTTGCCCTAGCAACTCACGCCATAGACTGTACTGGCCGAGCTGCGTGGGCCCCGGCGTCGATGCGAGAGATGACCACGCGCGCCGGTCGTCCACCAGCGCGCGCGGCCCCGCCAACCTTGACCGCCTCATCCAACGGCGAGCCGGCACGCTCCGCGAACTATCACACGCCGCGCAGGGCTCTCGTAGAGCTGCTCACGCCCGGTTTTGCATACGTCCTCAGGCATGATTGCTTCACTGGACCAGCACGTGCGCACTGAGCAATTTAAGACTTACCCGGGAGAGCGCACGGCCTCCGGTTCCGACTATCGTGCCGTGCGCTTCTCACCGCCCTGGTTGCGTACTTGGGACCGCAAATTGTTCACCTCTGTTTCTTCATCCGACACGCCGAGCTCTGCCTTCAGTGCTAACTTGCGCTGCTCCATCTGGGCGCCAAGTGCCTCGGTATCCACCTTGGCCTTCCTCGCCTTAGGAAACATCTCGCCTTCTTCTTCCTCGACGTGGTGATTGATTTGTTCGCCGAGCACCGTCACTTTTGCGTTAAATAGATCGTCGTCCGGACGCATTTGTTGCAACTGTGAGATCAACTCCTTGGCGCCCGCGTGTTCGACAATGGCTTCGTCCATCAGATTCTGGTCATCGATCTGCTTACGCACGGCTGGATAGAAGATCTCCTCCTCAATCGCTGTGTGGATAGTCAACTCATTGCAGATCTGTTCGACCAGTGCAGTTCTTTCTGCACCGGAATCCTCTGCATCTCTCAGCTTCCCGAACTGCTTGAATAGTTCCTTGACCTTCTTATGATCCGCTTTCAAGGCCGCAATTGCGTCATCGCTTGTATCTTGCCGACGTGCGCTTCGTCTGGTGCTCGCCATGGATAACACTCCTGTTCTAGGTCGATTTAAAATCCTGTTTAGGCGTGGCAAGGCTAGCGAAGAATGACGGGCCGGCCATCGCGCACTTGCTAGATGCATCGTAGGACTATAAGCAACGCCGCGTCCGGGATAGACGGCGCTGCCGTCATCGAGACGTACCGATAACTAAGCCGAGAACACGGCCGCCCCATGCGGCCTGGAGGCCTTCCCGACACTGCCCGCGGGGTGCATGCCACCTTGGACCGGTTGCTTTGTCACGCTCGAGGCAAGGGTCGGCTCATGTCGGAGCTCAACGCCGTACTTGGTATTTCCGTCAGACCTTCAGTCGGTCCGACGTATGCTCTGACGACGAGCAATTGGCGAGAAGATATGTGTCATAGCTTAGGCCTGCGCTCGCCTCGCCTCGCATATTCGGACGATAGTGTCTGTCTCGAAGAGGCTGACCCAGCATCGCCGGCGCTCTGGTTGACCTGAACACCGTATCGCGTGGCAATGGGAAAATGCTGATTTGCCGCCGAGACTAGCCATTTAAAACTGCAAGCCTTAGGCGTGCGCCCGCTACTACACAGTTGCGTCTCATGAAGCGCCGCGCGGAGACTGACTCGTTGTGCGGCTATGGGCTTTAACCGACTCCGGGAGTTGAGCCGCAGCGCCGCCGTGCTGTTGTGCATGAACCACAAGAGTCGGCGCTCGTGTGTTGGCCACTCTGCCGACGCACGAACACGGAATGGGCTTACACGCCGCTTCATTCTCCGAGGATCTAATACGCCTCCTACGCGGGCCACAGTTGCGCTGGCCTGTTGAGAAACCCTAGGAGCTTTTATGGCCGGCAAGAACACCGCCGTTTTTGGAATTTACCCCTCCGCTGTCCAGGCAGAGCGCGCAGTCGACGCATTGGTCGCAGCAGGAATTAGCAATGAGTCCATCTCGGTGCTTTTGGCGGACAACCGTGGTACTAGGGAATTTGCCCACGAAAAAAGTACGAAAGCCCCCGAAGGCACGACCGTCGGCGCCACTACCGGCGGTGTCATCGGCGGAACTCTGGGTTTGCTGGCCGGTATAGGTGCGCTTGCCATCCCGGGCGTGGGCCCCCTCATTGCCGCCGGACCCATCATGGCCGCCCTGGCGGGTCTGGGGGTGGGTGGAGCAGTCGGTGGCATCGTGGGCGCTCTCGTGGGCATGGGCATTCCGGAATACGAAGCGAAACGATACGAGGGCCGAGTAAAGAACGGCGGAACGCTGCTTTCGGTTCACTGCGAGAGTTCCGATCAGGTCAGGCAAGCCAAAGATCTTCTCCGTGGCACCGGTGCGGAAGACATCTCATCGACAGGAGAGTCAGGGGCTTCAGAACCGCGCAAGGGTTCCGAAAAGACTAATCGTCCGAGTGACAGGGTGTAGCGAAAATACGGGACCCCGCGGCGCTCCCTTTTATGCAGTTGAGCTTCCCTGCGCAGGAGCAATGATGAAAATTGAATCTCTTGCAGCGCTTATTGCCCGTTTCGGTGTTTGCCCTGTCTGTTAGCACAGGGCTTGCTCTGTCGGCGGGTCAATAGCGAAACTCCTGCGGCTGCAGGGGTAGGTAAGCCAGCGCACAGAATTTCCCCGAGGCTCTTAGACGGGTTTGCCGCTGCAACCGCCTGGTGTCATGTCGTCCGCCGTTAGTACTAACGCCGCGGCTCACCGCCGGGCCGCATCGAACCGCTGCGGCGCATGGCCGGACCATTGGCAAGCTCCTAGATCCGCAGCGACGCAATCTGGACGCCAGATGAGCTCGTGCCCCAGATCGGCGCAATCTATGTCTCGCCGGCCAGCTGGCCTGATGTAACCGGGCGCCGCCTGAGCGCGCCATGTTCGGCAATAAGGCCTGACGCTTCAGGAAATGAGTCCAATCAACCACTTGCAACTTCAATATTCGCAGCGACTCCGGACGCAGGAATTGCCCTGCCGCAGGCAGCAACAATAAACCCGGGACGACCTTGAGCCTAGGCTTTGGCATGGCGCTGCCCGCCGCGACTCGCCACAGCCCCTTGAACCCCACGAAACCGCTCCTACCTTGCGGCCTATCTGTCCACAAAGCGAAAGGGGATAGCCATGTTCGAAGGACTCTGGGGTTACGAGCATCCGCTCTCTGGTCAGATCAGACGACTGGAAGAGGAACTCGATTCACTCTTCGGAAGCGGCGCCAGCCTCACAGGTACACGCAACATCCGATCACTGCCCGCCGGAAGCTTTCCAGCAGTGAATGTAGCCTCCACGCCGGAGGCACTCATTGTGTACTTGTTTGCACCGGGCTTGGAGTCGAAGGCTTTTGATATATCCATCCAGCAGAACCTGTTATCGATCTCCGGCGCTCGCGAGATTCCGCTGGACGAGACCGCAACGTACTACCGCAAAGAGCGTTTCAGCGGCGACTTTCGGCGCACGATCAACCTGCCGGATGACGTCGATCCGGAGCGCGTCGACGCGAAGTACACGTGCGGAATTTTGACCATCCGCGTCGGCCGGCGCGAGTCCGCCAAGCCGCGACAGATCGAAGTGCGCTAGCACGAATCGACCAGGAGAGCACCGATGACCACTCAACAGAACGTGACGCAGGAGCATGAACGGGGCAGCACTGCCCGCCAGGCCACTCAACGCAGCGATGCAGCCATGCGACCGCCCGTCGATGTCTTCGAGACTGCCGACGGCATGCGGTTAGTGGTCGACATGCCAGGTGTCGCAAAGGAGCATCTGCGGCTGCAGACCGAAGGCAACACGCTCACGATTGAAGGCGATCTGCAGTTCGAGATAACTGATCGTATGGAGGCGCTCTACGCCGATGTCCGCTCGACGCTCTATCGCTGCAGCTTCGTGCTGAGCTCCGAGCTCGATACGACACAGATCGAGGCGATCTTGAAAGATGGTGTGCTCGCCGTGCGCATTCCGAAGCGTGCCGCGTTTCGACCACGCCGGATAGAAGTGCAGACCGGCTGACACAGCTCCGGCGCTCGGCCGATGGCCGGGCGCCGGAGTGCCGGTTCTCCTGAAGGTGACCGGAAAATCACCCCACTTACCCCAGAGGTTGCGTGAAGCTCGCCCATCTAATGAAGTGCCGCGCTCAGGCTGACGCGACGTGCGCATTGCTTTGACCGCCTCTGGCAGTTGAGCCGCAAGGAGAATACGGGGAGCCCTACGGGGCTCCCTAGGTCTTCAGTCAGCTTTCCTCGAAAGGAGCAATGATGAAAACTGAAGCTCTTGCGGCGCTTATCGCTACCCCAGTGTTTGCCGTGTGTCTTAGCACAGGGCTTGCTCAGCCCGCTGACACTTCCGGGCCTGCGGGCGCAGGAATGAGCGCTCCGGCGGAGAATAGTTAAGGGTAACCGGGACCCGAGCAACCGAAATCGAAGCTAGATATGCGCCGAGCCCGCGCTGGGTGCAGTCCCGTCATCGTTGCCCCTTGGCATCGCTGGAATCCCAGGACCTAAGTCGCAGCCATCGAGCCAAGGTTCGATCGGTTCACAGGGACACTGGTGCTCTTACGTCGTCTTACCGACTCCCCGCGTCCGAGGCGCCGCCAGGATCCATTGCGGCACTCACGGCAGTTCTGTTCCGGCGTCTACCCAGACCCCGTGTTCGCATCGCAGGCCGGTGCTGCCGCTCATGATCAGCGCTCCTTCCGCATACTCCACGTCGTTGAAGTAACAGCCGGCCGCCTCGTCCCCGACCTGCTCACGTAGCAGCTCGAATGACTGCTCGGGGTCGGTCTGAATGGGCGAGTTTTTCCGTTCCGGATCAGCCGTGCCGACCTGCGGCGGCTGAACGGGTGGATAACCAGGCTGCCTGATCTTCATCACATCTCTCCTTCCCCAGGGCGTAGATCATGCAAGATCACTCTCACTACCGCTCATCGAGTCTCATCCTCCGAACCATCCCAAGCAATGACGCTCCGCCAGTTGGTTAAGTCATCGATCTGATCGACCTCGATACAGACCTGTGGCTTCTTGCGCAGCATGTGGCGACGGCCGAGACGATGGCTGGCCTGCTGCCCGGCGAGATCTCTGCCGGAGGCGCCGGCCAAAGCGGCGCACCCCAGCTCGGGCCGTCAGCGTACCGGCTATCGCGTCGCGCCCCCTCCTCGGAGCGACGCAACGATGATCGTTCAAGTGTCTGGAATCGCGCGTGCAGTCAAATCGAGCTGTAACCCCAGTTGTCGTGCTCGGTGAGGCCCTGCCGGAAAATGCTGCCTATGCGACGACACCCTTGGACCTTTGCGGGAGCCACAATGCGCTCGGTAGTGACGCGCTCGTTTATAGGGCGCGCCTTCCGCGCACACCATAAGTGCTTGTGCGTACCCGCGAACCCGGCTTGGGCAGTGGACCGTCGGCACAACTGCGTATGGTGAGCGCATTGCCCCCTGCCGCCAGACTGGCGTCGATGTGTTCTGCTGCGGAGGAATGTGGTGACCGCCAAGCAAGTCCTGTTTCGCTCGAATGCGCGTGAGAAGGTACTGCGCGGCGCGGCCGATGCGGTGCGCATCACGCTCGGTCCCAAGTCCAAATCGGTCCTGATACAAGTCGGGTGCCCCCATCGTCTGCAATGATGGGGTGACCATCGCCAAGGAAATGGAGTCCTGCGACGCGCGCTTGAGGCGCCCACGCGGCAGATCGCCGACAACTCGGCGGCGGATGGCGGTGTGGTGGTCGACCGAATGCTGAATGGCACCGGCAACCTCGGCTTCGACGCGGCGCGCAAGCAGTTCGTGGATCTCATCGAAGCGGGCATCGTCGATCCGGTGAAAGTGGTGCGCACCGCGCTCGAGAACGCGGTCTCGGTCGCCTCGGTCCTGCTGCTCACCGAGGCCACGATGACCGAGCGCCCAGAGAAGCCCAAAGAGCACGCCCCGGTCGAGCCAGAGATGTAGCACGCGTCAGCACGAAGGCAGGCGCGGCGCGTGCCGCCACCCGTGCGATGGCGACGATCACGCCGAGATGATCGTTGAGCTCGAGTTCGGTGCCGATTTGCGGGTTCCCGAGCTTGTAGAACTCCGCATTACTCTTCGAAGAATCGGGTGCGAACGCGGTCATCGTTATGCTGGTGAGCTGGCGATCTGGCGATCGCCATTCCTGCAGTGCTTCGGCATCGCTGACGCTTGCCGCCCTTAGCCCGCGTTAGAACCTGATTGGAAGGAGGCGCCGCACCGTATCGAGGGCCTGCTGACGGCATCCGAACCGCAGGCATTTGCCTCGTGCAAGGGTACGATGAAGAGAGTCCACGAGGCTCCATGTGCTCCTCAGTGTCGACTGGCAGTGCAGCCCGGTGATCGACCCGACTACCACGGAACCTGAGGCGCCGTTGAAGCTGCAACAAGGCAAGAGGTGTCGCGTGTCTAAAAGCGCATTGATCCTTTTCCTGGCCGGCCTGACATCCTGGTCGCTTTACGCACAGCAGCCGACCCATGCCACGTCCAATGCCGGGCCGACGATGGGAGGCACGATGACACCCGCGGCGCGGGCGGATGCGGCTCCCAAAGGCTCGCTTAAGAACCCCTACGTAGACAGTGATGACGCCGTCGTCGCATCGGGCAGCGAGCTCTATCAACGTTACGGCTGCAGCGGATGTCACGGCGGTAGGGGTGGCGGGGGCATGGCTCCGCCGCTCACCAATGACATATGGATCTACGGCGGCGACGACGACACGCTGTTTCGACTGACTGCATACGGCAGCCAGGGCCTGCAGAACAAGGGCTACACTCGCAAGGCCACCGAGAATGTCGTGGGCCCAATGTCAGCCTTTGGACAGATTGTGAAGACGGATGACGATCTGTGGCGCATCGTGACGTTCATGCGGGCAAATTATAATGGCGCGCCCGACTGCAAGTTCGGCTGCACGGGCCACTAGGGCTCGCTCATCCAGAAAGGCTCAAGCCTCATGACCAACCCGTGCCAACTTTTGCATCCGTGCTGACTTTTGCACCCGCGCCGACCGACCTCGCCAGTGTGTGCGCGCCGCTCAATGGCAGGCTCATTAGCCGGCTCAGCCGGGAGGTCCCTTTAGAGTATGGGCCGCAGTCGGCCAACAGCGCGCGTTGACGCTAGCCACCCAATCGTCGCGCAAGCGGCGACATTCGCGCGGATCGGGGCGCTACTGCGGTGCAGGTCACCGCGTGGCTAGCGTGGAATCCGCATAGCACCAAGGTCCGATTGCACGAGGGGTTCACAATACGTACTTTAGCGCCGAGGTGGTGCGAATCCGAAGCGCCGCAACCGTCGCTAAACTTGGGAGAAGAGACGTGAGCGATGAGACCAAATTGGATCGTTCGCACCTGCCGATACGGAACAGTCAGCGTCCTGGGTTCGTGACGTACGATGCCAAGGACCCGGACACCAGGTTCCCGCCGATCAGGGACGTGCGGCCGGCTAGCTGTGCTCCAAATGTATTGATCGTCCTGATCGACGATGCGGGTTTCGGATCATCGAGCGCCTTTGGCGGCCCCTGTCAGACGCCGAATGCCGAAAAGTTGGCGGCGGCTGGTCTCAGGTACACCCGCTTCCACACCACCGCGCTCTGCTCACCCTCGCGTCAGGCGCTGTTGACGGGGCGTAATCACCACTCGTGCGGAATGGGCGGCATCACTGAGACTGCCACCGGGGCTCCGGGCTACAACTCGGTGCTCCCGAACACGATCTCGCCGCTGGCACGGACGCTTAAGCTCAACGGTTACTCCACGGCACAGTTCGGCAAGTGCCATGAAGTACCGGTGTGGCAGACGAGCCCGGTCGGCCCGTTCGATGCCTGGCCCACCGGTGGCGGCGGTTTTGAGTACTTCTATGGTTTCGTCGGCGGCGAGGCCAACCAATGGTATCTGACGCTCTACGAGGGGACGACGCCGGTAGAGAACAAGCGGACGCCCGAACAAGGGTACCACTTCATGGAAGACATGACCGACAAGGCGCTTGCCTGGATCGGGCAGCAGAAAGCGCTCGCCCCCGACAAACCGTTCTTGGTCTACTTCGCGCCCGGCGCCACGCATGCGCCGCACCACGTACCGAAGGAGTGGGCCGACAAGTACAAGGGTAAGTTCGACGCCGGCTGGGACAAGCTGCGCCAAGAGACCTTCGCTCGTCAGAAAAAGCTGGGCGTCGTTCCGTCGAACTGCGAGTTGACCGCCCGTCACAAGGAAATTCCGGCGTGGGAAGAGATGCCCGAGAATCTGAAGCCCGTTTTACGGCGGCAGATGGAGGTGTACGCAGGTTTTATGGAGTACACCGACCACCACGTGGGCCGCCTGTTCGACGGGTTGCGGGGACTCAAGGTTCTCGACAACACGCTGATCTTTTACATCATTGGGGACAACGGCGCTTCTGCCGAGGGCACCTTGAACGGCACCTTCAATGAGATGCTGAACTTCAATGGTATGTCAGCGATGGAGACGCCGGAATTTCTCGAGGCCCGGATCGATAAGTTTGGTGGACCGGAATCATACAACCACTACGCCGTCGGTTGGGCGCATGCGATGAACGCGCCCTACCAGTGGACTAAGCAAGTCGCTTCGCACTGGGGTGGAACACGTAATGGCATGGTCATTCACTGGCCCAAGACCATTAAGAGCAAGGGAGAGATACGCTCGCAATTCCACCATCTGATCGACGTCGCCCCGACCATTCTGGAGGCCGCGGCGCTTCCAGAGCCTCTCTCGGTGAATGGCATACAGCAGGAGCCCATCCATGGGGTCAGCATGCTGTATTCATTCAACGATGCCAAGGCTGCTGAGCGACGCGAAACTCAGTACTTCGAGATGTTCGGCAATCGCGGGATTTACCACAAAGGCTGGACGGCCGTGACACGGCACAAGACACCGTGGCTGCTGATCGGCGAAAAGACGCCAGCCTTTGACGATGATGTTTGGGAGCTTTATGACACCAACAAGGACTGGACTCAGGCGAATAATCTTGCCAAGCAAATGCCTGAGAAGCTGCACGAGCTGCAACGACTGTGGCTGATCGAGGCGACACGCTACAACGTGCTGCCCCTCGATGACGACCTGGCGAGGAAGCTGAATCCGGATCTTGCGGGTCGGCCCATACTCATGAAAGGCAGCACCCAATTGCTGTTCGGTGGAATGGGCCGGCTGTCCGAGAACTGCGTTCTCAATATCAAGAATAAATCGCACTCAATCACCGCTCAGATCGTCGTGCCTCCACAGGGTGCACAGGGCGTGATCGTTACCCAGGGTGCGAACATCGGAGGCTGGAGCCTGTATGCCAACAAGGGCAAGCTGAAATACTGCTACAACTTGGGCGGGATACAGCGTTTCTATATCGAGGCGGCGGATCCGCTGCCGGCGGGTGAGCACCAGGTACGTATGGAGTTTGCGTATGCCGGCGGCGGTTTGGCCAAGGGGGGCAAGGCGACACTCTACACCGATGGTAAGAAGGCTGCGGAGGGGGCAGTCCCCATGACCCTGCCCCTGATCTATTCGGCCGACGACGGCTTAGATGTCGGTGAAGACAGCGGCGCTCCGGTCTCCGAGGACTACGGTCCAACCGGTAACGCGTTCAACGGCCGCATCAAGGGCGTTCAGCTTGCGATCGCTGAGGATGCCGAGAGCGTAGACCACCTCGTCAAGCCCGAGGACGCGATCCGCATCGCGATGGCGCGACAGTAGTCGACGCGAGCTGCAAAGCGACGCGTCGACTCGCTGCGGTGCGCCTTACAGCCGCCTGGATGGCCGCTCGGCTTCGTGCCACTGACCGCTGTTCGGATTGAGGCGACTCCCGCTACGGGTCACGAAGCCGTGGCTCAGTAATACCACTTGAAATTGACGCCGAAAGCGTTCAGATCGCTGTCTTTCGGCAGCCGATCGGTCTGTCGGGCCAGGTAGATCTCATAACGGAAGTGGGTGGTTAAGGTGACTTCGGAGCCAATCTGGTAGAGCGTCCTTGCCCAACCGTCGTACCGGGTGTCGTAGAACCACTCGACATTGAAATACGGAACCACGGTGTGATCGAGCACGGTGAACTCGCGCGTGATTTCACTGCGGACGCGATAACGAGTCGAATAGTCCTCGCCGATCCAGCGCAGATCGGCGCGAACTCGGACTTCTAAGACGACCTCAGCGGGCAGAAGCGCCTTCCCATAGAAGGACACGATGCCCCGATTTTCGGTTACCTCCGCACCGGTACGTCCGGTGACCTTGTATACGCGGTCGTAACCGATCCTGGCCCAGAAATACCGGCTTCGTTGCCAGTCCAGCGTTTGCAATTTCCTTTTGATCGGTTTCAGGGAGATGTCCAAATAAGCGCCAAGATCCAGAGCTGCGTGGTCCGATTCCTTGCCGTCTGCATAGGCAGCGTCGAGAAAGATGCGTGTCTGCGGGCTCAGAGACAGGAACGCGTTGGCTTCGGGCCAGAACTCCCAAGGAGCGGCCGCGCGTGCGGGTTGGCTCACAGCCAGCGACGCGGACACCGTGATCCCGAGCGACACGAGCCATCGATCCGCACATAGTCTACTCATGCGCGTCTAGATCATCGGCCGATGATGCGCACAACTTGGCTCTGGTTCCGAGAGATTAAGAGCGCCGCGAAGGATGCACATCTAGTCTTCTCGTCGCGTTGCTCGACCGAGAGATCCTAATGTCGGCTTCGTTCTTACAGCTCCGCCTCGACGTGAAATACTCTCGCAAGCCAAGCCACGAACCGTTTGCCCACGGAGGCCTTCGGATCTCGGGTGAAGGTTTCGGTGACATCGGTCCACGACAGCTGCCCATCGGAGATCACCACGCGCCACGCGCGGGCCGGAGACTGGTATTCCCTGAACATCGCATCGAACTGCGCTGCGAGCTCGGGACTCGACACGAGGACCCCCTGTTCGCAATTGAGTTGCGTGGACCTCGGATCGAGGTTGTAGCTGCCGACGAAGAGCTGCCGGCCATCGGCTTGTAACGCCTTGGTATGCATCTTCGTCGTCTTGAACCCGAAGGCTGCGGAACTCGTCTTCGTGTCGGACTGCGGCTTGAGCTCCCACAGGTCGACGCCTCCCTCGAGTAACTGCCGCCGATACTCGGAGTAACCGCCAGTTACCGACGCCACATCGTTCGCGGCAAGCGAATTGGTCAGAACGCCTACGCGGACGCCCTTTTTAGCTATTTCCGTGAGCCAGGCAGTCCCCTCCTTGCCCGGAACGAAGTAACCCGACATCAGCGAGAGACTGCTCTGCGAACCGTGCATCACGGGCTCGAGCACCCCCAGCACGCTGGAACGTTCGAGACCAGGCTTGGCCGACGCCTTGAACGGATCGTCGGATACGAAACGGTACTCGGTGGCCCAGATGGGCGGCCAGTCCCCGTCGATGACCCGCCGAATCGCGTCATCCCGGCGCAGCAGGTCCGCGTAGCGGCTCGCCTTCGCCTCCTCGACCGCCGGCGTGAGCTTCGTGCGCAATCTGACCAACGCCTCAGCGGTTACCGCCTTTGGGCTTAGAGTGGCGATCGGAAAGACCGCCGCTGAGTTCCAGTAACGGTCGAAGGATGCCGATACGTCGCGCACGATCGGCCCGATCATCACAAATTCGAGGTCGAGGTAATTCCCCTCCCCACTGGCGCCAAAGTACTCCTCCGCGAGGTTGCGCCCACCAACGATCGCGACTCGATTGTCTGCGATCCATGTCTTGTTGTGCATGCGGTGGTTGAGGCGCTTTCCACTTCTCATGAAATCGCCAATTTCGGCAAGTGTACCGGCGCGTGAGGCCAACGGATTGAACATGCGCACTTCGATGTGCGGATGAGCCGCGAGCGCCGCAAACGCATCGTTGTCCGCGCGCGCATCCATGTCGTCCAGCAGGATTCGCACGTTTACCCCGCGGTCGGCGGCGTTCAGCACCACCTGGGCCAGCATGCGACCAACGAGATCGTCGTGCCAAATGTAGGTCTGCACATCGAGAGTACGGTCCGTAAGCTGCCCGCTATCGACGCGAAGAGCGAATGCCTCGGGCCCCTCTGTAGCCAGCCGAAAACCAGAGGCACCCTTATGCTGAGCCTCCGCGGGCTCTAGGAGCTTGTCGAGTCGCGATTCATGGCCCACGGAGAGCTCCATCTCCACGGGTAACTCCGGTCTTGCTGGCAATGAGCTGCAGGCGCCGAGTGCCAAAAGCGAGGACGCGCCGAGAATGAGGCTGCCTACTGGGGCCAGAGGGCCCGTGCGTCCAATCGGGGCAGTATTAAGCGATGTCCACATCATTAGCTTTTCAACGACTGATAGAGGCTCGTGCAGCTGGTTCGCCGTTGGCAGCTCTCGTGTCGCGGGGTGTTAAGACGCGCCCGGGGCGTCAAGCCCGTCCACAAGCTACTGAACTGCGCCATCCTTTGATGTACGTACATTCCGACCTGCGCCATCCGATGGCCTGACAGTAACCGAATTAGACTCGTACGCACTTGAACATCCCGTGGATACCGCGGCTCGTGCGTTGATGCAGCGATCACCCGCCGGACATCCTTTCGAAAAACTTCGCGAGCAGTTCCTGGATGGGATACTTGAACAGCGCGAGCGGCAGGAGCGGCAACAGCGCGGCGACGGCCAGGTAGGTCAGCGTTCGCGAACTTACGGAGACAAGGCGCATATCGCGCACGATGTTGACGCTGTTGCTCAGGTCGGCCAGGGATTGAATGTCTGCTGAGCCCAACAGCGACTCTCCCGGCGTAGGGACGGTGCCCACCCATTTCCGATCGAACTCGTTCACGTATCGCTCCGAAAACGCACCGTAGTCGCTCAAGCCCTTGACCCGGCATGCCCGCAGCTTGGGAGAGAAGATGAGCAGTGGACCGAGAAACAGCACGACGTCTACGAGCAACATCAAGGCAACCCCCGGGTACATCGCATCAAATGTTATCCTGCCCGAGGCGATGTCCTTGGCCAACGATGCGGACTGGGTTGCGGAAATTGCCAGGACCAGAGGAGTGAACTCGGTGTGCACCACCTCGAGAAATCCCAGCCCGGCGGCGCGATCGGGGTGGATCGGCACGAGGCGCAGCTCCAGTCTCGAGACGTGCCAGAGGAAGAAGCACCACAGCGCAATCCGCCAGAGCCAGCGCAGAAACAGGAAGTCCAACACCGTCATGCAGACCGCCCAATACCATCGGCTGGACCAGGCTGTTTCGCTCACGACGCTCGGATTGGATCCGCCCGTGAGGCCGGATAGAAAGTCGATGAAACTCTGGTTGCGCATACCCAGCGCAAACACCACGGCCGCCAGGAGCAAGAGCGCTTCCGGCAACCAGGAGTCCCTCCATCGGACGATGCGCGCGATCTGAAACTCCAGCGCCGGTCGCGTAGCTGAGGGCACGATCTCCGATCCCACGATTTCCTGGACGAACGCCGCAAATCGCGGGTCGATGAACGCTTCACACATGAAAAGCAGCGGGATGGTTACCAGTAACCGGACGTGGGCGCCGATCCCCTCAATGGAAAAGAACACATGGCCCAAGCCCTCGACCAGCACCAGCGCGAAGAGCACGATCCACAGGGCAGCGCCCAGTGCGAGCCCGAGAGGAGCGGTATTCGTTCGGTCGCGGACGAGCCCGAGGCGGCAACCCAGGCGGTACAGCGGTCCGCCGAGCAGGGAGAAATCCTCAAGGTCTGCGCGCTTTTCCATGATTCCTGTAGCCGGAGGGGCGCGGCCTTAAAAGCCAAACACCTTCGAGAAGAATTTCTGCGCCAGTTGTTCGATGGGATACTGGAACAAGAGCAGCGGTGCGAACGGCACGATGGCCGCCAGTGCCAGCATGATCAACTGGCGCTTTCCGACGATGAGCCACCGCATCTCCTTTACAATCCTGACGGAGCTGTCGAGTGAAGTCAGAGGAAAGAGGTCCGCCGTCCCGGGCAGTGGCGAAGCTTCGCAAGCGGGTCCGTTGGTCCACTTAGCCTCGAATTCGCTCACGTAGCGCGCCGCAAGCCTGTTGTACTGCCCTGCTCCGGTCGTGCGGGCGGTCCACAGCTTGTCCGTGAAAACGAGCAGGGGGCAGATGAAGAGCGCGCCATCGACCAGCAGCACCAGCATCACCCAAGCCGTCAGCCAGGGAAAAATGCCGCTGGCGACAAGCGTACCGGTCGCAATGGACTCCGCCAGCGACGCGCATTGCAGCATCGAGTGCGCCGCGACAAGTGGCGTGAATCTCTCGGTCACGCCATCGAGCGGTCCCAGGCCGCCCGCGCGATCCGGATGAGCGTGAATCAGATGCAGATCGAGGCGCGACACCCGCCAGAGGAACCAGCTCCAGAGCGCGAGTTTCCAGACCCACCGAAACACTAAGAAGCGGTATACCGTCACGCCTACCCCGAAGTAGATGAATGCGGCCAGGGACTGGCGGGCAGGGTCGTACACCTCGGTGGCGCCGTACTTGACTAGGCGGGTGCCGGTGATCGCGAGCACGATGGCGATCAGCAGGCATGCCGCTTCAGGCTGCCAGGCATTTGCGCGCCGATTGGCGCGCATCACTTCGACATTCAGGGCGTCGGCCGCTCCGGGCGGCACGACTCCCGTCGCGAGGATCGTCGTGACGAACGCTGTCATCCGCGGACCCACCCAGGACTCGCACATGAAGAACAGCGGAATGGCCACCAGTAGACGCGCATGTCCGCCGATGACCGACAACTGGAACACCTGATCTGTGGTGCCTCCAAGGAGGGCCAGGGCGACGACGATCAGCCACAGTCCGACGCCGAGCGCGAGGCCGAGGCGAACGGTATTGGTGCCGCGCACGAGGCCGAGCCGGCGGCCTAGTTGGTGGAGAGGACCCCCGAGCAGCGAAAAAGATTCCATTAGATGAATACTGCAGTCTTGAGTGATCGGTCTATCCGTGTGATGGACGAAGAGCCACCGGTCAGTCAGATCGAACCGATCGCCCCTGCGTCGCACGCGGAAGCTGCCTGTATGGGTCCGCCCCGACCTGCGGATCTGCGTGACATCCAGACCGGCAGCGCTTGGGGCTGCCGGTCTGGAACGCATGGCTCGGTTAGTCGACAGCCATGGCTGCGGCCGCCAGTCTCTCGAGGTCGAGGTACTGCGCCTTTTCGACCGTCACGCCCACGACCTTGATCACTCCCCCTGTGAATCGGCCCGGCGACTTGTATCCGGCACTGACTGCGTCGCCACTGTCGTAGCCGACGCAAAGCCCGTCGCCGCTCAGCGTGAACTTACCCACCTGCGCGCGCATCGGCCCTTCAGCCACGATCGTGTCGTTGACGTAGAGCTTCGTCTTGCCCAGTGACT
>Ga0335077_10000471_pt1 | contig 44582 bp, 37 predicted proteins | sample Lox_Sample_31_FD_207151 | JGI IMG/M metagenome (GOLD analysis project Ga0335077, IMG submission 207151) | Soil microbial communities from Loxahatchee National Wildlife Refuge, Florida, United States - Lox_Sample_3.1 | ecosystem: Environmental > Terrestrial > Soil > Wetlands | place: USA... | reverse complement strand
TCAAGCATCTCGATACCTGGAGCGCCGGGCGGCAGAGGAATGCGGCGTACTACGATAAGGCGTTCGCGCGCGCAGAACTCGCGGACGCGGTCCAGACGCCGCGCGTCGAGCCCGGCGCTCGACACATCTATAACCAGTACGTGATCCGGGCACGGCATCGCGATGCGCTGCGCGCGCACCTCACCGCGGCCGGAGTGGGCACCGAGATCTACTACCCGGTACCGCTGCACCTGCAGCAGTGCTTTGCGTATCTCGGGCACCGGCAGGGGGATTTCCCCGCATCCGAGCGCGCCTCCGCGGAGACCCTGGCGCTGCCGATCTTCCCCGAGCTCACCGAACCACAGCTGCAATACGTGGTCGATACGATCACGACGTTCTATCGCGCCTAGGTTGCGCACCCGCAGCCCGACGCCGGAGATACCGATGAGCATCAGCTTCATGCCGGGACCCCGCACGGCTGTGTGGGGCGAGCTCGGCGCGCACGCCGCGAGACTTGCGGGTACGCTGGTGCGCGAGCTCTTCGCCCGCGATCCGCAGCGCTACGAGCACTTCGCACGCGAGCAGGCCGGGCTCCTCATGGACTTCTCGCGTCAACGCCTGGACCAGGCGACGCTCGCCAGGCTCCTGCAGCTCGCCGATGCGGTGGGCCTGAGAAGCCGGATTGATGCGATGTTCCGCGGCGAGAAGATCAATCCGACCGAAGGTCGTGCGGTGCTGCACGTGGCGCTCCGCCAGCCCCAGGGAGCGGCAATCGGCGGCGCCGACATCGAGCGGCAGGTGCTCGCCGAGCGCGAGCGGATGCTCGGGTTCGCCGAAGCGGTGCGAGGCGGGACCGTCCGGGGCAGCACCGGCGAGCCATTCACGCTCGTCATCAACATCGGCATCGGCGGCTCGGACTTAGGACCCGCCATGGCAGTGCAGGCACTGCGCGCCTATACCTCCGGCGGGCCACGCTGCGAGTTCGTCTCCAACATCGACGGCTGCCGGCTCGCCGAGGTGCTCGAGTCCGCAGACCCCGGGCGGACGCTCTTCATCGTCTCCTCCAAGACTTTCACGACCCTCGAGACGCGCACCAACGCCGACACTGCGCGTGCCTGGCTCACTGGGCGCTTAGGCGAGGCGGCGGTGCCGGCGCATTTCGCGGCAGTCTCGGTGAACACGCAGGCGATGAACGAGTTCGGCGTGCACCCGGAGCACCGCTTCGAGATGTGGGATTGGGTGGGCGGGCGCTACTCCATCTGGTCCTCGATCGGCGTGTCGCTCGCGATCGCGATCGGACGCAAGAGCTTCCTCGAGTTCCTCGCCGGCGGGCATGAGATCGATGCGCACTTCCGCGCATCACCGTGGAGCGAGAACCTGCCGGCGCTCATGGGGCTCATCGGCGTGTGGAACATCAATTTCCTGAAGCTACCAACGCTTGCGGTGCTGCCCTACGACGACTCGCTGCGGCGCTTCCCGGCCTACCTGCAACAGCTCGAGATGGAGAGCAACGGCAAGTCGGTGCTGCTCGATGGCTCGCCGGTCGAATGCGAGACCGCGGCCGTCATCTGGGGCGAGCCCGGCAACAATGCGCAACATTCATTTTTTCAGCTCTTGCATCAGGGTACGCCGCGCGCCGCGCTGGATTTCCTGCTGCCGGCGCGCTCCTCGTGCGGCAACCAGGCGCAGCAGAACCTCGCCATTGCCAGCTGCCTCGCGCAGGCAGAGGCGTTCATGGCAGGGCAGAGCAGCGACACGGTGCGCGCCGAGCTCGAGGGGCAGCGCATACCGCCGGAGCAGATCCGAGCGCTCATCCCCCACAAGGTCGATCCGGGCGGCCGCCCGAGCACGATCGTGCTGTTCCGCCAGCTCGACCCGGCGATGCTCGGTAAGCTGATTGCGCTCTACGAGCACACCGTGCTCACGCAGAGCGTAGTTTGGGGGATCGATGCCTTCGACCAGTGGGGCGTTGAGCTCGGCAAGAAGCTTACGCAGCAGCTCGTGCCGGCGGTGGAAGATCCTTCGGGCGGGCATACCGCGCCGGATTCAATTCTGAAGCTCCTGGGGGTGGTTGCGAAGTGGCGGCGCTCGCCCTGAGGCTCGCCGTGAAGGGGCCGCGTGGCTCGAGGCTCGGGCTATTACGCCGCAGGCGATGTCGGACGACGTGATGGTTATCGCCCTCGTGGCCCGTGCGATATACCATTCGTGACGCAACCCCGATTAGGGACCGGAGTGTGCCATGGATAAGCGCTTCCCCAACTACCCTGTCACTCGGCGCTCCTTGCTCCGGATGGCGCTCCCTTTGGCGCTGGCACTGCGCAGTGCGAGCGGCAGGGCGCTGACATTTCCGTTCTTCGGCGCAACGCGAAAGCTAACGAGCGGCACGACCGGCGCTGGCACATCGGGCGCCCCGACGACAACCGCGGAGGGCAACGCCGGCCTCACGCCGGTCGCTGCGCCGCAGTATCCCTCGGGGAACGTACTACGCTACGGCATAGTCGCGAACAACCCGGGGGCCGCGGGCGCGAACGGCGCAATTCTCGCGAAGATCCTGAATGCCACCACCGGGCTGACCGGGCTTATCACCTTTCCTAACACCACCGGGAAGGACGTCTACTATTTCAACGGCATCGCCTACCAAGCTAATCCGGCGGGCGTCTCGATAGAGCTCAAAAATTCAAGGCTAGAGTTCGCCAAGACCTACAACTCCGGCACTGACGACGCGCACGGCTTTATCGAGGCAATTGCGAACTTCGAGATTCGCAACGGGGCGATCAACGTCAACTATGCGGGCTCCGGTGGCGAGAATGCCGGTCCCATCTTTCGCCTCGGCTCGCGCTACAACGCGGGCGGCGGTTACTCCTTTGGCAAATATACGCACGGAGTCCTGGACGCCGATATGGGCGTCTTCATGGGCAAGATCACCCTGCGCAACCTTGCACTTACGAGCAATAACCCGGCAGCGCCTCCCATTTGGATAACGGGGGGGGTCGACGGCCTGCTCGCCGAGGACCTGCGTTTCCACGGCTCAAGCCAACCGATGTATTTCATTGCCTACGAGTTCGGGTTCTCCTCGACCAACGGACAACCAGAGACGCTCTCGGCGTGGAGTTCAAGCCATGCACGCAACATGGTATTTCGTAACATCAATGTTTCCGCACTCAGAACCTCGGGGACGGACGGCGCTGCGATTGATCTCGCCGGTGCCTATGATTGTTTGATTGATGGACTGACAGTAGATGCCGCCTTTATCGGTGTGCACATTCGTTCTGGCGAGGCGATGGGTTATCGCCCATCGAGCAGGGATGCGCAAGGCATGAAGCCCGCGCATGTCTCGCTGCGGAATATCAAGACGCAAAACATCAAGTCGAATGCCATTACCTTGCAGGGCGATGAACGTGCCACCGCCAACTATCTGCGCAAAGTCATAGCCGGCCTTGGTCATCCGGCCGATTACGCCGCCCAGACAGACCTCATCACCTTCTCCGTCGATGGCTTTGAATTATCTGCCGCCGGGGCCGGGATATACCTTTCGGGCCGTGGGACCATTCAGAATGGCAAGACTGTCCACTGTGGGAGCGGAATCATCATTTCCGATGAATGCACTCGGTTCGATGTGAGTAAAGTGACGATCATCGATTCAACTGGCGTGGGCATTCGCGCCAACTTCGGTAATGCCATCTGGTCGCCTCCCCGCAAGAAGTCCGGCACGATCAGTGACTGCAAGATTGCCGGCAATGCCGGGCCAGGCATCGTGCTCGACAACTGCGACGGCGTTGTTATTGACGGCAATCAGCTCGGCTTCAATGTTGCACAGGATGGAGTGGCCGAGACGACGCAGACGCAAGGTGTGTCTCTCGGGCCTAACGCATTCCGCGTTACGTGCAGCCAGAACCGCACGACGTGCAAACCCGGTTCCGCCGCCTACAACTCGGCGAACACCGCGGCCAACGCCGGGAACAGGATTACCGGGGAAGGGATTACGCGGACGGTGAGCGGCGCAGGTCATTTCGTCAAAGACTTTTAGAGAGCCCGAGTCAGCTACATCGGCGCTTTTGTACCTGACCCTGCTCCATATTCTTGGACGGCTCGGCCTACATGAATTGGCGCACTTGAGTACAATTCCAAATTCGCACTGGAAACGCCGACGGCGCGGTTCGACTGCGCCACGGCCGATAAGACCAAATAAAGGCTGGCAATGCGCTTGATGCAACGTCTGGTGGGGCTACTGGCCCCCCTCGCTCTGGTAGGCGCCGTGCAGCTGTGCATCGCTCCCGCACGTGCACAGAACGCGGGTTCCACCGGGCTACAGATCTTGCAGGGCCTGTCGCCTGACCAGCTCAATGCGATTACGCAGCCGCTAGGGGCCCAAGGAGCCACGCAAGGGGCACTCACAGGTCATGTGCAGCCGTTGACCGAAGACCAACAGAGCCTGTTGTTGCAGCAACAACGCCAGCAGATCGTCGAGCAACAAAAGCAGCGCCAGGAAATGGAGCGTCTGAGCCCTTACTTGGAGCGTGAGGATTGGGTGGTCGTTACGATCGACTCCAGGCCGCTGCCCCCGCTAGCCGCCCCTTCGGGGACGTTGGGTATCCTGGCGAACCCCTTGCAGCAGGCAGGTTCTGCCGCGCAGCTAAGCGCCCCCGCCCAGACTGGTGCGGGGGGCACCGCTGCGCAAAATCAGATGGCTCCTGCTGCACCGAGCGCAGCCGCGGCAAACGCTCCAGCGGGCGTGACGGCAGGTGGCTATGCGCCGCTGCCATCGACCTGTGCCGGACAGGCGAACTGCGATACCTCTCAGCCGACGCAGCCGGAGCAGACGGACGAGCAAAAGAAGCAGCTGCAAGACCTGATCGAACTGATCCGTTCCAAGAATCCCTATCAGCTCTCACACGACGGCACGCTCAATCTGCCGGGATTTGCACCCGTTCCTCTGGCCGGGCTCACTGAGCAACTCGCCACGCTACGGCTCGGGGTCGAGCCGGCGCTGCGGGATCTTTTCATTCGGGTGACGAAGTTGCCGCTAAAGAAGCTGGGTCCCACGGCGCTGAAGCCCTTCGGCTACGACCTGTTTGATCATCCGATCTCGACGTTCGCCCCTTCGACCAACGTGCCGGTGCCCGCGGAGTACGTCGTGGGCCCGGATGATGAGCTCGACGTGCAGCTTTACGGCTCGAAGAACGCGGCCTTCAGGCTCGTGGTAGGCCGCGACGGCCGCGTGAGCTTTCCCGAGCTGGGGCCGATCAGCGTCGGTGGTCAGACGTTCGCGAGTGCCAAGGCGCAGATCGAGTCGCGGGTGCAGAGACAGATGATCGGCGTGCACGCCAACGTCACGATGGGTGACACGCGCACGATCCGAGTGTTCGTACTCGGTGAGGCCAAGTGGCCCGGCTCGTACACCATCAGCGGACTCGGTACGATCACGTCGGCCCTATTCGCCGCCGGCGGCGTGCAACCGGTCGGTTCGCTGCGAAACATCGAGCTGAAGAGGCACGGCGAGATCGTGCGCCGGCTGGACCTCTACGATCTGCTGATTCACGGCAATACGACCGACGATGCTCGTCTGTTGCCAGATGATGTCATATTCATACCGCCGATCGGGCCCACCGTCACGGTCGACGGCGAAGTCCATCGGCCCGCGATCTACGAGATTCGCAACGAAACCTCCGTCGGCGACGTCGTTCAGCTAGCCGGCGGGCTCACGCCGGAGGCCGACACCGCGAAGCTGGCGCTAACTCGCATCGACGCCAGCTTGCGGCGGGTCGTACTTCAGGTCGATTTGAGCGCGGCGACAGGGCGATCCGAGGCCGTTCGTAACGGCGACAGCTTGCGCGTACCGCTGCTGCGCCCGACATTCGATTCCGCCGTAGTCGTGCAGGGCTACGTGTATACGCCTGGCACCTTCGCCTACTACGACGGCATGCATCTCACCGACGTATTGCGTTCGGTGGATGATCTCAAGCCCAACGCAGACCTGCACTACGTGTTGATCCGCCGGGAGCTGCCACCGGATCGGCGGATCACGGTCCTGTCTGCCGATCTGGCGGCAGCGTTGCGCGCCCCGGGCTCGGCTGCTGACATTGCGCTGACGGCGCGGGACCGCCTGACCGTATTCGATCTGCAATCGAGCCGCGAGGCTGTAATACGGCCGCTGCTCGACGACCTGAAGCTGCAATCGAGTTTCAGCCTGCCCGATGAGGTAGTGCACATTGACGGGCGTGCGAACGCTCCCGGCGATTACCCGCTCGAGGCGGGCATGACAATACGGGACCTCATCCGAGCGGGCGGTGGCCTGAGCGACGCAGCCTACGGAGGGACGGCCGAACTTGCACGTTACCAGGTGGTCAACGGCGAATCTCGCCGGACAGAGATCATCAAGGTCGATCTCGCCGCGGTGCTGCGCGGTGATCCGGCGGCGAATCTGCTGCTTGAACCCTTCGACAATCTCAGCATCAAGCAGGTGGAAGCATGGACCGACCAGGAGACAGTCACCCTGCGCGGGCAGGTGAAGTTTCCTGGCAGGTACTCGCTCAAGCCCGGCGAGACTCTGAAGTCCGTACTGCAGCGCGCCGGCGGTCTGACGCCGTATGCCTTCGCACTGGGCAGCGTGTTCACCCGCGGGTCACTGCGTGACCGGGAGCAGAAGGAGCTGGACATGCTGGCCGTGCGCATGCAGAACGACATCACGCTGGTCGCGCTGGAGGGCAGTGTCGCCAATCAGGCCGGAGCGGCCTCCGCGCTGAGCGTCGGCCAGTCGCTGCTTACGCAGCTCAACCAGACCAAGGCCGTCGGCAGGCTGGTCATCGATCTGCCGCGCATCATTCGCGCACCGACCGGCTCCCCCTACGACGTTGTGCTGCGCGACGGCGACGAACTGTTCGTGCCGAGATATGAGCAGCAAGTGACCGTGATCGGCGAGGTCCAGACGGTCACCTCCCACCTGTATCGGCCGGGCCTGTCGCGGGACGACTATATTGCGATGAGCGGCGGAGAGACCGCTCGCGCTGACCGCAGCCGCATCTACCTTGTACGTGCCGACGGCAGTGTCATTGCACACGCCGGAGGGGGCTGGTTCCGCAATTCCCGGAATACCTCAATCGAGCCGGGTGACACCGTGGTCGTGCCGCTCAATGCCGAGCATCTGCCGCCGCTGCCGCTCTGGCAGGCCGTCTCCCAGATACTTTATAACGTATCGATCGCCGTCCTGGCCGTGCACGCCCTCTGACGCGAACAAACCCCGCCAAGCGAGGGTTAGTGTGAAATCGTTCATTCGTTGAACATGGGGTCTTTGCTTGACCTGAAGCAGCGTCCTCCCTAGACTTACCGCCCCGTTCAACATATGAACGCAACGGGACGGCGCCATGGGCGACCCTGCGTGGTACCTAGTACTGACTAAGCCTGCGGCCGAGCGCACGGCGCAGCGCAACCTGCAGCGTCAGGGCTACGAAGTCTACTGTCCGCGCCTCATCCGCCCGGTACTGCGCCGCAGCCGCTGGGTGGAGCGCGTCGGGGCGCTTTTTCCGCGCTACCTGTTCGTGCAGCTCGACGCGGCCCGACAGTCACTGGGTCCTGTCCGCTCGACGCTGGGAGTATCCGGGATAGTGCATTTCGGAGACGAGGCGGCGCGAGTGCCGAGGCAGATCATCGACGAGTTGCGTGCGCGCGCCGATCCGGTTTCGGGGCTGCACCGCTTGCAGCGGCGCCGAGCGTTCGATCCGGGCGCGAGTGTGCGCGTGATTGCGGGCGCGTTGGAGGGGCTTCAGGGCGTCTTCGAGCGTGAGGCGGGCGAGGACCGGGCGGTTATCCTACTAAGCCTTCTTGGCCGGCGAACACCGGTGTGCGTCGAGGCGGGCTTGCTGACGACCAACGCCGCAGGCTGACGCTGTGCCGACCGATACGCACTACAAGCTGATGCGGCTGCTCGAAGCTCACCCAGGCATGAGCCAGCGCGATGCGGCCCGTCTACTGGGCATCAGTCTTGGCAAGGTCAACTACTGTCTGCGCGCCCTGATCCGCCGGGGCTGGGTCAAGGCGACCAATTTCAAGAACAGCCAGAACAAGGCGGCGTATTTATACGTCCTGACGCCGCGTGGTCTGCAGAGCAAGGCGACCCTAACTGTTCGGTATCTTCAGGAGAGGGTGGCCGAGTACGAGGCCCTGAGGGTGGAGATAGAGGAGATGCGCCGCGAAGCGGGCATCCCCGCGAAGGCGATTGAGCCGGACCGCGAATCGCGCTGATACACGCCCGGTTCAGCGGTTCCTGCGATGCGGGTGTCGGCCGGCACTTGCAGGCGGTAGCGTTCCCGGCCTCATGAGGCAACTGACTTGAGCAGACATCCGTCCGTCTATGAAGGACCCAACGAAGTGAACGTCGTCACGGTGCTGCAGGTCGCATGGCGGTACCGGCTGCTCATCGCTGTCACCGCACTGCTGGTCGTACTGTTGGGCGTCTACGTGGCACTGACGACCCCGCCAGTCTACAAGGCGGAAGTGGTCGTCACCGAAGTGACCAACGACCACAACGGCCAGGCGGGCTCGCTCACGAGCAGCCTCGGGGGGCTGGCGAGCTTCGTCGGCCTGAACATGCCTGCGGGCGCTTCTCAGGAAGCCGCGGCAGTACTGAATTCGAGATACCTCACCCAACTGTTTATAAGCCAGCACAACCTGGTAAAGGAGATCATGGGGAACGCCCCGCGCCAGTCGTTATGGCTTGCCGTGGATCTCTTCAGGGCCAAGGTGCTATCGATCACCGAGCTCAAGGAAAAGGGGACTACCACAGTCACACTGCAATGGACGAACCCGCAGCAGGTTGCGGAATGGGCCAACGGCTACGTAGCGCTCGCTAACGAGCTGCTGCGCACGCGGGCGCTCGATGACTCGAGCCGCGCTATCGGCTACCTCAAAGCGCAGATACAGAAGACGGATTCCGTGGAGGTTCAGCGCGCCCTCTATAACCTCATCGAGAGTGAGACGAAAACCAACATGCTGGCGAACACACGCAAGGAATACGCGTTCACCGTGGCGGATCCGGCCGTCGTCCCGGAGCAGCGCGTATGGCCGAAGCGCACCCTGATCGTCCTCTCAGCCGGCGTGTTGGGAGGGATGCTGGGCCTGTTCATCGCGCTGGGAGTCAACTCGTGGCGTCGATACGGCCGAGCGATCGCGGCGCAGGATGCAGCCCCGGACCGCTAGCAAGGCTGCGACCGGGATCGATCCGATGAGTACCTCGGCTTCCACGCTGACGCTGATGAGGGGTTTGTGGCGGCACATGAGGCCGCGCCGGCATCGCCAGTTCGTTGGGGTAATGATCCTTACGTTCGCGAGCGCGCTGCTGGAGGTCGTGAGCCTCGGAGCAGCGCTGCCCTTCATCGCGGTGCTGGCCGCCCCGGATGCGGTGTTCAGGTATCGGCTGGTCGCGCTCGCGGGCCGTGTGCTCGGCGCACATGACGGACAGCAGCTGCTGGTGCCGTTGACCGTAGCGTTCGTGATGGCGGCCCTCATTGCCGGCGCGGTGCGGTTGCTGTGGTCCTGGGCGAGTACCCGCTTCACGTTCGCGACCGGCGCCGAGCTCAGCGAGGAGGTCTATCTGCGTACGCTATACCAACCGTACGAGGTTCATATCCGGCGCAGCAGCAGTGAGATCATCAGCGGTATAGCGACCAAGATAGGCGGCACAATGCTCGGCGTGCTGCTGCCAGGATTGACGCTGGCAAGCTCGCTCATGCTGCTCGTGGGGATCATGCTGACTCTCGTCATCGTCGATCCCTCGGCAGCGATAATCGCGGCCGTCGGCTTTGGCTCGAGCTACGGGCTGGTGAGCTGGGTTACCAATCAGCGGCTGCGTCGCAACAGCAAGCTCATTGCGTCCGAGCAGACGTACGTCATCAAGGCGCTGCAGGAAGGGCTCGGCGGAATCCGCGACGTACTACTCGACAGCGCGCAGCCCTTCTATTGCGAGATCTATCGCCGCGCCGATCTGGTGCTACGCCGCGCACAAGGGAACAACGTCTTCATCCAGCAGTGCCCGCGTCCGCTGATCGAGGCCTTCGGCATGATCCTGATCGCGGCGCTGGCTTTCGGCCTGAGCCGCCGTGCGGGCGGCATCGCCGCGGCACTGCCAGTGCTGGTCGCACTGGCGCTCGGCGCGCAGCGCCTGCTACCGGCCCTGCAGCAGGCCTACACCTCCTGGGCGTCCATCATTGGCAGCCAGGCAGTGCTCGCCGACACGATCGAGCTTCTCGATCAGCCGTTGCCGGCGCGTGCGCTCGAGCCGCCGCCGCCGCCGCTGCCGCTCAGGCATTCGGTTCAGCTGGCGGCGTTGCGCTTTCGCTACGGACCTGACGATCCGTGGGCGATCGAGGATCTCGAACTCACGATACCGCGGGGCGCGCGCGTCGGCTTCGTCGGCACCACGGGTGGCGGCAAGAGTACGGCCATGGACCTGCTCATGGGACTACTGACCCCGACGCAGGGTGAGGTGCGGGTCGACGGCGAGGCGCTCAGCGGCGATCGCGTGCGAGCGTGGCAGAGAACCATCGCGCACGTGCCGCAGAGCATCTATCTCGCCGATGCCAGCATGGCGGAGAACATCGCCTTCGGCGTCGCGCCGCCCGACATAGACATGGACCGGGTGCGGGCCGCGGCGCAAAAAGCCCAGCTGGCGGAGTTCATCGAAATCCGGCCACGCGGCTATGACGAGATTGTGGGTGAGCGCGGCGTGCGGCTTTCCGGCGGGCAACGACAGCGAATCGGTATCGCACGCGCTCTCTATAAGCAAGCCAGCGTTCTCGTGCTCGACGAGGCGACCAGCGCCCTGGACAACGTCACCGAAAGGTCGGTGCTGGAAGCGATCGAAGCAATCGGTCGGGACATGACCGTGCTCATAATCGCGCACCGACTGTCGACGGTGCAGCAGTGCGATACTGTTGTGCAGCTCGAAAGCGGTCGAGTGGTCGCGCAGGGAAGCTACGAGCACCTGCTCGAGAGAAGTCATACTTTCCGGCAGATGGTGCGGGCCAGCACGGTCACCTGATGGCGAAAATCCTGATCACGGGCGCCGACGGGTTCATCGGCTCACACCTTACCGAGACTCTCGTGCGGGCCGGGCACGAGGTGCGCGCCTTCGTTCTGTACAACTCGTTCGGATCGCGTGGTTGGCTGGACCACTGCGGGGCTGAGGTTCGCGGGCAGTTCGAGGTGTTCGCCGGTGATGTCCGCGATGCCGGATGCGTACGCGCCGCTATCCGACAGTGCGAGGTTGCGTTGCACCTCGCCGCTCTGATCGCGATCCCGTATTCATACCATGCGCCCGCCAGCTACGTAGATACGAACGTCAGCGGAACCCTGAATGTTGTACAGGCCGCGCACGACGCGGGACTGCGGTTGGTGGTCCATACCTCAACCAGCGAGGTCTACGGCACGGCACGCTTTGTGCCGATCACCGAGGAGCATCCTCTGCAAGGCCAGTCACCGTATTCGGCCACCAAGATTGCGGCCGATCAGATCGCACTCTCGTTCCACAAGTCGTTCGATACGCCCGTGGTCGTGCTCCGCCCCTTCAATACCTACGGGCCGCGGCAATCAGTGCGGGCGGTGATACCCACGATCATCACGCAGCTTGCGAGCGGACAGCGTCGCATCAGGCTCGGGGCGGTCAAACCGACCCGGGACTTCAACTACGTCACTGACACTGTCGCGGGATTCGTCGCAGCGCTGAATGCGCCCGGCGCTGTGGGCCAGGTCATCAACATAGGCAGCGGTTTTGAGATCTCGGTCGGCGAGACAGCACACTTGATTGCGGAAATCATGGGGGTGAGCATCGAGATCGAAGCCGATGCGCAACGGCTGAGGCCCGAGGCGAGCGAGGTGGAGCGCTTGCTGGCAGCAAACCGACGGGCACGGGAACTGCTGCAATGGACTCCGGAATACGGGTCCCGGGAGGGATTTCGCCGCGGGCTCGAGCAGACGATTGCATGGTTCCGCAGCAACCCCGGGTTCTACCGCTCCGGGAGCTACGAATTGTGATCACATCGGGCGTCGTCAAGGCCTGCGATGACAGCGATATCGGAGCGCAAATCGTCGCGGCGATACGCATGGTGGTCGGCGGCCGGGCCGTTGCACTACACGAGCCGCACTTCGGCGGCAACGAGTGGCATTACCTAAAGGATTGCCTGGATTCGACTTTCGTATCGTCTGTGGGTCCGTGGGTCAACCGCTTCGAGGATCTGCTGGCCGCCTACACTGGAGCCCGATTCGCGGTCGCCACCGTGAACGGCACCGCGGCCCTGCACATCGCGCTGCAGCTGGCGGGTGTCGTGCATCACGACGAGGTACTGGTGCCCGCGCTGACTTTCGTCGCCACGAGCAATGCCATCGCTTACTGTGGTGCGGTGCCGCACTTCGTGGAAAGCGAGGAACGGACACTCGGCGTGGACGTTGCGGCGCTACGCGACTATCTGGCCGGGATCGCAGAGCGGCGTGACGGCGTCAGCGTGAATCGGTTCACCGGGCGCGTACTGCGGGCCGTCGTCCCGATGCATACCTTCGGGCATCCGGCCGATGTCGAGACTCTGGCGGCGGTTGCTGGCGAGTTCGGCATCGCCGTGGTGGAAGACGCCGCGGAGTCGCTCGGCAGCACCCGACGCGGCAGGCACACAGGCACGTTCGGCGCGCTCGGCACCCTGAGCTTCAACGGCAACAAGACGATCACAACCGGGGGAGGCGGAGCCATCCTGACCGACGATGCCGATCTCGCGCTCCGAGCCAAGCACCTCACGACGACCGCGCGTGTGACCCATCGCTGGGAGTACCGCCACGACGAGATCGGCTACAACTACCGGATGCCGAACCTGAATGCTGCGCTCGGCTGCGCGCAGCTCGAGCAGCTGCCGGTCCTGCTGGCCGCAAAGCGGCGACTGCACGAACGTTACGCGGCTGCGCTCGCCAGCGTGCCCGACGTTCGACTGATCGACGAACCGGAGGGCTGCAGGAGCAACTTCTGGCTGCAGACGCTGCTGCTTGATCAATCGGTGGAAACGGAACGCAACAGCGTACTGGCTCGTACCAATGACGTCGGGATCATGACCCGCCCCGTTTGGGTCTTGAACCACCGATTACCCGCTTACGCAGGAGTGCCGCGCATGCCACTCCCGGTCGCGGAGTCACTGGAACGTCGCATCATCAACCTGCCAAGCAGTGCGCAGCTGGCACTTCCAGGCGCGGCCGATGGATCCTGAGCCGATCGTGCTGATTGGCGCTGGCGGACATGCTGCCGCGTGCATCGACGTCGTGGAACAGCACGGCGGTTTTCACGTGGCCGGCCTCATCGGGACCGCCGCAGAGATCGGTACACGAGTCCTTGGTTACCCGGTGCTCGGAAGCGACGAGGAACTTGCGAATCTGGTGGCCCACTACCCCAACGCACTGGTTGCTGTGGGCCATATCAGAACGTCCGAGCCGCGTGTCCGACTGTTTGCAACGCTCGTTGAACTCGGCTACGCGCTGCCGGTCATCGTCTCGCCGCGCGCGTACGTCTCCTCGCATGCCTCAGTGGGCAGCGGAACGATCGTGATGCACGGGGCAGTGGTCAACGCCAACGCCCACGTGGGGCGGAATTGCATCCTTAACAGCATGTCGCTCGTCGAGCACGATGCGGTCATCGGTGACCACTGCCACTTGGCAACCGCTGCTGCAGTCAACGGCGGGGCTGCCGTTGGCGCGAGGAGCTTCGTAGGGAGTCACTCCAGTATCCGCGAACAGGTCCGGATCGGCGACAACTGTCTGATTGGCATGGGATGCCGCGTGCTGCACGACTGCGCCGCCGGCACGCGTGTGACCGGCCAGGGAGAGCGGTAGTGATGACACTGATCATCGCCGAGGCCGGCGTAAATCATAACGGCGACCCGACTCTGGCGAGGCAGATGGTGCAGGTCGCTGCCGAGGCCGGTGCCAACCTCGTTAAGTTTCAGACCTTCAGCGCTGATCGGCTGGTGGCCGTCGATGCACCCAAGGCCGCGTACCAGGTGAGGAGCACCGGAGGCGGCAGCCAGCACGCGATGATCCAACAGCTGGAGCTGTCCCGCGCAACGCATGAATTGCTAATCGCACAATGTCGTACCAGCGGAATTGGGTTTCTTTCAAGCGCCTTCGATCTTGAAAGCCTTGACCTGCTGGTAGAGCTCGGCGCCGATAGATTCAAGGTACCATCGGGCGAAATCACCAATCTTCCTTACCTGCGCCGCGTCGGTTCCCTGGGCAGGCCCGTGATCCTTTCGAGTGGGATGGCTACACTCGGGGAGATTGAGTCCGCGCTAGCCGTCCTGGAGAGCGCCGGTACTCCACGGCGACTCATCACCGTCCTTCATTGCAATACCGACTACCCGGCACCGATGGAGGACGTGAACCTGCGCGCCATGCACACGATCGGTGCAGCATTGGGCGTGGCCGTCGGGTACTCCGATCACACAACAGGCATCGAAGTGGCTGTGGCCGCCGTGGCACTCGGCGCTCAAGTGATCGAAAAGCATTTTACGCTGGACCGGTCTCTGCCCGGGCCGGATCACGCCGCGAGTCTCGAGCCCGCAGAGCTGAAGGCGATGGTGCTGGCGATCCGCAACGTGGAGCGTGCCCTGGGCGATGGAATCAAACGGCCGAGCGGCGGCGAACTGAAAAATCGCCCTGTGGCGCGCAAATCATTGGTCGCGGCCCGGGCGATCCGGGCCGGTGAACTGTTCAGTGCCGACAACCTGACGGCGAAACGACCCGGGACCGGATTGTCTCCCATGCGCTGGGACGAGGTGATCGGTCGCCCGGCGCCACGTGACTTCTCACCCGACGAGGCTGTGCACCTGTGAGACGCAAGGTATGCGTCATTACCGGGACGCGGGCGGAGTACGGACTACTGCGCTGGCTGATGGAGGAGATTCGAGCGAGTGCATTTCTGCAGCTGCAGGTCGTGGCTGCGGGGATGCACCTGGCTCCCGAGTTCGGGTGCACGTACCGCGAGATCGAGCGGGACGGCTTCATCCTCGACCGCAAGGTCGAGCTCCTATTGAGCTCGGATACGCCGGTCGGAATCTCGAAGTCCATCGGCATCGGGGTGGTGGGGTTTGCCGATGCCTTGCAGCAGCTGGCGCCCGACATCGTGGTTGTGCTCGGCGACCGTTTCGAGATTCTGGCGGCCGCAATCGCGGCCACGATCGCGAGAATTCCCCTGGCCCACATTCATGGCGGAGAGGCGAGTGAGGGTGCTTTCGACGAGTCTTCGCGCCATTCGATCACCAAGATGGCGCAGCTGCATTTCGTCGCCGCTAAAGAATATCGACGCCGTGTGATTCAGCTCGGGGAGCAGCCGGAGCGAGTATTTCTGGTCGGTGGCATGGGGGTGGACGCGATCAGCCGGCTGAAGCTTCTTGAGCGCGGCGAGCTCGAGTCAGCATTGGGCTTCAGCCTGGCGCAGCGGAATCTATTGGTTACCTTTCACCCGGCCACATTGGAAGGCGCGACGGCAGGTAAGCAGATGGAGGAGTTGCTTGCCGCGTTGGGCCAGCTGTCCGATACCAATCTGATCTTGACCCTGCCGAACGCTGACACAGATGGTCGTGTTCTGATCGAGTTGATCAACCAGTTCGTCACCAGTCATCCGAACTCCCGGAGCTACTCCTCGCTTGGCCAGCTGCGCTACCTATCGTGCATGAAGCACGTCGACGCCGTCGTCGGCAACTCGTCGAGCGGCCTGACCGAAGCCCCGACTTTCGGTAGGGGGACCATCAATATCGGCGATCGGCAGCGCGGTCGCCTCAAGGCGACGAGCGTCATTGATTGCGAGCCGGAGCGCGGGGCAATTGCCGCGGCAATCGCGCGGATGTACTCGAGCGAGTTTCAGTCGGCGCTGGCAAGCGTCAGGAACCCTTACGGCGACGGTGGCGCCAGTGAGCGGATCACCCGCGTGCTCGAGACTGCGACCTTGGATGGGATACTGAAGAAGCGCTTCCACGACCTCCCGGAGTCGATGGCGTGATTGATAAGGCCAGCAACGACGCGTTCGACGGTCGCTGGCGCCGCACCCTGCTGCCTGTGACAGCGAGTGTGCGCGATGCGATCCGCAATCTCGATGAGTCCGGGATGCAGATCGTCCTAGCGGTAGGCCCGGACGGAAGACTGATTGGCACGCTGACTGACGGCGATATTCGCCGCGGTTTGCTGCGTGGCCTGACGCTGGATGATGCGATAGAGACGCTCGTGTTCCGCGATCCGGTCGTTGCCCCTGTGCAACTGACGCGCGAGACGGCGCTGCAGCTCATGCAGGCCAACCGCATCCACCAGCTGCCGGTCGTCGATGAATGCCGCCGTGTGATCGGACTGCATTCGCTGGACGAGCTGATGCTGCCGAACAGGCGCGCAAACATCATGCTGATCATGGCAGGAGGGCAGGGTACGCGATTGCGCCCACATACGGCCACCTGCCCAAAGCCGATGCTCCCCGTGGGGGGAAAGCCTATGATGGAGCGCATCATCGACCGCGCCCGCGAGGACGGTTTCCATCGTTTCGTAATCGCGATTCACTACCTCGGTCATATGATCGAGGAGTACTTCGGCGACGGCAGCAGCCGCCACATAAATATCGAGTACATCCGCGAAGAGGTGCCCCTCGGCACGGCCGGTGCTGTTGGGTTGTTGCGGCCGCGCCCGCAGGAACCGTTCATCGTTTGCAACGGCGATGTACTGGCCGACATCCGCTATGGCGAGTTGCTCGACTTCCACGTTCATCACGGCGCGGTTGCCACCATGGCGGTAAGACTTCATGAGTGGCAGCACCCGTTTGGCGTGGTGCGCACGAAAGGGGTCGATATCGTCGGCTTCGAGGAGAAGCCGACCATTCGCAATCATGTGAACGCCGGTATCTATGCACTGGCTCCCGCGGCGCTCGACAGCGTGACTCCGGGGGTCCGGTGCGACATGCCGGGTCTGTTCGCGATGATGCAGGAGCGAGGCGCCCGGACGATTGTCTACCCCATGCACGAACCGTGGCTTGACGTGGGGCGTCCCGATGATTACCAACTGGCCATGGATCCAGGCAACGGACCGGCTTCGTAGGACCGGTCACGATGATCGAAGGGCACACGGTTATCGCCATCATCCCCGCCCGCGGGGGCTCCAAGGGCCTACCCGGTAAGAACCTGCGCTCCCTGTGTGGCAAGCCACTGATCGTCTGGACGATCGAGAAGGCACAGAGGGCCCGCCATGTCGACGTGATACTCGTGACAACGGACAGCGGAGAGATCGCCGAGGTGGCTCGCTTGCGCGGTGCCGCTGTTCCGTTCCTGCGCCCCGCGCAGCTCGCGACGGATCAAGCCTCCACCTATGATGTCATCCGTCACGCGCTCGAGTACTACCGTGACGTCGAAGAACGGGAGTTTCACTACACCGTGCTTCTCGAGCCCACGTCTCCGCTGCGAGAGGACGACGACGTCGACCGTATGCTGTCCAAGCTGCATGGGCGCGCGCAAGACTTCGATGCGATCGTTAGCGTCGGCAGAGTCACCGAGCATCCTTCGATCATGATGCGGCTTGCCATCGATGACACCATTGCGCCGTTCTGCCCCGACCTGGTCCAGGCGACTCGCCGTCAGGACAACGCCCCGGCGTATTTCCCATTCGGCGTGGCCTACATTGCCAAGACGGCGGCACTGCTCGAGGAGAACACCTTTTACACGCGGCGCTGCATGGGTTACCTGATCAAGCGCTATCAGAACTACGAGATCGATGACATCCACGATCTGCTGTGTGTCGAATCAGTGATGAGGTACGAATGGAAAGTGCCCTGAGATTCCTCGTCGTGGGGTTGGGCTCGATGGGCAAGCGCCGCGTCCGGAACCTGCGCACTCTGGGTTATGCCCATGTTGCTGGATTCGACCCGCGCGAGGACCGCCGGACGGAGGCCGCGACCAGGAGCGCGATTCCAACCTTCAGCGAGTTCGAGTCCGCACTCGAGCGCTTCAGGCCCGACATGCTGATCATCTCGACGCCGCCGCAGCACCACATGACTTATGCGTGGGCGGGGTTTGAGCGCAGGATCGCGTGCTTTGTGGAGGCTTCGGTCGTCGATGCCGAGCGCGCTCTCGAGCTGCATCGGCGTTCGGTCGAGAGCTCCGTGCTGATTGCCCCATCGTGCACCATGCGGTACTACCCCGGTCCGAGGAAGGTCAAGGAGTTGGTGCGCGGCGGCCTGATCGGCAAGCCTCTCAACATCAACTATCAGATTGGCCAGTACCTGCCGGATTGGCATCCCTGGGAGCGGATTGAGGACTACTACGTTTCCAACCCGGAAACCGGGGCTTGCCGCGAAATTGTTCCTTTCGAGCTGACCTGGCTCAACGACATCTTCGGCGTTGCCGAGCCAGTCGCGTGTGTGCGCGCCAAGCTGACGGCTATGAACGCGAGCATCGACGATGTCTATCATTGTCTACTGAGCTACCCTGAAAAAGTGCTCGCGAATCTGACCGTCGAGGTCATATCGCGTCCCAAGGCGACGCGGGAGCTTCGCGTGCTCGGCAGCGAGGGAGAGATCGTGTTCAGCGGCGAAGAGCGCTGCGTGCGCTATGCGAACACCCACACGCGCGACTGGGTGCGATTCGAGCTAGGCGCTGGAACGGTCGAGAAAAGCTACATAAACCCGGAGGAGCCGTACATTGCCGAGCTGACGGACTTCATCGGCTCGGTGACCAAGGGTGATCGCAGCCTGTATCCGAACACGCTGCTCGATGACTATCGGATCCTGCAGACGCTCTATCGGCTCGAAGCCTTGAGTGGGAAGGCGCAATGAGCTACAGGGAGCGGCTGCTGAAGGTCATCCCCGGCGGCGCGCATACGTACTCGCGCGGTCACGATCAGTATCCTGCCAATGCTCCACAGATCCTCGTGAGCGGCAAAGGGGCTTACGTCCTCGATCCTGCCGGCAATCGATTTCTCGACTATGGCATGGCGCTACGCGCCGTAAACATCGGCTATGCGGAAGACGAGATCGATCAAGCGGCTTGGGCGCAGATGCGCAATGGGAACAATCTGACGCGACCATCGCTGATCGAATTGCAGGCTGCGGAGCTGCTGGTAGGGCTCATCGAATCAGTCGACATGGTGAAGTTTACCAAGAACGGCTCAACTTCGGTCTCGGCCGCTGTGAAGCTCGCGCGCGCCTACACCGGGCGGGAGCTAGTTGCGCGGTGTGCTGAACACCCATTCTTCTCCTACGACGACTGGTTCATAGGCTCCACGCCGCTGACACGGGGAATACCCAAGGGCACCATCGAGCAAACCAAACTGTTCCCCTTCAATGACATCACCGCACTTGAAGCTTTGCTCGAGCGCTTTTCAGGCCAGGTTGCGTGCGTTGTACTCGAGCCCGCGGCGACTGACGAGCCACGAAACGACTACCTCCTCAGGGTCCAGGAGCTGTGTCGTAAGAGCGGCACCTTGTTTGTGCTCGACGAGATGATCACGGGATTTCGCTGGCACATGAAGGGCGCGCAGCATCTTTACGGGGTAGAGCCGGACCTCAGCACCTTCGGCAAGGCGATGGCGAATGGCTACTCAGTTTCCTGCGTGGCTGGGCGTCGCGAAGTCATGGAGCTCGGCTCCATTGAATTCGAGGGTCGCGAGCGGGTATTTCTTCTCTCCACGACGCACGGCGCGGAGATGTCCGGCCTTGGCGCTTTTGTCGCGACGGTCGGGTTCATGCAGCGTCAGGAGGTGGTGGCGCACCTGTGGGACTATGGCAGCAAGCTGGTTTCCATGCTGCAGAGACAGGCGATCGCCCACGGTATCGCGGAGAGCTTCCGCGTCGGCGGCGCCGCCTGTTCCCCCTACTACGTGACTTTTGATACTTCGGGTGCCCATTCGCTCGCGCTACGCACACTGTTTCTACAGGAAATGATCCGTCATGGAGTGCTCATGCCGTGGATCGCGCTGTCCTACCGTCATGGTGAAGCAGAGCTGGCAGCAACGGAGCGCGCTGTTGACAGTGCATTCAGGGTGTACCGGCGTGGTTTGGAGGAGGGGGTCGAGCGGTATCTCGAAGGGCCGGTCATCAAGCCGGTGTTTAGAAGATTCAACTGAGCTGCTCAATGAGCGAGAGCTATAAGGAAACCCTGCAGCTGGACCGAGAGGAGAGTGCCCGCTACTACGCCGCATCGGTTTCCCGGAAGAGTGAGCAACACAAACGGCTCGAACGGATGTTGCAGGCGCATAGGCTGCAGCCGGTGAGCATTGCCGACGTTGCCTGCGGCGGCGGAGGGTCGAGTCTTCATCTGACGGAGCTTTACCCTGATGCCCACTACACCCTGGTGGACCTCAACGAAGAAGCCGTCGGGATGGCGCGGGAAACCATGCGGGGCCACAAGGCAACCTGCAGCGTAGGGGACATATACCACCTCGAGCTGCCGGACAGCGCGTTCGACCTGGTGGTGTGCTGGCAGACGCTGTCTTGGATCGAGCAACCTGAGGTGGCGCTGCGCGAGCTCGTTAGGATTTGCAAGCCTGGAGCGCTTGTGTATGCGAGCTCACTGTTCGACTCGCACCACGACGTCGATGTGTATTCGCGAGTTTTTGACCATACCCGACCCTCCTCTGCTCATGGACGGCACTACGTGTACAACACCTACTCGCTGCGATCGGTACGGGAATGGCTCGCAGGCCTCGTAAGAGAGCTGCACGTGCACGAATTCGAGATCCCGATAGACCTCAACTACGAGGGGAAGGGGCTTGGAACCCGGACGGTCCGACTCGAGACCGGGAAGCGCCTGCAGCTCTCCGCCGGCATGCTGCTGAACTGGGGAATTCTCGAGGCGCGGAGATAGGGCGCCCATGAGCTCGGTGCGGACATTCATTATTCCGGGCGGCTGCGCGCACCTTGCGCGAATGATCGACTGCCTAAATGTTACGGTTTGTGGAATTCTGGTGCACGAGCATCTCGAAGTGGCGCAGGCACACACGGCCGTGCCGGGCCTGAGCGGCTTTGAGAGTCGACTCTATACACTGCGTTCGCTCGTGCAGGTAGGGACTGCGGAACTCGAGCCAGACGACTGTGAGGCATACGATCGCTGCCTGAGGGAGATACTGAATGACGCGCGTGTCCATTATCTCGCCACACGTTTCAGTCTGGACACGGCCTTCAATAACGCGATAGTCATCGAAAAGATAGTGCTGAACAGTCTGGTGATTCTGCGCAAGACCCGACCGACGCGGCTGATCTCCAGTTCGACTCCGCATTCGGTAGAAGCCTGGGTATTCGCCAAAACCTGTGAGCATCTCGGACTGCCGGTCTATGTGCTGGAGCGCACGCCGATCAACAATCGCGCCTGGGTATATCGCGGGCTGGATACCCAAGACGTGGTTCGGCGTTCCACGTCGGGACCGCCGCCGCGATTAACGGCGCATTCACGCGACGTGGTTCGCGAGCAGCGCGAGGCGCAGCCGGGAGCGAAGGACAAACACGGCTTCTACGTGTCGCGAATGGACTTGAGCTCAATCAAGGGCTCCGACACGAACGACTGGTGGTCGTATCGCCGAGAGTTCCGCACCCTGTTTAGGGGCAGTCTGCTGGGCGTCCCGGTGCGGGCATTTTCCGTCTACATGAAGAATCGTCTCTATCGATCGTACTGCGATCTGGCGGTCAGAGAGCTGCCCGCATCGCCGTTCATCATCTTCTTTATGCACTACCAGCCAGAGCGGTCGTCATTACCGGAAGGCCTATTTCACGTGCAGCAATGGACGGCGTTGCGCCTTCTTTCGATGACATTGCCGCCGGGTTGGCTGCTGCTGGTGCGGGAGCATCCCACCACGTGGCTGCAGCCCCTGGACATCTCGGTTCGAACCGCGGACCTGTACGCCGGCATCGCGTCGCTTCCCAACACCAAGATCTGCTCCATGGATCTGGACACCTTCGAGATCATAGACCGCTGCGCGGCCGTAGCGACTCTCACCGGCAGCGTCGGATTTCAGGCGATTCTGCGCAATCGCCCCGTGATTGCCTTCGGCTTGCCGGCCTACAAGGACCATCCAGCGAGCCTGCGCGCCCGCAGCGCGAGTGAGCTGTTGCACGCACTTCGCGCCATCAGCGCTGGCGCTTGTATCGACGCTTTCTCGGATGAGCAGCTTGAGAAATACTTGTTGTGGGTCGAGCAGAACTCGGTGTGCGCCGACGACAGCGAGGGCGATTGGCTTGAGGCGCGGCTAAAGAATTTTGCACTCCTTTACCGCGAGTTGCTGAGCGATGGCGTTGACGTTGAGCTCCAGAGGAGCTCTCGGGCGTGACTCGCCGCGACGTGCAGCTAGCGCCCGCCTCGCTGACACGACTCGGGTGGCACTACTTCAACGCATTTTTTCGCCGCGCGACGCTCGCGGTGCGGTTCGGCGGCGGCGCCGTCAGCATAGATCCCACCTGCTGGGTCGCCAGACAGAGTGTCTTAAGTACACGCGGCGGTGGCTCAATACGCATCGGTAGGAACTGCGAGATACATCCGTTCTCGATGATTCTGACATATGGCGGGGATATCGAGATTGGAGACAACTGCAGTATCAATCCCTTCGTGGTTGTCTACGGACACGGGGGGCTGAAGATTGGTAACAGTGTGAGGATCGCCGCACACACGGTCATCGTTCCCGCGAATCACAATCCACCAAGCGCGCGCGCATCCCTCGAATCCTCGGGAGTAACGGGCAAGGGCATCGTTATCGATGACAATGTTTGGCTTGGGGCCGGCTGCCGCGTACTTGATGGCGTACGCATCTCTCGCAATGTGATCGTAGGCGCGGGAAGCGTCGTAACCCGATCGATTCCGGCAAACGTTACCGCCGCGGGAGTTCCTGCGCGCGTAATCACGGTGCGTAGGGACGGCGAGAGTTGAGCTCCCAAGTCCTGATCAATCGAGCGCAGTCGATTTGGCAGCGCGTCGCCGCAATCGAGGCGGCGGCGCTAGCCGCGGCGCTTACCTTCGCTATGGTGATGGGTACAGTGTTCGTCGATGAGGTAACTACCTCACGTCTAGCCCCCGTGTTCAGTCTCTTTCTCGTGATTCAAGTGTTGTTGATTCCCAGGCTATTTTTTTGCGTGGAGTTCATTTTATACCAGCTGTTCACGGGCTACATGTTCCTGACAATGCTGTGGACGCCGGACGCCGTTCTAGGAATGAACACCCTGTTTCCTGCAGTCGACTTTGTGCTCATACAGATCATCATGGGGTCGCTCGTGAGATTCAGCGATGCGCGCGCCGTATTGCTGGGAACACTGATCGGGTTGTGGGCAGGATCGGGAATTCTGACGTATACGGTGGGCTTCCCCCTGGTGCTTCCGCGCGAGTTGTCCTACAACGGCGTTGCGGCGATCTACCTTTATGGCCTCTACGTGGCTTTGATGCTGACTTGTCTAACACGCAGAAAATGGTTGCTTATCGTCGCCGCATTGCTCGCGATGGCGCACATTGTTGCGACGACTTCGATCAAGACCAATCTTGGTGTGCTTCTCGGAGGATTCGCGGCGTTCATAGTCTACTTCAGGGAGTCGTTGCGACTCCTCAGGCGCCACCTCCTGATGCTGCTGCTCGGCCTGTGCTTGATCGGCTACTTCGTAGCCTGGAGCGACCTCGCGGTTAAAGGTCTTGCACGCGGGGTGGATCGCGTGAGCCTGGGCGTGAACGTCTTGCAGACGCGGGAGGACAAAGCGGGCTACGAGGGGTTTGAAGAGCGGGCCTACTGGGCGCGTCAGGGACTCAAGGGGTGGGCCAACAATCCTCTTTTTGGTCATGGCGTTGAGGCATTCCGCGCGAAGTATGGAATCACCTCGCACTCAGTTCCGATTGACCTGCTGTACAACACAGGCGTCATCGGCCTGCTGCTCTTCTACGGGGTCTATGCATCTCTCGTCTGGCGGCTGTTCAGGTCTGGAGCATCGCCAAGTGCCAGGGCTTTGACGCTCGCCGTCGTGGTTTGCAATGTTTTCATGTCTTTCTCTGGAACCTTGTTTTATCAAACCTTCCTGGCCGGCTCGATCGCAATCGGCGCCGCTCTGATGGAGCGCCCGGACAAGCCGGGGCGGGCTGACCCGCTCAGATCGGCCAGGGGCTTCACATGAGACGGGCCGTGTACTCGCCTCGCTTCGATCGCTTGGTGTACCTCCACGAGAGAGCAACACCCGAGTTTTGGGAGGCGCTCTGGGAAGCCGAAGGCATGGCGCCGCCGCCCACGTCTCGCGATCACGTCGTTACGGTGACCCGGCGGCATCTCGCGCCGGGCGCGAAGCTTCTCGAAGGCGGGTGCGGTCGCGGTAACAAAGTGAAGGCGCTGATGGACGCCGGGTACGTGGCGATCGGTGTCGATTTCGCATCGCGCACCGTGGCCCAAGCCAAGATCTCCTATCCCGATGTCGATGTTCGCCAGGGCGACGTACGGGCGCTTCCCTTCCCGGATCAGTTCTTCGATGGTTACTGGTCCATCGGTGTCATCGAGCACTTCTGGGGCGGGTACGATGCGATTCTGGCGGAAGCCGCGCGCGTCCTTAGGACCGGAGGCTTTCTGTTCCTTACTGCCCCGTGGCTCTCTCCCTTTCGTCAGCATAGGGCGCGGGTGCGCAGTTATGAAAGCCAGGACTTCGAGACCGAGCCCGAGGCGTTCTACCAGTTTGCGCTTGGGCGCCCCGAGGTCGGCCGGGCACTAGTCCGCCACGGCTTTCGTCTCCTGCGCTGGCGGGGATTGGCATCGGAGGTTTCGATGCAGGAGGACATGCCTCGCCTGCAGGCGCAGGTGAAATGGTTATTGGGGTCACGCGGTTCGGTCTTCAAGCGTGTCCTGCGCAAGCTCGTCGCCCGCGCGGCAGACCCGTACTGCGGGCACTCATTCCTCGCCATTGCGCAGCGAACCGTGTCGGACGGCGGTGCGCACGTCGGATAATGCGCCGCGGGCGCAACACTTATTGTTGGTTTCGGCCAGCCTCGAGGGAGGTGGCGCCGAGAGACAACTCGCGGAGCTGGCCAACTACTGGGCGGAGGCGGGCGGTATCTCCGTCACTTTGGTGACGTGGACGGGTGTGGATGTCCACGATTCTTATGCCCTCCATTCGGGCGTGCGTCGGGTACATTTGAACGTGATGTCTAGCGCGCGGGGGTTCTTGGCTCGGGTAATGCTCAGCGTGCGTCGGATGCGCGCTTTGCGCCGCGTCCTGCTCGCCGAGAAGCCCGACGCTGTGCTCAGCTTCCTGACCGAAACCAACGTGCTGACGATTCTCGCCTCGCTGGGCCTGCGCACGCGACTGGTGATCTCGGAACGTGCCAATCCCGCGTTCGATACGACCGTATCGGGATTGTTGAGCACGCTCCGAAGGCGGCTTTATTGGCTTAGTTACGCCGTGGTCGCTCAGACCGACGCGGCCGCACAATGGGTCGCGAGCAACTGTGGGGCACGAACGCGCGTGATTCCGAACGTGCTGCGCGATCTGCCGATCCCTGGGCTCGCACGGGAGCCGCTGATCGTCGCTGTGGGCCGTTTGGCCCGCCAAAAGGGATTCGATCTGCTCGTGCGCGCGTTCGCGCAGGTGGCCGCGGAGTTTCCCGGGTGGAGCGTGGCCATTCTTGGCGAAGGCAATGAACGCGGCAGCCTGCTGCAGCTGTGCGGCGAGCTCGGAGTCGCCGGCCGGGTAGCCCTGATCGGGCGAGTCGCGGACGTCGATTCCTGGCTCGCTCGCGCCGGATTGGTCGTTCAGCCATCACGCTTCGAGGGATTTCCGAATGCGCTGCTCGAAGCAATGGGTATGGGAGCGGCAGTAATCAGCGCGGACTGCCCCTCGGGCCCGTCCGAGCTGATCGAGAACGGGGTCAACGGGCGGCTCGTGCCCGTAGAGGACGTCGATGCACTGGCCGCCGCGTTGCGGCAGCTCCTGGCGGACCCGGCCATACGTGTCCGCTTGGGCCGAGAGGCGGCCAAGGTCCGCGATCGGTTTCGCGCGGGGCGGATCATGGCTCAGTGGAACCAATGCCTCCTTGCGCCGCGGGAATCCTGATCGGACGCTCGCAGAGACGATAACGATGAATTCGGATGCGATGCAGGAGATCGGGGTCGGCAAGCGCTTTGCGTTCGGTGCAAATTGGCAGCGCTTCCTCGCAACCGTCGACGAGCGGCGTATCGGCGCCGCGGAAGCCTCGCTCCGGGCCATGCTGTGCGCGCCCGATTTACGCGGGAAGTCCTTTCTCGACATCGGGTGCGGTTCGGGTCTGTTCAGCCTGGCCGCGCGCCGCCTTGGAGCGCGCGTTCATTCGCTGGATTTCGATCCGCAATCGGTCGCCTGCACGGAGGAGCTGCGTCGCCGCTACTGCCCCGATGACCCCGACTGGCGCATCGAGCAGGGCAGCGTGCTCGATCGGGCATACATGAGCGCGCTGGGCGCCTTCGATGTCGTCTACAGCTGGGGGGTCCTGCATCACACGGGAGCCATGTGGCTCGCCCTCGAAAATGCGCTCGACTGCGTCGAGCCCACGCAAGGCAAGTTGTTTATCGCAATCTACAATGACCAGGGATGGAAGTCACACGCCTGGTGGTTTATTAAGCGCGCCTACAACGGATTGCCGCGAGCGCTCAAGCCGGCGTTCGTCACCTTTATCAGCGCAGTGGTTAACGTGCTGGTCATAGTCAAGTACACGGTGCGCCTGAAACCCAAGAGCGCCGTGGGGCCGCTGTTCGTCGATGATCGCGAGCGCGGTATGAGCGCGAAATACGATCGGATCGACTGGATCGGAGGATTCCCTTACGAGTTTGCGAGCTTCGAAGTGCTCGCTCGATACCTCGAGGCCCGCGGCTTTTCCCTCATTGCGTCGATTCGCAACAGCTCGCACGGTTGCAACGAGCTGGCAGCACAGGCCGGTGGTGTTCCGCGACGCAACCGGGTTGCGCCGGGCCGCGGCGGCGCGTAGCAGGGCAGCGCCCGACACGTGTGCGGTATTGCCGGTTTCTTCGGTCCCGCCGGTCTGGCGGGCGCATCAGCGGCACGGATCGCGTCGCGGATGGCGGACGTCCTGATTCATCGGGGGCCCGACGATGCAGGTTGCTGGGCCGACCCGGAAGCCGGCATCGCGCTCGCGCATCGCCGCCTCGCGGTGCTGGATTTATCGCCCGCCGGCCATCAGCCGATGCTGTCGGCATCCGGGCGTTACGTGCTGGCTTTCAATGGCGAGATCTATAACCACCTGGATATTCGCGGGCAGCTCGCGACGCCGCGGGAGACTGCGCAATGGCGCGGGCACTCCGACACGGAGACCTTGCTGGCAGGCTTTGACCGCTGGGGTATAGAAGCGACCCTGCAGAGATCTGTCGGCATGTTCGCTTTCGCCCTCTGGGATCGCGAGACCAGAATGCTCACGCTGGCGCGTGATCGGCTGGGCGAAAAGCCTCTCTACTACGGGTGGCAAGGCGACACGCTCCTCTTCGGCTCGGAGCTCAAGGCGTTACGCGTGCACCCATCATTCACTGCGGAAATCGACTCGACAGTCGTGTCGTTGTATCTGCGACGGGGATATGTGCCGTCGCCGCACTCGATCTACCGTGATATCCACAAGTTGCCGCCAGGCACATTGTTGGAGTATTCCGCGAGCGCTGGTGCACGCGCTCACGCGGAGCCACGCGCCTACTGGGCCTTGTCCCAGGTCGTTCGTGACGGGGGCGCGCAGCCTTTCGAGGGCACCCCGGAGGAAGCGGTGGAGCGGTTGGAAGAGCTGCTGCGTCGTGCGGTGCACGGTCAAAGCATCGCCGACGTTCCTCTCGGAGCGCTCCTCTCCGGTGGGGTGGACTCTTCCACAATTGTCGCATTGATGCAGGCGCAATCCTCGTGTCCCGTGAGGACCTTCACCATCGGCTTCGAGGAGGCTGACTACGAGGAGGCGCCGCACGCAGCCGCGGTCGCGCGCGTGCTCGGCACTCAGCACACGGAGCTGCGGGTGACGCCACGCCAGGCGATGACGGTCATTCCACAGCTCGCCGGCATGTACGATGAGCCCTTCGGTGACAGCTCGGCTATCCCGACGCACCTGGTAGCGCAGCTCGCACGCAGGCAAGTGACGGTTTGCCTCTCCGGTGACGGGGGTGATGAGCTGTTTGGCGGCTACACGCGCTACCAGGAGACCGCGGACACCTGGCGGCTGATCAACCGCGTTCCGGTCCTCGTGCGGCGGATGCTGGCCCGCGCGTGTCGGGCTGTGGCACGCGGGCGGCCACTCTCGGGCGCTGGCTGGCGTGCTGATCGCCTGGCGACTTACCTGTCGGCCAGAACGGCTCGTGAATGCTATGCGGCGAAGACCCTGCAACAATTCGCCGTGCCCGTCGTTGTGATGCAGCAGAAGGGCGCAGCGGCCGCTGCCGAGATCGCGGTTGAAGCTGGTCCCTCCGCAATCCACGAGCAGATGATGTATGCGGACACCCTGAGCTATCTGCCCGACGACATCCTGACCAAGGTGGACAGGGCAGCCATGGCCGTCAGTCTCGAAACGCGGATTCCCCTGCTTGATCACCGCGTGGTCGAATTCGCCTGGCGGTTACCATTGCATCTGAAAGTCCGCAACGGCGACAGCAAGTGGATTCTGAAGCAGGTGCTCTACAAGCATGTGCCCGCCGCTCTGATGCAAAGGCGCAAGAGCGGCTTCGGAGTTCCCGTCGGCGAGTGGGTGCGCGGACCCCTGCGCGAGTGGGCTGAGGACTTACTTTCCGAATCCAGATTGCGACGCGACGGAATTCTGCACGCCGCGCCGATGCGCGAGCGCTGGTCACGACACCTCGCACGCCTCTCCTCGGAAGACGATTTCATCTGGCAGGCGCTGATGCTGCAGGCATGGCTCGCAGAGCAGCGTCCGGCGCCGCGAACGATGCCGGCGCGAGTCGCGGTGTAGCTTCGCATGGAGAAGGTGGTCCTCTTCCTGCCGTCGCTCGATGGCGGCGGCGCCGAGCGCGTGTTCGTCGACCTGGCGAATGCCTTCTCGTCCGCGGGCGTACCAGTGGATCTGGCGCTCGCGCGGGCCAGTGGCCCTTACCTCGGCGAGCTGACGCCGACCGTACGCGTCGTCGACTTCGGCTGCTCAGGCGTACTGCGCTCGCTGCCTTGGTTGGCGCGGCATGTGCGTATGGAACGGCCCGCGGCGCTGCTCTCGGCGCTCGAGCACGCGAACTTCGTGGCAGTGCTGGCGCGCCGGTTCGGACGCGTGGAGACGCGCTGCGTGGTCTCGACCCGATCGGTGTTGTCGATGCTGAAGCATGAGACCGGCACACTGAGTGCCTGGCGTGTAATCAGCGCATCCCGCCTTGCGTACCCGCTCGCCGACGCCGTAATCGCCAATTCGGCTGGGGTAGCCGACGATCTCGTGCGCTTCATGGGCGTACCGCGTGCGCGAATTCACGTGATTCACAACCCGCTCAGCCTCGAGTCGATCGATCGGCTGAGTCGCGAGCCGCCGGTCGGCGCGGGATTCGATGCGGCGGGCACCCCGCTGATACTGAGCGTCGGACGGCTGTCGGGACTCAAGGACTTCCCGACGTTGTTGCGCGCCTTCACGCTTGTCAGGCGCACGCACCCCTGCCGCTTGGCGATTCTCGGGGAGGGCCCGGACCGACGGAGGCTCGAGGCGCTGGCAAACCGACTGGGTGTGGGCGGCGAGCTGTTGTTGCCGGGCTTCATCGCCAACCCCTTCGCATGGATGCGCCGCGCCGCATTGTTCGTGAGCTCATCGATCTCGGAAGGGTGTCCGAACGCGCTGATGCAGGCACTTGCCTGCGGCACGCGTGTCGTAAGCACCGACTGTCCCGGTGGGTCGAGGGAAATTCTCGAGCACGGGAAGTGGGGTCGGCTCGTTCCGGTGGGCGATGCGGCGGCGATGGCGCGTGCGATCGTGGCCACGCTGGATTCCGCGGATGCGCCGGATGTACGCAGCCGCGCCGCGGATTTCTCGCTCGAGAAGATCGCGAGGCGCTATCTCGAGGTGCTCTTGCCGCGCGAATTCTCCCCGCAGGGGGTGTCCTAGTGTGCGGGCTGGTCGGCATTGCCTGGCGCACCGCGCAACCGGAGGGAGCTGCCGCTGACAGATTTGCCGCGGCGGTGGCGAGTCTGCGGCACCGCGGACCGGACCAGGAGGGTGGGTGGCGCGACGGGAGCGTCGCGCTCGGACACACGCGCCTCAGCATCCTCGATCTGTCGGACGCCGGCCGCCAGCCCATGCAGACTGCGGACGGCCGCCACACGATTGTATACAACGGCGAGGTCTACAATTTTCGTGAGCTCGCCGCGCAATACTCCCTCGGAGGACTGCGCTCGGGCTCCGACACCGAAGTGGTATTGCGTCTGGTCGCCGCACTGGGCGCAGATGCGTTTGCCAGGCTCAACGGCATGTTTGCCTTTGCCGTGTACGATGCCCGGGATCGGCAGCTCTGGCTCGTGCGTGACCGGCTCGGCATCAAGCCGCTGTACTTTGCTCAGCGGCCGAACTGCCTGATCTTTGCATCTGAGATCAAGGCCATTCTGGCGCTGGACCAAAGCGTACCCGAGTGCGATCTCGCAGCGCTGCACGAGTGGACCTATTTCGGTAACCCGCTTGGCGGGCGCACCCTGTATCGGGGAATCCAACAGCTTCTGCCCGGCCATTATCTGCGCCTGGACCTCGCGAGCTTCGAGCATACCGCGCAGCCGTACTGGCAGCTCAGGCGGTCGGTCAACGAGCGGGGCACGCCGCTGGGCGTCGCCGCCGCCGTGGCCAGCACGCGTGCCGCGCTCGAGCAGGCCGTACGCAGGCAGCTCGTCAGCGACGTGCCGGTCGGCGTGTTCCTGTCCGGCGGCATAGATTCGAGTGCGGTGACCGCGTTCGCCTCGCGACACTACGGCGGGCGTCTGGCGACCTACTCCGCGGGATTCGATTTCTCCGCGGGCAGCGTCGACGAGTTGCCGAAAGCACGCCGGGTCGCCGCCCACTTCGGCACGGCGCATCACGAGCTGCGGATCAGTGGCGGCGACGTGGGCGAGCTGATCGAGCGGCTCGTCGACGCTCACGATATGCCGTTCGCCGACGCAGCCAACATCCCGCTCGCCCTGATGGCGCGCCAGATTCGGGCGCACACCAAGGTGGTGCTACAGGGGGACGGTGGCGATGAGCTGTTCTGCGGGTACGGCAGGTACCTTACGCTGCGTCGCTTCCGGTTGCTGCGCGCGCTTTCTGCCGCGGCGGACTTGCTGCTGCGGCCGCTGCGGGAATCCGAGTATCAGTACCGGGTGCGCCGTTATGCAAACGCCCTCCGCGCCGGCGGCACGGTCGCTACCATGGCCCTGCTGCTCACGTCGGAGGACCGCTCGCTGCATCCGGCAGCGATTTTCGCTCACCCGTTGCGGCAGGCGATCGAGAGTTCCGACCCCTTCGAGCGACACCGGGAGTGCCTGGCTTGGTTCGCCGGGCAGGATCGCCTCAACCAGATGTCCTTCATCGACCTACTCATCACGCTGCCTGATACTTTTCTCGAGAAGGTGGATCGTGCCACGATGGCGGCGAGTCTCGAGGTGCGCGTTCCGTTCCTGGATCACGAACTCGTTGAGCTCGTGACCTGCCTCCCGGGTCATGTCAAGGCACCCCAGGGGAAGCCCAAGTGGCTGCTGAAGCAGGCGCTGGCCGGCGTGCTGCCGGACGAGGTGCTGCGCGGTCCGAAGGTCGGCCTCACCGTGCCGTATCGCGCCTGGCTGCAGGGGCCACTTCGGTCGATGTTCTTTGATCATCTGTATACATTCTCGCGGGCGAATCCGGGGGTTCTGGACGTGAGCCACATCGAAGATCTGTTCAGGCGGACGCAGCAAGGGGTGTGTGATCGTTCCTTCATGCTGTGGAAGGTTCTGAATCTGGCGATCTGGGGGCAACGTGGCCGAGTTGCTTTCGGAAGGAGGGAAGCAACACAGTGATCGAGTCGGACAAATTGCCGGAACTGGTCTGTCCGCAGGACCTGACGCCGTTGTCCGCGGACGGCAATGATGCGCTGCGCTGCCAGCATCAGCACCGCTACGCCCTGCGCGGGGGGATACCGCGCGTCGTGAAGGAAGCCGGCAACTATGCGGAGGCGTTTGGCGCCCAGTGGCGCCATTACCGCGTCACTCAGCTCGACTCCTACACCGGGACCAACCTGTCGGCTACCCGGCTGCGTCGTTGCCTGGGCGAGGAGCTCTGGCACGCCCTCGAGGCGCGCGGGCCCCGCCTCAGCGTCCTCGAAGCGGGCTGCGGCGCCGGACGATTCACGGAGGTCCTCACCCGGCTGCCCGCGGCCGTGGTGACCTCCACCGACCTGAGCTCCTCCGTGGAGCAAAATCAGGAGAACTGTCCGAAGTCAGACTCGCATCGGGTAGTGCAATGTGACATCGAGCAGATGCCGTTCCGGCCCGGTGAGTTCGATCTGGTGGTATGTCTCGGCGTCGTGCAGCACACTCCGAGCACGGAGCGCACATTGGAGCGTCTGTATGCCCAGGTGCGCCCCGGCGGATGGCTCGTGATCGATCACTACCCGCGCTCCCTTGCACACTACACTCGCTTCGGCGAGATGTTGTTGCGCCCCATACTGAAGCGCGTGCCTCCCGCCCGGGGAATCGAGGTGACGCGCGCGCTGACGCGCTGGCTGTTTCCGCTCCATCGCGCGGTGCGCAAGGTCCGGCCCGCCCAGATGCTGCTTTCGAGGGTGTCGCCGGTCCTCACCTATTACCATGCTCTGCCAGAGCTCGACGACCGCCTGCAATACGAGTGGGCTGAGCTGGACACGCACGACTCGCTGACCGATTGGTACAAGCACGTGCGCACCCGGCGGGAGATCAGAAATGCGCTGATCGCTCTTGGCGTGTCAGACCTACGGGTTGAGCTCGGAGGCAACGGCATCGAGGCACGGTGCCGCAAGCCGCTCTGACGCCGTCGACGCCGCGACCATGATTTGAGCACATGCTGCTGAAGATCAAGGCACTGGCCTCCGGCCTCGCCACCTACCTCCCGCGTCGCAATCTGGCCGGGAAGACGGGGGGGACCGATTCTGCGCGCTATTGCTACTCGGTGTGGCTGCGACATCTCCTCGGCGCGCACGAGTCCGGGCGGATGCCGAGGCATCCGCGGATCGTAGCGGAGCTCGGGCCGGGCGACTCGATCGGTATCGGGCTCGCGGCGCTACTCTCAGGCGCCGAGCAGTACTTCGCGCTCGATGTCGTCCGGTACTCGGACCTGGCCGGCAGTCAGCAGATCTTCGAGGAGCTCGTGGGGCTCTTCAAGGCGCGCACTCCGATCCCGGGCGATGAAGAGTTTCCCGGTGTGTATCCGAAGCTGCGCAGCTATGCATTTCCGCGGGACCTGCTCGGCGAGGCTCACCTCCAGGCAGCCCTCGAGCCGACTCGGGTCAGCAGCATCCGCGAATCGTTGGGAGATCTGGATGCCCCGCGCGGGCGGATCAGGTATCTGGCGCCCTGGACCGACGAAGAGAGCGTAGCGGAGCACACGATCGACCTAATCTACTCACAGGCGGTGCTCGAGCATGTCGACAACCTGCAGACGGTCTATCGGAGCATGCGCCGCTGGGTCGCAGCGACCGGTGTGATGTCCCATCAGATCGACTACCGCTCCCACGGCAAGGCCGATGAGTGGAATGGGCACTGGAGCTATTCGGACGCGACATGGAAGCTCGTGGTCGGGCGCAGGCCGTACCTGTTGAATCGCGCGCCTCATTCCGAGCACATGAGGTTGCTCCGCGAGTCCGGTTTTGACATTGCGGCAGTGGATCTGCAGCGCGCCGCTGCCCTGCCGAGGTCCAGGCTGGCGCGACGGTTCCGAGACCTATCGAATGAGGACCTTACCACCTGCGGAGCGTACGTTGTCGCTACCCCTCGCTAGCCGGGAGTCCAAGCTGATCCGGATATTGCTGATCGGGCCTCTGCCGCCGCCTGCGGGCGGGGACACGCGCCATTTCTCGACGTTGGTGCGTGATCTGGGGAGCGATGGCCGCTTCTCCATCAAGGTCGTCAATACCTCGCGCGGTCTGCTGCACTCCAATGTGCGCCTCAATGTACAAACGTTCGCGCGCGCCCTCTCCGCGGTTGCGCTGCACGGGCGCCGCGTCGACATCCTCTCGTTTCACGCGGGCGACCGCGGCATGGTGCTCGCCGGCCCGCTGCTCGTCATGCTCGGCAAGCTGCTAGGACTGCCGATGATTCTGCGTTTGTTCGGAGGATCATTCGGAGACCGCTACCAGCGGGCCAACCGTCTGACCCGCTCGATCATCCGTCGAACGATCCTGTCGGCGGACGTGGTGCTGCTGCAGACGCACCGGGCGATCGGGCAGCTGCAGACCGATGCGCGCGCGCGGCTTGAGTGGTTCTCCACCTATATCGACCCTCCGAGCCCGCGCGGCACACAGGACATCGCGGCGGCGGCCGCCGAGCGCCAAAGATGTAGCCGTTTCGTGTTTCTCGGCCATATGTGGCGCTCGAAAGGCATCGAGATGATGCTCGAAGCGGCGTCACAGCTACCGCCGGACTGTGAACTCGATCTGTATGGGGCGCCCGATGAGTACAGCCCTGAGATCCTCGCGCAGCGCGGCGCGGGGAGGGTGCGCTACCGGGGGTTGCTTACGCACGCCCAGGTGGATGCCGTGCTGTGGGACTACGACTGCCTGGTACTCCCCACGCATCACCCCAACGAGGGTTACCCTGGGGTGATCGCTGAAGCGTTCGCGCACGGGCTGCCGGTCATCACGACGAACTGGCTCGCGATTCCCGAGGTCGTCGATGGCAGCTGCGGGATCCTCATCCCACCGCACGACGCCGCCGCGTTTGTCGACGCCATTCGCCGTCTGCACGAGGATCGGGCCTGCTGGTTGCGTCTCAAGGAGGGTGCCCGCGAGCGGGCCAAGCAATTCGAGCATGCAATGTGGTCGCGCCGCTTCGAGGAGCTGTGCGAGGAGTTGGTGCAGAACTAGATGAGCGAGATTTTTTGGCATCCTGCGAAGCGACGGCCGGCCGAACGTGGCGCCACCGGTTGTCGCGAGATATTCGCGCGGTTGTCGCAGGACTGTTCGCGCGGTGCTGTGCGCCCCGGATTGCCTGACGGCAGTCGGAAGGGCACCCGATGCAGATCTGGGTGATCACGGTCGGGGAGCCGCTGCCGCGATACTCGGGTGAGGATCGTCGGCTGCGCTCCGGATACCTGGCGCAGCTGCTGGCTGAGCGCGGCCATCAGGTCACCTGGTGGACCTCGTCCTTTGATCACTTCCGCCGCAGGCATTTCGTGCTGCGATCCGAGCGGGTCGAGGTAGGTCAGAACCTGCAGTTGCAGTTTCTGCACGGCTGCGCCTACCAGCGCAACGTCTCATTCGCGCGCCAGCGGAATCACTGGCAGATCGGCCGCGAGTTTCGCCGCCTGGCGCCGGGTTACCCGCGTCCGGCCGTGATCGTCTGCTCATTTCCGACTATCGAGCTTTCGCGGGAATCGGTGCGCTATGGGCGAGCCCGGGGCGTTCCGATCTTCCTGGACATCCGGGATCTCTGGCCGGACGAGATGGTCGATCGTCTGCCGCCGGCAGCGCGTGGCCTCGGGCGAGTGCTGCTGGCGCCGCTGTTCGGATCGGCGCGGCGTGCGTTGCAGGGTGCCAGCGGCCTGATCGCAATCTCGGAGCGCTTCCTCAACTGGGGTCTCGAATTTGCCAGACGGGAACGCAGTGTGGACTGGGACCGCATCTTTCCGCTGGCCTACACAGGTGATCCTGCTGGCGCGAAAGTCACGGCAGCCGCGCTGCGCGCCGAACTAATGCCCGGTGTAAATCCGGAGAGGCGGATCTTCTGGTTTGCCGGAACCTTCGTCGGCAACATCGACCTGGGGACGGTCATCGAGGCGGCGCGTCGTCTCCAGGCCCGCAGAGATGTTCAGTTTGTGCTCACCGGTACAGGCGAGCGATGGGAGGAGTGGCGCGCGCAGGCGAACGGTCTTGTCAACGTGGTGTTCACAGGCTGGGCCGACGTCGCTCAGCTCGATGCACTGTCCGCAGTGGCCTGGGCTGGGATCGGGGCCTACCGTCAGGGTGCGAAGATGAGTATGCCGAACAAGCTGTTCGAGTACATGAGCCGCGGGCTACCGATCCTGATCAGTCTCGAGGGGGACACTCGCGACTTGGTCACGAGCAGTCACATCGGGCTGCCGTACGAGGCGGGCGATCCGGCGAGCCTTGCGGCTGCCGTCGAGCGGCTGGCGGACGCCCCCGACCTGCGCGAGGCCATGTCGGCCAACGCCGTACGGGTGTACCAGGAGAAATTCTCTGCCCATGGTATTTACAGCGCGTACGCTGACTTCCTCGAGCTCCATGCGCGATCCTAGCCGCGCCGCTGTTCCGGCTTCCGGACGGATGCCCTAAAATTTAAACCTTTGAGCGGGGCGGATGACTCGTGACCGATTATTCCGAAGTTACCGAGCTTGCCGGATCTTCGATCTCCGCCGAGCAACTTGTACGGCTGACACACCGCTACCGCTGGGCTGCACAGTACTGTGTGGGCAAAGATGTCGTCGAGGTGGCGTGTGGCTCCGGCTCGGGTCTCGGCCTTCTCGGCAGGGTGAGTCGCTCGCTCGAGGCGGGCGACTACTCGCCACCCATCCTCGACCTCGCCCGCGCCCATTACGGCGAGCGTGTGCGACTGGTGCAGCTCGACGCACAGTCACTGCCGTACGCAAACACCTCCAAGGACGTAATCATCCTGTTCGAAGCGATCTACTATGTTCCCGATGCCGCGCGCTTCGTCGCTGAGTGCCGACGCGTGCTGCGGCCGGGTGGGCAGGTGCTGGTGGCGACGGCGAACTGCGATCTCTGGGACTTCAATCCGAGCCCGATGAGCTACCGCTACTACGGGGCAGCCGAGCTCGCCGCGCTCTTCAACGGCGCCGGTTTCAATGCGCAGTTGTACGGTTATATGCCCGTGGGCCGGGTATCGTTGCGCCAAAGGGTACTGCGTCCGCTCAAGCGCCTCGCGGTAGGTCTGGGGATCATGCCGAAGACCCTCAAGGGCAAGCGCATGCTGAAAAGGCTGATCTTCGGCCGGCTGGTAGTCATGCCCGCGGAGCTCGAGCCGTCGCACGATCGGCCGGAGCCCCCGGTACCCCTGCCGGGCGACCGTGCGGACGCGAGTCACAAGGTACTGTACTGCCAGGCAACGCTGCTCGGGTAGCGGCGCGCCGTGTCCACCGCCGACCGTATAATGCGTTCCATTCCCGGGCGCGCCCCGTCGGGCAACACATCATGAGGCCATGGTTGCATGCTTAGCCGAAGACAGATCCCCTTCTTTAACTACCGCGCCCTGTTTGAATCTCAGGAGCACGAGATCATGGGCGTGCTGCGAGACGTGCTGAGTCGGGGCGCCTACATCCTGCAGCAGGACCTGCGCGACTTCGAGGCTGGCCTCGCCCGCTATCTGGGCGTCAAGCACGCCTTTGGCGTGGCCGACGGCACCAACTCGATCGTGCTCGCGCTGCGCGCCGCCGGGGTGGGCCCCGGTCACGAGGTCATCGTGCCGGCGCATACGTTCATCGCGTCCGTATATCCGATCAAGGCAGTCGGCGCTACGCCGGTTCTGGTGGAGTGTGCCGACGACCATTTGCTCGATCCGTCGGCAGTGGAGGCGGCGCTCACCCCGCGTACCAAGGCGATCCTCCCCGTGCACCTCAATGGACGCACCTGCGACATGGCCAGTCTCGGGCGGATCGCGGCGCGCCGCGGACTGACGATCGTGGAGGACGCCGCGCAGGCCTTGGGATCGAAGTTCCAGGGCAAGTTTGCGGGAACCTTCGGTCTGGCCGGGACGTTCAGCTTCTACCCGGCGAAGTCCCTGGGGTGCTTCGGGGACGGCGGTGCGCTCGTAACCAACGACGATCGCGTCGCCGAGAGAGTCGAGCTGTGGCGCGATCACGGGCGTAACAAGGACGGCGTGGTCGTCGATTGGGGAACGAACTGCCGGCTGGACAACGTGCAGGCGGCGGTGCTCAGTCTGAAACTGCGCGGATTCGATGCCGCGATTGCACGGCGCCGCGAGATCGCCGGCCTGTACGACCGGCGGTTGAGGCAAATCGTTGCGCTCTCGTTGCCCCCGGCGCCGGATGCGCATCCGGATCATTTCGACACGTACCAGAACTACGAGCTCCAGGCGCAACGGCGCGATGAGCTGCGGGCGCATCTCGAGCAGAACGGCGTGCGCACCCTGCTGCAGTGGGGCGGGCGCGCGGTGCACCAGTTCGAGGCGCTGGGCTTCAATGTCTCGCTGCCGAAGACGGAATTGATGACCTCGCGCTTCATCATGCTGCCGATGAATACCTCACTCGCGGATGACGACATCAACTACATCTGCGACCTCATCGAGCAGTTTTACTCGCGAGCATAGCGGTGGATTCGCAGGAGCTTGCCCGGCGCATCCGCAGGCACGCGCTGCGGATGACCAGCGCCGGCCGCAGCGGCCACATCGGCGCAATACTCTCCATGGCGGACATCGTAGCGGTCCTGTACGGCGGCGTTCTGCGCGTGGACCCGGCGCAACCGCGCTGGCCGGACCGGGATCGCTTCATCCTCAGCAAGGGGCACGCGGGAGCAGGTATCTACGCCGCACTTGCCGAGACGGGGTTCTTCCCCGTGAGTAAGCTGGAGACCCACTACCAGGACGGCTCGGATCTCAGCGGACACGTATCGCACAAGGGGATTCCGGGGGTGGAGCTCTCCACCGGCTCGCTTGGCCACGGCCTGCCGGTCGGCGTGGGGATGGCGTACGCGGCGAGTCTCGACTCGCGCGATCATCGCGTATTCGTCCTGCTCAGCGACGGCGAATGCGATGAGGGCTCGAACTGGGAGGCGATCCTGTTTGCGGCCCACTTCAAGCTCAGGAACCTCGTCGCGATCGTCGACTACAACAAGATCCAGTCGCTCGGCCCGGTTGCGGACACGATAGCCCTGGAGCCGTTTGTCGCGAAGTGGCAGAGCTTCGGCTGGCAGGTCTGCGAGGTTGACGGTCATGATCACGCGGCCCTCGAATCGGCACTGCGCCAGCGCTCGACGGCAGGTCTGCCCGTCTGTGTCATCGCCCACACCATCAAGGGTAAAGGCGTGTCGTTCATGGAGAATACGGTGCTCTGGCACTATCGCGTTGCCGTGGGTGACGAGTACGAGCGAGCGTTGCGCGAGCTGGAGCGCGCCTGAGTGCGCACCGCGTTCATCGAAGAGCTGACCGAGCTGGCCGGCGCCGATCCCCGCATCCTGTTGATCACAGGTGATCTCGGTTTCGGGGTGTTTGAGGACTTTGCGCGCCGCTACCCGCGGCAGTTCCTCAACGCCGGTGTCGCCGAGCAGAACATGACCGGGCTTGCCACCGGCCTCGCGCTGGAAGGCCGCATCGTGTTCACCTACTCGATAGGCAATTTCCCAACCCTTCGATGCCTCGAGCAGATCCGCAACGACGCGTGCTATCACGATGCAAACGTCAAGGTCGTCTGTATCGGCGGCGGATTCAGCTACGGCCCTCTCGGCATCTCCCATCACGCCACCGAGGACATCGCGATCATGCGATCGCTTCCCGGTCTCACGGTAGTGAGCCCCGGCGATGAGTGGGAGGTTCGTCAGGCGACTCGCGCTCTCGTTGCCACACCCGGCACGTGCTATCTGCGCCTGGACAAATCCAAGGCTCCACCGACGCATCGCCCGCAGGACACGTTCACGATCGGCGCCGCACGCCGGGTGCGCGACGGAGCCGATCTGACGATCGCGGCCACGGGCGGTATTCTCGAGGTTGCCCTCGAGGCGGCCGAGGAGCTTGCGACGCTGCACGATCTGCAAGCACGCGTGCTGAGCGTGCATACCCCGAAGCCGCTCGACGCCGCGGCCCTGGCCACCGCCGCTCGCGAAACGGGGGCGCTCTTTACGCTGGAAGAGCACACCGTGGAGGGCGGGTTGGGCGGCGCCGTCGCGGAATGCCTGCTCGAGCTTGGGGTAGTTCCAAGTGCGTTCCGGCGCATCGGTCTGCGTGCCGGCTTCTCGAGCGCGGTCGGCAGCCAGAGCTACCTGCGCGCGCGCTACGGGCTCGACCGCAAGAGCGTCGTGGCGACCGTACTCGACGTGCTGGAAAGAAAACGAGAGCAATGATGGTGAAACGCAGCTTCGACGCCGTCGTGGCGCTGTTCGGCCTGATTGCCACGAGCGTGATAACGGTTCCGGTGGCGGTGGCGATTTGGCTGCAGGACTTCAAATCGCCGTTCTATCTCGGACCGCGTGTGGCCCGAGGCGGCGGTACGTTCAGGATGGTAAAGCTGCGCTCCATGGTGGTGAAGGCCGATAAGAGCGGAGTCGACTCGACCGGAGCGAACGACCCGCGCATCACGCCGGTCGGCCGCTTCGTTCGAGCGTACAAGCTCGACGAGCTGAGCCAATTGTGGAACGTGCTGCGGGGCGAGATGAGTCTGGTAGGTCCACGCCCACAGGTGCGGCGCGACGCGGACCTGTACACCATCGAAGAGCAGCGGCTGCTGACGGTTCGGCCCGGCATTACCGACTTCTCCTCGATCGTGTTTGCCGACGAGGGCGACATCCTGAAGGACAAAGGCGACCCGGACGTTGCCTACAATCAGCTTATACGTCCCTGGAAGAGCCGCCTCGGCCTGTTCTACGTCGATAACAGCTCACTCTTGCTCGACCTGCGGCTCATTTGGCTGACGATCGTCGCGGTAGCCGCCCGCCCCAGGGCATTGCGCGGTGTCAATCGCCTGCTGCGGCAACTCGGCGCGCCGGATGACCTTGCCCGAATCGCGCTGCGCGAGGACGCTCTCACACCACGCCCCCCGCCCGGATCTTCCGAGATCGTTGTCTCGCGCGGCGGAGCGTGAGCGTTCTCGGCCTCCGATTTTAGTCGATCGATGCTTGTCGTCAGACACCTGATCGGCATTCTCGTGATGCCGCTGCCGATCGCGGGACTGCTTGCGCTAGCCGGTCTCGCTTGCCGACGGCTGCATCGCTCCCGCGCGGCGATGACACTCTATGTCGCAGCTGGCTGCGTTGCCTACCTGGCATGCCTCGGCGTGGTTTCCAACCTGCTGCTGGCACCGCTCGAATCCGCCTACCCGCCGCTGCGCAGCGATGCGCCGCTGCGCGGTATCGCCGCCGTCGTGGTCCTGGGATGCAGCTATGAGCCGCGGGATGGCATTCCAGTCACCGCGGCGTTGGATCCGGACGGTGTCGTGCGTCTGGTGGAGGGCGTGCGTCTGCAGCGGGATTTTCAAGCCTCACGCCTGGTACTGTCCGGCGATCCAGCCGATCGCGCGACGAGCGCGACTGGGTATGCCAGGCTTGCCCGTGATCTGGGTGTGCCGGAGGCGGTGATCGTGCCGTTACCGGGGTCCCACGATACGCGCGAGGAGGCGCTGCATGTCGCACGACTGATGGGGGCAGCGCCCTTCCTGCTCGTCACCTCCGCGTACCACATGCCGCGCGCCATGAAACTCATGCAGCGAGCGGGCGCCCACCCGGTGGCCGCTCCGACGGGCTATCTGGTCGCCAACCGGCGCTTGGGTTGGAGCCTGGCGGTCCCGAGTTCCAACGCGCTGCGACGGACGGAACGCGCGCTGCACGAGTACCTGGCACTGCTCGCGCTCATGCTCATGCAGGACTGAGAACGGCAGGGCAGGCCGCCGACAAGGGCAACTCCCATTCGGGTCGGCAAACGCCGACATGAACCAAACGGGTTGCGCTGCGTCAACCACCGATAGGACTGTTACGTTTGTTAACGAACGTGGCCGGGGTCATAACCGTCTATCAACGCTACGCGTAATTGCCGTACAATTTATAGCGGCGCTTCCAGACCTAAGGAATGCGAATGAGAAGCTGGATGCGCTCTTATGGAGGGACTGAGTGACGGACAGGCAGCCCATTCGGACTCGCAGAGGGCTGGGGGTCGCTGCGGCCGAAGCCATCCTGGCGCTGCCCCGACAGGCCAAGCGGTCTATCATGGTGACCGCCGATGTAGTCGCAATTCCGACCGCGTTATGGGCTGCGTTGGCGCTGAAGTTCGATACTCTGGATCCAGAGATCCAACGCACCTTTGCCTACTTCTGCGTGGCGCTGGGCTCTGCGCTGCTGGTCTTCTCGATCTTCGGTCTCTACCGCGCGGTCATCCGTTTCATGGGTCCGAAGGCCGTGATTACCGTCATTTCGGGGGTCACGTTCTCGGTACTGTCTCTCGCAATATTCGATAGGCTCATCGCCAGTCACCAGATTCCGCTTTCCGCCTTCGGTATCTATTGGGCGCTCGCCTTGCCCTATGTCGGCGGTAGCCGCTTCCTCGCCCGATACCTCTTCCAGCGTGCCTCCGGCCCGCGCAAGCGGGCCGCGCGGGTCGCCATCTACGGCGCCGGGGATGCGGGGGCGCGCCTCTGTTCTGTGCTCCTCGGTGGCCCGGACTTTCGTCCCGTCGCCTTTGTCGATGATAAGAAGGCGCTACAGGGCAGTTTCATCCATGGCATCCGCGTTTATGAAGCGGATTCGCTTCCTGACCTGGTGCACAAGCGCCGCATCGACCGCATCCTGCTCGCCATGCCCACTGCCTCGCGCCGACGTCGCCGCGAGGTCCTGACGCACCTCGCACCCCTCGGCGTTCACGTGCAGTCCATGCCGAACCTTTCCGATCTGATCTCGGGCAAGGCACAGATCAACGAGCTGCGCGACGTGGACGTAGCGGATCTTCTGGGACGAGACCCGGTTCCTCCGAAGCCCAAGCTCTCCGGATCGTGCATCCGAGGCAAGGTTGTGCTCGTCACCGGCGCAGGCGGCTCGATCGGTTCGGAGCTCTGCCGGCAGATCATTCGCTTGAATCCTAGTCGCCTGGTGCTGTTTGAGATGTCGGAGCTCGCGCTCTACAACATCGAACGCGAGCTCGAGGAAGTCGTCGAGCGCGAGAAGCTCTCGGTCGAGATCGTGCCGCTCCTCGGTAACGCACATCACCGCCATCGTGTGCGCGAAGTGCTCTCGGCGTTTGGCGTGCACACGGTCTATCACGCGGCTGCCTATAAGCACGTGCCCATCGTCGAGTACAACGTGGTTGAAGGCATCCACAATAATGTGATCGGCACTTGGTATACGGCCGAGGCCGCTATCGAGACCGGCGTCGAGACCTTTGTCCTCGTGTCGACCGACAAGGCGGTCAACCCGGCGAACGTCATGGGCGCCACCAAGCGCCTCGCGGAACTGGTGCTTCAGGCACTGCAGGAGCGTACTTCGCAGACGCGGTTCTGCATGGTGCGCTTCGGCAACGTGCTCGCCTCCTCGGGCTCGGTCGTGCCGCTTTTCGAGGAGCAGATCCGCCGCGGAGGTCCGGTGACCGTGACGCATCCGGACGTCATCCGCTATTTTATGACGATTCCCGAGGCCGCCCAGCTCGTTCTGCAAGCGGGTTCCATGGCGAAGGGCGGCGACGTGTTCGTCCTCGACATGGGACGCCCGGTGCGCATCGATGACCTCGCCCGGCGCATGGTCAATCTCATGGGCCTCACGGTGCGCGATGCCGAGCATCCCGAGGGCGATATCGAGATCGAGTACACGGGCTTGCGCACCGCCGAGAAGCTCTTCGAGGAGCTCATCATCGGCTCGAACGTGACGGGGACCGACCACCCGATGATCATGCGGGCGATGGAGCACCATCTGCCGTGGCCGAAGATGCAGGAGACCCTGAACCACTTGCTGGTGGCGCTCGGGAGCTTCGACTGCCACCGGGCGCTCGCACTCCTGACGGACTCCGTCGCGGAATACCAGTGGAACGCCGACATACGCGATTACGTCTGGGCTCGTAAGGCCGTGCTGCCGCACGCCCCAGCGAGCAACGTGGCTGACTTCGCCGCCAAGCGCCGCCAGTCCGAGGGCGGCAAGCCCGCCCCCGGGCAGAATCCTCTTAACTAACTGCCCCCGCCCCGGCAAAGCCGAGTCCCGGAAGCGCACACCGGAGGGTATCCTTCGCCTTTTCGCGATTGAGCGCGGCACCGATTTGCTCTAGTCTCGTGACCTTAATGCTTATAAATCCAATACTTACGTTGACTTAATCTCATGCGCGTAACGATTTTCGGTTCCGGCTACGTAGGACTCGTGACCGGCGCGTGCCTCGCCGATGCCGGCAACCACGTGGTCTGCGTGGACATCGATGCGGGGAAGATCGAGCGGTTGAACCGGGGCGAGGTCCCGATCCACGAGCCCGGGCTCGAGGCGCTCATCAAGCGCAACGCCGAGGCCGGGCGCATCGAGTTCACCACGGATGCCGCCAAGGGCGTCACTCATGGGCTCTTCCAGCTCATCGCGGTCGGCACGCCCCCGAGTGAGGACGGCTCGGCGGACCTGCGCCACGTGCTCGCCGTCGCGCGCACCATCGCGACGCACCTCAACCGCTATGCGATCGTGATCACCAAGTCGACCGTGCCGGTCGGTACGGCGGATAAGGTGCACGCGGAGATCGACAAGACCCTCGCCGCCCGCGGGGTGAGCTGCGAGTTCGACGTGGTCTCGAACCCCGAATTCCTGAAAGAGGGCGCGGCGAT
>Ga0335077_10000470_pt1 | contig 44635 bp, 37 predicted proteins | sample Lox_Sample_31_FD_207151 | JGI IMG/M metagenome (GOLD analysis project Ga0335077, IMG submission 207151) | Soil microbial communities from Loxahatchee National Wildlife Refuge, Florida, United States - Lox_Sample_3.1 | ecosystem: Environmental > Terrestrial > Soil > Wetlands | place: USA... | reverse complement strand
TCCGCAAGGAATTCATTCAGGCGCTGCGCGAGCCGCGCATGCGGGTTCTGCTGTTCGTGCCGCCGATTTTGCAGTCGGTCATCTTCGGCTTCGCCGTGAACCTGGATGTGGACCGCGCGCGCATCGCGTGGATGGACATGGACCGCACGCCCGCCAGCCGCGATCTTCGCGATCGTTTCGAGGGCTCGGGGCACTTCGAGGTGGTGGCGATCCCGCGCAACGAGGATGATGTCCAGCGGGCCCTCGACGGCGGCGAGGCGCAAGCGGTGGTGCGCGTGTTGCCGGGGTTCGAGCGCGACTTGAAGCGCGGCCGTCCCACCGAGGTCCAGGTGCTGGTGGATGGCACCAATTCGAACACCGCGTCGCTGGTATCGAATTACGCCGGGCAGATTATCTCGAGCTTCTCCCTGGATGCCATGGCTCAGCAACAGAATACACGCGTGCTCACACGAAGTCCGAACGCCGCGGCGAATGCCGGTGTCCCGCAGATCGTGGCGCGCAGCCGGGTGTGGTTCAACCCCGATCTTTACAGCCGCAACTACTTCGTGCCCGGCGTGATCGCCAACATCATCATGATGGTGACCCTGATGCTGACGGCGCTTGCGATCGTACGTGAGAAGGAGATCGGCACCATGGAGCAGTTGATGGTGACGCCGGTGCGGCCCATCGAGCTGATGCTGGGCAAGACGCTGCCGTTTGCGATCGTCGGCCTGCTGGACGTGGCCGCAGTGACCACCGTCGCGCTCCTGTTGTTCCGCGTTCCGTTCCGAGGAAGCTTTCTGCTGCTGTTTGCGTGCGCGCTGCTGTTTCTGATGACCTCCCTGGGGGCGGGCCTGTTCCTCTCCACCGTCTCGCAGACGCAGCAGCAGGCCATGATGATGTCGTTCTTCTTCTCCACCCCGGCCTTCATGCTGAGCGGGTTCGCGTTCCCCATCCGAAACATGCCGATCGGCGTGCAATACCTGACGTATTTGAACCCGTTGCGATACTTCGTCGAAATCGTGCGCGGGCTATTTCTGAAAGGCGTTGGCGTTTCGGTCCTGTGGCCGCAGATGCTGTGCCTGGCCGTATACGGCGTGGCGGTGCTGGGACTGAGCGCGTTCCGATTCCACAAAACGCTGGATTAGCTTTGGATTAGCTTCCCCCGAATTCCCGCATTAGCGCGAGCAGGCTGTCTGTTGTGGTCGCCAGCGTCGCATAGACGATGAGGCCGTCCCTCCGGATCGCGATGGACTTAAGGGCGGCTTCCACCTCGGGGCGGCGTTCACCGGCTGCCGCGGCGAACGTCAGGATGGCGCGCAGGCTTTCCTCCAACTGCCGGCCGGCGGCATCATTGCGGCCCACGGCGGCCGCCTCTGCCCGTATCTGCGAGCCGATCTGAACTCCTAACGTCACATACTGGGTGAGCCTCAGAATGCGGTTCAAGTTCTCGGCATTGCCGGAAAGCGGCAGAGACACCCCACCTTGTGCGACCATCCATACCGGCGGGGACCCGGCGATACCGCCGGCCAGTTCCAGCAGGCGGCCCGCCCCGCTGACCCCGCTCTGATGCTGGGCGATTACGGCGCGAACGGATTCCGGAGACCCGGACACCACCAGATTCCGCGCAACCAAAGTCGCCCCCGCGGGCGCATCCGGGTATTTCCCACGTCCCAGGAAAGTCGCCTCCCTTCCGTTGTACGCGACGATCAGGTAAGACGTGTCTCGGAGTGACTGAAACTCGGCGAGTAGCGTTTGGTACAGCGGCGTGGCCCGGATCTGGTCGAGATTTATCCCGGCCACGACCAAGGTACCTGTGGGCACGCAGGAGGCCAGTTCCGCATCGATTGTCGGTGGCTTGGCCGGACGGCCGCAGCCGGTAAGTGTGACCAGGGCCGCCGTAACGGCCAATAGCGCGGGGATGCGAGAACGGGCCAAAGGTTATCATCGCAGAGGCGGCAAATCGAAGGAACCTGGTAACCGGTTTGGCCGTCTGGGACATCAGAAGGCCGTCCTACGGAACGGCCAAGGAGGGGTTATGAAAGCTGCGGCTCGCGCCGTTCGCAGCTTCTTCTCCGCGTTACGGGAGGGGCCGCGCGCCAATCGTAAACCGGGCAAGCCGGAGGCGCCACCGCGAATCGGGCTGGCCCTCGGAGGCGGCTTTGCCCGCGGGATTGCCCATGCGGGCGTCCTGGACGTTTTCGAGCGCTACCAGATTCCGATCCATTGCATTGCTGGAGTCAGCGCCGGTTCGATCGCCGCGGCGGCCTATGCCAGCGGTGCGTCGCCCGCCGAAATCGCGAGCGCCGGGTGTTCTATGCGACTGGGCGACGTTGCGCGCTGGAGCCTCGGCCGCATGGGTTTCGTGGTCACGGAACGAATGCAGCGCTTCCTGCAGAAACTGCTGAAAGGTTACCGGTTCGAGGACATGAAGATTCCTCTGGGCGTACTGGCTACCGACGTCTGCACCGGCGAATCGGTCGGATTTCGGGACTCCGGAGATGTCTTTCTGCCCATCCGCGCGAGTTGTGCCTATCCGGGCCTCTTCCAGCCTGTGCGTCACGACGGCCGGCTGCTGGTCGATGGAGCCATGAGCATGGAGATTCCCGCGATGATGGCGCGATTGCTCGGCGCGACCCATGTCATCGCGGTACACCTGCCCGCCCATCACGGCGCCGCGCAACCGCCTCACAATGTCTTCCAGGTGGTGAATCGCTGCTTCCAGATTATGCAGAGCCGCACCGAGCATAGTTGGCGCGCGGATGCCGACCTGGTGATTTCGCCCAATGTCCGCGGCATCGAGTGGGATGGATTCCGATGTGGGCCCCAGATGTTGAAGGCGGGGGAGGCCGCCGCCCTGGCCGCACTCCCCGCGATTCAGGACTGGCTGTCGAGGCCGCAAAAGGCCGCCGGTCCGCTGGTGGAATTGCCGGGTACCCTTCCGGCGTAAGCCTCCTTTCCAGGAGTAGTCTGAAAGGGCCAACCGGTCAAGCTCAAGTGTACCCCGTTATTGCTGTTACACTTGCTTGCATGGGTATGCGGGTTTCCTTATTCGTCACCTGCATCGTCGACCAGCTTTTTCCCAAGGTCGGGATGGCCATGGCCAAAGTCATCGAGAGACTCGGCTACCAGGTGGATTTTCCCGAAAACCAGACATGCTGCGGACAGCCGGCCTTTAACAGCGGTTATCGCGGGGAGGCGCGCGTCGTGGCACGCTATTTCCTGGATACGTTTGCTTCCAGCGAGTGCGTCGTCGTGCCTTCGGGGTCCTGCACATCCATGATCGTCCACCATTACGCCGAGTTGTTCCGCAAGGACCCGGCGGCGCTGGCGCGGGTGCACGATCTGGAAAAGCGCATCTGGGAGTTCTCTACCTTCCTCACCCAGGTTGCCGGTGTTGAGGACGTGGGCGCCCATCTGGAAGACGTCGTGACGTTCCACGATGGGTGTCACGCGCTGCGCGAGCTTGGTGTGAAGGACGCGCCCCGGCGCCTGCTGGCCAACGTTCGCGGTCTGGAACTGCGGGAGATGCAGCCCGCCGAGGAGTGCTGCGGCTTTGGAGGCACCTTCGCCGTGAAATTCGCCGAACTTTCCGGCGCCATGGCCAACACCAAGATTCAGGCCATCCTCGGTACCGGCGCCCGCACAGTAGTTTCGCTCGACCCGAGTTGTCTGATGCAGATTCAGGGTGCGCTCTCCCGCGCCGGATCGGACATCCGCACCATGCATCTGGCCGAGGTCCTGGCAAGCCGATAGAACACATGTCCGCGGAATTCGATCAGAAGATTCATAACACCCTGGCTGATGCCAATCTCCAATTGGCGATCTACACCGCCACCGCCAGGCTGAAAGAGAAACGCATCGAGAACGTGGCCGCCAGCGTTCTGCCCGACTACCAGGAGCTGCGTACCCAGGCCAATGCCATCAAACAGCACGCCGTCGAGAACCTGGACCATTACCTCGAAGAGTTCGAACGCAACGTGCAAGCGCACGGCGGCAGGGTGGTCTATTGCAAGGATGGCACGGAGGTGTCCGACTTCGTCCTGGGTTTGGCCAGGGAACGCGGCGCGCACCTGATCGTCAAGTCGAAATCCATGACCACCGAGGAAATCGATCTCAACGAACGGCTCGAGCACCACGGGCTGGAATCGGTGGAGACCGACCTCGGCGAGTACATCCTGCAACTGGCGCACGAGCGGCCTTACCACATCGTGGCGCCGGCGCTGCACAAGACGCGCTACGACGTGGCGCAGATCTTCACCGAACACCTGAAGGTTCCGAACGAGACGGTGATCGAGAAGCAGACAGCCATCGCCCGTGGAGTACTTCGCGAGAAGTTCCTGGCGGCCGACATCGGCATCAGCGGAGCGAACTTCCTGGTGGCCGATTCCGGCGCGGTGGTGATCGTGGAGAACGAAGGCAACGCCCGCCTGACCACGTCGGCACCCCGCGTCCATATTGCCGTCGCAGGGATCGAGAAGGTGATCCCGCGCGCGCAAGACCTCGTAACGTTCCTCAAATTGCTCGCGCGCAGCGCTACCGGCCAGGCGCTGTCGGTCTACACATCGTTCCTGAGCGGCCCGCGGCGCGAAGGCGAGATCGATGGCCCCGATGAATTTCACGTGGTGCTGCTGGATAACGGCCGCACCAAGCTGCTGCCCGACCGCTCCAAACGCCAGTCGCTTTACTGCATCCGTTGCGGAGCGTGTCTCAACACCTGCCCGGTGTATCGGAAGATCGGCGGCCACAGCTTTCCCTGGGTCTACTCCGGGCCGATCGGGGCGATCATCACGCCGCAGTTCATGGGCACGGGACACGAGCCGGGATTGCCCTTCGCCTCCAGCCTCTGCGGAGCGTGCGGCGAGGTCTGCCCGGTGAAGATCGATATCCCGAAGGTGCTGCTGGAGCTGCGTTCCGACGTCAAGAAAACCGAAACCCGCGAAAAACAGAATCGCCTGGAGAAGCTGGCGTTCCGCGCGTTCGCCTGGCTCATGACGCATCCCCGGCTGTACGAGATGGCGGGACGTATGGCCGCCGCGATTGCGCCTTCCGATGGAGGCGGCTGGATCCGCAGTGTTCCGCCGCCGCTGAACATCGGCCCGGTGCGGGCGTGGCTGAGCCAACGGAATCTTCCTCCACCCCCGGCCAAAAGCTTTCGGCAGATGTGGAGGCAGCGCTGATGTCCCGCGATCACATTCTGCACCGTGTCCGAACGGCCATCGGGCGCAGTGCCGGCCAGCCCGCCGCGGAAGTGCCGCCGGTGCGCCTCCACATTCCGGTAGTAGATCTGGAGGCGCGGATCTCGAGCATGCTCGCGCGGGTGGAGGCTCTTGCGGGAAAAGCCTGCCGCAGCGCGGACCCCCGCGCCTACGTCGCGGAGGCTATCGCGGGTAAGACTGCCGTAGCGTCCAATTCGCCCTATTTGGCCGAGTGCGGCATCACCAGCCTGCCTGGGGTGCGGTCAGGCGTTACCGATCGCGCCGAACTGCGCGCATTGTGCGCCACTTCGGATGTGGGAATTAGCAGCGCCGATTACGCGCTGGCCGACACCGGCACGCTCGTGATGATTTCGAGCCCGCAAGAAGCCCGGATGATCTCGCTGCTGCCTCCCGCACACATCGCCGTGGTGCCGCGCGAGCGAATTCTGACCGGACTGGACGAACTGTTCTCGATCCTGCCAGACCCTGCGGCGCAGACCAGTTCGATGGTGCTGATTACGGGACCAAGCCGCACCGCCGATATCGAGCAGATCCTGGTGCGTGGCGTGCATGGGCCGGGACAGATTACAGTGGTAGTGGTGTAACGTGCTTCGCTTTGTTCCCGCACTTGCCACCGCTGTGACGGACCTGATCGTGGCGGTGGTCGTGATGCCGCTGTTGGCGCGGCACCAGCCGCCTGGTGAGAAGTATCCGATCCAGGTTGTGATCTATCAGATCGCGATGTTGGGGCTGGCGTTACTGCTCGCCACGCCGCTGCGCTGGACGTGGCTGCCGACCTTCCTGCTCCTGATTGCGGGCGTGATTCTGGCTGAATTCTCGATCGGAATTCTGTACGTTCCGACCGCTGCGCTAGGGGGATGGGTAATGGTGCGGAGGATCGAGGAGACGCCCCCCGGAGCGCCTTCTGGTTCAACCTGATTCCAACCTGGCACGAATGTCCCGAAGTGTCACTACCGGCGTCTTGATGAGACGATTTCGAGAGCGATTGCTCCAGACGCGATTGCGTATAGCCAATAACGTGCTGGTCTTCACACACAACATAGGTCTTGGTTGCTCCGCTGGCCTGGTTCGCCCAGGCACGACGTTTCAGCCATTCATCGAGAACCGGGGCGCCCAAATTGAATCCTGGACGCTGTGATCGGAACTCAGTGGTCCGCGTGCTGAGAGTGCCACCCTTCATCCCAGGGCGCGGGTGTCTGCATGGTTTCATCAGGCGGACACTCGGTCGCGGAGGAGCATCAAGACGCCGCAGGAACTCGCGATACGCTTTCGAACTCACTGTGAAGACGGTACGATCCAAGCAGTGTCGCTTCAGCAGCGCGTCGCCCTCCGGATATGACAGGCATCACCTCTCACCATGCCGCGTTTCCTCGAATGCCCCGCGAAACCTGCGAATCCCGAAAATGGCAGGGCAGATCAACCTCAATCCTTGCCACGAGCAAGCGCGCTCCCGTTTGTTTGACCGGCGAAGCTCTTCGAGCAGCCAGTATGCTAGCATCAAGCCAGAATGGCCATCGGTGAATTAACCAAGCAGATCGCGCAGCAGGCAATCCTGTCGGCAACCACAAAGGAGCCCGTGCCGCCTCCCCAGCCGGAGAACTTGGCCGCGACCTTCCTGGGACAGATCGCCGCCATGCAGAAGGCCCTCAAGGAAGACGAGGAACTCCTGGTGTTCTACTCGAACGGCCCCGAGCGTGTTCGCGTGATGGAAATCTTCGCCCCTTCGCGCGAAGTGGCCGTCCTCAGCGGGGTGGACGCCGACCGCAACCGCACCCGCGTGATCTGTGCGTTGGCGGCCCTGCAGTTGACGTGCAAAGTCACCCGGGTTCCGGCGGGGGCCAAGCCCGTTCGCATCGGGCTGATCAATCAGAAACCGAAAGATTCCAACGGGTAATCACGCGTGTCACTCGCTCATAGCCCAAGTTGCTGACCGACGCCGTTGTAAGGGCCAGGAAACGGCCGGTTTGCGGCGCAAGCCCGACCCAGCACGCCCCCATCACCCGCAGGATGTGCCCGTGTGCGAAGAGCGCGACATCCCCCTCCACCTCGAGCGCTCTCGCGATGACCGCCTGCGCGCGGGCCGCCACCTGGCTGATGGTTTCGCCGTTCGGCACCCCGGCCACCCACAGCGACCAATCCGGTATCTCCTTGCGAATGTCGAGCGTGGTGCGTCCTTCGTAATCTCCGTAGTTCCACTCGCAAAGGTTGGAGTCCACCTGGGCCGCATCGCCGTAGCCGGCCAGCCGGCAGGTCTCCCGCGCCCGCTGCATCGGACTGGTCAGGACCAGCGAAAACTGGCGGCCCGCCAAAAGACTGCCCATCGCGGCTGCATTCTCGCGCCCCTTGTCGGTGAGGGGCAGATCGGTGCGGCCGGTGTGTTGCCCCGACTTACTCCATTCGGTTTCGCCGTGGCGAACCAGCCAGAGTTGTTTCGTCATCAGGGCTAGTTTACAAGCTTTGGGCCGCCGGCTACCACACGTGGCAGGCGTTTGCCGCGACCATTTTTTGACCGGCTGTACACGAGAATGCTTTCTGAAACTCGGGCATATTCTCCAAAACGCCGTTGACGCGAAACTTGGCCGGCGAGTGTTCGTTGGTCTGCACCTGCAGCCGGAGCGCCTCTTCGCGCTCGTTCTCGCACCAGATCTGCCCAAAGCTCAGGAAGAAGCGCTGCGCCGGCGTGAAGCCGTCAATCTTGGGCGGCATCCGATTTCCCAACGTATTCATCAGCGCCATCAGAGCCACGCGAACTCCTCCGTTGTCCGCGGTATTCTCGCCAAGCGTCAGCTTGCCATTCACGTAAACCCCGGGCGCCACGGAGAAGCTTGCGTATTCGTCAACCAGGCATGCGGTGCGTTGAGCGAACTCCTTGGCGTCTGCGGGAGTCCACCAGTCGCGCAGATTCCCTTGCGGATCGAACTGCCGGCCCTGATCGTCGAAGCCGTGGGTCAACTCGTGGCCGATCACCATGCCAATCCCGCCGAAGTTCACCGCATCATCCATTTTGTTGTCGTAAAAAGGCGGCTGCAGAATGCCCGCGGGGAAGTTGATGTTGTTCATCTGCGGATCGTAATAGGCGTTCACCGTGGGTGGCGTCATCTGCCATTCGTTGCGATCCACCGGCTTGCCGATCTTGTTCAACTGCCGCTGAAATTCGAATTGCGTGGCGCGCTGATCATTGCCCAGCGCGTCATCGGGGCGGATCATCACGCTCGAGTAGTCGCGCCAGCGGTCCGGGTACCCGATCTTGTTGGTGATGGCCTTCAGTTTGATCAGGGCCTCCTTCTTGGTGGCCGGAGTCATCCAGGAAAGCGCCTCGATATCTTCGCCGAGGGCCTTTTCGAGCGCATCCACCATTTTCAGCGTGCGCGCCTTGCCCTCCGCTCCGAAGGTCTTGTCTACGAACTTTTGCCCCAGCGCCTCGCCCAGGTCGCTATCGGTAAAATCGACGCAACGCTTCCAGCGGGGACGCAGTTCCGCGGCGCCGGTGAGCGCCTTTCCGTAGAAATTGAAATTTTCATTCACGAATGCGGCCGGCAACAGGGGGGCCGCGGAGTGCAGCGAGTGCCAGGTGAGATAGGTCTTCCAGTCATCGAGGCTGGTATTCTTCAGCTCGGCCTGCAGCGTCTTGAAGAAATCCGGCCAGGCGACGTTCACGCTCTGGAATTCCGGAGAACCGGACTGCCTGAAATATTGACTCCACGGGAATGCGGGACTCAGCGCTTCCAGTTCCTGCCTGGTCATCTTGTGATAGATCTTCTCCGGATCGCGCCGCGAGACCCGGTCGAGCGAACCCTTCGCCAGGGCGGTCTCCAGCTTCATCACGGCATCAGCATAGGCTTTGGCTTGAGCGGGCTTCTCTCCGGCCAATTCGAACATTCGCGCCACATGTGCCAGATATTTCTGCCGCAGTTCCACCGATTTCGCATCGTCCTTGAGATAGTAGTCGCGGTCCGGCAACCCCAGCCCACCCTGGTCGAGTTGGGCGATCACGGAATTGGAGTCCTTGAAATCCTGTCCGGAGCTGAATTGAAAGGCCACGTCCACGCCGTCGCGATGCAGCCGGGCGATCTCCGCGGTGATGCCCGCGGTATCTTTCAGGCTCCTGATGCGGGTGAGCTCAGGCTGCAAAGGCGTCAAACCCTTGGCATCGATCGCCTTCACGTCCATGCAGGCTGCATAGAAGTCGCCGGTCTTCTGGGTGACCGCGTCGCGCTTGGGGTCCGGCTTGGCGGCCTCTTCCAGGATGTCACGGAGCGTGTACTGGTTCCGCTCCTCCAGCTCGCTAAACCGGCCCCAACGCGACTGATCGGGCGGGATCGGGTTGTTCTTCAGCCAGTTGCCGCAAGCATATTGGTAAAAATCCGTGCAGGGATTCACCGAGCGGTCGATGTTACCGACACTGAACTCGATGGTCTTTTGCACCGGGGTGGCAGGCGTGGAGGCCGCGGTCTGTGCCAAGAGCGCGGAAGCGCATGATGAGACAAGCAGAACGAGTTTGAACAAAGTAGACTCCTGTCTCTTCAATGTAACGTGTCAGGAGCGATAGCGGCTGGGCCGGAAGTACGCGCGGATACTTTGGGGCTTGTCAGTTTGTGGGCGCGCTGCGAACGTCGTCTCCTCAGATATACTTCCATAACTGGTATGAAGATTACAGCTCTGGTATTACTGGCGGCGTCCTGCGCCTGCGGCCAAACGCCTACATTCGACTTCGAGGATAGCGGGCTTCCGGGCTGGACCCAGTCCGGCAATGCCCTGACCGGTCAGCCGCTCTGCAAGCGCCCCGCCGACGTCGAGATGTCTTCCACCGATTTCGCCGGCGTCGGCCTGGGCGGCGACTATTGGAAGGACCTGCAATATCCCCTCGGCCAGCACGGCAATTGCATCGTCACCAGCCTGTTGAAGACCGCGTCCGCCGAGCCCTGGTCACTCACGTCCCCCGAGTTCCTGCTCCCCTCCGCTGCGACCTATCTCAGCTTCCTCATCGGCGGGTCGAACAACCCCGACCACCAGCGCCTCGAACTCCAGGTGCGCCATGGATCCGCCTGGGACACCGCTTATACCGCCACGGGCCCCGGTGGCGAGCGACTCCAACAGCAAATCGTCTCGATCGCTCAGGGCGACCTCGGCCAGCCTGCCCGTATCCGCATTTACGATGACCATTCCAAGGGCCATCTCAATGTCGATTACATCCGCTTTACTTCGGAGCGCCCGCCCGACTTACCCGACGGGCCAGTTTGGGGCTATGCCGATTACCACACGCATCCCATGACATACCTGGCGTTCGGCTCCAACGACAAGAGGCGGATCATCTTTGGCAAGCCCGGTGGCAACTTCGACGACTACCACGACACCAACCTGATCACCAAGGATATCCCCCACTGTACCGGCAGCCATGGCGGCGGCTATCTCGCCCAGGCGTTCATCAATACCGCACAGCTCTTCAGCGACTCCATAGGCAGCGTGATCAAAGCCTTCCTCGTCTCCCACAAACACAACGGCGGACCGCAATTCAACAATTTCCCGAGCCACCTGATGGGCGCGCACCAGCAGATGCACATCACCATGATCCGGCGCAATTACGAGGGCGGCCTGCGCCTGATGGTCGCTTTGGTCACCGACAACTGGGGCGCCGGATTCCTCACCGGCGTGGCTGACCACGGTGTTGTGCCGCTGGTGAAGGAGCAGGACGAGGTTGCCCTCCAGATGAAAGGCTTGCGCGACCTGGTAGCCCTCAACAGCTCCTGGATGGAGATTGCCCGGAACTCCGCCGACGCGCGCCGCATCATTCTCCAGAACAAGCTCGCCATCGTCCCCGGCGTGGAGCTCGATCAGTTGGGCTCCTACGACCCCGATCCTGACAAGGAAGTTGAATTCCTGTGGAACCTTGGCGTTCGCGCCATCACCCCGATCCACGCTGTCGACAACAAAATCGGTTCGCCCGCCATCCTTAACGCGCCGTATAACTGGCTGAACGATTTCATCGGCAACGGCGCCAACCAGGTGCGCCCGAATCACCTTGCACCGGCCAGATTCTTTCAGATCGAAAAGGACGATTGCGCCGCCAACCACGAGCCTGAGGGTGAGTGTGTGCTCTTCAAACTCTCCCCTTTTCCGCAGTTGCGCCTGGTGATCGCACGCCCCATCTTTACCCTCTTCAGACGCGCTCCCGGCTTCGTCGTCGAAACCGAGGACGCCTTGAATACCGGGATGCTCGGCCAGAAAAACAGCAAAGGATTAGCGCCCGCCGGCCCAGCCTACATCCGTGCCCTGATGCGCCGGGGCATGATCATCGATACGGCGCACATGTCCGATAAGTCGGTCAACGACACGTACCAGGTCCTGGCCGAGCGCAGCGGATATCCCGCCGTGATTTCGCACGCTCACTTTCGCAAGGAAGGCCTCTACAAGGATCCGGAAAACGAGTTCCCGGACTATCTCGCTTCCGAGTACGACATCAGCGACTCCAACCTCCGGAGGGTCCGGAGCGCCGGCGGTGTGGTCGGCGTTTTCCTGCACCAGGCGCGCATCAATCCCGAGAGCATCGATGTCCACATTTCGCACATCACCGACGATTGCGGCAACTCCTCCAAGGGCTTCGCGTTCGCCTATCACTACGGGCAGGAGCAGGTGCCCGGCGGGATGGGATTGGCCACCGACATGACCTTCATCCCGGTGGTGTCGCCGCGCTTCGGCGATCATGCCTGCGAAGGCTACAAGTCCTTCCAGCACGGCCAGCGCGAATACGCCAAAGCCGAGCACAGAAGCCGCTACCAGCCGCATGCCCAAAAAGACCCGATCCTCTACGAGGGCATCGCACCGCCCATGAAGACCAACCAAAAGGAACCTCTCAAACCGTACATCGCGGGCAGCCACACGTTCGACTTCAACATCGATGGTTTGGCGCATTTCGGGCTGGTGCCCGACATGCTGCAGGACCTGCGCAACGTCGAAATGCCCAAGCGCGACCTGCAGGCGCTCTTCGGGTCCGCCGAAGCCTATCTCCAAATGTGGGAGCGTGTCGAGCGAGCGAAGTAAGCGTCTTGAGGACTCATGCTGCGAGGAGCTAACCGGGCGCCTGGAAGGGTGCAAGACGACAGCGAAAGGCACCGCGGGGCGGAATGGCGAGCGCCATTGTGCCCTCGCGCAACCTCAGCTTTACCCGGGGCGGCGGGACCGTAGCAGCGCCTCATCGACGGCTGGAATTCTGGCATATTCGGCATCCCAGAACGACTGCGACTTCATAGCATCGAGAGAAGCCTGCGAGTAACCGAAGGGTTTCCAGACATCCTCCTTGGCGCGGAAGAGGCGCTCCTTCTCCTCGCAGGAGCGCACATCCAGCACATTTCGCGATTCGCCTCCGCGGAAGATCTTCTCGAACCATTCGTCGGGCTTGATCTCGCCCATGCGCCGGGCGAGGTCCGCCATCACCGAGGGGTACCGGTCGAATCCGTCCGTGGCGATGGTCACGACGTTATCGCCGGGGCCGAGCCTTAAGAATCGGGCGAGGCGAATGGCTCCCAGGATGTTGCAGATTCCGGAGATGCCGAACATACCTTGCAGGCGGCGGAAGGGAGCCGGACGCTGCTCCAGGAGATGCAGGCCAATCACACAATCGTCGTCGTGGATCAGCATCACGTAGTCGGTGGTGAGGACGTTGTGGATGAGGGTCACCATCTTGTCGCCGATGCCTTCGATGCGGTGCGGGCCGCGGCCGTTGTGGAACAGAGTGGGGCACTCCACCGGCTCGGGCGCACAGATCAGGGCGTCGGGGAACTGCTGTTTGATGGCGTCGCCGGCGGCGAGGGTGCCGGCCGACCCCGGTGCGCTCACGAACGCCGCGATGCGGCCGTTTCCGTATTGCCTTGCGGCCTCGAGCGCGCTGCCGCCCGTGACGTGGCGATGGAAACGGTAGTTCGGAAACAGCTCGAATTGGGCGAGGATCTTGTTCTTCGGATCGCGCTTATAGTGTTCCGTACGCTCGATGACGAGGATCACATCGCTTTCGCAACCCGGCGTAAGATCGAGTTGCGCGCCGTACCGGCGGATGCGCTCGTAGCGCTCCGCGCTCATCTGGTCCGGCATGATGACCACTGCGGAGTAGCCTTTGAGGCGTCCGACGTAAGCCGTGCCGATGCCGAAATTACCGGTGGATGGGCCCACGATGGTGTGCTCGCCGGGAGCGATCTCACCGGCCAGTTCGCCTTCGAGAAGAGTCGAATAGGCGGCGCCGACCTTGTGGCTGCCGGATGGGAAGTCGCGGCCGATCAGCACCAGGATGTTCGCATCCACTCCCGTCAGTTCCTTCGGCAGTACCTCACACCGAATCGATCCGTTGGGGGCGCGCCAACTGATGTTGAAGAGGTTGGCGGGGTCCAGTTCCCTCGATCGGGCGGCCGCAGCCTGGCGATGGAACTCGGGCGGAAGCAGCCTGGGGTCGAACATCTCCTCATACGTTGGTCCGGGAATCAACTTCGACATGAGTCTTCGAATCTCCTCCAAAGGGATCGGGCCTGCCTGGCGGCCTTTTCGGCGGTGGCTTGCTCGTCCACCGTAACGCATCGCCCATCACGCAGAATATAACGCCCGTTCACCATCAGTGAGTGGACCGGGGCGTTAGCAATTCCAAATAACAGGTGGCCGAACAGGTTGTCAGGTTCGAGCGGCGTCGGCGGAAAATAGTCGATGAGGACGAGATCGGCCCGCGCACCGGTCTCGATACGGCCGACCTCCATTCCCCAGATCTTCCGGACGATTGCGCGATTGTTTCGGAACGCGGCGGCATAGGCTTCGGCATACCCCACTCGCGGATCTCGGGCTCGCAGTTTCTGCAGGTGGAAGGCGGTCTTGAATTCGTCCCAGAGGCGCGGACAATAGCCGTCGGAACCGAGCCCGACGGTGACGCCCCGCCGCATCAGTTCGGTCAGTTTCGCAGTGCCGACCGCGTTGTTGCAGTTGGATTGGGGATTGTGCACCACGTTAACGCCGTGACGGGCCAGCGTCGCGATGTCGCGAGCATCGATGTGCAGGCAGTGTGCGGCGAGAGTTCGCTCTCTCAGCACGCCGGAACGCGCGAGACGCTGAACCGCTCCGGCATCGCAGGCGTCTTCCGCGACGTGAAGGTGGAAACCGGCACCCAGCAATTGGTTGGCCTCGACGGCGGCGAGCAGAGTCTGGTCGCGCAGAGTAAATGCGGCATGCAGGCCGAAGGCGGCGCCAATCAGACTGTCCTTGCGCTTACGTTCCAGAAACCGGACATTCTCACGGATTCCCTCCTGCGCCTGGCGTGCGCCGTTGCGGTCGGACGTCTCATAGCAGAGTGCGCCGCGAAGTCCGACCTCGCGAAACGCCTGCTCGATGCGGTCCAGGCTGCCGGCGCAGGCATTCGGGCTGGAGTGGTGATCGATCAGGGTGCCGACGCCCGATTTCGCGGAATCGATCAGTCCGACCAAGGCGCTGTAATACACGTCCTCTTCGTTCAACGCGCGATCCAGGCGCCACCACAGCTTGCGGAGAATCTCGCGGAAGTTCCTGGGAGGGGCGCCAGGAAGCGGGATGCCGCGCGCCAGCGTGCTGTAGAGGTGCGTGTGGCAATTGATCAGTGCCGGCATCAGCAAGCGGCCCTGTACATCGATGACTTCGCCGCCTTGGGGCTCGGCTCCGACTGAACCGATGGCCCCGTCCGGCAGGATCTCCACGCTGGCGCAATCCAGCACGCGGTTTTCGGTGTCGAACGTGACGACGCGTGCGTTGGTGAGGATCATGCGCGGCCTCTCACGATCCAGGTCCCGGTCCGGTCTTCGAGGGCCCGCTCGACCTGCTCGGTGGATGTAATGATGCAGGCTTCGCCGCCGCGTTCGACAAACCCGATTCCGGCCTCGATTTTGGGCCCCATCGACCCGGCTGGGAATTCGCCGGCATCCAGATACGCGCGAGCCTCTTCGATGGTGATGGTGCCGAGCCACCGCTGGTCAGGCTTGCCGTAACGGATGGCCGCGCGCTCCACCGAAGTTACGATGACCAGCTTGTGCGCGTGGATCTGTGAAGCGAGGAGGCTGGAGGCCAAGTCTTTGTCAACGACTCCTTCGACGCCGACGAGGCGTCCGTCCTGCCATGTGACCGGGATTCCGCCTCCCCCGCAGGCGATGGTCACCACTCCGGACCGGACAAGGCTGACGATCGCGTCCTCTTCGATAATGGCGAGTGGGTGCGGCGAGGGAACCACACGGCGGAAGCGGCCAGGCTCGATCTCGTGGATCAGCCAGTCGGGCCGCTCCGCGCGCAGGCGGCAGGCTTGCTGGCAGGTGTAATACTCGCCGATGGGCTTACTGGGGTGGCCGAAATCGGGATCCCCGGGGTCGACGAGGACCTGTGTGATCAGCGTGGCCACGCCGCGGCGAATGCCCACGCGTCGAAACAGTTCGCAGGCCAGCCGCTGGATCATGTAGCCCATGCCGCCTTGCGAATCGGAGACGCAGGTATCGAGCGGCAGGCGCGGCACTCGCCGCTCGCTCTCTTCCACACGGATGAGGATGTTCCCGATCTGGGGGCCATTCCCGTGCGTGATCACCAGCCCGCATCCGCTGCTGAAAAGCGACGTAAGATGCCCCAGTGTTTCGGCTGTGTGTGCGAACTGCTGGGGAATCGTGCCCGGCTCGCCGGGGCGGGTGATGGCGTTGCCGCCCAGCGCGACTACCACGATTTCCATGGTTGCTCAGACCTCGTATTCGATGTCGCGGTCGGCCATGGTCAGCGCCATGATGGCTTTTGCGGTGTGGAGGCGGTTCTCCGCTTCGGCATAGACCACCGAATGGGGACCGTCGATCACCTCATCGGTGACTTCGTTGCCGCGGTCGGCGGGCAGAGGGTGCATGTAGAGGCAATCGGATGCGGCCAGCTTCATGCGGCCGGTATCGCACACCCAATTCGTGTACTGTTTGGCGATGCGCAGCGACTCTTCCGGCTTGCTGCCCATGGTATCGAGACAGCCCCAGCTTTTGGGTATCACCACATCGGCGTCACGGAAAGCCTCGTCCATGCTGTCTACTATGGAGAATCGGGCGCCCGAGCGCTCGGCGTTGGCGCGTGCGGCGGCAATCGTCTCGGGCATGAGCCCGTACTCCGGCGGATGGGCCAGCATGACGTTCAGGCCGAAGCGGGGCATCAGCATGATGAGTCCCTGTGGCACGGAGAGTGGCTTCGCGTAGCTAGGGGCATAAGCCCAGGTGACCGCGATTTTGAGGCCGCGCAGATTGTGACCGCGCAACTCCCGAATGGTCATCAGGTCGGCGAGCGTCTGGCAGGGATGATCCACGTCGCATTGCATGTTGATAACGGGCTTGTCGGCCCATCTTGCGACTTCGCGCATGTAGGCATTGCCTTGTCCGGGAATCAGGTCGTGGCGGATGGCGATCCCGTGCCCGTAGCTCGAGAGGATGATGCCCGTGTCCTTGGCGCTCTCGCCGTGGGAGACTTGCATGACGTCGGCCGTGAGGAAATGTGCGTGTCCTCCGAGTTGCGTCATGCCCGCCTCGAACGAGTTCCGCGTGCGCGTGGACTTGTCGAAGAACATCAGGAAGATGGTCTGGTCGGAGAGGTAGCGGTGCGGAACGCGTGCTTTGAATTTCCGCTTCAAGTCCCCAGCGACATCGAGCATGGTGGTCAGTTCGGAGTTGGTCCACTCCTCGGTGGTGATCCAGTCGCGGAGGGCAAAGAGCGCTCTTTTGGTTTCAGTTGGCGATGCCGTAATCATTGGTGTCCTCTGGAAGTCCGGCCACGTTGGCGAAATGGACGCGGCGCGGATCGCCGATGGAGCCGGCAAGTAATTTGAGCTTCAGATAGGGCAGCATGTCGAGTGTGCGGGCGTCGCGACAGCCGCCAAGCGGAGCCCAATTCAGCGCCTGGCAGTCGCTCAAACGGATCTCGACTTGCTCGGACTCGGTTTCGAACCAGGCGCGATCGGCCTGCGGGTCGAGTCCCAGCACGTAGTGCTTTCCCGCGATGGCGCCGTAGATCCGGTGGGCGTCCCAATCGTTAAAGAATCCGTTGCCCTCCGCGTGTTTGCGATAGGTCTCGAGGCTGCTAAAGAATCGCGGCTTCGCGTGCTGCGGTCCGCCGTCTTCGGGGCAGAACACGTCGCAGTTTCCGCATTCGTTGCACGCATCGGCGTAGTTTGCGAGCTGGTGCTGCTTCACCACACGGAGCACTCCGCCGGGAAGGCGTCGAATGCCCTCAGGCAGCAACTCGAAATTGTCGTACTCGATGACCGCGGCAGGCGCCTCGTAGACGAAGTTGGCATCGTTCGGGCAGACCGGTACGCACTTGTCGCAGCTGATGCAGTCGTAAAACCATAGATGGGAACCGATTTTGCGTGGCACACCGTGATTCCGCTCCCAGCGATAGCGTGGATCCGCTTCGGCCTCCGTGGCGAGAATCGGCGTATTCAGCCGCCCGGCGAGGGTTACGTCCCCGCCAGCCGTTTCCGCCTGACCGCGATAACGGAGAACAAGCTCGCAGATGTTGCCGGCGCCGACCTCGCGCATGCGTTGGCCCAGGTTTTCGAGGTAGCGGACGAGCCGCGCGTAGCCGCCGGGACGCAGGAGGTCCGTGCAAGTAGTCACCGGCACCAGGTTCATGGCGACTGTGTTGGCCACGTTGTGCGCGTCGAGGCCTCCCGAGAACGAAATGGAAATCGGAGCCGGTACAGACTCGCGGAATTTCTTTACCAGCCTCATCGCCAGGACATGAAGCGGCGGCCCCGACATGTACATCAACTCGTCGCGAAAGACCCCCTTGTGATTGCGAACCACGAGAGTGTTCGAGAATTTGACGGAGAGGCTCTTGCCGAGGCGCTCGGCGCGGCGCCACAAGCGCGGAATCAGGTCGGTCGCTTCGTCCCACTGGAGGTCGTTGGCGAAGGCCGGCGGATGGAGCTGGATCTCGCGATAGCCGAGGACGTCGTGCAGGAGATGCGCGGTTTCCGCTTGTCCAAGAAGCGTGGGGTTGAGCTTGATGCAGACGTGGCAGTCCAGCTCGGACAGCAGGAAGTCGGCGATATCTTCGATTCCGCCGGCGGGGCATCCGTGGAAAGTGGAGAGGCTCAACGTGTCGCTGACGCAAGTGGGAAATGGCAGATCGCGGTAGCGGGCGAATTCGCCTGTGAGCTCGGGGCGCAGTTCGTCGATGACCGGTGCCGCATTCTTCATGGAAGTGATCCAGGCGCGCACGCGCGGAGAACCGATGCCCTCGAGGTTGTAGCCCGCGCTCATGTCGAAAACGGTGTCGCCCGGGATGTCGTCGCCGATGAGCTTGGACGCTTTCAGGATCTCGAGGAACATCGACGCGCCGACATATTCGCGGAGGGACTGCTCGAGCGTCAGTTCCTGCGACCACTCCACGTTGTAGCCGACATTGGCGGCATCGATGCACGGCCGGGGGATCCTGAGCCTGTCCAGGATCTGGATCGTCTTGAGCTCGATGATGCGTGCGCCCCCGAGCCAGGAGAGCGCAATGTTCTGCGCCAGTTGGCCATGTGGCCCGGCGGCAGGACCGAGCGGCGTCGCGGCGCGGTGACCGTGGAACGATACCGACAAATCGAGCCCGGGCAGGCCCCGGAAGAATCTGGTTTGCGGCAGGTCGAAGATTTTGCCTTCCCGCCGGTATTCGAGAAACGCGCGCCGCAGCAGCAGAGGCAACGCGATGGGAACCAGCTCAGCCATCGCTCTTCTTCAGCGTTTCCATGTAGGTCAGCGGGAAGGCGGCGTAAAACTGGGCCGCCTCCACCAGGTGGCGGATGGGCATACGCTCTCCGACGCTGTGGGCCAGTTCCTCCTCGCCTGGCCCAAAGCCGATGGTGGGCACGCCCATCAGTCCCATGGTGGCCACACCGTTGGTGCTGAACGTCCACTTATCGACCACCGCCGGACGGTCCCACAACTTGCGGAACGTGCCAATGGCTGCCTGCGCCAACGGGTGTGATTCCTCCAGAACCCAGGTGGGGTAATATTTCTGCATCGCGTACCGGAGCCCGGTGTAGCTCGGCGTGTCGTAGTCGAGGATTTCGATTTCGGCGTCCTCGGCGCCGGGCAGAGCTTTCACTTCGGCGACCGCGCTCTCCCGGGTTTCACCCGCGGTGAGGCGGCGGTCGAGATGGACGGAGCAAGCTCCCGGCACGGCGCACAGCGACGGCGACAGGGAACGAATCTGGGTAACCGCGATAGTACCCTTACCGAGGAAAGGATCGGCATGCAGCCGCTCGTTGAGCTTCTCGACCTCCGCCACGAGGCGCGCCATCTTGTAGACGGGGTTGTCGCCGCGCGTGGGGTCGGCTGCGTGGCACGACTTGCCGCGCAGGTGGACTTCGATCTCCATCCGGCCGCGATGGCCGCGATAGATGCCCAATTTGCTCGGCTCGGTGATGACCACGCAATCGGGTCGGATGCCGTCCTCATTCAGGATGTAGAGCCAGGGCAGCCCGTCGCAATCCTCCTCCTGGACGGAGCCGACGACATAGAGCGTGTAATCGCCATGGAGGCCGAGTTCCTGGATCAACAGACCGGCGTAGACCAGGCTGGCCATACCGCCCCGCTGGTCGCAGGCGCCGCGGCCGTAGATGCAGCCGCCATCGATGGTGCCGCCGTAGGGATCGCGCGCCCATTCTTTCGGATCGCCGACGCCGACTGTGTCGGTGTGGGAGTCCATCATGATGACCGTCTGGCCGGAACCAATACGACCCAGGATATTGCCCATGCCGTCGATGCGGACTTCGTCGAACCCCACCTTCTCCATTTCCTGGCGGATGCGGGCGATCACGGGCCGCTCCTGACAGCTCTCCGCGGGGATGGCGATCAGCTCCTGCAGGAAGCGAACCATGGCGGGCTCGTAGAACTGCGCCCGCCCGGCGAGGCGCTCGCGATTCAGGATTTCGGTTGTGGTCATCATTGCGTTACCAGGACCTCCTCGGCTTCGTCCGCTCCGGACACATCGGGCGCTTCGTGCAACGCGCGGAGGACGTCTTCGGGGCGGATCGGCAGCCTGCGGATGCGGACGCCGATAGCGTGAAAGATAGCGTTAGCAATTGCCGGCGCAGGACCATTAATGGGCACTTCGGACACGGACTTCGCTCCGTATGGGCCGAGCGGCTCGTCGGTGGTGACCAGGATGGTGGTCAGCTTCGGCATGTCTTTAGCGCTGAAAATCTTGTAGTCGAGGAAATTGGCGTTGCGCGGGCGCCCGGCTTCGTCGAGCATCAGTTCCTCGGTCAGGGCGAAGCCCATGCCCTGTGTGACGGCGCCTTCCACCTGCCCCTCCGCCTGCATCGGATTGATGGCGACGCCGGGATCGACGGCCGTCGCGAGGTGCAGCACGTGAACCTGCCCCGTTTCGGTATCGACTTCCACCTCGGCGAACGTCGCGCAGAACGGCGGCGGGCTGTCGGTATTGAAGTGCGAGGCGCCGTCCATGATCTGCGTCTTCTCTTTATAGAGCGCCTGGAGCGCCACGTCGCCAATGGGGACCGAGCGTCGCGGTTCTGTGGTGGTGAACACTTCGTTGCCGGCGCAGTCCAAGTCCGCCGCGGGCGTATCGAGCATTTTCGAAGCGATGGCCAGCACCTGCCCACGCACCTTTTCGGCGGCCTTCTTGACTGCGCCGCCCGAGATGATGGTGGTGCTGGATGCGTACGCTCCCACGTCGAATGGCGTGGTGTCGGTGTCACCAGTAGTAATGATGATGCGGTCCAAGGTCACGCCCAGCGTTTCGGCCGCGATCTGCGAGAGCACCGTATCGGCGCCCGCACCCACGTCCGACGCGCCCGCCTGCAGGCAAAAGGACCCGTCGTCGTTCATCTTCAAAAAGGCGGAGGCCCAGTCGATGCCGGCGATTCCGCTGCCCTGCATGGTGCACGCCATGCCGACGCCGCGTTTGCGCGGCCCTTTGAGCTTCGGCAGAAGTTCGCGCTTCTCCTTCCAGCCGATAGCCACCGCGCCCTTTTCCAGGCACTCGGGCAGGCCGCAACTGCGAATCACGCGCGGCAGACCTTCCCGCCCTTCGCCGAGTTGGGCGCTGAGGAGATCGGTGTCCCCCAGGCGGATCGCGTTCTTGCGCCGGAATTCGACGGGATCCATGCCTAGCGTCTGGCAGATCTCGTCCACCAGCGATTCCTGCGCGAAGAATCCTTGCGGGCAGCCATAGCCTCGAAAGGCGCCGGCGACTGGCGCGTTCGTATAGACCACGTCGCATTCGAAGCGCATGTGGGCAGCGCGGTAGAGCGGCAGCACCTTGCTGCCGGTATTGCCCTGCACGGTGTTGGCGTGGCTGCCGTAAGCACCGGTGGTAGCCAGCACGCGCATGTGGCTGGCGACGATCTCGCCATCGCGCGCAACCCCCATCTTCATGCGGAGGATCTGCGGATGGCGGCTGCGCGCCATGTAAAACTCCTCCTCGCGCGTGTATTCCATCTTCACCGGGCGGCGCGTCGCGAGCGCCAGCGCTCCGCAGATATCCTCGAGCAGCATCTCCTGCTTGCCGCCGAACCCGCCGCCGATGCGCGGCTTGATGACGTGGATGCGCCCCACCGGGATCTGCAGGATCTGTGCCACCTGCCGCCGGCAGTGATAGGGCACCTGCGTGCTGCTCCGAATGACCAGCCGGTTATCGGCGTCCAGCCAGCAGATGCTGATGTGCGGCTCCAGCATCACGTGCTGCTGGCGCTGCGTACGGAATTCGCGCTCGAAGATGCAATCCGATTGGCGGAAGCCCTCGTCCACGTTGCCGATCTCGCGCAGGATGTGGCCGGCGATGTTGCGCGAGGCGTCATATATCTTGGTGGCGTCGGGCTCGTCGTGGATCACCGCGGCCCCCGGCGCCATGGCCTGCTCCATGTCCAGCACCGCAGGCAGAACCTCGTAGTCCACTTCGATGAGCCGGAGCGCCTGTTCGGCAATCGCGCGGCTCTCGGCTGCTACCGCCGCGACGCGGTCGCCCACAAAGCGGACTTTGGAATCCAGCAGGAAGGTGTCGTAGGGCGAAGGTTCGGGCCATGCCTGTCCGGCGGTGGTATGAGGAACGCGCGGCACATCCTGATGGGTAAGCACGGCGTGTACCCCGGGCAGGGCCGTCGCCCGGCGCGTATCGATGCGGCGGATGCGGGCGTGAGCGTGCGGGCTGGGCAGGATCTTGCCGAAGAGCATGCCGGGGAGGTGGATATCGTCGGTAAAGGCGGAACGACCCGTCACCAGTTTGACACCATCGACTTTGCGCACGTCCTGGCCGACGATTTTCGGCCCGTTGCTCTTCGGCTTGCCTTCCTTTCGGGACCGGCCCAGAGCGGCCTCCACCGGTTTTCGGTAACCCGTACATCGGCAAAGGTGACCGGCTAAGGCTTCGCGAACCTCACCTTCATTCGGGTGAGGCGTGCATTCGAGGAGCGCCTTGGCGCCCAGGATCATGCCGCTGGTGCAGAATCCGCATTGCACCGCGCCGTGATCGAGAAAAGACTCCTGGAGAGGATCGAGAGTGTCGCCGTCCGCCAGGCTCTCGACAGTCAGGATTTCGCGTCCCTCGGCTTGAGCGGCGAACATCAAGCAGGAGTTGACCGCTTTGCCATCGAGCAGTATCGTGCAGGCGCCGCACTCGCCGGTCTCGCACCCCCGCTTCACGCTGAAGTAGCCCTCGCGCCGGAGGACATCGAGCAGGATGTCGCCGGGGGCGATCCGCCACTCTTTGGCCCCCTGGTTGACGGTGACATGCAATTCCATGGGTTTCATAGCGCGCGCTCCGCATGCAGGCCGCATTCTTCCAGTGCCCTCAGGGTCAGGACCCGGCTCATTTCGCGGCGGTAGTCGGCCGTCGCCCGAACGTCCGTGATGGGATTGACTGAGCGCTCCACCGAGGCTGTCGCCTCCGCGAGGAGTATGTGGTCGAGTGTCCGACCGGCCAGCAGCGCTTCGGCTTCCGGCATGCGGAGAGCCTCGGGGGCTGCCGCGCCCAAGGCGATGCGCGCCCATTTTACGCGGCCTCGCCCGTCCAGTTGGAGGCCCGCCGCCACGTTGACCAGCGAAATGTCCAAGGCGGTCCGCCCAAGCCTTTGGAACGACCAACCGGAATACGGCCCGCGCGGAGGATCCGGAAACGAGACCTCGACCAGGATCGAATTCCTGGTGTGCCCGGCGGTCACGCACGGCAGGTACTTGGAGAGCGGCAGTTTGCGCCGCCCGCGGTCACTGGCCAACGTCACATCCGCATTCAGCGCCAGCAACGGCGCGGCGAGATCCGCGGCTGCGGACCCGTTTGCCATGTTGCCGCCGATGGTCGCCATGTTGCGGATTTCGATCGAGCCGCAGGCCGCGGCGGCGTGTGCCAGAATCCCTCCGGCAACGCCGTGCAATTCCGGGGAAGCCTCGATCTCCGACATGGTGGTGGTTGCGCCAATCGCCCAGCGGGCACCGCGCTTCCGGATGTAGGTCAAGCCGGCCCTCGTGATGTCGATCAGAAACCGGACCGGGCGGTCGCGTTCCAGCATGACATCGGTACAACCGGCGACGATTCGCGCGCTGCCATGTCCTTTGTGAAGCAGCTTCAATGCATCGCGGACAGTGGCAGGACGATAGAAAGCTTCCACACTCTCGAACATATCGTGCCTGATCGGATAATATCAGTCTTACAGGTCTGAAACAACCAAATTCGCCGCGGCGCGCTTGTGGCGGGTGACGAGGCGATCGACGGAGAGAGTCCTCAACTCGCCGTTCTCGACCACGATGCAGCCGTCAATGATCAGTGTTTCCGCTGTGGCGGGAGCGCAGAGCAGCAACGCGGAAACCGGATCGCCCGCGCCGCTGTAGCCCAGGCCGCGCAGATCGAACATGGCGATATCCGCGCGCTTGCCCGGCTCCAGAGTGCCGATGTCGTCGCGGCCAAGGCAGCGCGCGCCTTCGATCGTCGCCATTCGCAGTGCATCGCGCACACCGAATGCACGGGCGCCATGAACCAGACGTTGGAGCAGCAATGCCTGGCGGGCTTCCGCCAACATGTGGGAGCTGTCATTGGAGGCGCTACCGTCCACTCCCAGTCCGACCGGGCATCCGGCGCGGCGGAATGCGGGCACCGGCGCGCAGCCCGACCCCAGCCGCATGTTCGACGTGGGGCAATGCGCGATGCCTACCCCCGCGCTGCCCAGACGCGCGATCTCGGACCGTCGGAAATAGATGCCATGCGCCAGCCACGTGTCGTTCGCGAGCCAGCCTACATCTTCGAGCAGATCGAGCGGGCGTTTGCCGAAGCGTTCGATACAGTAGTCTTCCTCGGCGCGCGTCTCGGCCAGGTGCGTATGGAGGCGTACGCCGTGACGGCGCGCGAGAGTGGCTGTGTCGCGCATCAAACGAGGCGAGACAGAGAGAGGCGAGCAGGGCGCAAGTGCGATGCGCAACATCGATCCCGGCCGCGGGTCGTGGAATTTGGTGATGGCGCGCTCGCAGTCTGCCAGTATTCGGCCCTCGCTTTCCACGACGGCGTCCGGCGGCAGGGCGCCTTTCCGCCGCCCGACGCTCATGCTGCCCCGTGTGGGGTGGAAGCGGATCCCGATACGGCCTGCCGCTTCGATCTCGACATCCAGGAGTCCCGGGTGAGCACGCGGGAAGACGTAATGATGGTCGCTGGTGGTGGTACACCCGGAAAGCATCAGTTCCGCCATGCCCACGAGGGCTGCCGCCTCGACGGCCTCCTCGTCGAGCCGCGCCCACACCGGATAAAGGGCGCGCAGCCAATCAAAGAGTTCGGCATCGGCCGCCGGGCCGTAGGCGCGGGTGAGCGTCTGATAGAGATGATGGTGGGTGTTGACCAAGCCGGGGATCGCGATTGCATAGCGGCCACTGATGCTCCGATGCGCCTTGGGAAGTCTCGCGCCGGACGCCACCACCTGGCGGATCTCGCCGCCCTCTATATAGAGCGACGCACCGTGTAGGACGGTGTGCCCCTCGTCCATCGGTACCAGCGTATGGATGTCGCGGATCAGGAGCGATTGCGGTCGCATGGTTCGGTCAGGTTTCGCTCGCGCAGGAGCTCGTCGAGCCCCGCTCCATCGGGCGGGATGTCGAAGGGCTGTCCTGCGGCCGTCTTCGCCGATTGGACGTCTTTCAGTCCGTTGCCCGTGACGATGGCAACCGCGGTGGCGCGCCGTCCGATCGCCCCATCGCCCACCGCGCGGCGCAGTCCCGCGATTGCGGTGGCGGCAGCCGGTTCGGCGAAAATGGCGGCCAGCCGGCCCGTGTATCGCATGGCGTCCAGGATCTCGGAGTCGCTCACGTTGATCATTTCGCCGCCGGACTCGCTGACTGCCAGCACTGCTTTCTTCCAGTTTCGCGGCACTCCCACCGCGATGCTGTCTGCGACCGTTCGCGGCTCGACGGGTTCGAGCGGCCCTCCGCTGCGGAAGCACGCGGTCACGGGCGCGGCGCCTTCGGCCTGCACTCCGAGAATGCGCGGCGTTCGTTCGATGAGGCCGATCTGGCGCAGTTCGCGAAATGCCTTCCAGACGCCCGCGACCGTGCAGCCGTCGCCCACGGAAACGGCCACCCAATCGGGCATTTCCCAGCCGAGTTGCTCGGCGATTTCAAGGCTTACCGTCTTTTTGCCCTCCACCAAGTAGGGATTGATGCCGGAGTTGCGGTTGTACCATCCCCAGCGTTCACAGGCCGACTGGCAGAGTTGGAACGCCTGCTCGTAGCTGCCGCGGATGCGCAGAACGGTCGCGCCGAAGATCAGGAGTTGGACGATCTTCGGCTCGGGAGCGCACTCCGGTATGAAGATCACGCTGCGCAGCCCCATCGAGGCGGCCATGCCGGCGCACGACGAAGCGGCGTTGCCCGTGCTGGCGCACGCGATGATGCGGCGCCGGGCTTCCCGCGCCTTCACCACGCCGATGGAACTGGCGCGGTCCTTCAGCGATCCCGTGGCGTTGCGCCCGTCATCTTTCAGGAAGAGCCGGCGGATGCCGATATGCCGGGCGAGGGCAGGGGCAGGCGTCAGGGGCGTCCATCCGACTGTCACGTCAGGCACCGCGGTGGTGGTCCGGATGGGAAGCAACTCGCGATAACGCCAGTGAGACAGTTCCGCGCGCCTGGACAACAAGCGGCGCGTGAAGCGGCGTGCCAGTGTGGGATAGTCGTACTGCACGTCGAGGATGCCCTGAATCCCGCAGCGGGGGCAGGTGCAGTTTCGTCCTGGCAGATAAGCGGAGCGGCAAAAGACGCAGGCCAGTCCGGTCACAAATTCCACGGCTGGCTTCATCACAGCATATTTCACCGATATCCGCACCTGAATCACCCGTGATCTTGATGTATGCGTGACCTCAGACTCAGATGATAAAGAGAGATCTAAATTGTATTGCGGGGCTCGAGGGTGGCCTGCACCTTGGTAGCGGGGCTGGTCATCGCCACACCTGAGATTAGCCAGAATCGGCGCAACAGGCTTCACGAGAACTTCACTTCCATTCACCCAGGACTCCAACGGTTGCCGTTCTGGGTCCTGCACATGCGCTTCCACAAAAGTGGCCCCAAGCAGAGAGTTCTCGTACGCCCGGTAGCCTGATGCGTCGTCCAGACGACACTTCAAAGGCTGCACAGCCTCTGGCAGTGGCGAGGGAGCGACACCTCGACAGCCGCAATGTGCCTCGGGATTCTCCAGAACTCGTGCCCTGGCAAGGGGATACGGCCGAGGGGCAAACATGGCGTACCGTTTGCAAGACCCCCACTGCGACCCAAGATTGAACTCACTCTCACATGAGCATGAGTTAGGCCATTGAGGTAACCCAGCAGTATAGAAAGGGAGTGTTATGAACGAACGCAAAGTGTCCCCGACCGGCAATGGCGCGCCGGCTGCCTACAAGCCGAACGGCATTCAAGATGGAATTCCACACGCGGAGGGAGGCGGTGATGCGCTCATGCGCCTCGACGACGTGGTCATATTATTACTCGACCACCAGTCAGGGCTGTTTCAGGTGGTGAAAGACATTCCCGTCTCTGAATTGCGGGCCAACACGGTCATGCTGGCAAAGCTGGCCCACCAGTTCAAGATCCCATTGATTACCACGGCTTCCGAGCCGGGGGGGCCAAACGGTCCGCTGATGCCGGAGATTCACGAGGCCGCGCCGCACTTTATCCACGTACCTCGCAGGGGCGAGGTTAACGCGTGGGACAACGAGCTCTTCGTCAAGACGATCCGCGAAACCGGCCGCAAGACGCTGATCATGGCCGGCGTATGGACCAGCGTTTGTGTCATGTTCCCGGCGCTCGATGCGCTTGCCGCGGGCTATAAAGTCTACGCGGTGATCGATGCTTCCGGCGACCCGAGTGAAATGGCTTCGCGGACTACGCTCGCCCGTTTCACGCAGGCGGGAGTCGTCCCCACCAGCGCCAATGCCGTTCTGTGCGAGCTGCAGCGGACCTGGAACCGGCCGGACGCCGCTGAAATCGCGCAGCTTTACACGATGGTGGCTCCGAATTACCAGGCGGTGATGGAGAGCTATAACCGCGCTCAGGACGCGGCGCTGCACCCGAACAAACCACAGCCCGAACTGTCCCACGTGTAAATCAAACCTTGAAGGCACGTCATGAATCAACAGCCAGCAGACCTGATTCTTCAGAACGGCAAAATCGCGACCCAGGACGATCGCCGTTCGGTAGTTGAGGCAGCGGCGATTCGGGACGGCAAGTTCGTCGCAATCGGAACCGATCGGGAGGTAATGCCATTCCGAGACGGGACGACGAAACTGATCGATTTGAACAAGCGCACCGCGATTCCAGGGCTGAATGACTCGCACTTGCACCTGATTCGCGGCGGCCTCAACTACAATCTGGAGCTCCGGTGGGACGGCGTTCCCTCGCTCGCGGACGGGCTGCGCATGCTTCGTGAGCAGGCGCAGCGGACGCCGCCGGGGCAATGGGTGCGCGTTGTCGGAGGCTGGTCTGAATTTCAGTTCGCCGAGCGCCGGATGCCGACGCTCGACGAACTCAACCGGGCCGCGCCAGATACGCCGGTATTCGTACTTCACTTATATGACCGGGCGCTTCTGAACCGGGCCGCGCTCCGAGCCGCCGGCTATACGAGGCACTCGCCCAACCCGCCGGGCGGCGAAATCGTCCGCGATGGCGCCGGTAATCCGACGGGCATCCTCATCGCCAGGCCGAACGCCCTCATCCTGTACGCCACACTCGCGAAGGGGCCGAAGCTGCCGCCGGAATACCAGGTCAACTCGAGCCGGCACTTCATGCGTGAGCTCAACCGGCTGGGGATCACCAGCGCGATCGACGCCGGCGGCGGCTTTCAGAACTATCCGGAGGACTACCAGATTATCGAGCGGCTCCACAAGAACGGCGAGTTGACCGTCCGGATTGCCTACAATCTGTTTACGCAGAAGCCCAAAGGCGAGCTCGCCGACTTCCAGAACTGGGCCGGCATGCTCAAGCCGCGTCAGGGCGACGACTACTTCCGCCACAATGGCGCCGGGGAAATGCTGGTCTTTTCGGCGGCGGATTTCGAGGACTTTCTCGAACCGCGCCCCGACATGCCCGGCGTGATGGAGCAGGAGCTGAAGCCGGTGGTGAGCCTGCTGGCGAAGAATCGCTGGCCGTTCCGCCTCCACGCCACGTACGACGAGACCATCACGCGGGCGCTCAACGTCTACGAAGAGGTGAACCGGGAGATCCCGCTTCAGGGCCTGCACTGGTTCATTGACCACGCGGAAACCATCTCGCAGCGCAGTATGGACCGGATCGCGGCGCTGGGTGGCGGGATCGCGATCCAGCACCGGATGGCATTTCAGGGCGAGTACTTCCGCGACCGATACGGGAGCGCCGAAACCAAGCGAACCCCGCCAATCCGGGGGATGCTGCGGACGGGGCTGCCGGTGGGAGCCGGGACTGACGCTACGCGCGTTGCGAGCTACAACCCGTTTGTGTCGCTTTACTGGCTCGTCACGGGGAAGACGGTCGGCGGCTTATCGATGTACGACAAGGATCACCGGTTCGACCGCATGGAAGCTTTACGCCTGTGGACGGTGGGGAGCAGTTGGCTCTCCACAGAACAGGGAACCAAAGGGTCGATTGTTCCGGGGCAATTAGCGGACGTCGCGGTGCTTTCCGCCGATTATTTTTCGGTCGCCGAGGAGGAGATCAAGAACCTCGAATCGGTGCTGACGATCGTGGGAGGTAAGCCCGTGTACGGGGCCAAGGAGTTTTCCGAACTCGCGCCGCCGCTTCCCCCGGTGCTGCCGGAATGGTCTCCGGTCGCGGCATATGGCGGCTACTTCAGACCAGCGACAGCGCCGGTTGTGGCGTGCTCGTCCCTGGAGCATGCGCATCGCAGCGAAGATCGGTTACGCGACCACCAATTTGGAGGCGGCTTCGGCTGCCTCTGTTGGGCCTTCTAGCACGGTCCGCAACCAAGAGGAGGAAGAGGAATGGTAGCCCAAACACAGCCAAGGGAAATCGAAGGAACTTCGCGTCCACGAACCGCAGGAATGAACGGTATCGTCCCGACGATGATCAACGCCGCGGCCAAAGCTAAAATCGCCACACATAGACTGCGGCGGAACATCTCGGTTCTCGAAGGTTCAGGCGGCAATATCGCGGTCCTGACCGGGAACGACGGCAAGCTTCTGGTTGATGCCGGATTCGCTGTTTCGCGGCCGGCGCTTTCCAGTGCTTTGACGGAGATCAGCGACCATCCGATCAAGCACCTGATCAACACCCACTGGCACATAGACCACACCGACGGCAACGAATGGCTGCACGCTGCTGGAGCCGCGATCACCGCGCACGAGAACACGCGGAAGCACCTCTCCGTCGCCACGCGGGTCGCCGGATGGAGTTACACATTTCCGGCCGCCCCATCCGGGTCGCTGCCCGCTACGGTGTTCAATGCGGACTCCGAAATCGACTGGAGTGACACCCACCTGCTTCTGAAGTATTACGGGCCGGCTCACACGGACAGCGACATCTCTGTCATCTTTGCGGAGGCCGATATCCTCCAGGTAGGGGATACCTGGTGGAATGGTGTTTATCCGTTTATCGACTACTCGACGGGCGGCAGCATCGACGGAGCTATCCGGGCGGCTGAGGCCAACGTTGCAGCAGTAACCGATAAGACCATCGTAATTCCCGGGCACGGACCGGTGGGCGGCAGATCCGACCTGGCCGAGTTCCGCGACATGCTGGTGGCGATCCGGGAGAATGTAGCGGCGCTGAAAAAACAAGGCAGGACATTGGAAGCAACAATCGCCGCGAAGCCGACTTCCAAATACGACGCGAAGTGGGGACAGTTCCTGATCACGCCCGCGATCTTCACCGGGCTGGTTTACCAGGGTGTTTGATTTTGTCAGGTGAAAGAGAGGAAGCCAATGCCGAGAATAACAACCAAAGATGGTACCCAGATCTACTACAAGGATTGGGGAAAAGGCCAGCCAATCGTTTTCAGTCATGGCTGGCCTTTGAGCGCCGACGCGTGGGAAGACCAGATGATTTTCCTGGCCAGCCGGGGATACCGCTGCATCGCGCACGATCGCAGAGGCCACGGGCGCTCGGATCAACCTTGGGATGGTAATGACCTGGACACCTATGCCGATGATCTAGCCGACCTGGCCGCCGCACTCGACCTTCGCGAAGCGATCCACGTCGGTCACTCCACCGGCGGCGGGGAAGTGACTCGCTACATTGGGCGTCATGGCACTAAGCGGGTCGCCAAGGCGGTATTGATCGGCGCAATCCCGCCGCTCATGCTGAAGACGCCGTCGAATCCGGGTGGCTTGCCAATCGAGGTATTCGATCAACTGCGCGCAAACGTGCTTGCCGATCGCTCGCAGTTCTTCAAGGATCTGAGCGTTCCTTTCTACGGCGCCAACCGGCCGGGAGCCCAGGTTTCGCAGGGATTGCGGGACTCCTTCTGGATGCAAGGGATGCTTTGCGGCCATAAAGCGGCCTACGACTGCATCGAGGCGTTTTCCGAAACGGACCTGACCGGGGACCTCGAGAGAATTGACGTCCCGACGCTGATTCTTCACGGTGACGACGATCAAATCGTGCCGATCGGCGCCTCGGCGCTGCTGTCCTCCAAAATCGTCAAGGGCTCCAAGCTCGTGGTCGTCCCCGGGGCTCCCCACGGAATGTGCTCGACGCTGAAAGGCCGGGTCAACGAAGAATTGCTCAGCTTCATCGGGCAGGGTAAAGCGACCGTAGCGGCATAAGCGGATCTGGCGGCGCCGCCTCCATAGGAGCATCTAGACTCTATGAAACGATTACTAACGACCGCTATTGCCTTGTTCTCGTTGGTGGCGGCGTTCGCCACACCCGGCGATTCCAACTTTGGCGTCGGTGCGCAGTACGACACGACGCACGTGTATGTGCAGCCGGAAGACTTCAACCAGTTTGTCGCGAGCCTCGTGGCGACGTTTGGCGGGACCACAACCAAGCAGGGCGTCTTCACGGTAACTCCAACTCCCAGCAAGACCATGTCGCAACTTGTGCTGACGCCCGCCGGGAGCCTCTCGGTCTTCGGATTCAAAACACCCGTGCCATACCCGTTTGGATCCGAGCGGACGGGTTATCTGGTGACCAACCTCGACGCCGCGGTTCGGGCAGCGCAAGCTGATGGCGCGGATGTTCTCGTCATTCCATTCGACGATCCGATCGGCAGGGACGCCGTAATCCAGTGGCCTGGCGGCGTGAACATGCAGCTCTACTGGCACACCACGCCGCCGTCGTACCCGGCCCTGCAGACCGTTCCGGAAAACCGGGTCTACGTTTCGGCGGAACGGGCATCTGCATTCGTCAAGAGCTTCCTTGCCTTTTCGCACGGCAAAGTTGTTTCAGACAATGCCCGTGCGCCGGGAGTCGAAATCGGCCGCGCGTCCGACAGTTACCGGCGGATCCGGATTTCGTCGGTCTTTGGCGCGATGGCAGTACTCGTCACCGACGGCCATCTTCCATATCCATATGGCCGCGAGATGACGGGATACGAGGTGGCCGATCTGGCGGCCACGCTCGAGAAAGCGAAGGCCGCGGGCGTGTCGGTCCTGGTCGGGCCGTTCTCAGCCGACGGACGGAACTCTGCGATGGCGCAGTTTCCCGGCGGATACATCGCTGAAATCCACTCCATGGCCTCGGAGAAGTAAGACTGATGCGAGCCGGTTCTGCCTGGATCGTCGCTCTGGCTGCTGCGGTAACTGCTGTGCACGCGCAAACGGACCAGCCTGCGAGTTCCGCGGTTCCGGTTCGCACGTATACTCTCCTGGGCGAAGACGAAGACTGGAGCTTTCTGAAGGACCGATCGCTGCGCCAGGACTTCTGGGATCCCCTGAAGTACATCCCCCTGGGGCCTGACGGCTGGTACCTCAGCATCGGCGGGGGGTCGCGCCAGGTACTGGAGCAGGTCGGCAACGACAATTGGGGCAAACAAAACTATACCAATCAGTTCTACCTCGAGCGGTATGTGCTGCACACGGACTGGCATCTCGGAAGGCACTTCCGCGCGTACGTGGAGTTCAAAAGCGATCTGGAGTCGTTTCGGCAAGGGGGACCGCGGCCAATCGACGAGAAGAAACTCGATTTCGAAGAAGCGTTTGTAGAACTGAGTACCGGCGAAGCCGATCGCTCCGTGGTCTTGCAAGTAGGACGGCAGGAACTGAATTACGGCTCGGGCCGGCTGGTTTCTGTTCGCGAAGGCCCGAATGTGCGGCAGAGTTTCGACGGAGCAAGACTGAAGGGAAAGGCCGGCACCTGGCGAATTGACCTATGGGCTGTTCGGCCGGACCTCGATAAGCCGGGCTTCTTCGATAACATCCCCGATCACCGCACCGCATTCTGGGGAGTGTATGCGACGCGTCCGTGGCGGCGCCGGGTGTCGTATGACAGCTACTACCTCGGGCTAGACCGAAAATCGTTTACGTACAATCGTGGAACGGCGCAGGAGACCCGGCACAACCTGGGACTACGCCTCTGGCGTTCGCCGGCCGCGAAAGAGTCGGATTGGGACTTCGATTATGAAGCCGTCTGGCAATTCGGCAGTTTCGGTGCCTGCGGCATACGGGCGTGGACGGTTGCATCCGATACCGGCTACAGCTTTCTCGCGACTCCACTGCGGCCGCGGATCAGCGTGAAAGCGGATGTATCCAGCGGAGACGATCCACGCAGCCACTCGCTCGGCACCTTCAGCCCGATATACCCGGTCGGCAACTATTTCGGAGTGCTGGCCGACACCGGTCCCGGACCAGTCAATTTCATCGATGTGCATCCCCGCCTGCAGTTGAAACTTCCCCGAGACGTCACGATTTCCGCGGATCTGGTTGTCCAATGGCGGGAAAGTCTAACAGACGGCGTGTACGCCGTTCCGGGGTTTCTGCTCGTCCCGGCCGGCGGCAGCCGCGCGCGGTTCGTCGGGTACAGGCCGGGCGTGGAGGTGCGGTGGCAAATCGACCGTCACGCCTGGCTGCAGGCCGACTATGGGGTCTTTTTCGCAGGCGAGTTTCTCAAACAGGCTTCTCCGGGCAGGAACATCAACTACACGGAGTTGTGGGCTGGTTACAAATTCTGAGGTTCTGGCATGACACGAATTTCTCGATGTGGCATCAAGGTCGCAAGCTTGATGGTCGCCATCGTTTTCTTACTGAACGCCACCGGCGTTATCGACCAAACGGAGGCTGCACGCGAGTTAGGTGCGCGTGGCGCACCATCGAGCCTGGTTTCGTACCGGATGCCCGTGGGACGGAGCATTGAGCTCATCGGTGGGCTGGCGCTGATGTTCATCGCACTTATCGAAGACCACTTGGTGCTCCGGTGGGGCATTCGCGGCAAGACTCGCCATGACGAGGTCTTGATCGGCACCCGGCAGGCGCAGCCATGACTACTGCAGTCGAAAAACAATCTCCCGGGCATGGTGTTACGCCGGCCATACTCTTGAGTATGACGGGGGTAACAGGAATTGTGGACGCCGTGAGCTTTCTCGCCCTCGGCCATGTGTTCACGGCCAATATGACCGGCAACGTGGTGTTCCTGGGTTTTGCCCTGGCGGGCACACCGGGCCTCTCTCTATTTCGATCGTTCCTGGCCCTGTTGTCGTTTTTAGGAGGTGCTTTTCTCGGCGGACGGATTCCGGCGGCCCAGGCTGCGCGAGCGTTTGCAATCGAGGCGATTTTATTGTTCACGGCAGCTGTGATCGCGCTTCGCGTTGTTGCTCCGTATCAGGTCATAGAGGCGGCAACCTACGGTGTCATTGCCACGACGGGCGCTGCGATGGGGCTGCGGAATGCCATGGTTCGGAAGCTCGCGATACCGGACCTGACGACCACCGTTTTGACCTTGACGATCACCGGCCTGGCGGCGGATTCCTTTTCACCTGGGGCAGACAATAGCCGTTGGCGGCGGAGATGTGCGTCCGTCGCGGTGATGCTGGCTGGCGCCGCTGCGGGCGCTCTACTACTGCGTGGCTCGGCGGCACCCGCGCTCGGCACCGCCGCGGCCATCACAACGGCGTCTGCGCTCGTAACCCACAGCATTCATCGAAAGAGGGCACGAGAACAATGATCAGAATCGCGATTGGCTTCGTTCTGAGCTTCTTCATCGGCGCAGGGTGCCGGTATTTCGACATTCCAGCGGCCAGCCCGCCAGTCATTCCCGGTGCGCTGATCGTTCTTGCGATGACGTTGGGCTACAGTTCCATGGACCGTGTCTTGACCCGAAACGATCAGGCCGCAACCACCAAAGCCTACTGCGGCGGTCCGACTGGCCTCCCGAAAGCCGTGACTGACCCAGTCTCGGAGGTGCAAACTCCGAACCAACCGAGGTCATGAGCCCGGCTGGCGGCGCCAGCACCACGCGATCCACGCGCGATACTGGCGGAGTGGAGACTTCGACGGTTCCGGCGAGCCTCTGGCGCCCGTTACGATCACTCAACTTCCGCAACCTGCTACTCGCCAATGTTGTTTCGGACGTCGGAACGTTCATGCAGAGCGTGGGCGCAGCCTGGTTGATGGTGTCGCTGAACGCCGGCCCGATGTATGTAGCTCTGACGCAAACGGCAACCGCACTGCCCTTTTTTCTGCTCGCCTTGCCGGCCGGGGCGATCGGCGACATCGTGGATCGCCGGAAACTGATTCTATACGCCGAGATCTGGATGGTAACCGTGTCGGCCGTGCTCGCAACGGTCACCATTGGCGGCCTCAAGTCTCCACTGGTGCTTCTCGTCCTGACTTTTTTCCTGTCTTCCGGTGACGCATTCGAGTCACCTACGTGGCGCGCCGTCTTGCCCGAATTGGTAGAGAAGGAGGACTTGGCGGCGGCGTCGGCTTTGAATGGAATCGAGTTCAATTTTGCGCGCGCCATCGGACCCGCTCTGGCGGGAGCGGTAGTCACCCTTGCCGGCGTCGGGACGGCATTTCTGATCAACACCGTTTCGTTCGCGGGCGTCATCTTTGTGGTTGCTCGCTGGAAACACTCCGCAGTCAAGCGCGCAACCCCGCCAGAGACGATTGCCGGCGCAACTCGCGCGGCAATCCGTTACATCCGCCATTCGCCGGAGATTCGGACCGTGCTCGCGCGTTCCGGTATGGTGATGTTCTTTGCCAGCGGAGTGCTGGCACTGCTGCCATCCATCGCGCGGCGTATCAGCGGAAGCTCTCTGGGCTACGGACTACTGCTCGGTGCTTTCGGCGGCGGCGCAGTGCTTGGCGCGCTGGGGCTGCAGAGAGTTCGATCCCGGCTTCCGGCCAACGTGGTGATCTCGTCCGGTATCGCGCTGTTCGGGTTGGCGACGATTGCAACGGGGATCCTTCGAGCACTATGGTCGCTCGCTCCCGCCATGCTGGTGGCGGGTGCAGCTTGGGTTTCGTTTTTGTCGTTATTCAATGTTCAACTGTTGAACAGGGCGCCGGACTGGGTACGCGCGCGGGTCCTTGCTGTTTCAATGCTGGTGTTCCAGGGAGCTGTTGCCGCCGGAAGCGCCGTCTGGGGCGCCGTCGCGGGGCGTGCCGGCATGAGCCAGGCGCTCCTATGGGCCGGACTGGGCGCACTCGGAAGCGCGGCTTCTGCGCTGTTTCTGCGGGTTTCCGACGCCGGTCCGGATTTGACGCCCTGGAACCACTGGCGTCTCCCGCCTTTTCAAACTGATCTCGATGGTTCTGTACTGGTGGCTGTCGAGTATGATGTGTCTCCTGGCCACGAATCGGCTTTCCTGGAAGCCATCCGCGAATACGGACGCATCCGCCGCAGAGACGGAGCTTCGCGCTGGGGGATTTGCCGGGATGTCGAGGCTTCCAACCGCTATTTGGAGACCTTCGTTGTGCCTTCCTGGCAAGAACACGTGCGGCAGCATGACCGCCTCACGCGTGCCGACAGTGAATTGGAACAGCGCCTTCGCAGTTGCACCGGGCGGGATCCCCTCGTACGGCACCTCCTATATCTGTAACGGGAAGAGATGAGGTATAGCAAACGCCCGTTTCCGGAGCCTGCGGGTCTAGGGAGTCGTGCCATCCGGGCTCGGGCTCTCCGCCCGGCTCGAGACGATTTCGGTGGCAAGCGAAGTCATTACCTTGTTAGTATTACGCAACAAGGCCGCGTAGGAGTCCCTACCAGAGCCCTCCGTCTGGATCTGCTGGAGCGTCAGTTGCAAAAGCATTTGAGAATGATCCATCAGGTTGATCTCTCCGCAAGGCCCATTTCTATCGAATCGGTCTGCCAATTCCTCCAATAGCTGAGCTGAACTCTCATCGTATGCCCGCTGTCGGCTGCGTATGGTCTCAGGTAACTCGAAGCCGGGCAGCCCGACACGATACTTCCAGAGCGCGATCCGCATGATGAAAAGTGCGCGCAACTGCGGCTGCCAGGTCCGTATCAGCGCCCGAAGCGCGAGATCCCTTTGCCGCGATGGGCCAAACTCGAAGAGAACGCCATCGCCGAGAGACCGGACTTTGTCAAGGTGAACCTGAATTGTCTCGCGGAGACGGTAGCTCCGCTCCATCGCCGTTCGGGCATCTGCCGATACCGGCTCCCGCGCGCCTTGAGCGAGCAGGCGCAGGTTGGAAACGAACGCCCGCCTCATTTCGACACCGGCTGGGACACTCCAGAGCTGGTCGAAAAAAAGCCACATCATGAACAGACCGAGCAAAATGCCGATCACGCGATCCCGCCCCACCGTAAGCGAAGTTTGGATCGTGAATTCCTGCAGGTTGATCAGGCAAAATGCGACTGCCACCTGCACGCCGAGATAGGAAAGGCGAGGGCTCGCCGTTGCGATCCACGCCGCACCGGACGCCACGACTACGAACAACACCGTGAACCCGACGATCGAATCGATGTAGGGCAAAATGAAAACCTGCACCGTCAGGCCGACCCCCAGTCCGCCAACGAGAGCCCCGGCGAATCGCAGAACCTGCTTCTGCCGGGAGGCGCCGACGGTGGTCAGCGCCGTCAACAAACACGTGGTAACCGCCGTCGAGACTTCCGACCAAAAGAGCGCATTGTAAATGACGTAACAGGCCGTGGCGGCAAGGGCGCCTCGCAGACCGAATTTGATGTGTTCCGCGTTCGTCAGGATGTCGGAAAATAACACCGGCGGCAGGTCCTCACGCGACGACGGTGCGAACAGGGTGGTGGATGTGGAGTCCACAAACGCTTCCGGAATCAGGGAGACCGTCTTCTCCAATTCGTCGAGCATTTCCGGCCCGGGCGCCGGACTTTCGCAAAGAGGATCCCGCAATGGAATGACACTGTTCTTCAGGTTGTCGCGGATCGTTGCGATCCGCCCGGCCAGGCTGTCGATCCTCGATCGGGCCTCCTCCGAAACCGGCGTGGCCAACCGCGCGAAGTTCGCGGCGATGTCCACGAGCCTGCCGGCAAGCGCAACCACAGCTCCCATCTGTTGCGCATACTGGGGACCGTAGCCGGAGCGATGCAAGATCCGTCGCAGCCGAGAGGTTCCGAGCATCGAGAAACGCTCGAGGGCGGCTTGATTGGCGGCGCTGACGGGGCGGTCATTCGCATAAGCGCGAAGCAGCTCTTCGACGCACGCCAGCCGCTCGGTAACGGGATCCATCAGGTCGTTCTCTTTTCTTATGGCGGCGAGGCCGGCCTCCAACAGGAGCCCGATGGCAATCGCCATGGTGAGCGCTCCTACAGCCCAGAGGGTGCCCTCCACCCTCGCCTCCGCGGGAATTTGCCGGTCCCACAAGGGAATCGTGATCGCTACCAAATAGCCGAATCGCGCGGCGACGCCGTAGTTCTTGGTCGCGCTCAACAGGAAGAAGATGAGGAATAGCGAAGCTGCAACCCAAAAGAAACGCAGCATTGGGTCGCCGGCAACGAGCATCGCACCGACAATCGCATAGCCGCCGGCGAGCGCATACCCGATGGTCATCATCCGGACCGCGCTGGCCGTTTCTACCAAGCTCTCCCGCGAGAGCACGAGCGCATAAACTGCGGCATAAGCGCCGTAGGGAAGCCGAAAAGTCATGCTGAGGACCATGACCAGGGTCGATGCCCCCACCATCCGCGCGACTAAAACGTATCTGCCGGGATAGGGGGCCAGTTCCACTTTCAGCCACTGCCAGAGCCACTGGCCCCAGCCATTGGAGTTCAGCATGGGCTGGGCAAGCGCAGCCATATCAACGTCCGCGTAACACGACTACGGCCGACTCGCTCACTCGAAACAGATCGGCAGGCGGGTTCTCCACCCGTACTCGAACCGGATATCGCGACGCGAGATGCACCCAGTTCAAAGTCCTCTGGACATCCGGCAGTCCTTTGCCCAGGCGGCCAACCACATCGGCGTCCGGGGTCACACCAAAGCCAACGCTGTCAACGACGCCTGCAAAGCGCAGGTCGGGCCGGGACATGACGTACACATCGGCGTGCATCCCCGGCTCAATGTGCCGCAATTGGCCTTCGCGGAAGTTGGCCACGGCCCACCAGGTTCGCGCGTCGATCAGCGTGAACACCTGCTGGCCGATATGGGCGTACTCCCCTTCCGAGATCGTGAGATTCGTCACTCGCGCCGCAAACGGAGCCAAGATCCGGCAGTTGTTCAAGTTGTAGCGTGCGGTCTCGATCGCCGCGGCCTTTGCGCCGCGCTGGTTGATCAGGGGTTCGAGCGTGGTCACCGCATTCTTCGCCTGTTCGTGCTGGGCCACGCTCTGTGTCACGATCGCCCTGGATCGCTGCTGCTGTGCCAATGCAGACTGAAGGCCCGCCTGAGCCAGCGATAATTGAGATTCAGATTGCTTCAGCGCCTGCGCCTCGGCGACCTCTGAGGTCCTGGCCTTGTCCACCTGGTCAACGGTGACAAACTGTTTGGCCAGGAGGGGCTCTAATCGGTGCAGGTTGTTGCTCGCATAACTCCACTCGGCATTAGCGCGGCTGACACCTTGCTCGGCGTTGGCCACATCGGCCCGTGCCTGGTCCACGGCTGCCGCCCAGTGGCTTGCATCCGCCTCCGTGCCCTGGATATTCGCCGCTGAAACGGAGACCGCGCTCATCAGCGCCGCGATCTTCCTGCGCTCATCCGAGATTTGACCTTCGAGCGCGGCCTGGTCTGAGACGGCCCTCTCGAGTGCGTAGCGGTAGGGCCGGTCATCGACCTCAAAAAGAAGATCTCCCCGATTCACGAATTGGTTGTCGCGAACGTTCAGGTGCAGGATGGGCCCTTCAACCTGGGGTGCAATACCAATGAAGTTCGCGACTATTTCAGAGTCGTCCGTGCGTGGAAACTCGGCCGAACGACGGACCACGGCGAGCCCGGATACGGCCGCACCGGCAATGATCGCGGCACTGAGGCCCCACCCGATAAGCATCCTCGGACTTTTTTGGGAAGTCATCAAACCTCCGTATCTATCTAAAGAAAGCGAGCCACAGCAAAAAGGTGCACAGCGCGGCTAGACACGGGTAAGTCAACACCGGCAGTGCGACCGGAATCCTCAAGCGCAGCAGCAGCCACCGTCCCGTCACGGTGATCAGTAATCCCAAAGCCAGGCACACCATCCAGGCTGGAAAGAAGGAGCCCAGGATGTCGAAGGACGGAGCACGGCTACAACCCGGTGCGAATATCCACGCTGCCGCCAGCGCCATCAATCGATCGCTTCGTCTCATCGGTGAGGGCTCCTCCGGTTGAGTTGGATTGAATCGCCGGTACGAAATGCCAGATCGGAAAGCGCCGCCAGCACCTGCGTTCGCGCCAGTACATCCGCGGAGCGCGCTTGGGCTAAAGCTTTTTGGGCAGCCGTGACGTCGAGCAGGTTGCGTACGCCATAATTGTAAGACTCGAGCGCCGCCTGATAGGACTGAGTGGCGGCGGTGGCCAGTTGCACGGCGGCTTCCCGCTGCCGGAGAGCGGTTCTCAGATTCGAATAAGCGGTCCAAACCTGGAGTTCGACCTCATCTCGCGCGGCCGACAGTTGGGCTTCGGTATTGCGGATACGGGCCTCTGCCTGTGTCAGGCGGCTCTTGCGCGCTCCCCCATCGAAGAGCGTCCAGTTGAGACTCACCGATACGCCGCCGGTTAAATCCGTTGTGTGTGCCCAGGGAAGATTCTGCTGCAGGACAAAAAGCGACTGTGCCGCAGGTCCGGCATGAATCTTCAGGCTTGGATAGAATGCGGCGCGGGCCTCCTCGCGTTCTCCTTGCGCCGAGCGGATTGCGGACACGTGGGCCAGAAGATCCGGCCGCTGGGCCAGCGCACGGTCAATCGCCTGCTCCACAGTGTCGGGGACGGCTTCAGGCGTTGGCACCTCGCTCAAGGGTTGTACTCGAATCGTCACGGTGGCCGAGGTTCCCAGAGCGGTCGCCAGTTGACCGCGGGCGACCTCTTCGACGCCTAATACCGCCTGCAAGTCATATTGCGCCTGGGCCGTCGCGCTGCGCGCTTCCAGGACGTCCGGTAAGGTCGCGAGGCCGTTCTTGAGTCGCTCTTCCGCAGCCCCCTGTACGGCTCGCGCGTTCGACAGGCTGGCCGTTGCAGCTTCCTCTTGGCCGCCGGCATTGAGCAGCCGGTAGTAGGTCTGGGAGACTTCATAAATCAGTTGTCTGTGAACGTCGTTGAATGCGAGGTTCGCCGCCAGAAGCCCCGCGCCTTCCGCATTGATTCGGCCGCGCCGCGCGCCGAAATCGAACACCGTGTAGTTCAGTTCCAACTTCAACTGGAAGTCCGGATTGGTCTGGCGGTAGAACTGTGTGCCGAAGGGGATTTCCTCGCGATCGATACCGGCGAGTGCGATGGCGGAAAGAGTGGGGTAGAGTTCGCTCCGCGCGATTCCAAGAGCAGCGGCTTGCGCACGCGCGTTTTCCCACGCTACTCGTGTTTCGGGGTTGTGCCCTTCGGCCAGTTCAATCAATTCGGGCAATCCCAGATCTTATCCGGCGCGCCTACCAGCGTCGGGCCTCCGGCACGCCTCGCCTCCCCGGAGAGCCCAGGCTCGCCCACACCGTGCCAAGGACGATCGGGCGAGCTTGGGGGGCTCTGGCCGAACAGGCACGTAATACCCAACGCCATTGGGAGGAGGACCTTGCAGAGATCTTGCATCTCCGTTCGCACACTACGCCGCTTAGCCCGTCAACTCCGCGGCAGGCCGACGACGTTGAGAGACCGGGCTCCCTGCGCGCCATGAACCAGGGTGGCTTCGACATCGGCCGCGGCGGAAGGCCCCATAATGAAGCAACCGTGCGCTGTCAGGTAGAGCTGCACACGGCGATAAGGCTCGTGCATTTCCCGCACGACTTCTTTAGGGTCGAGCCGTACAACGAGGTGTCGCGACAGCAACGCGAGAGCGTCCACAACCGGATCTTCCTGCGTCAGCAGGACGGCACCTTGATCAATGCGCCGGGAACAAATCACCTTCGCCCGCGGATGCAGGCGGGTCAGCATGGCAGTCGCCTGGGACCTGTTTGCAACCTCGTGCGCCTGGCCTCCACCCTCCACAAGATGGCTTTTGGAGTCCGCTTTCAGAGTTGTTCCAGGTCCCTCGAACAAGGGAACAACCGAGTGGCCTACCGGATCCGGGACGTTGCCACGAATGGCTGAAAGCATCGCCGTACGACTCCGGTTATGTGTTTGCATGTTCACTCCGATTGAAGAGATACCAGTCGCGGAACGACTGTTGGGCAACAGGTGGGAACTCCTGATCGCGCCCCCAGGGATTGAGCATCCGGCTGTAGAGCAGAGAGTGGGGAGTGTATTTCATCGCGGGCCCTGCCACTTTTTCGGCCGCGTGATACTCCTCGGGTTGGCCGAATGCGTGGTCAGCGACTGAGAAGGAAACTCGCTTTGTCAGCGGCAGATAGCCGTTTGCTGTCACGACCCTTCGCCACGGGAAGATCTGATCGCTTATCTCGATCTTGACCGGGCACACCCCCAAACACGAACCGCACAGAGTCGAATGAAACGGCAGCTCGCTATACCGGGATATATCGAATGTCGAATCGAGGATGACACCGATCGGCCCGGAAAAGGTCGCACCGTAAGCGAGGCCGGTGGAAGCGGGTAAACCGTCGAACACTCGGTCAATCTGTGCCTGTGGGATGGGGTAGATATACCCGGCCCCCTGCTCCCCCAGAGGCTTGACCAGAACCATAGCTCCCGTTTGTGTTCCAGCTTCCCTCGTCGCCGAACTCATTCGCCTACCTCCGCCGCCTGCGGCAGATCTGGTCCGCTGCATTCATGCTGTTTGCCGCCGCGCGTGCGGTCTGCCGGGAAGAGCACACGATAGTCTGTCCAAAACCCTACGAGTATACCCGCTGGATTGCGGAATTCGGATTCGGGCCGGGCCGCGTCGGCGCGTATCAGAGTGAGCACGTCACCCGCGACCTCGTTCTCGAAGCGTTGCGATTCCCACGGCGCCCGGGTATACCTCTTCCACAAGGGCCGCTGAGGTCGACACGTGGTACAGGGGGTGGTGCGCGACGTCAGTATAGGCTGCGGGGGCCTTATTGTCGATGTACCCGGCTGGTTGTCCGGAGGTCTGGGGGTGTGCCTGGAGTCGATCCCAGATGCCTCTCGATGTGGTGCAACTAAGCTGGGGCACGCTGATTTGCCGTGAAACCTCTCGATCCAACTTGTCGCAATTACCGCTCCAATCTTCTTAGGCACCTGAAGCTTTAAGGGGGGACCCACGGCGAGCGTTGGAACGTATTGTTTCCCGACGGCGCGCACCGCCCCCACGCCCCACCCGGAGGCTGGATCGGGCTCCTGGACCCGGAGGCGCCCTGCCCATCGACAGACACTTTCGTCTCGACCAGAGTCGTCCCAGCGTCACGCCGGGCGCATGCGAATCACGGCACCAGGGACGTACTCCCCCATAGCGATTCTGCCCAGCCATGCAGAAGAATGGCGCTTGTCCGCGATTGACCACCTGTCGCTTCTGACGGCATCGCGTCACTTCTGTTATAGGCAAGTCTGAATTTCGGCGGCATTCCAGCGGCCCGGACCATTTGCGCGAGCGGAATCGCCCGGGAGCGACGCTGGCGGGGCCGGTCTGGCAGTCTGGTAACGATCGCAGATCTGGTAGTCGTACGGCACGGAGAGGACGGCAGTGTACCGTGCCGACCAAAAGGGAAGCTCGATGCCCTCGTCCTTTCGTGAGGTTCTCGAGAATCTGATCGTCGTGCGTGTTCATTAGCCATGTTGCGCCGCCGGCCTGTTCTGAATGCCAAGAAGCAGCCAGTTGGACTGACTGGTGCCGGCACCGGCTAGTTTTCCGGAGCGCGATAGGAACGGCGCCACGACGCTTTCAACCGTGGCAATCCGTGCGAGGTGGCCAGTTCCACACGCAAACTATGAACCTTGCCGTCGCGCGGGATGCCATTGGCGGAGAATCCCAGGACATAGCGATTGCGGAGTTCGAGGGAGATTTTTTCCGCAATATCCGGCAGGCCCTCAACTTGCGCCGATATGGCGAGCCCACCGGTCATCTCCGACATCCATTTGAGCGAAGGAAAATCCGCTTGCCGGGACTGGAAACCGATGGCGTAGAGCAGTGCCTCCGATTCTTCGACGGTTCTCTTGAGATCCTCGCGATTGTAGCGGCTGTGGTTCTCCCCGCCGTCTGAAATCACAAGCAGCGCCTTGCGGCGCAATTTTCGATTTCCGCAGCTCGTTCAGTCCTAGCATCACACCGTCATAAAACGCGGTCGAGCCGCCCCATTTGATCATAAGGACGCGGTATCGGACCTCTTGATTTCCGCTCGTCAGGGGAGCCGCCAGCTCAGGCCGGTCCGCGAAGCTGACCAGAAAATACTCGTCATCGGGATTGGAGGTTTTCAGGAAAAGGCGGGTAGTTTCCGCTTCGTTGCGACGGATGCCCGCAACGCTTCCGCTGTGATCGAAAATCAGGCCAATCGCCACCGGTTCGTCCTCCATGGCGAATGTGGTGACCACGCGCTCGACGCCGTCGTCGAAGATCCGGAAGTTTTCCC
>Ga0335077_10000469_pt1 | contig 44667 bp, 45 predicted proteins | sample Lox_Sample_31_FD_207151 | JGI IMG/M metagenome (GOLD analysis project Ga0335077, IMG submission 207151) | Soil microbial communities from Loxahatchee National Wildlife Refuge, Florida, United States - Lox_Sample_3.1 | ecosystem: Environmental > Terrestrial > Soil > Wetlands | place: USA... | reverse complement strand
TAAATGGCCTGGTCGGGGGTGAGTCGCGCGATGGGCGGCATGACGCCGCTGGCATCGCAAGTGAGAAAGATGACGTTCTTGGGGTGGCCGGCGTGCCGCGCAGGCAAATAGTTGGCGATGTAGGAGAGCGGATACGCGGCGCGGGTGTTTTCGGTGACGGAGTAGTCGTTAAGGTCGAGGCGTCGAGAGACCGGATCGAAGCTGACGTTTTCCAGGATTGTGCCGAAGCGGCGAGTGCAGGCGTAGATCTGCGGTTCGGCTTCGGGCGAGAGGCGAATCACTTTGGCGTAGCAACCGTCTTCGAAGTTGAAGACTCCGTTGTCGCTCCAGCCGTGTTCATCATCGCCGATGAGCCTTCGCGCAGGGTCGGCCGACAGCGTGGTCTTCCCCGTGCCCGAAAGTCCGAAGAACAGCGCTACGTCACCCTCCGGACCCAAGTTGGCCGAACAGTGCATGGGGAACACGCCTTCCAAGGGCAGCAGGAAATTCAGCGCGGTGAAAATGGTCTTCTTAATCTCGCCTGCATAGCTGGAACCGCCGATGAACGCGAGCCGCTCGGCGAAGTTGATGATGATGAAGGTCTCGGTCCTGGTGCCGTCGATCAGCGGCGAAGCAAGAAACGAGGGAACGCAGATCACCGTGAACTCCGGCACATGGTGCTTCAGTTCCTCGGTGCCGCGAATTTTGAGGAACATGTTGCGCGCGAACAGGCTGTGCCATGCCTGCTCGGTCACAATCCGGATGGGCAGCTGATAGTCGGGATCCGCGGCGGCATAGCAGTCCTGCACGAACACATCGCGGCCTTGCAGAAACGCCTGAATGCGCGTGAGCAAGGCGTTGAATTTCTCCACGCTGAACGGGCGATTGTATTCACCCCACCAAACCTGTCGCTCCGTGCCATCCTCCCGGACGATGTATTTATCAGCAGCCGACCGGGCCGTATGTTTGCCCGTATTCACGACAACGGGCCCCAGGTGCGAAATGCGCGCCTCACCGCGAAAAACGATCTCCTCGTAGATCGACGCCGTGGGCAGATTCCAATAGACGCGGTGCAGGTTAGTCAACCCGTGATTCTCTAGGCCGTACACGCTTGCGAGCCTCCCGGCTTCGGGCGAAGCGGGGGACGCAGCTTCCACGTAGAAATTCATCGCCAGTCCCTTACGATTTTACGGTCGCCCAGGAATAGTTCGTTGGGCGCGTCTGGGTCAAGCGCCCACTTGATGCGGTTAATTCCCTCGGTCACGTCCTTAATGGCGCCGCAATAGCTCAGGCGCAGGTGGCCTTCGAGCCCGAATTCGCGCCCAGGCACCGTGACCACGCGCACTTTTTCGAGCAGCAGGCGCGCGAGTTTTCCGGAGTCCTTCTCATAGGCGCTGAAATCCGGAAAGCAGTAGAACGTGCCGCCGGGCTTAACCACCTTCACCCCGGGGAACGCTTCCAACCGGGACATCATCACGTTGCGATTGTTCTCGAGCGTCAGACGCAGGCTCTCTATCGAGGACTGAATGCCGTTCAAAGCGCCCACTGCGGCCCACTGCGACGGTGTGGCCGGCCCCGAGGTCTCCTGCGACTGGATGTTCGTCATCGCCCGGATCAACGCCTTGTTGCCGATCGCCCAGCCGATCCGGAAACCGGTCATGGCGTACATTTTCGAGACGCAATTAATCAGCAGGAGCTTGGAGCTGTCCAGGTTGCCCTCGCTCGCATAGCGATAACAGTTCGTGGGCGTCCGGCCGTCGAAGAGCAGGCGGTTGTACGTGTCATCCATGATCAGGTACAGCCCCCGCTTTTCGCACTGTTCCACCACGCCGGCAACGAACTTCTCCGAATAGACGACGCCCGACGGGTTGTTCGGGCTGTTGATAATGACCGCCTTCGTGTACGACCCGATTGCCTCCGCGATTTCGTCGACTGTGGGCTCGAAGCTGCCGTCGCGCGCCGTGACTGGCACGGGAACGCCGCCAGCCAGCTTGACCATTTCGGGGTAGCTCACCCAGTAGGGGACCGGAAAGATGACCTCTTCCTTCGGGTCCAGGATGGCATGCAGGGCCACCATGATGGCTTGTTTTGCGCCGTTGGACGCAATTACGTTTTCCGGGCTGACAATACGGCCGTAGTGCTCCTCGGTGTACCGGATGATCGCCTTCTTCAGCGCGGGAATACCGTCCGGAGGCGCGTATTTTACGTCGCCGGTCTGCAGCATCGAGGAGCAGCTCATGATTGCGTCGATCGGCGTCTTGCTCTTCGGTTCGCCGCCTCCCAGGTGGATGACGGGCTCGCCCTTGTCTCGAAGCAGCGCTGCGATCTCGTTCAATTTGAGCGTTGGCGACTCACAAATAGACCGTGCAAGCTGGCTCAAACTCATGACCTTTGGCCTCCTTCCATGAGATGTCCACGAACCGGCCCCCGCAACCAAGGAACCCACTGCTTTTAAAGACAAGAATATCTGAAGTAGGGACGGTTCGTACAGGGACTAGTATCGGAATGCCGGAAAATTCTCAGAAGCGCTCGGGGCTGAGCCCCGCAAGATTGATGCTCGGTGAACCGTCCAGAACGTACTCGGAGATCAGTTTTCCCGTGGCGGGGCCCAGGGTAAGACCCAGCATCGCGTGCCCCGTGGCAACGAACAGATTCGGGTATCGTGACAGCGGACCCACGGCGGGCAGTCCGTCTGGCAGGCATGGCCTCAAGCCGCACCATTCCGACCGGAAAGTTGCGCCTTCCGTACCGTCCAAGTAGCGCCGCGACGCGTTCGTGAGCTGCTCCAGACGCGGACGCCTGATTTCGTGATTCAACCCCGAGAATTCGAGCGTCCCTGCGAAGCGCACGAAACCGTCCATGGGCGTGCAAAACACCATGTTTTCGCCGAGCACGCAAGCGTGGCGAAGCAGCGGCCGCTTTCCTGCCGCGGATTCACAATCGCGGTGGTAGCCTTTCGCAGGTTGCACAGGCAGTCGCAGGCCCAGGCGGCGAGGGAGCGAAGCGCTGTAAGCGCCGGTCGCCAGAATCACGACATCGGCGTCCATGGTTTCGCCCTTCTGCGTTCGTATGCCGCACACCCTGGCGCCGGCAGTCCGGATCTCGACAACCTCAGTAGCGGTTTGAAAGGTAGTGCCATATCGTTGGGCCCGCTTCGCCAGTTCGACGACGAAGCGATACGGATTCACGGTCGCCGCCTCCGGATAGAACACGCCGCCAATCACCTGGCGGTTCATAGCAGGCTCACGTTGCCGCAGCGCGTCGCCGGAAACGATTTCCGGGTGGAAGCCGTAACGCGCGATGAGAGCCGCTTCCCTCTTGGCAGATTCGAAACCGCGCTCGGTGAGATAGATCTCGTAGTAGCCCTCGCGCCGAAAACAGCACTCCAGTTTCTCCTGGTCCACGAGTTCGTCGAACAACGCGCGGGTGGCGTGCCCGAGCGGTCCCATAATGCTCATCGAAGACTCGAGATGCCGGTCCGTGCAGGTACGGCTGAAGGTCCACAACCACCGCGCAAGTTCAGGATCAAGCCGCGGAGCAATATACAGGGGACTGAGTGGATCGAACAGCGATTTGGCGGCCTGCTTGACTCGCCCGGGTTTGTTGATCGGCGTATGGCCAGGCGCGATCGATCCGGCGTTTCCGTACGAGGCTCCTTTGCCGATTTCATCCCGCTCCAGCACGGTCACCCGGGCGCCGCGCTTTGCTAAGAAGTACGCACAGCAGACGCCGATCACACCTCCGCCGACAATGACCACGTGACGGTCTGGCGGATTTACGGAAGGAAGTGTATCGGATTCCAAAGCTGATAACTTCAAATTTGCTGAAGTTGTCCCAGATTTATGATAGCCGATATTAGTTCAAATCGGCCTTCCAGTGCTCGTATCGTTCCCGCTGCTCGCGCTCCAGGTCCTGCTTGACGAGATTGAGCGCGTACACCCGGAGCTCGAACGACTCCGAGAGCCGGCGAAACAGTGGAGCCTCGTTGCGATACTCGAACTGATCGAAGCAGGAAACAATGCGGTAAGATTCCTTCCCGGCCTTAACGTAATCAACCATGCTTTCGAGCCGCAGACCGCGTCGCGGCAGCGAGGCGACGTACTCAGGGAAGAGCCCGGTGAGGAATAGCGTGTAGTCACCAATATGCTTGCGTACCGCGCGCTCCCGGTCGAAGGATCGGGCCTCCAGCAACGGGTTCGATTCGATGAGCATCTCGCCGACGTCTTCCAGCCGCCTCCCACGGGCATTGCGGATCCGGTAGAGATTATCGACGTGCACAAAGTCAAGTAGGAGACCGGAGACATACTGCGCAATGCCGGCGTCGTCTTGAAAATGGCGGCGAACCAGTTCGCCGAACAGTCTCCGCAACGGATGATCCCGGCTAATCGCCATCCTGCGCTCCACGGGGTTCCGACAACAGGAATAGCACGGAATAGACAACCTGGGTGGCCCATTTGGCGCAGTCCAAGGGCGCCAGAGCGCACTCTCACCCACGCGGAATCGCACGGCGCTCCGCGGTATCGGTGCCGCGCGGAACGGACGAAACTGATATCCCCCGAACAAGCGTCCAATGTGTTGGAGCTCCTCTGGCGAGAGGTGTGTCAGAGAAACAAAAAGTGCTGCTTTGCCAGCCGCCCCAAGTATCGTCAGAGGGGCTGCCCCTGGGGGAGAGGGATGGCATTATGCCTCGATATCTCAGGCAATTGAATTTCTCTCACGGGAATGGGTATTGCGTGGGAACGCCGATTCCGCAAACTCTTTTTCTCACCAGCAACTACACACTGCTCGTGATCGCGCATTGCTGTGATTGTGGCCTGGACTTCCAGGCGGAACTACCCTTCGAACGATTGATAGCGGCCTGTCCCGGCATACCTCGCACAACCCTTCCCGCCACGTTCATCACCACCGACGACATCGAGTTTCTGCGGGCCTTACACATCGACCCAAACTTTGAGACGAACGAAAATCCGAAAGACGAGCCGAGCCGGCCGCACACCAACCGCGGTTCATGACGCTGCACTCCCGGCGTCCGCGCCTTGACATCAAACTACACAAGATTCACTATCTCGGACAGAGAGATACGTAATTCGTGTTTCGCCAGACTGATCGCGATATTGCTGGCCAATTGCGGGCGTTGGGCCTGCCGGGAGAGTGCATTCCACCGGTCGTGGTTTCACTTTGGTGCCGGTTAGGTTTGATGCTCGCAGCATTGCTGACCCTTCTGGTGCTGTCGGTGTACATCGCGATGATCCCGCTGACCGGCTGGGCAGTCTACTGGCTCACATCGACATTCGGTGTTCACGCGGGTGCAGCCCTGACTCTCCACGCGGTTGTCGTCTCTTCTGCGCTCCTGTTTGGTGGCGGCCTGATGATCCTGTCGTTGTTGAAGCCGCTAGTGGCGCGCCCAGCCCGAGCCGCAGAACCGCACCTAATAAGTCCTGAAGAAGAGCCGCTGATGTATGCTTTCGTCAAGGAACTCGCCTCAAACGTTGGCGCGCCCGAACCATCGCGCATCCTTGTCGACTGCAACGTGAACTGTTGTTGCATCTTCGCGGGCGGCATCGTTGGTCTCTTCCGCCCAGGCTTCGACCTGTTAATCGGATTACCCCTGGTGGCGGGCTTGCGCCTGGATCAAATGGCCGGGGTTCTCGCCCATGAGCTGGGCCATGCCGCCCTGACCACGAACATACGATCCAATCGCCTCATCTGGAGCGTCAACGCGTGGTTTTCGCGAGTGGTATTCGGGCCCGATGAATGCGATCAGCAAATCCTCAGACGGCTCGAAACGGCGGACCGGGGAAGGAAGTTCGTATTACATCTGGCCCAGGTGTTCGTCCAGCCGGCGCGCGGACTTTTGTGGCTGCTGATGGTTGCGGCATGCGCCACCAGTTGTGCCGTTCTGCGCCGCATGGAATTGGAAGCCGACCGTTACCAGGTTCGGGTAGCCGGCACGGAAGCATTTATCTCCGCGGTCCTGGAAATCAATCTCCTGGCGGTGGCTACGCAACGGGCGCTCGTGCAGCTCAGTCGGATGAGACAGGGAGGACGGCTGGTCGACAACTACCCCGGCTTTGTCGCATCCCTCCGGAGCCGCTATTCGGCCGGGTTCGCCAGCCGGCTCCTGGCTGGGTTGGAGCAGGGCAAGACCGAGATGTTCAGTGTGCATCCCGCCGACAGCGATCGGATGGCCTTCGCCCGCACGCAGAATTGCCAGGGTCGAGTGACGGCAGCGTTGCCCGCGTCCGAACTTTTTGCGAACCATACTGCGCTCTGTCGTGCAGCCACCATCGAGTTCTATGAGCAGGAATTCGGTCTGTCGGAGGAGAGCTGCGAACTGGTTATCTACCAAAACGCCCTGGAGCGAATGGCGGCGGCGCCCTAAACGTGATCTCAACCACCTAACAATCCAGTAGTTTCAGGTTCTCTTTTCCCTGTTGATGGTAAAATCCTCACAGAGATAATCTCTGCGAGGGTAACGATTATGCCGGTTACAGTGAAAAGCATTGTGTTATGGCGGAAGGAAGTTGAGAATACGCCCGGAGTTCTTGCGGGCACGTTGGAACCGTTTGCGAAAGGCGGCGCAGACTTGCAGGTGGTCATGGGATATCGCTATTCCGGCAACGAGTCCAAAGCCGCGATTGAGGTTTATCCGGTGGCCGGCAAGAAGATGGTGGCGGCCGCAGAGACAGGCGGCCTCACATCCTCGGGCATCCCCACACTGCTCGTGGAAGGCGACAACAAACCGGGTCTTGGACACGCGATCGCCAAAACGATTGCGGACGCGCAGATCAACATCGCGTTCCTTGTCGCGCAGGTGATTGGCCGGAGGTACTCCGCAGTAATTGGATTCGACAACGAGGAGGATGCGAAGAAGGCCGCCGCGTTGATCAAGAAAACCACGGTGAAAAAGTAAGTTCCGCGCGTTGTTTACGTTGCCGCTGCCGACGTCCGTCGCAGTAGGTCCATTTCAGCATGGATCTCTCATTACATGCGTCGTTTCCAGTAGTTGCGCTGGCGGCTGCAGTCGGCTAGGCGTGGCGGGCGTACCTAAGCGCCTTTGGTCAGTACGGAAGCGTTCACGACGGGCTGCGTCAACACTTGCTCCAGTCGTTCCAAGAGGATACGCGGCGTGAAGGGCCTCGCCAGGAAGGGATCCTCAACCAGCAAAAAACCTTTGTCGACGAGGAGCTCTTGTGGGTAACCCGAGACAAAAAGAAACCGCAAGCTTGGGCAAATCGTCTTGAGTTGCCTGGCGGTGGCCTGCCCCCCGGCATACACATCGCGGGTGGAAGCGTCAACAACCGCAAGATCGATTTGGTAGCGCCGTGTGTATGTCATCGCTTCGGGCGTACTGCGGGCCTCAAGCACCGTGTAGCCGCCTTTCTTGCGAAGGATCAGTCCAATGATGTGCCGGCTCACTGGATCGTTTTCAAGCAAAAGGACGGTGGGCACGCGATTGCTGACGCACCTTTCACACCTTTTCCACGGGGCACAAACAAGAGGCCGGCGCCTGAGTTATAGCCTTAGTTTGTCAGGGTTTGCTAGATCGTTCCTGCCTTCTCGCATGCCACTCGCGTGGGTGAAATCACGCGCCCACCAGGGGTGTGCGCCATCATTGACCCAGGACTGAAAGGCAGAGCTGCAGCCGGAGCGACTACCACGTGAGGCCGTCGGAAGGGGCGGCCATTCCCAGGGGGCAGCCGGAGCAGAACCGCCTGGCCGATGTGGTAGCCGTTGTGCGAAGCGATCGCATGAAGCATTTCAAGCCTGCTTTGTTTGCCTTGCATTGCGAACAGTTCGCTTTTCAGATAGTTCAGTCTCATTCCGAAGTCAACCGTCCGCCATGCATGCCGGACCAAGAGACTACAATAGCTGAGGAGGATTGATTCATGGACCGCCGCGAATTTTTGACTAGTGCCGCTGTTCTCGCAACGACGGCAGCCCAAGCGTCAGCCCATTCTCTCGCTCGCCGCACCTACAAGGGCGGCGAGGAACTGTCCATCATCGGATTCGGTGGGATCGTCGTCTGCGGCCTCTCGCAGCAGGAAGCCGGCCATCGGGTTGCGGAAGCGTACAACCGGGGCGTGAATTACTTCGACTGTGCTCCGTCCTACTTCGATGGCGAAGCCGAGATGAAACTCGGCGAAGCGTTACGCCCGTATCGCTCGAAAGTTTTCCTGGCGGAAAAGACCACGCGGCGCGATGCCACGGGCGCGCGCGAGGAGCTGGAACGGACTCTCGAACGCTTCCACACCGATCATGTCGATCTCTATCAATTCCACGCCGTCGGCTCCATGGAGGATGTCGACAAGATCCTCGCGCCTAGCGGCGCCGCCGAGACATTCTTTGCGGCGAAAAAGGAAGGCAAGGCCCGGCATCTGGGTTTCTCGGCTCACCATGCGCCGGCGGCTCTCCGTCTTATGGACGCGCTCGAGCTCGACAGCGTCCTGTTCCCGGTCAATGTCAATGCGTGGGAGAATGGCGGCTTCGGTCCGCAAATCCTGGCGAAGGCCAAATCGAAGGGCATGGCGCGCATGGCTCTCAAGGCCCTCGCATTCGGCAAGTGGCCGGCCACGATCAAAGAGAGCGAGCGCAAATATCCGAAGTGCTGGTATCAACCTATCGATGATCGCGAAATGGCTCGCCTGGCGCTGCGATTCACCTTAAACCAGGAGATCACAGCCGCCGTACCGCCCGGCGACGAGCGCATCTTTGACCTCGCGCTCGATCTCGCCTCTGAACCTCTGCCGCACCTGAGCGCAGCGGAACTGGCGGGACTGAAGGACAAAGTGTCGTCCCTGGAGCCTGTCTTTCAGGCGTGAGGGCTTAATGTTAGCATTAGCGCTCCGTCAACCCCTTAGCACAGAGACTTTAACGGATCGGATTGGAATCTTCGAGACTACAAAACGCCGACATGACCTATAATCCAGATGGCCCACCCCGCGATCGCGGCTGCCAGGAGCGCCAGCCGCCCTCGACCTTCCCCGAAAACACTCGCCAATACTGCAAAGGTATTCAGGAAGTCACAAACCCTTTCAGCTCTGCCGTTCAGATTCCACAAAGACAGGTCCCTCCGATGGAGGTTCAGCCAAATCACATGGAGCCAAAAAATGGCGACGTTAAATGAACAGGCCAGAAGGCCTGAAAACAACAGCGTAGTTCGTACCTTCGGCGCTTGAAATTTTAACGGCGACCGGCCCCACGCTGTCCACGCAATCCCGAGGGCAATGTGAGGGGTGATTATCAGCAGCAACATCACAGCGGGTAGAACGTCGACAAACAATCCAAGCACGAAGAGTCCTGCAACGAGGATGCATCCCGCGATGAAGAAGGCCAGACAAAAGACTCCACGGTCGCGGACGAGAAATCGCGGTCGAGAACCTCCTGACTGCTTGCCGAAGTCGTATCCACAATCGCACCGGGAACTATCTGGTGGATTTATAAGGCCACAAACCGGGCATTCCATCAAGCCTGTCTCCCGGCATGGTAGTCCGTCATCTTTGTTCGGGGAATCCTATTCTCTTTTGATTCGTCTTATTTCAACAAGCATTGCCACAGAGAGGTCGCACTCCGGATTCAGGTCTGCCGTTTCTCAGGCCTTCCCCCTCAGCTCACTTCTGTAATACCAATTGAGCAAGAACAACGCGCCAGTGAACACAAGAGGCCCCGCCATCAACAGCAGCGTCGCCCAAGTAGCAAAAGGCCCGTTCCACGCCCAAACAATATACAAGACTCCCAAGGACGGGAAAAGCACGCCGGCGATCCACTCTCGGCGCCAGGAAGCCCAAAGGATGGCCAGAAGCAGGAATGTGGGGATGAGATGCATCGTAAGGGCAACAAGGGTTTGCCAGAACCCGCGGCCCTCCCCAAACACATCGAGAGCAAACATGCTAATGAACAATGTAAACACAATGCACATTGCTCTCGGCGTCCAATACAGCAATTGATACGCAGGCTTGCGTCCGCTGGATTTGGCAAAGAAATAAACGACCCCGAGCGCGAGGGCAAAGAGTCCTAAAAGCATAGACCCTACGCCCGGTGGGTTGTCAGTGATCCCTGTGACGGCTGCGATCAGAAGCAGAACACAGCCTGCGACCAGGAAAAAATATGACTTTCCTCGCAGACTGTACTCGCCTAGATGCGCTGAGCCCGGTTGCATACAAAGTCTCCTTTCTACGGAGTTGATTCAGGATTTCCAGACCCTTATATATATCCGCCTTAGCGCCGCTCTTTGCCCTTCAGAGCTTCGAAGCCCGAGATGATGTCGAGCAACTCGGAGGTAATCGCGGTCTGACGGGATTGATGAAACTCCGAAGTCAGCGCTCTCAGCCGGTCTTCAATGTTGCGCTCGGCTACTTGCATGCTCGCCAGGCGAGCCGCGTTCTCGCTGGCCAGCGACTCGGCAAACGCGCGAAATAGCGAGACGAACAGGTACTCCCGGATGAGCGAATGATAGAGCTGTTCGGTCTCCATCATGTAGGTTGGGATGACTTTTGACGGCCAGGGCTTCGCCTTCAGGCTGCGGATCCAACTGATGTCCACCGGCAGCAGGCGGATGCCGCGCGGCCGGTAGAAAACCCCAGTCACCAGCCGGCAATAGAACAGCACGACCATTTCGATGCCCCGCTCCCGGCGCCACTCCTCGATGCGGAGCAGCGTCTGGTGCACGGTATCGGTGACGCCGCCGATTGACCCGGGCACCTCCAGCGTGGCATCCACTATCCGCCCGGAATCTTCGAGCTGCGCGGCGGCGCGCTGGCCGACGGCAAGAATGGCCTGGTCCTGCCGCCGGAGGGCAAGCTTGGCCAGCGCGCGCGCCGCATGCGAGACGATAACGTCGTTAAGCTGCCCGCACATACCCTGGTCGGACCCGAAAACGATGGCGCCCAGCTTCCGGCCAGGTGCATATTGGGGCGGGAGGAGTGGTTCGGGCAAATTCCGCAGCGCGATCTGGAGGCCCATCTCGATGGTGCGGTTATATTCCGCCACGGCGTGCGCGGCCCGCTCGTACTGGCGGATGTTCAGGCCCGCCAGAACCTTCATGGTCTTCACCAGGGACTGTAGTTCCTGGGTGACATGAATGGTTCTTTTCAGGGCTTCGATGGCTTCCATTCGGCGTCTACCGCTTTCCTGGCAATGCCGATCAACTCCTCGCGATCGGCCTCACCAAGCAGCTCACCGCGCTCCACCAGTTCGTAGAGGCGGGGCATTTCCGCCGGCACGATCTCGCGAATCTTCGCCGACGCTTTGACCACGGCTTCCGCCGGCAAATCGTCAAACAAGCCGTTGGCCGCAGCCAGCAGGATCGCAATTTGCTCGGCCGCGGGCAGTGGATCATACAGCGGCTGTTTGAGCGCTTCGCGCACCGCGCGGCCGCGAGCCAGTAACTGGCGCGTGTGTTCGTCCAGGCGCGTGCCGAAGCGCGAGAATACTTCCAACTCCACAAACTGCGAATACGACAGCTTGAGATCTCCGGCAACCGCCCGGTAGGCAGGCAATTGCGTCTTGCCGCCCACGCGCGACACCGACGTGCCAACGTCCACCGGCGGAAGAACGCCCTGCTGGAAGAGAGTGGGCGTCAGATAGATCTGGCCGTCGGTGATGGAGATCAGATTGGTGGGAATGTAAGCCGCCAGGTTTTGCTCTTCGGTTTCAATGATAGGGAGTGCGGTGAGCGAGCCGCCGCCCAGTTCCGGGCGCAGATGGGTAGAGCGTTCGAGCAGCCGCGAATGGATGTAGAAAATGTCGCCGGGAAAACTCTCGCGCCCGGGTGGCCGCCGCAGCAGCAGCGAAAGCTCGCGGTAAGCGCGGGCATGCTGGCTGAGGTCGTCGAAGATGACCAGCGCATCGCGGCCCCGGCGCATGAAATACTCGCCCATGGCCATCGCCGCATAGGGAGCGATGAACAACTGGCCGGGAGGAGCGTCGCCGGGCGCGAACACGACAATCGAGTACGGTGTGGCGCCGTGATCGCGCAGGTCGGCAATCACTTTCGCCACCGAAGAGCTGCGCTGGCCGATCGCGCAGTAGATGCAGATCACATTCTTGTCCCGCTGGTTGATCATGCAATCCACGACAATCCCGGTTTTGCCGGTCTGGCGGTCGCCCAAAATCAACTCGCGTTGCCCGCGTCCGATCGGAATCAGCGCATCCACCACCTTGATGCCGGTAGCCAGAGGAACGGTGACGGGAGAGCGATCGAGGATGGCCGGGGCGGGCGCTTCGATGGGGGCGCGCTCGGTAGTTCTCACCTGGCCTGCGTTGTCCAGAGGGCGCCCGACCGCATCCACCACGCGGCCCAGCAGCGCTTCGCCAACGGGCACGTCGAGCACGCGGTGGGCTCGGCGCGCCTGCGCGCCGGCTGCCAGGCCCGGACCTTCGTCGAGCAGCACGACGCCGACTTCATCCGCGTCGAGATTGAGCGCCATACCCAGCAGATCATTCGGAAAGCGGACAATCTCCTCGGAGCGCACACCCGGCAGTCCCCTGACGCGCGCGATTCCATGCCCGACGTAAATGACCTCGCCGTACTCTTCGAGCTTGAGCTCGAGGCGCCGGGCGCGTGACACGCGATCGACAGCCTCGAGCGTCTGATCGAGAACGGCGGAGAGCTGGCCGTGATTCTCGTTCATGGCGACCCCACATGAGCCATCGGCTCCGTGCTGTGTTCGAAGGCTTCTTTGAGATCCTCCTCCAGGGCCTCGAGATAGCTTTCCGAATTCCAGCCGACGCGCCAGCCGTTCCCCCGGAGCTCCAGTCCCAGGCCCATTTCCGGCACGTGCTCGAACCGCAGGCTTACGGGCTTTTCCAGCTCCTGCTCGATGGTCTGCTGGATTTCGGCTCGGGTCGCGTCGGATAGCTCAAACGGACTTCGAAGCGATAGATCGCCTTCGGCGAAACGCTTCCGGGCATCGCTATCGAGCGATCGGAATTTCTCCAGGAAAACGCGGATGGCGCACTGCTGAACGTCCATTCCGGACAGGCCCGCCACGGTCCGGCGCGCGATGGTGAGAATCTCCATGGCCGCCCGGCGGCGCAGATCCAGCAGAAATGCCTGCCTCTCCCGGTCGACGTCCGCCTGCCACTTGTTTTCGAGGGCATGAACCTCTTCCCGCGCTTTGTCGAGTAGTTCGGTGTGCAGTTTATCCGCTTCGAGCTTTGCCTGCGCCAGCATGGATTCATGTGTCTGTTCGAAGTCCTGGAGCTTGGCCTGGTAGAGCGCAAGCTGTTCTCCGGCATGCTTCTCCCTCGTCTCCGCTTCAGCCAGTTGCGTGGCAATCCTGTTTTCACGCTCATCAATGGCGCGAAGAATTCGCGCATAGAGAAACTTCTTCAAGATCCACACCAGCACGAGAAAATTGACGATCTGTGCACAGACAGTAAACCAGTCGATCAGCATGGCGACCCCCGCTTGTCTTATCCTCCGGCCTTCGCAATCACGTGGTTCCAAAACGGGTTGGCGAAGATCAAAATGATCGAAATGACGAGGCAATAGATGGCGATGGATTCGATCATGGCGAGGCCGATAAACAAAGTTCGGCTGATAGCGCCAGCCTCGTCGGGCTGCTGGGCGATGGAGCTGAGCGCCTGTTGGATGGCGCGGGCTTCACCCAGCGCCGGACTGATGGCGCCGATGGTCATGCAAAGCGCCGCAGCACAGATGGAAATAATTCCAATCCAGGTGGAACTATCCATTGGTTTGTTCTCCCTTCATGTTGTTGGTTCCTGCGGTCTTTCGTCTTCGCGGCGGACCGCGGCCGCGATAAAAACCATAGCCAAAATGGCAAAAATATAGGCTTGGATAAGGCCGATGACAAGATCGAGAGCTTGCACCGGCACCGGAAAGAAAAGCGGCGCCAGCGCTAGAAGAATCGCCACGAGCATTGACCCGCTCATGATGTTTCCGAACAGCCGGACGGCCAGCGCAATGGTTCGCGAAACCTCGCTGATCAGATGGATCGGCAACATAACAAAAACCGGGCTCAGGTAATGGTGCAAATACCGTTTGAGTCCTCCCTTTCGGATGCCGAATACCGGTACGCTCACGGCCACACAGATGGCCAGCGCCGCGGTGGTGGAGAGGGATGCGGTCGGGGCATGCCAGCCGGGGACGACATGCAGTTCATTGGACGCGGCGATGAACAGGAACAACGTGCCGATGAACGGAATATAATCGTCAGTTCCTTCCCGGCCGCTGACTTCCCGGATCTGGCCGCGAATTCCGAGTACAATCGCTTCCATCGCGTTCTGCCAGCGGCTTCTCGGTCCCTCGAGGCGAATCTTGCGGGTCGCCACCCAAGCCGCCAGGATCAGCAGCAGCATCACTCCCCATGTGTAAACAATCGTCGCGTTCAGATGCACGAAGCCCCACTGGAAGAGGATGAGATGGTCTGGCGTGATCTCCATAGTTACCTCGCACTCCCGCCGGTGGCCTTGCCGTCCGGAGTCGATCGAGCCAACGAAAACCGTGCGGTCAAAAAGCCCAGCAGGCAAACCAGCGCGTTTTGCCAGCGGTGATCTGTCGCAATGACAAATCCAACAACCACCAGCGCAGTTCTTCCCCAGAAACTTCCCAGCATGAGAGCGGTTGGGTACCGCGCCCGGGGCAAGGCGCGCACCGTAAGCCACAGCCCGCCGAAAAAAACCACGCCCAAACCGAAGCCGGCCAGTAGAGCCACGAGGATGGGAGTGGGCTCAGACATCAGTGGTCCTCCTGCGCCTCCTTGACTCGATTCCACGCATTCATGCAGCCGAATCCCAAGCCGCCCACCATCAGCATTAACGTCCATGAGAAGCGGCTGGGCCAGGTATGGTCGATCCAGGTTCCCACCGCGATACCGATCAGCATCGGCACCACTACGGTCCATCCGATCAGGCCGACCAGCGCGACGGGGCGCCAGTAGTTCCGATAGCCGCGCTTTCTGCCGCGGATCATGCGCGCCGCGCGCAATTCGACCTGCTCCATCATGCGTTCAGTAGAAGCGGGCAGTTTCGGTTTCGGTTCTGAATCGAATTCAGGCATACTTCTCCGTTTCGATGAGTTGCCGGACCAGGTCGGCTTCCAGCTTGGCCTCGAACTCGCGTGCCGCCAGTTCTTTCTCATGCAGGGCACGGAACTGCTTCGCGACGGCCTCTTTCAAAGTGCGGAGATCGGCGCCGCGCACGGCGTTTCGCGTGGATACGGAAACTTCGGCCCCGCATTTCACCAGAATCCCGTGATCGACCGCCAGATACTCCGTCTGCTTTTCAGGTAGCTCGAAAGACAAAATACCGGGAATGAGCGACGTGACGAAATCCACATGCCGGGGAAGAATGCCGAACCAGCCGTTCTCGCCTTCGGCCTTGATCTTGGTGACCTCCTGGTCGAAGACCACCTCCGTGGGCGCCCAGACCTTGAGCTTCATGGCTTGCGCGCCTCGTCAATCGACCCGATCATGTACAGCGATTGCTCGGGGTATTTCGCAAACTCGTCGTTGAGGATCCGCTCGCACCCGTCTAGCGCATCTTCGAGCGACACCAGCTTGCCTTTGTGGCCGGTGAACTGTTCGGTCACGAAGCATGGCTGCGTCAGGAAGCGCTCCAGCCGCCGGGCGCGATAGACCGTGCGCCGGTCATCTTGCGAGAGCTCCTCGATGCCCAGCATGGCGATGATGTCTTTCAGGTCCTCGTAACTGGCGAGCGTTTTGCGAATGGCTTGCGCGATGCGGTAGTGCCGCTCACCGGCGATCTGTGGAGTCGCCATCTTTGAGCCGGAACGCAAGGGGTCGATCGCGGGATACAGGCCTTCGGCGGCGCGCTTGCGGGAAAGCACAATGGACGCGGAAAGATGTCCGAAGGTGTGCACGGCCGACGGGTCCGCGAAATCATCGGCGGGCACGTACACGGCCTGGACGGAGGTGATGGCGCCGGTAGCTGTGTTGCAGATGCGCTCCTCCAGGCCGGCCAGCTCCGTGCCGAGCGTGGGCTGATAGCCCAGTCGCGAAGGCAACTGGCCCATGAGGCCGGAAACCTCCGAGCCGGCCTGGATGAAGCGAAAGATGTTGTCGATGAGCAGCAGAACGTCTTGCCGCGCATGATCGCGGAAGTATTCGGCCATGGTCAAAGCGGAATGGCCCACGCGAAAACGTGTGCCCGGCGGGTCATTCATCTGGCCAAAGACCAGGACGGTTTTGTCCAGCACCCCAGCGGCCTGAATCTCGCGATAGAGCTCTTCGCCTTCCCGGCAGCGTTCACCGATCCCACAGAACACGCTGACGCCGCTGTGGTGCCCGATCACGTTGTGGATCAGCTCCATGATCAGCACCGTCTTGCCCACGCCGGCTCCGCCAAACAGGCCGCTTTTGCCGCCCCGTTCCAGCGGCGAAAGCACATCAATGGCTTTGATTCCCGTGGCGAAGATTTCCGCCGTAGTGGCCCTGCGCGTCAAAGGGACGGAAGGAGCGTGAATCGACCGCCATTCGCCGCCCTGGACTGGGTCTTTGCGGTCGATGGCTTCGCCGAAGACGTTGAACAGGCGGCCGAGGACGCGCTCGCCTACCGGAACGCTCAAAGTCCGTTGGGTATCGACGATGCGGTCGCCGCGGGCCAGACCTTGCGTGGAGGTCAAGGCAATGCCGCGGACCGTGTCAGAGTTGAGATGAGTGACGACTTCAATGACAGCCTTGCGCCCGTCACCGGCCTCCAAAAGATCGAATAACGGTGGGATTCGCTGTGGGAAGCAAGCATCGACAACACTGCCGCGCACGGCGGTCACAATGCCGTCGTTCGCGCCCGAGATATCCATAAGGCCGCCTCCCCGTACCGGCTTGCTAGGTACTCGTACTCACTAACCCTGCACTCCCGCTGAAGCCGCAAGCTGCTGATGCGGCTCCAACTGCATCTGAATTTCTTCCAGCATCTTCCGTTCCGCAGCGCCCATCTTGCCCAAGTGCCAGGCCGCCAATGCGACGTCTGTACAGTCTTCGATCAGAGCGTCCCGCCTGGTCTTTCGTTCGTCTTCGGGAAGCAATTCCAAGGCAGATTGAATCGCTCGCAATGTCCCTCGGAAGAACTCCGTGGAAGGCGGCCATTCAAGCCACGCCTCTAGTTGTTGGTAAGACGGGGTGTTCTCTTTCACCCCGTGTTGGTGCGCTATCGCCAGGACGCGAGTCCGTTCGGCATGACTCACCGAACCACGGGCCCACGCCACCTGAACCACTGGCACCAGGCATAGCAGCGATATCGTCGTGGGATTGAATCCGAGTCTCTCGAGAGTTCCGAGGATGCTGGGATCATCGATCTGGCATGTCTCGGCCATGCGCCGCCGGCGCTCTTCCTGGTCAGTGCGCCTGCGCATCTTCTCGATCAGCTCGACATCCTGTTGATAGAAGTACTCTTTCTCTTTCGTTACATGACCAAGTTCCTGCCGCATAAACACCTCCGCGGCATTGCCCGCTTTTCCGTCTGGCCTTTATCTCCCGCTCCAGGGAACCCGCAATCGCTGAGCCCCCAAAACCCCTTCTCCATTATGCACCCAATATCAGATCAAGAGATCCTCTTATCTTTCCAGGGCGCCCTGCTTAGTACCCTGCGTGGTTTTGCGCAATTGAGGCAATCCTCCCAGGATGGACCACGCGTTCTAGCGGTGGGCGTAAAGCGTCCCTTCGGCACGGTTCTTGCAACAACACTCTTAACCCCGGTTATTCGCGGACTAATAGTTTCCGGTTATCGCTGCCTGGGAAGGAAGCGAGAGGAGTAGTCATGAAAGTGCAAGAGATCATGACCCGGGACGTGAAGTTCTGTGGTCCGGATACCAATGTGGCCGCCGCCACGGAGATCCTGTGGCGCAACAACTGTGGCGCGCTGCCGATTTTAGATGCAGACGGCAAACTCGTTGGGCTCATCACCGACCGCGACATGTGCATCGCCCTCGGGACGAGGAACTGCAGAGCCAGCGAACTCGCAGTGGGCGACGTGGCCACGAAGCCCGTGTTCACTTGCGGGCCCGGCGAGGATGTACATGCGGCGCTCAAGACCTTGCGGCAACACCAAGTCAGGCGGATGCCCGTCGTGGACGAAGACGGCAAACTGGCGGGGATTCTTTGCCTGGACGAGATTGTGCTCCACGCACAAAAGGCCGAAGCCAAGAAAGGCCTGTCGTATGACGATGTAGTGAACACCATGAAAGCCATTTGTGAGCATCGGCCTGCCCAGGAGCCCGAATCGAGCGGCATGGCCGCGGGAGCGGCGCCCACACTGTGACTGCTGCGAGCGCTACCGGCGACCTTCTTGGTAAGGAACGCCGGCCGGGATTTCTAGCGTGGAACTGCGCATTGCCTGCGCCCCGGCAAGCCTCCTATTTGCTCCTGGCCGCCAGCGGAGAACTGGCTCGCAGGGCCCGCGAGCTTTACTCGATTTACCGTAGCTGCCGCCTCTGCCCGAGACAGTGCGGGAAGAATCGCCTGCTGGGCCAAACCGGAAAGTGCCAGTCCACATCGCGCGCCAGGGTGTCATCCGCGCATCCGCATTTTGGCGAGGAGAGGCCGCTAGTGGGCCGGCATGGGTCGGGAACCATCTTTTTTAGCGGGTGCAACCTGCGCTGCGAGTATTGCCAGAACTGGGAGCTCAGCCATGCCTGCCAGGGCGAGTACGTGACGGACGAGGCGCTTGGGCGCATGATGCTGGGCCTCCAAGCGATGGGCTGCCACAACATCAACCTGGTTACGCCCACACACTTCGTGCCCAACATTGTCCAGGCTCTGCGGTGGGCGGCTGCCAGAGGGTTAAGGGTTCCGCTGGTCTACAACACGAGCAGTTACGAGTCGCTCGAAGTGTTGCGGCTGCTCGACGGGATCGTGGATATCTACCTGCCGGATTTCAAGTACATGGACGAGACCGTCGCCGGCAAATACTCAGCGCGTGCGGCCGACTACCCTCAGGTCGCCGCCGCAGCCATCCGGGAAATGCATCGCCAGGTGGGCGACCTCGTCACTGACAGCGACGGAATTGCCCTGCGCGGCGTGATGATCCGCCATTTGGTGTTGCCGCACAACATCGCACGTACGGACCAGTTCGTGCGCTTCGTGGCCACCGAGTTGGGGCCGTCCACGTACGTGAACATCATGCCGCAATATCACCCTGCCTACAGGGCTCGTCATTGTCCGGAATTGTCGCGCCGCATCACCGAGGCGGAGTTGCGGCAGGCGATCCAATGGGGCAGGAAAGCGGGTTTGACACGGTTGGCCGCCAAATAAACTACCATCAGCAAATCCTCCGAAACTGAACCGCGACCAAAGGGAGCGGACGTGATGCTCAAACCCCGCTGCGCTTGTCTGATCCCGCCACCCGCCGCCACAGGTAGTAAACCGGGATGCCGCTCGCGATGATCAGGAATGCGACGGTCGACGGTCCCGGCTGGGTAATCCACGTGTTGATGACGAACCAGGCGGCCACCGCCGCGAACAGCCAGGCCATAACCGGATAGCCCCACATCCGATAAGGACGCGCGCGCTCCGGGTATTTGCGACGCAAGATAGTAACGCCGGCAACGGTCATTCCGTAGAAGAACCATGCGGCGATCATGGCGTACGGGACCAAGGTTTCGAACGAACCGGTGAGCACCAGCAGCGAAGTCCACACCGCCTGCGCGATGAGGGCTACCGACATCGTCTGATAGCGCGGATGGAGCGCGGCCAGCTTTTCGAAAATCAGGCCGTCGCGCGCCATAGCGAAACACAGGCGCGGCGCCACCATGATGAAGCCGTTGATCGCGCCGGCAATGGAAAGCAGAATCGTCAACGAAAGCACCGTGCCGCCTGCCGGCCCCAAAGTCCGTGCGGCAACCGTGGCGGCGGTGTTGGCGGTGGCGGCGATGACACCGACCGGCAGCACTCGCAGATAGGCGATGTTGGCCAGCACGTAGACTGTGGTCACGAACGCCAGGCCGAGTCCCAGGCCAAGCGGAATGTTGCGCTTTGGATTCCGAATCTCGCCTGCCATGTAGCTGAAGCACGGCCATCCGTCATAGCACAGCACCACCGCGATCATGGCGACTCCCACGGCGCTCCAGGAAGATCCGCCGCGCGGGAGCGACCAATCAATCGCCACCGTCCCCCGGCCGGGCAGAAAGGCGCTGCCCGCAATCACAGCCAGGCCGAAAACTTTGAGCGCGGTTAACGTTTTCTGCGCCGCCGCACCCAGCCGGATCCCGCGGTAATTGACCCATGACAACCCTGCGATCAACGCCAGGGCGATGAGCTTTGATTCGACTGCGTTCAGCGGGATGAAGTACTGAAGCGTGATGGAAAAGTTAACGGCCAGCCACGCGATCGCCGCCCACATCACCACCAGCGTGAACGTCCACCCGCAGAGGAAACCGGCCAGCGCCCCATAGCATTCGGACAGGTACACATAGTGGCCGCCGGTTTCGGGCATCATGGCGCCCATCTCGGCGTAGGCCAGCGCGCCGAAGAAGCACAGCACGCCGGTGACGATCCACACCGCGAGAATCAAGGGCGCTGACGGCAGCGCCTGAGCAACCAGGCGGGGCACAAGAAAGATGCCCGCGCCAATGACGATCCCGACGATCACGGAGGCGGCATCGAGCAGCCCCAGAGCGCGGGGCAACCTGACGACCTCGACTTCCGGCGCAGTCCCTGTTGTACTCACGCTGAGTCTCAAGATAGCATTGAGCGCAGGCAATTCTGAGCCGCGCGCGGAGCATGCGGTTTTCGACACTGTTAGCCCCGGCCAGCCAGCACCAGCCACGCCGCAATCGCACTGAGTTTCTGATCCTGCGTCCATGGCGGGCCGATGCCCTTGCCTATTTCAACGGCGCGGCGCTCCAGTTCAGCCGCCGGAAGATGGAGTGCGGCTGCGGCCTGGTTCATGAGTTCTTTTTCCTTCACACTCAAAACGGCGATCCCGCAGGACTCGCAGGCCTGTTTCAGAGCATTCCGGAAGAACTCGCCTTCGGCAGTATGGATCAGCGGATGGGACGAGAGCGTCTTGGCGAGGTCGCCCGTGGGCCGGCCGGAGCCCGTCAGGACGCACGATCCAGCCACACGGAAGCCCATCCCGGCCAGTTTCGCAACAGCATCTCGCACGGCAGTCTCGGCCAGCGCCCGAGACGAATCCGCGCAGCGCTGGATGTGAACTTCGGCATCCTTGAACGGCATCGGTTCGGCGGCGTGAAACGGTTGCTTGGAACCGTCCATGCGACTGTCTGCAATCTCCAGTCGCCACCGCAAAATCACCGCGGGAGCCTCCGCACTTCCTCCAACTGCCACCAGCGCCGCCCATCCCGAATGCGCCCTAAATCCCAAAGCGGCGTGTCTCAGCACGGGAATGCCTGCATGGGCGCCTCGGGATCGAAGCGTGGGATATAGCGCCCATCTGTATCTGTGAAGCCGTATTCTTTCGCCAGATCCGCCACCCAAAGCAACTGGCCTGTTTTGCGGGAGACTTTGCCATCCGCGACGAGAGCCGCTACGGCGCGACCCATGTATTCCGGGGTTTCGCTCAGATCGAAGCGAAACTGCTTCTTTCGGGCCGTTGTCGTCATATGCATCAGGACGCGCTCGGTGCGCATGAAGCCGGGATTCAGACCTACGACTGTGATCTTCGACTTTTTCGCACCCTGGCTGAGCCCAAGGATCAGCCGGTTCAGAAACTCATGTCCAAGATCGTGCAGGATCTGCCCGCGATAGCCCGAGGGATCGTCGGGCAGGTTGTCGGTGACGTGGATGATCAACCCGCGGCGCTGCGTCGTCATGATCCTGGCGGCGCGCACGCTGGTGAGCCACGCCACGCTCATGGTCTCAATCGTCTCACGCCAGATCGCCGCGCTCAGATTCCAGAAGGGTTTCGACCACTCGGGCATGAGGTTAGCGCCCCATGCGGAGTTGGCGAGAACGTTCAGGTGGCCGTGGTCCTTCTCGACCCGGCGAAAGAGTGCCGCCACCTGCTCCTCATCGCTCAGGTCGGCGGGAATCGGAATGCCGCGTCCGCCACGCGCAGTCACCTCCTCGGCGGTGTCCTCGACGGTGCCGGGCGCCCCGCCGGGTCGCTTCGACCCGTTGCGCGACGTTCGGGCAGCAACATACACCGTAGCCCCGGCGTCTCCCAGAGCGAGCGCGATGCCGCGTCCCGCGCCGCGGCTGCCTCCTGCAACGACGGCGACCAGTTGCTTGAGCGGCTTCATGCCAGGAGTCTAAGCTGCAATTCATGACACGTAATGTCATGTTTCGGCGGCGAAGTGCGGATCGAGCACAGATGTGGCTGAGACGCACGATGGCCTTACTCAAAGCCGCTTTTGCTGCTTGATTTTGCGAACGGCCTCCAGCCTGCTATTGTCGCCGCCATGCATAGATTCGTCGTGTTGCCGCTGCTTGCCGCCTTGCCTCTGGTGGCGCAGGATGCCGATGCACAGAAGAAGTTCGCCGGCACCTGGGAGGCAAAGTTCAAAGATAAGGTCATCTGCACGATCAAACTGAAGGCCGGTGAGAAGATCTCCGGACAAATGGAGGCATGCAGCATAAGCGTCGACAGCAACGGGGATCTCCAGGAGCAGGAGTCCAATGAACCTCGGGATGAACCTTCACCCCTTCTCAACCCGAAAATTCAAGGCGACATACTGACCTTTGAAAATAAGGATGATGATGACGTCGTGAAATTCGAGATGAAGCTGACTGGCGAGGGTCAAGCGGAGCTGCGCATCCTGGAAGCGCCGGTCCGCGTCAAGCCGATTCCCTTCAAGCGAACCTGACACGCTATCCGCAGCCGCCAGTTTCGCTGCTACAGTCTTCTGTATGCGCGCTGACCGGCTGCTGTCCATCCTGCTGTTGCTGCAGGTCCACCGGCGGGTGACGGCGCGCGACCTCGCGAGGCGCCTGGAAGTTTCCGAGCGTACGATTCTGCGCGACATGGATGCACTGAGCGCCACCGGAGTTCCGGTGGTGGCCGAGCGCGGGGCGGGCGGGGGCTGGAGTCTGCTCGATCACTATCAGACAAAACTCACCGGGCTCAGCGCGGCGGAGATCCAATCGCTCTTTGTTGCCAGACCACCGCGCCTGATGGCGGATCTCGGCCTGAAGCATGAAGCGGAAGCTGCTCTCATCAAACTCCAGGCCTCACTGCCGGCGGCCTCCCGCGAGCAGGCGGATTTCGCGCGCGAGCGCGTCCTGATCGATACGCGCGGGTGGCGCGATCCCGCGGAATCGATCGCCTGTCTGCCGGTGCTGCTGGAGGCTTTGTGGCGCGGCCGCCAGGTGCGCTTCCAATACAGTAAGGTGCTCTGCGAGCCGAGCGAGCGGACCGGCGATCCCCTTGGCCTGGTAGCCAAGGGAAGCACCTGGTACCTGGTGGCCAACATGGATGGCGAGCCGCGGACATATCGAGTGTCGAGAATTTCTCAAGCCGCGATTCTCGACGAACCGGGTGCGCGGCCGGCGGATTTCGATCTCGCAGCATACTGGGAACGCTCCGCCGCCGAGTTCCGCGAGAAGCTGCCGCGATACTATGCGACGTTCCTGGCAAGCCCCGCAGTGATGCGCTGGGTACGGTATCGCGGCTGGCGGCTGGAACAGGAGACACCGGAAGGCGATCGCATTCGCGTGCGGTTGCGTTTCGACGCCGAAGAGGAAGCGGTGCAGTTCGCCCTGAGCTTCGGCGGCGACATCGAAGTGATCGAGCCGCACGAGCTGCGAGCGAAAGCGCTGGCCGGTGCGCTGGCGATCGCGGGCATATATAAGGAGTAAGGCTCCGCTGTCAGCTCCTTACCGAGCCGCGACCGCAGGGAGCGGTTGCTTAGTTTCACATAACTTCTGGACCAACGCTTCATTGCGATCCATTTTCCTGGCACTTATTACGCGCGATGGTGTTGGCGGCCAGCGAAACGCCGGGAGCGGCTGCGATGCATTGCACTCCGAAACCGCCAATGTCGTTCTCTTCGATCACATTGGCATGAGCGGGGGCCGGCCGTTCCGCCCCCGCACCCAGATAAATGCCAGTGCGCAAGAGGTCGGGCTGATCGGATGCGTAGCTGCAGCGGGCGGAGGGGCTGGGGCAGTGCGCGAGGTTGAGCCGCCGCAGTCGATTCCGCAAGATCAGGTTGTTTGAGCCAATCACGAAAATCCCGCCGAAGACCGCGCCATTGATTTCGTTTTCGACGATCCGTACACCCTGCGATTGCATGTCCGGATTGCTGTTGTTCATGACGATTCCGTAGTGCCCGTACGGATACTGTTCGGCTGCGTGCTGGTTAATGCAAGCGTTGGCGCGCACCTCGCCGTCATGAAATCCGTCGAGATCGATGCACTTGCCGTTAATCTCTTCGAAGCGGTTGCCCTGATAAACGGAATCATCCGTGCTGCCCGCCGTGTCGATGCCCACCGGCATTCCGCTGCCCTCCACGTCCACGATCTCCGCGGGAAATCCAATGAGTCGTCCTGTATTGTTCTCGACCCGGACGCGCGTGGCGTGACCCACCTGAATGGCGTCCCGCCCGATCTGCTCGAAATGGTTGTTCGTGATGCGCCCGTTGCGGTTGCGCGGCGAAGTGTAGCGCGAGTGCGTCCAGATGCCGTTGCCGAGCACGTTGCGCAACGTGCCGTGTGTAATCTGAAAGTTCTCCGTGCCCTCCTCCAGCAGGATTCCCCCCGTCCCGTTGTTCCTGCCAAGCGCGTTGCGGGAACCGCTGTCTGCGATCTCCAGGTGATCCATCATCACATCCCGGGATTCGCTTGCCAGCACGGCGAAACCGGCCACGCCGGTGAAGCGCACGCCGTCGACCGAGAGCCCCTCCACATGGAGAGCAAGAATGCCGTTACCCTGGGTGAATTCGGCGAAGGACAGATTGGATGGCGGAAGCCCGCGCGGGCGCTCGAGCGCTGCGCGGTTGCCGTCGATGCGAAAGCCCGAGAAGCGAATGTGGCGCGCCGAGTCACACACAATGAGCGCGCGTCCTCGAAAACGGCTGGTAGCGCGCAGGGTCGTACCCGAAGGAGAGCCGCGAACGTCCAGGTCGTGAGCCTGCGCGCCGACCATCAGCTCCGCCGAGATCTCCATCACCCCCGCAGGCAGTTCGACCACGCCCGAACCGGAAAGCAACGCGCGCCGGAGAGCGAACTCGCCCGTAGGCGGCGGACTCGGTACAACCAGCGCCCATGCAGTCAGAAGCGTTGCCAGCGTCGCCCCGGCCAGGCGCAATCAGGCCACCTCGATGGCGATAGGCGGGAAGCGCCGCGCTCCCCGCGACAGCTCGAGCTGATGGGTGCCTGGCGCGAGATCCGCTGGCAGCCGCAGGTTGAATTCAAACCGGCCGGCTAACGGATCCGTCTCGAACCAATCGAGCGCCTCCACCGGTCGGCCGTCAATCGCGGCGCTTACAGCCTGCGGATCCGCCATGTCCTCCATGACCACCTTGAGCGAGCCGCTCTCCACTCGTGCTTCCGCCAGCAGGTTGGTGCCGTCGGTGACGGAGCAGACGCGCGGAACCGCGGGACCCGGCGGGATGACGCGCAGCCAGGCCGTCGGGCACACCGGCTTACCCAGCCACAGCAATTCCACGGGTACGATCCCTGTGCGCACGCCGCGCGGCAACAGCACGTTGAGCTGGCAGACCCCGTCCCACTCCGGCGGCCCGAAAAAACAGGGAGTACCGGAGATGCCATCGAACTTCACTTCGAGATCATTCAGGTCGCAACCCTCCGGCAACCGGTCGATCCATAGTGAGGTGTAAGCGAAACGCCCGGATTGCGGCACCACAGGCTCGGCGGTATGGGCGTAACCACACCGCTGAATCACGGCCTGAACGCCCGTGTTCCTCAGCCGCGCGCGCCACCCGTCCGGCTGCTTGCGCCAAGTCGTCCACATGTATTGCGTCCCCGCGCCTTCGATCACCAGTAGCTGGAGATCGTGGGTGCGCGTGAAATCCGCCACCTCCTGGCGCGCGAGCCGGACGCCATCCCAGGTATCGGGTGTCTTGCCGCCCGGCGGGAGCCCGTTGAGTTGGAGTCTCGCGATGCCGCCGTCTTTGAGCACGCGCCGTATCTCGCTGAAGTAGGAGAGAACCACTTCGCGGCTGGGGATGTGCTGGAACACGGCGTAGGAATAGACGAAATCGAAGTAGTCCGAGGGAAGAGGAGCAAGGTCGGAACCGTTAGTGACCTGTACCTTGATGCGGGCGCCGCCGTGGAATCGTTCTTCGGCCAAGCGGATCATTTCGTCGGAAACGTCCACGCCGTGAAGCTCGCCGAAGTTCCGGCTCATGGGCCGCAGCAGGCGGCCGGGCCCGCAACCCACTTCCAGTCCGCGCCGCGCCTCCGGCGCAATTTCCCGCGGAAGGCGCTTCAACTCGTCCTCCAGCAGTCGGATGACGTCGGTGGCCGAAGCGAAGAACTCCTCGTCCTGCTGGCCCCGGCGGCCGAACGCCACGTAGTAGCGGACATCCTCGCGGGCGCGGGCATTCCAGTCGGAGCGCATCTGATCGAGAACTTCCGGTTCGGGCATTTCTCGCTATTTTATCCCGCGCCTGCCGGCTTCCCTAAAGAACTGTTGCGATTCCGCCGATCAGACAACAGCCGGTTCCCATGCTCCGGATCACTGCCCGTTCCATCTCCGCCCGTTGCGCCATGGCAGCCACCCTGCTGCTCGGCCGGCGTCTGAGTGGGCAGGATGCCGCTACGAAAGCCAATGCAGGCGAAACCTCGCCGGAATCGGTGCTGTTTGAATCTCTGCCGGTGGTGGAAGCGGCGACGCTGCATGCGCAAACGCTCCAGGAAGCGCCCGCCAGCATTACCGTCATTTCCGCCGCGGACATCCGCACCTACGGGTTTCGCACCTTGGGTGAGGCGCTGGCGTCGGTACGCGGCTTTTACCTGACCTACGATCGCGCGTATCACTACGCCGGGCTCCGTGGTTTCTCATTGCCGGGTGACTACAACACGCGCTTTCTGGTCATGCTCAACGGGCACTACCTTACCGAGAACATCTACGGTTCGAACAATTTCTTCGGTCAGGATTTCGGGCTGGACATGGACCTGGTGGAGCGCATCGAGATTGTGCGCGGTCCGTCGTCGGCGCTTTACGGCAGCAATGGAATTTTCGCCACCATCAACATCGTGACCCGGTCGCCGGTCCAGGCGCGGCGTCTGCGCGCCAGTACGGAGACAGACAGCTTTAGCGAAAGCAAAGTGCAGCTTTCTTCGGGTATGCCTTTGGGGCACGGTGCCAATTTGCTGCTCTCGGCTTCCGTCTTCAACGGCGGCGGGCAGTCGCTGTATTTTCCGGAATTCGACCGGCCGCAAACCAATTTCGGGCGGGCGGTGGATGTGGATGGCGAGCGGGGCTACCACGCGTTCGCCAACCTCATCTGGCAGAACTGGAGCTTCACCGGCTATTTGGGCTCGCGCGAAAAGCTGATCCCCACCGGTTGGTACAACACCCTCTTCAACGACCGCGGCAACAAGATCCTGGATGCGAGGGGCTTCTTCGAAGCCGCGTATTCTCGCGATCTCTCGGCCTACTGCAAGCTGCGCTGGCGCATTTACTACGACCAGTACCGCTACCGGGCGCGGTACGACTACTCCCTCGGCGATGCCACTCAGGATTACCGCGATCTGGGGGCGGGGGACTGGGTAGGGACCCAGTTGGCCTATGACATTGCGGTGCCGTATATCGGCGTTCTCACGGTGGGCGGCGAATTGAACGCCGATATCCAGGCTCTGCAGCAGTATGACGAGGTTTCCCCGGCTCGCGTCAACGTTTTCAGCGCGGATCATCCGGACCTTTCGTACGGTCTGTTTGTGCAGCAGCAATGGCGGCTCTCCCCGGCCTGGAACGCGTATCTGGGGGCGCGATTCGACGACGCGAAGGACCGGAAGCACTTCGTCTCGCCGCGTGTCGCCCTGGTCTACCAGGCATCGCCGAATTCCGCGTACAAAATCCTTTTGGGCCGCGCGTTCCGCAATCCCAACTCGTACGAAATGTTCTATGACGATGGATCGAACCAGGCCGCCAATCCGGCGCTGCGCCCCGAGAACGACGTTACCGTGGAGGCCGCGGCGGAGCGCCGGCTTTCCCGGCACCTGACCGGCGTGGCCACGGTGTACCACTATCAGCTTCGCGATCTGATCGACGCGAGCACCAACGCAGGCTGGATCCAGTATCAGAACATCGATTCCGCAACAGCGAACGGAGTGGAGGCTGAACTGAAGGGCAACTTGAGGGAACGGATTGAGGCGAGCGCCAGCATCGCGCTGCAACGGGCCACGAGCGCGCAGGACCATTCCATTCTTCCCGATTCACCCGGCTGCGTAGCCAAAATGCGCGGGTCTTTTCCCCTCGTGAAAAACAAACTGCAGGTGGCCGCCGCCTTGCAATACGTGAGTTCGCGCGAGACCGCTTCCTTCAACCAGGTTCCGTCGTACTGGCTGACCGACTTTACCCTGACCACGCGCAATCTCCATCCGGATTTCGACCTGCAGTTCGGAGTGCGCAACCTGTTGAACCAGGCGTATTACGATCCGGCCGGCGCCGGACTCATTCAGCAGCGGATCCGCCAGGATGGCCGCTCCGTGTTCTTGAAATTCATCTGGCGGACAAAGGAGTAAATGCCTTACGGACTATCCATGCTTGCTGTCTCGCTGCTCCTGAACGCGCCGCTGCGCGGGGCGGGCGGAACTGGTCCGGGCTCGGCGTCGGTGCTGGTGGTGGCCTCGCCCGCAGTCGAAGCGCACCGGATGGCGATCCAGGGCATCGAGGCGGCCATGGCGAAGACCGGGTTTCAAGTCCAGATCCTGGATCTGAACGCGGCGCGGAGCCTGCCAACGGGCGGCACCGCCTGGGCGTCGCCGGGTACCCGGGCGATCATCGCCATCGGCTCGGAGGCGCTCCAAATTGTGACCGCCGGCCATCCCGCCGCGCCGGTGATCTGCACCATGGTCTTGCAGCATACCTCCGACAAAAACTCCGCCACGGCGGGCGTGGCGGCGACCGTAACGCTCGACGTCTCCATTGAGGAGATGGCCGCTCGGCTCAGGCAGATCTTTCCTGGGAGGACCCGCCTCGGCATCATCCGTAACCCCGCGTCGGGCCGCTGCACCCCGGCTCAATTGCAGGCCCGTGCGCAGTCACTCGGCTTCACGGTACGAGTGGTGGACGTCGCCCAGCCGGAGCAACTGCTGCCCGCGCTGATCTCGCTCAGGGGGCAAGTGGATTTCGTGTGGTGCACGCCCGACGGCCTGCTCTACAACGGCGTCACCATTAAGCCGCTGATTCTTGCCTCCCTCGAAAACCGGCTGCCCCTGATCGGATTCTCCGAGAGTTTTGCCCGCGCGGGGGCCGCGCTGGGCGTCTATCCGGACTTCAACGATATCGGTCTGCAAACCGGCGAGGCCGCGCGGCAAGTGATGGAACGCCAGCCGGTCCGCGTTCCCGACAGTCCGCGCAAACTGAAGCTGGCGATCAACCAGAGCGTCTTGCGGCTGCTGGGCTTGCGGTACGCTTCCGCGGCTGAGCACGAGGAGTACCTGATTCTTCGATGAGACGCGACTCCCCAGAACGGCGCACAAGCCTGCTGAACCGGGCGTTGGTAGCCAATATCGCCCTGGTGGGTACCTCGGTCCTGTTCCTGGTAACGCTGTTCTTAATCACGCAACGTTCAGTCTTGCAAGGCCAACTGGAAGCGCGGGCCGGACTCGTAGCCGAGTCGCTGGCTACACAGAGCCAGTTGTCCATGCTGGTGCACAATCGACTCGATTTGCAGCGCACCGCCGACCTGGCGCTCTCCAGCGAAGACGTGCTCTATGTTTTGCTGTCGGACGCATCCGGCGCCGTGCTGGCAAAGGCCGTCCGGGCGGGTTTTCCGGAGGAGGCCATTCCGCCGCGCCCGTCCAGCTCCGCGGTGGTTCACGGCTCCGGCGCAGACGCAGGGTTCATTGAGATGGCACGGCCGGTAACCACGCGCGGCGGCGCTCAGGTATTCGATTGGGATCCGCCCAAAGCCGGGGGCACACCCTTGGGCTCGGTGCGCGTCGGTTTTTCCCTCGCCAAGCAGCGGGCTCTGTTCATCCGAACCGTGGCGAACGGCTTCACCGTGGCGATCGTAACTTTTCTCCTGATCCTCGCGGTCCACTACGCCCAGCTCCGCCGCATCCTGAGGCCGCTGAAGGACCTGGTGCAATTCGCCGGAAGAGTGGCGGCTGGCGACCTGGCGCAGCGTGCGCCGGTCGTCAGCATCGATGAGGTGTCCGATCTCACGCGGGCTTTCAACCACATGGTGGAAGAGCTGCAAATCTCCAGGCAGGAGCTGATCGGCGTGGTGCAGCAGGCTCAGGAGGCGAGCCGGCTCAAAAGCGAGTTTCTGGCCAACGTCAGTCACGAGATTCGCACACCCATGAACGGGATTCTGGGTATGACCGAGCTGCTGTTGCAGACCCGCTTGTCGCTGGAGCAGCGCGACTATGCCGCCACCGTGCAGGATTCGGCCCTCGCTCTGCTGGGCGTCATCAATGACATCCTCGATTTCTCTCGCATTGAGGCGGGAAAAATGGCTCTCGACTGCCAGCCGTTTGCCCCGCGCGAACTTCTGGGGCAGGCCCTGCGCCCTCTCGCGATGCGGGCCCACGAAAAAGGAATCGAGCTGTCTTTCCGCGTGGCTCCCGCGGTGCCGGAAATGCTCGCGGGCGATTCCGTCCGCCTGCGCCAGATTCTCCTGAATCTGGTGGGGAACGCCGTGAAGTTCACCGAGCACGGTGAGGTGGAGATCTCCGCCGAGGTAGTGGAGGAGGTTGAAAACGGGCTGCGCGTGCACTTTGTGGTTCGCGACACCGGGATCGGCATCGCCCCCGAGCGCCAGCGGGCCATCTTCGATGCCTTCACGCAAGCCGATGGCTCGACCACGCGCAAGTACGGCGGAACCGGTCTGGGCCTGACGATCTGTTCCCGCCTGGTCGAATTGATGGGGGGCCGGATCTGGGTGGAGAGCCAGCAAGGCGTGGGCAGCCAGTTCCACTTTACTGTACAACTCGGCCGGGTGTCCGCGGATCACGCCGGCGCCAAGCCCGCAGGAGGCCGGCGCCTGGCTGGGATGCGGGCGCTTATCGTGGACGACAATCCCATCAACCGGCGCATCCTGGTTGAGGCATGCATGGGTTGGGGGATGCGGCCGGATGAAGCAGACGCCGGGCTCGCGGCTCTAACAGCGATGCGCCGTGCCCAGGCCGCCGGCGACCCCTTCCGGCTGGTTCTGCTGGATACGCAAATGCCGGAATTAGACGGCTTCGAAGTGGCGCGGCGCATCCACCAGGATCCGGATCTTGCGGGCGCGGTCATCTTGATGATGGGCTCCGGCGACGTGCCGCAAGACCCCGGCCGCTGGCACGATCTGGGAATCGCCAGGTACCTGGCAAAGCCCGTGGTGCATGAGGAATTGCTGCATGCCATTCTGGACACGCTGGGGTTTGCCTCGCCACAGCCGGAGGCGGAGCCATCCGCCGTTCCCGCACCCGCTCCGCCTAAACTGGCGGGCCGCCGCATTCTCGTCGCCGAAGATCATCCGGTCAATCTCAAGCTGGTGACGAAGTTGCTCGAAAAGAGGTCGCTGGTACCCACGGTCGCCACCAACGGTGAGGACGTGCTGCGTGCGCTCGATGGAAATACCTTCGATCTCATCCTGATGGACGTCCAGATGCCTGGTATGGACGGTCTGCAGACCGCCGCGGCCATCCGGGAGCGGGAAAAGTTGAGCGGCGGCCACATTCCGATCCTGGCCATGACGGCGCACGCGATGAACCGCGATCGTGAAAAATGCCTCGAAGCAGGCATGGACGCGTACGTGTCCAAGCCGGTGAGCCCGGCCGAACTCTACCGCGCCATCGACGAACTCCTTAACGGGCCGGTCGCTACGGGTTCCCAATACCCGGCCGGATCCGCGGATCTCTAATCTGCGGGAAAGCATCTGCGAGGCGCGCCACGCCCGACATTTCAAGAGTCGTCGTTGGGCCGAGCATTACTCGACCCGATCCGTCAGCGCCCAGTCAAGAGAAACTCGCCCCTCCGGTTTGAGTTAACAACGAACCTATTCCCACAGAACCTGATCGCTGCTAAAATAAACACGCCCTCCCCCTGACAAGCAGTCACTGTCCGGCTTCGTCCGGACCACAACGCTGGAGTTGGCTATGCGAGTTCGTATTCGGGTACATGCGCCGCCGTTGTTTTGGGGGAAACGGAGGAAGCGCGAGGCCGAGATTGCTCCCGCCATCGATGGCCCCGATCGCCGGCTTGCGTTTTTCGAGAGTCGCGAAAGGCAGCCGGTGATCAGCGTTACTTGCTCGCCGGGCACTCTGGCTTCCGGCCCGACCGTGGCTATGGGCATCAAGCTCGCCGACAGGCGAGGTCTCCTCGTAGAAATGCGCATGGATGAGGCGTGCGATCTGGCTAACGAGTTACTCCTGGCAGCGCAGTTGTCCGAGCGCAAGTACGAGGTGAAGTTCGGAACTGGATAGCCGCTCGCCGGCTGAGCCCTTCGCGGCTTAGCGCCGTGCGGACTCGCCGGCCGGGAGTGTCCGATTGTCTGCTTGCTTCTCGGGCCGGACGTCGAACTCTGGATGCGCCACACCCATCATCCACTGATCAAACCATCCGGCGATATGCTCCAGGCGCTCAATCCGATGCCAGGGCTCCCCGGAACGCGACAGTTCGTGCGTCTCGCGCGGAAACACCACCATCGCGGCCGGCCGTTTCAGAAACTTCAGTGCCCGGAACAGTTGTTCTCCGCCTGAATCCGGCGGGGTCCGGGAGTCCGCTTCTCCCAGCACGAACAGGGTCGGGGTGTGGATGTTCTGTACAAAGCTGATCGCGGAGCGATTCGCGTACTCCGACGGATCTTGAAAGGGCGGAGCCTTGAACCAGTTCGGCTGGAAAAGCGTGAAATCTGCTGTGTACCACCAGGAAGCCCAGTTCGAAATGTCACGCTGCGAAACGGCTGCGGCGAAGCGCTCGGTGTGAGTGATCGTCCAGTCGGTAAGAACGCCTCCGCCACTGCCGCCGGTTACGCCGAGTCTGGACGGATCGATATAACCTCGCTTCAACAGCTCGTCCACGGCAATCATCAAATCGCGATAATCATCTCCGGGATAGTGGTACTGGATGATGTTGCCGAACTCCTGTCCGTAGCTCGTGGATCCGCGCGGATTCACGTAGAGCACCACGTAGCCTTTGGCCGCCATCCATTGAAATTCGTGATCAAAAACCCAGCCGTACGCGGCGTGCGGCCCTCCATGAATATTCAGGATCAGCGGGTATTTTTTCTGTGGATCGAAATCGGGCGGCTTCTGTATCCACGCCTGAATCCGCTTTCCATCAAAGCTCATACAAGTGAATTCCTCCGGCGAAGTGAGGTTGAGCTGTCCCCACAGCTTCCGGTTCAAGTCCGTGATCTGGCGCTGCTCACCGTTTGCCGAGACAATGAACAGGTCGCCGATCCTGACCGGCGTGGATACCAGGGCGGCGAGCGTTCGCCCATCCGGCGTCACCGAGAAATCGAGCACAGCCTGATCGCCATGGGTGATTTCCGTGACTGCGCCCGATTGCGTATTCATGCGCACCAGGTTTGTGCGCCCCTGCTTGGAGACGGTGTTGAAAAGCGACTGGCCGTCCGTCGACCAATGGAGCGTGCTGCCGTTCCCACCGCGAGGCGCTACGTTGTCCCCAAAAACGGAGTCCCCCACGTCGAAGTCATAGTCGGCGGTCAGATTGCGAGGTTGCGCGCCGCCCTTCAAATCCATCACCCAGAGATCCGGCTGTGAATAGGAACGCACCGGCTGGGTTACGGCTCCATGGAAAGCGAGCCGTCGCCCATCGGGGCTCAGGGCCGGATGGTAGATGTGCATCGGGATGGTAGCCAGTGTCTCCACTTCGCCACCGCCCGAGGGAATGGAACATATATCAGTGGTAGGAAGTTCGTAGTACGGCTCGGCGACACGCCGGGTAAGGAAGTAAAGCCGCGATCCATCGGGCGCCCACAAAAGCTGGCGCTCATCGAATTGGCCGCTGGTTAATTGCCGTGGCTTCACGACTTCGTCGAAGCTGCCAGGCAGCTCGACCACCCAGAGGTGCGTGTGCCGCTTGGGATCGAGATAGCCTTCGTCATTGGACCGGTAAACCGCGCGTGTGATGATGTGGACATCCGACTCGTGATCGGATTCCGGCTCTGGCGCGCTGTTCCCCGCCGGACCAGGCTTCCTCTTCTTCTCCGCTTTCTCAATGTCCTCCGGCGTTGTCACGCTCAGAAATGCAACCCGCTTGCCGTCCGGCGACCAGACTGGGTTCCCGGCGCCTTTCGGCAAATCCGTGATCGTGCGCGCCTCGCCGCCCGTTAGCGCCAAAACCGCAATTTGTGATGGCTGCGGTTTGCCGGCCTCATTCTTTTCTCCCCCGCGCACGAACGCGATGCGGCGGCCATCCGGCGACCAGACCGGACTCCCGTCATGCTTGCCATTGGTCATCCGTACGGGAGTTTCACTACCGGTAGTCCCCACCATCCAGAGGGAGCTCTCGTACCCGGTGCGCTTTTCGTCTACGATGACTCGCGTGAACACCACCCGGGTGCCGTCCGGAGAGAGCTGTGGCGTGGCAATCCAGGTAAAGTTGAATAAATCTTTCTCAGTGATCGGACGTTTAGCGGTCGTCTGATCCGCCGCACCGGCGGCCGCGGCTGCCGCGAACGTGAAAGCGGCCAATACAGAGAAGTGAGATCGGGATATCATAGGTTCAACTCCGCCTCGCCAAGGAGATTGGTTCACTCTACCAGAAAGGAACCTATGTCCAACTCACCTCAATCCGAATCCTCTAACCTCCAACGCCGCGCATTCCTCCAGGGAATCGCAGGTACAGCAGCCCTTGCCTGGCCCCGCCGCGCGCGGGCCGACGCGCACAATCTAGCCCCGGTTCGCGCGGAGATCGAAAAGCGTCACTCTGAAGCGGTCGAGCGTCTCCAGGAGTGGATCCGCCAGCCATCCATTGCCGCCGAAAATCGCGGCATGAGCGAAGGCTGCGATCTGACGATGCGCCTGCTCCGCGACGCGGGATTCGGCGAAGTCAAGAAGATCGCCACCGACGGGCAACCCGGCATCTTCGCCACGCTCGACGCCGGCGCTCCCCGGACCGTGGGGCTCTATTTCATGTACGACGTGAAACAGGTGGACCCGGCGGAGTGGTCTTCGCCGCCCTGGGCGGCCGCGCTGGTTGAGAAGGCCGGAGTGGGAAAGGTGATCATGGGGCGGGGGGCGGTAAACCAGAAGGGTCCGGAGTCCGCTTTCCTCTCTGCGCTCCACGCCATTCGCGGCGCAGGCCGCAAAATCCCGGTGAATCTGGTGCTGGTGGCTGAGGGCGAAGAAGAAATCGGCTCGCCGCACTTCCCCCAGATCGTGCGCCGGCCGGAAGTACAAGCGGCGCTCGCCCGCTCCATCGGCATCGTCATGCCGGCGGCTTCGCAGGATCTCGATGGTGTCGTGACCATCACGCTCGGAGCCAAGGGCGTCGTCGAGCTGGAGCTGGTTTCCAGCGGCGAGCGCTGGGGCCGCGGTCCGCGCCGCGACGTGCATTCGAGCAACAAAGCGCGTCTCGACAGCCCCGCGTGGCATCTCGTCGCGGCGCTCGCAACCCTGGTTTCAGCCGACGGCAATACGCCCGCCATCGAAGGCTTCGCCGCAAAAGCCCGCCCGATCTCCGACGCCGAGCGGGCGATGATCCGCGAAGCCGCGCACCGCCTCGATGAGGCCACTGCGAAGAAGCAGCTCGGTGTCGACCACTGGGTGCATGACGTGGGCTGGCAGGAGGCGTTGGAACTCCTCGAGTCGCGGCCCACCGTCAACATCGAGGGCCTCGTCGGTGGCTACACTGGTCCGGGCGGAAAGACCATTCTGCCTCACCGGGCTGTGGCCAAGCTCGATCTCCGTCTGGTGCCGGACATGACCGCCGCCGGAGCGCTGGCCGCGCTCAAAGCGCATCTGGCGAAGCATGGCTTCGGCGACATTGAAGTGAACATGACGGGCGGCTACGATCCCACCAGCACGCCCGCCGACGCCGGGCTCATCCGCGCCCAGGAAGCCGTATACCGGCGAGACGGCATCGACCCCATCCTGTGGCCGCGCAGCGCCGGCTCCTGGCCCGGCTACGTCTTCACCGGCGAGCCGCTTCACCTGCCCGCCGGCCACTTCGGACTCGGCCACGGCAGCGGCGCCCACGCGCCCGACGAATACTACGTCATCGAGTCAAAGACCTCGAAAGTCCAGGGCCTCGACGGCGCCGTTTTCTCCTTTGTCGAGTATCTGTACGAACTGGCGTCGTGAGGAACTAAGAGCCATACTCAACGTATGCGCGCGATCCTGGCCCTCGCGCTTCTCTCCGCCGCTTGCCTTTGCGGTGAAACCACGGTCAAAGACAAACCCGGCGACTATCCGGTGCGTGCCACTGCGGGCGCAACTTCAATCGGCGCCGAGTATCTGGTCCACAGCATTCCCGCGCATAGCCAGACGTTCTTCGCCCGCGACTATCTGGTAGTCGAAGTGGCCGTGTTTCCCGCGCGGAATCAGCCGGTCGAACTCGACAGCAACACCTTCACCTTGCGGCTCAATGGCAAAAAAGAGATCCTCTCCCGCGATACGCCCGGTGCTGTCGCGGCGTCGCTGAAATATCCGGACTGGGAACCACACCCGCACACCGAAGTGCAGGCCGGCCCTGTGATTCTGGGACGGCCTCCGGCAGTCGGCCGCTTTCCGGATGATCCCACTCAGAGCCGTCCGGCCCCGCCCAAATCCCCAACCCCCAACGAACAGGCAGGCATCGACCGCGACGAGCCGCAAACTCCGGACGAAGCCGTAGCGCAGTACGCGCTGCCCGGCGGCCGCATCGAAAAGCCGGTGAGCGGCTACATTTACTTCCACTTCAGGGGCAAGACAAAATCCATCAAGTCCGTGGAACTCCTCTATGAGGACAAATCAGGATCGGTCACGCTGAAACTGCTTTAGCTGAGTTTCACGATTCTCCGCGCGCGCCGGAACACATCGAGCAGCATCTTCTCCGTAAGCTTGCCTGTGGATGTGTTCTGCTGGCTCGGATGGTAGGAGCTGATCAGCACCGGCAAGCCCGGCGCAACGCGGTGAATGCGGTTGTGGCCGAACACAAACGGGGCGCGGCTCCGGATAATGCCCTGATCGCGAAGAATCGAAAGGTACACATCGAAAGCGATCTTCCCCAGCGCCACTACGACCTGCACGCTTGGCAATAACGAAAGTTCCCGCTCGAAGTAGCCGCGGCACGTGCGAATCTCTTCGGGCGTGGGCTTGTTCCCCGGCGGCGCGCAGCGCACCGCCGCCGTGATGTATGCATCCGTCAACCGCAGTGCGTCATCGCGCGACCGGCTCTCAGGATGTGAAGCGAAGCCGGCGCGGTAGAGCACCCGGTAAAGCGTGGCGCCTGAGCCATCGCCGGTGAAGGGACGGCCCGTGCGGTTCGAGCCGTGCGCGCCCGGCGCCAGCCCCACGATCAGCATCCGCGTCCCCGGATCGCCGAACGACGGAACCGGCTTCGCCCAGTAGTCCCACTCGCGGTACGCTCGGCGCTTGATGCGGCCGATCTCGGTGCGATACTCGACCAGGCGCGGGCAAAGCCGGCACGCGATCACCTCCTGCTGCAATACCGTGAGGGCCGCGCTGTTAGAATTCACTCGATGAGCACTCCTTTTCGTTTGGACGGGCGCAAGGCGCTGGTCACCGGCGGCGCGAGCGGCATTGGAGCGGCGACGTGTCGCGCGCTCGTCACTGCCGGAGCTTCGGTCGTCATTGTCGACATCGACCTCGCCGCGGCCTTGGCGCTGGCTCGTGAACTCCCCGGTTCTTCCGTCCTTTCTTTTGATATTACCGATGAAAGCTCGGTAAAGCAGGGGCTCGCTTCGCTCGGCGCGCTCGACATTCTGGTGAACAATGCCGGCATCGGCCTGGTGGGCAATATTGAAGAAACCGCATTGGAGGATTTCCAGCGCGTATTTCGCGTGAATGTCGAGGGTCTGTTTCTGGTCACAAAATATGCTTTGCCCCTGCTGCTCGCCTCCAAAGGATCGATCGTGAACATCGCCTCGGTGGCGGGTCTGGTTGGCATCAAGCGGCGCTTCGCTTACTGTGCCTCCAAAGGCGCGGTGGTTGCGCTGACGCGCCAGTTGTCCGTCGACTACCCTACAACCCTTCGGGTGAACTGCTTATGCCCCGGTACTGTAGATACGCCCTTTGTGGAGGCGTACCTGGAAAAGTATCACAAACATGAGAAAGAAAAGGTGCGCCAGGAACTGAATCAGAGGCAGCCCATTGGGCGGCTCGGGCGTCCCGAAGAAATCGCCAATTTTGTCCTATATTTAAGCTCCAAAGAAGCCGATTTTATTAACGGATCGGTGTTAACCATCGATGGTGGTTGGACAGCGGCGTAAGCGGACAACCGATGTTAAAATCTATAAAGGAATTGACTGAATCGCGCCACGTGCTACACAATGAATTACCGGTTGCTGCACCGGGGGATAGGTGGCCGGTGGGCGCTTCCGCCCCGCGCTTCAGCCCCCAAGTTTCGTATATGAACCGTCTTCGCGCACCCCTTCACATCGCAGTTTTTGCTATTTTATGTTCTCTTTTCGCCGCTAGCCTTTCGGCGGTTACAACCACTAAGAAAAAGAAAAAGCACGCGCACCCGACAACTCAGGCGGCCGTTGTCACTCGAGTTTCCGCAACCACCAAGGTGCGTCATCGCAGGTCGCGCTACAGCCCCTGGACGGAGCCGACATACGCTGACTCGACGACGGGCGACAACGTGGATGGCGAAGATCTCGCGGTACGCCGCGCGGCCGTGGATGCTCTGGGACCGTTCAACGGCTCTATAGTGGTAGCCGATCCGAATACCGGCCGCATCCTCACCATGGTGAACCAGAAGCTGGCGCTCTCGGGCGGCTTCCAGCCGTGTTCCACCATTAAAGTCGCGGTGGCTTTGGCGGCGCTCGAAGAGAAATTGGTTGAACGCACCACCAAAGTGCACCTCTATGGACGCACCAGCATCGCCATGACCGATGCGCTGGCGCACTCGAACAACTACTATTTCGCCAACCTGGGGATCAAGCTGGGCTATGAGCGCGTCAACTACTATGCGCGGCTGTTCGGTTATGGCGAGACTGCGGGCCTCGACATTCCCGGTGAAAAACCTGGCTACTTCCCTCCGGCCCCTCCCAAAAACGGCGGTATGGGCATGCTGACCAGCTTCGGCGAAGAGATTTCACAGACGCCTTTGGAACTCGCCGCGCTCATGTCTGCCATCGCCAACGGCGGCACGCTCTATTACCTGCAATACCCGCATAGCCAGGAAGAAGTAGATCATTTCGTGCCGCGCATTAAGCGGCAGCTCGAAATCGCGGATCTGATTCCGGAGATCAAGCCGGGCATGCAGGGCGCTGTCGAGTTTGGCACGGCGCGCCGCGCTCGCCAGGACGACACCATCATGGGCAAAACCGGCACGTGCAGCGAAGGACGGACGCACCTCGGCTGGTTCGGCTCTTTCAACGAGGGCGGACCCAGCAAGCTGGTTGTGGTTGTGCTCCTGACCGGCGGGCGGCCCTCCATCGGTCCCATGGCCGCGGGTGTAGCGGGCGACGTCTACCGCCACCTGGCCGCGCAGAATTATTTCGCAGCCAACCACCAGCACTCCATCACGCCGGCTGCACTGGTTTCCACGCAGATCTGCTGCGCCCGGTAGTTTAGCCCGCGGTTACCGGCGCTGCGCCCAGCACTCGTTCCGCAATGGCATACTTCAGCGCTTCCAGGCCGAGCCCTGTCACGCTCGAAATCTCGAAATAAGGCAGGTCTCGTTCCACGCCCAGCCGCCTGAGTGCCGCCACGCGCTCCGGATCTTGAGCCGCATCCATCTTGCTCGCCACTAGCAGCATGGGTTTCCGCGCCAGATCTTCACTGAAGCTCGCCAGCTCACGCATCACCGTCTCGAAATCTTCCACCGGCTCCCGTCCGCTGTTCTCGGATACATCCACCAGATGGACCAGCAGCTTGGTGCGCTCGATGTGGCGCAGAAACTGCGTGCCCAGGCCGTGGCCCAGGTGCGCGCCTTCAATTAATCCCGGGATGTCGGCCACCACAAAGCTGCGGAAATCGTCCATCTTGACGACGCCGAGATTCGGCTCGAGCGTGGTGAACGGATAATCTGCGATCTTGGGACGTGCCGCGGAGATGCGGGAGATCAGCGTCGACTTGCCTGCATTGGGGAATCCCACCAGGCCCACGTCGGCGAGCAGTTTCAACTCCAGGCGCAATCGCCGCTCGGCGCCGGGTTTTCCCGGCTCGTGTTCTGTGGGCGCCTGGTGAGTGGCGGTGGCGAAGCGTGCATTGCCGCGCCCGCCTTTTCCGCCGCGGACCACCAGAAAGCGCTCGCCCGCATGCGTGAAATCGTGCAGCTTTTCGCCGGAATCTGCGTCGTAGACAACGGTGCCGACAGGCACTTCCAGCTCGATTGGCTTGCCGTCCTGTCCGGTGCAATTGCTGCCCTCGCCATGGCGACCGCGCTGCGCTTTGTGCTCCGGATTGAAGCGGAAGTGAAGCAGTGTGTTGACATGTTCGCTCGCCACCATATAAACATCGCCGCCGCGTCCGCCATCGCCGCCGCTGGGCCCGCCGCGCGGGACGTACTTCTCCCGCCGGAATGCGAGACACCCGTTGCCGCCGTCGCCGGCTTTAACGTAAATTTTGGCTTCGTCGATGAACATGTCCGAAAACAGAAAAGCCGCCGGACCAGGAAACAGGCCGGCGGCCAGGACGAGTGCTGTTAGAAATTGCTAGGAAGCCGCGCGCACGCTGACGAATTTGCCGTCGCGCCCGCGATCGTGAAACTCCACCACGCCGGTGATTTTGGCAAACAGAGTATCGTCCTTGCCCCAACCCACGTTGTCGCCCGGCTTGATGCGCGTGCCCCGCTGCCGCACAATGATCGATCCGCCTGGAACCAACTGCCCGCCAAATACCTTTACGCCCAGGCGCTGCGCGTTGGAATCGCGCCCGTTCTTGGAACTGCCTAACCCTTTTTTGTGTGCCATGACAGAGATCCTTATGCGACGATGTCGCCCACCCTCACCTCGGTGTAATCCTGGCGGTGGCCGATAGTGCGCTTATACTGCTTTTTCCGTTTGAATTTGAAGACCAGAACCTTCTTTCCGCGTCCGTTGGCGGTAATGGTCCCCGTGATGGCTCGCTCGGCGGTTTCGGGGCCGGCCAGCACCTCGCCGCCGTCACCGAAAATAGCCAGCACTTTTGAAAACGCAATTTCAGAACCGACGTCGCCCGCCAGCTTGGGGACACGAATGACATCGCCCGGAGCAACCCGGAACTGTTTTCCGCCGGTTTCGATAATGGCATGCATGGGGGAAATCCTCGATCAGGAAGCCCAAACACACAAACGCGCTTCGGGCTTATTGGTGTAAAAGGACATTTTATTACATCCGGGCGCGGTTTGACAAATCGCCGAGTCAGGCCGCCCGCTTCCGCGCCAGGTAAAACGTACGGCATCCGGGAGCAATCTTGGGATCGCCTTTGAAAAACGGCGTCGCGTCCCACGCCCGGATGCGATCGAAGCCGGCAGCGCGCAATGTGCTGCGGACCTCCGCTTGCGTCCAGGCGATCTGCTCGATGTGCTCGTGGTGCCGCCGCCAGTACTTTCCATCGCGCAGGAACCATTCACAATCACTCCAGCCTCTGTCGCGCTCGCGATCGTATCCTCCATGCATAACGAGGGCGACGCCGGGTTTCTCGATCCACCAGCAGCCGGGCCAGATCGTCTCAAAGGCGCGGCGATTGTTCACGTCGAAATAGAAGTATCCGCCCGGCTTGAGGGCGCGCGCCACCGCACCGGCAACGCGCCGCAGGTCGGCTTTGCGCCGCACGTGGTTGAGGGCATCAAATTCGCACAATACCAGGCTGACTGGCTCAGGGAGCCGTAAGTTTCGCATGTCCGCTCGAAGCACGCGCAATGGCAGGCTCGCGCGTCGAGCTTTCTCACGGGCGAGCTGGCACATGGTCGCGGAAAGATCCACGCCAAACATTCTGATTCCTCTCCGCGCCAGCAAAAGAGCGGTCGTGCCTGTGCCGCAGGCCAGGTCGCAAGCGGAGTCGAGCCCCGGCAGAATCTCGCCGAGCACGCACTGGCGGGCGGCTTCAAACCAAGGCAGATGGAATGTGAAGAGCTGGTCGTAATATTCCGCCAGCCATTTGTAGGGCCGGTTGGCCATTGTGCCCGCCATGTACTGAATTGTAATCGTGTTGTGGTAGCGCAGGCCTACCCGCGGGGTTTGCGGGGAGACCTGCGGCATTCTCTTCGCGAGAGCGAACGCCGCAGGTTCTGCCAAACACAGGCGTGAGCCTGCGCTACAAGGTTCCGAACACCCGAAATACTCTCGTTGGTTAGTATTGAACTCCGCGATTGCCGCAGGGGAGAATCAAGGTCAGGATGGCAAATTTCGTCGATTACTACGACCTGCTGCAGATCAGTCCAAAGGCCGAGCTCGAGACTATCAAGCGCGTATACAAGATGCTGGTCGCGCGCCTGCATCCGGACAACTCCGAAACCGGCGATGCGGAAAAGTTCATGGTTCTCCAGCGCGCATTTGAAGTCCTCTCCGATCCGGAGCGGAGGATGGCGTATGACGGCGAGTATGCGGCTCGCGTGAAACAGCCGCTGCCGTCGGTCGAGCCAAACGAGGTGGCCTCAGGAGTAGACGCGGAAATGAGCCGCCGCGTCGGCATTCTGTGCGTGTTGTTCAAGCAGCGCCAGACGAACCCCGCCCGGCTGGGACTGCCTTTGCTGGAATTGGAACAGATCACCAAATGCCCGTCCGAATTCGTTTCGTTCACGCTGTGGTATTTGCAGAATAAGAACTACGTCGGCACTTCTGATAACAGCGATTTCGTGATCACCCCGGCAGGCATCGACTACCTCGAAGCGAATCTTCCAGCCAATACTCTCGCCTCCGGCCGCCTTGAGTCAGCCATGCCGTGGGAACGCGAGGCCGCCCGGCAGCCCATCCATTAGGCCGCTCCGTTCGGACCTGCGCCCCAATACTGCTCTCCCGGCGCAAGATATTTCTTCAGGAAATCCGGATTGAGATCGGCTCCGAGGCCGGGTTCCATCGGCACCTGCAGACGGCTTTTCCGCACCAGCGGCGGATTACCGGCGGCCATCTCTTCGACATAGCGGGTCGGCCGCCCCAAAGCACTTTCGGAACGATAGAAATTCTGGATCGACGAGCCGAAATGCGCGTTGGCGTATGTCAGTACCAGGCTGCCGACGTTGTGCAGCGCCACGGGATTGCGCGTCAACGCCGCAAAGTCCGCGATTTTCCGCGTCCCGGTGATCCCGCCGGCGAATGCCAGATCCGGATGAACGATGTCCACCGCCTGGTTATCCAGGAATGGACGGAACCCGCGGACCAGCTCGAGCTTTTCGCCGGTGAGAATGGGAATGCGCGAGGCCCGTTTCAGCGCGATCCATCCTTCCGAATACGGAACGTTTAGCGGGTCCTCGAGGAATAGCGGATCCATCGGCTCCACGGCCTTGGCTACAGCGATGGCACTCGGCGTATCGAATTCGTTATGGCAGTGCACCGCGATTTCGATCTCGTCGCCGACAGCCTCGCGCACGTTCGAATAGGCGCGCGCGATCTTGCGCAACTGCCCGTGATCGAGCGTCGCCGTGTACCGCGCCGGCGGCACTCCGATCACCGGGTCGATGCTGTTTTTGAACGCGTCGAAACCCTCCGGCATCTCTTTCACCCGTTGCGCCCATGCCCGGCAGGAAGCCGGGTCGAGCATATCCAGGTCGAGGCCGTGCGAATACATCCGGATCGAATCGGTAAAAGGTCCGCCCAGGAGCACGCACACCTGCAGTCCGGTGATTTTCCCGGCGAGATCCCACAATGCGATGTCGATGCCGCTGATGGTCGGGATGTGGGCCATGTAGGTGTGCATGAGCGTGCTCATGCTGTGAAAATGCCGTTCGATGGCCAGCGGATCTTTACCGACGAGCAGTGGCTTCATAGTTTCGATGCGCGCCCGCGCCATCGGCCCCGTGGAACCGGCCTCGCCATAGCCGACTAGGCCCGCGTCGGTGATCACGCGGATGAGACAGTTGCCGGTTTGCGTGCGCAGCGCCATCGCCTGAATGTCGCTGATCTTCACCTTGCCCTGATAAGGCGCGGCCAGGGCGTTGTACCGGCTCAGATAAGCGCCGGCTGGCAACCATGCAGCAAACTTCAACAGATCGCGGCGGGTCCACCTGGGAGTCATCATCGAGTCCTCCGGTGTGCCAGCTTATCGCGTTTTCAGGGGCGGGGCTTACCCGGCCGCACTCAACACACGGGGCGTGGCAGCGCCCAAAACTTCGTGAATGCGGCGCAGTAAGGTAGTTGGAGAGAACGGCTTGGCCAGAAAGGCAGCACTGTCGTCCAGGAGCCCGTTTCCCAGCAGATGCTCCTGTGAGTAACCCGAAATAAACAGCAGTGGGGCGCTGGGGCAAAGGGTCTTCAGATGACCGGCGACGGCCAAGGGCGTGTGTCCATCAATGCATACGTCGGCTATCACCAGATCTATGTTTGATTTAGCGTGATCCGCAGCGTCCTGGAGA
>Ga0335077_10000467_pt1 | contig 44831 bp, 43 predicted proteins | sample Lox_Sample_31_FD_207151 | JGI IMG/M metagenome (GOLD analysis project Ga0335077, IMG submission 207151) | Soil microbial communities from Loxahatchee National Wildlife Refuge, Florida, United States - Lox_Sample_3.1 | ecosystem: Environmental > Terrestrial > Soil > Wetlands | place: USA... | reverse complement strand
GTCGTTGCGCTGCGGGAGGTACTCGGTCTTCAAATTGTGAAAGTCGAATTGCACCATGCTTTTCAGCGCGGGCTTTATCGAATACTTGTCACCGACCTTGTCGAAGTAGCGCAGGCGCGTGGTGTAGTCCACGGTGTCCATCTGCGCTTCGGTGTAAACGCCCTGCTGCGCCGTGAGCAAAGCCGAGTAGCTGATATCCGAAGCGACGATTTCGACCTTCCATGGAGGCGGGATCAGCGGCTTCGGCGTCGGCATGTCGAAAGGCAGAGGATTTCGCAGGTAGTAGTAAGCGAGCGCATCGCACACGAGGATGGCCAGCGTGTAAGGCTCCTGCCCGGTGGAACAGCCGGCGCTCCAGATGCGCAGAGTCCAATCGCGGCGCTCCTGCTTGCGCTTGAGGATCTCCTCGAGCACCACCTTCTGAAACAATTCGAGCTGGGGACGAATGCGAAAAAAGCTGGTTTCGTTGACGGTCAGGTTCTCGAGGAGCGCGGTCAGCTCCTGCTTGCCCTCGCGGCTGGTGAGCAGGCGGTAGTAGCTGTAAAACGAATCGAGCTGGCAGGCCTTCATGCGGCGCTGGAGCCGGTCGCGCAGAAAATGCGTGCGGCGCTCGTCGAAGTGCATGCCGCATTCCTGATAGACCAGCGTCTGCAACAGCTTCAATTCGGCATCGGTCAGCGGGACCTGCGTCGTCAGTGTAGTGGACATTCGTTCCTCGGTGATGATCCTGCGCCCGTCTCAGGAGCCTCGCGCTCTGCCGCCCACGGGCTCGGCGTCCGCGGAATCCGCGGCCTCTTCGAGATGTTGGAGTTCGCTGTGCTGGAGCACTTTGGACAGATCGAGCAGGATGACGAGCCGGCCTTTCAGCTTGCCCACGCCCGTGATGTAGTTGAGCTCGCCTTCCTTGAACACGTTGTGGGGCTCTTCGATTTCCGAAGGGGGAATCCGCAGGACCTCGGAAGCGGAGTTCACGAGCAAGCCGATGGCCCGCGTTTCCAGTTCGACGACCACGATGCGGTTCTTCTTGCTCAGCTCGAACGATTTTTCGCCGAAGCGTTTTCGCAGATCCACGACCGGAATGATCCGGCCGCGCAGGTTGATGACGCCTTCGATGTAATCGGGCGCGTTCGGCACGGAGGTAATTTCCGGAACGCGGACGATTTCACGGACGATCGAAATCGGCAATCCAAACGTCTCGCGCCCGATCCGGAAGCCGACGACCTGGAGTTCCTTTTCCATGATGGTTGAGGGGGCTCTCAGGACCGAACCACCTCGGCGTACTCCTCCGAGGAGTGCCGCTCCTGAGACGACGCCGGGCGGCGCGCGCCATGGCGCCGGCCGTCTCCGAAATTGTCCTCGACGACGAACCGGTCCATCGAATCGAGCAGCGCGCGAGAGAGCTTCGACATCTGCTCGGCAGCTGCGGCAAGTTCCGTGGAGCTCGACGTGGACTGCTGCACGAGCTCGCGCATCCTCTCCATCGAGCGGACCACGGCTTGCGCCCCCGAAGCCTGCTCCTCGACCGACGAGTTGATTTCCTGCGTGATTTCAGTGAGGCGGTTGGTGGCCTTGGCGATCTGAGCGGAGCCGCTGGATTGCTCCATGGTGGCCGCTCCGATTTCCTGGGAGAACTTGTAAACTTCCGAGACCACGTCGGAGATTTTGTCGAGCGCGAGGCTGAGGTCCTTGTTGAGCACGAGGCCTTCCTGGACCATCGTCGTGCTCTTTTCCATGTTCTCGACGGCCTCGCGAGCTTCTTTTTGAATCCCCTGAATCAGCTCGGAAATCTCCTTGGTCGATTGCGTGGATTTTTCCGCGAGCTTCCGCACTTCCTCGGCGACGACGGCGAATCCGAGGCCGTGCTCTCCGGCGCGCGCCGCTTCGATCGCGGCGTTGAGCGCGAGCAAGTTGGTCTGCTCGGCGAGATCGTCGATCACCTCGATGATCTTGCCGATATCGTCGGCGCGGCGGCCCAGGGCGTCGATGATTTCCGCGGACGACTGGATCGCGTGGCTCGTGCGATTCAGCCCCTCGGTGGCCTTGTCCATGGTGACCATGCCGGTGCGGGCTTCCTCGCGGGAGCGGTGCGAGATGTCCACCAGCATCTTGGCGGTGTCCGCGACGCGCTGGATTGAGGTGACCATCTGATCGATCGAGGAGGAGGTTTCCGCGACGCTCGAGGCCTGCACCTGCGTGTTCTTCACCACATTTTGCACGTTGATGCTCATCTCGTGCATTGTGCTGGTGACTTCATCGATCGCCGAGGCGGCCTGCACGCTCACCTTGGCGGACTCGTCCGAAGCGCTGGCCATCTGTCCCGCGCCGCTGGCTACCTGCGAGGCGCTGTCGCGCACCTGGCGGACCAGCTCGCGCAGGCCCTGCGTCATTCGCGAGAACGCCCGCGCCATCGTGTCCTGCTGCGAGCGGGGCTGGACGGTGACGGACAACTGGCCTTCGGCAATCGCCGCCGAAACGCCCGCCATCTCCTTCAGGTGGACGATCATCTTGTTGAAATTGTCCGCGAGAATTCCAACTTCATCGCCGCGGTGAATATCGATCGTCTGATCGAGGTCGCCGGTGCTGCTGATGCGATGCGCCACGTCGATCAGGTGGCGCACGGGTTCGGTGATCGACTTCGCGGTGTAGAACGCGATCCACGCTCCCAGCGCAACGGCCAGCAGTGTGCCCAGCGTGGTGATCACGGCGCTGATCATCGTTGCGGTGGCGGAGGAGGCGTTCGATTCTTCCTGGGCCTTTTGCACCGAACGGTTGGCTTCATCAAGGATGGCCGACGACCTGTTGATCCAGGAAGCCGGATCGTGCTGCAAATAGAAGATCTGGAGATCGGAGACGGTGGTGTCGCCGGAATCCACCTGGTGGCGCTTGGCGATCATTTCCTTGGCGAAGTTGTCGGCCCAGCCGCGTTCGTTGTCTTCGACCTGCGAGAGCGCCGATCGCAGCCCCGAGTCGTTGGCCTTCGCTTCACCCTGCTTCAGAAGGTCCTGGAGTTCGGTGATGCCCTTGTTGGTCCTTTCCTCGTCGCGGAGGTCGCCACTGAGCAGATAGTTTCCGAGGGAGAGGCGGTTTGCGATCATTTTGAAGCGGACGCCCTCGATCGTCTGCACGTCGGCCAGCGTGGCCGCGACAGCCGAGCGAGCGCTGTACTGGCGGACTACCGTGAAGATGTTGATGACGAACAAAAACAGGATGATCGCCAGGATCGCGCCGAATCCGTAGTAAAGCTTCCTACCAATCGTCATTTTAAAAAGCCTCCACTCCCTGTACTTCGAAGATCGCTGGACATCGAGGGCCCGCCGCCCTCGTCAGTTGAAGGAGAACTCTACGATTTCGGTCGTGTCCTTGGGCCCCGGCTCGAAATGCCACTTCTTCAGAGCGTCGAGCGCGGCATTGACCAGCAGCGGGCTGCCTCCGACGACCCTCGTGCTCAGCACGTGACCGTCGGCCGCAACCGTGGTCTCGATCTTGACCTTTCCCGTGACGTTCATCTGCTTTGCCAGGGCCGGATACTCGGGAACCACCTTCGTCCGGACTTTGCGTTTGCCGGCGTCCGTCGAAGCGTCCTGCGCCGAAGCTTTCGACGGCAGAATGACAGGTTTGCCCAGAAGCAGAGTCAGCCCCAGCCCTACAAGTATGAGTTTGCGTTTCATGCGTCCCAATCCTCCCCCGGAGGGATAATCCCGACTACGGAAAATGCAAGGGGGATGCCATGAGCGAGGGCTTCTGGAGGTGGAGCGGCAAGTCGCCAACTTTTCCCGTAAGCAACTGTCGCGAAAAGGGTTAGGACGTTCGTGAATTCCGCGAGAGCGCGTGGTCGCGGGCCCGACCGTCTCAAACTCCAGCAGAACCCCTCCGCGGGGTCTCAGGTTGCGACGAAGCGCCGGATTACCCCTTACGGCACCCCTCCAGCCGCATTCCTTGACTCAAATTGAGATGAGGCCGTAACGTCAATACAGTACAGGCGGAAAGCGCGCAGTCCCCTAATCCTCACATGCGTGCAGTGAGACGAATCCGGGAAGTCCCATCTCGCGTCGGCGGCTCTTTTGAGAGCCTTCTGGCGCAGTTCTCCGCCACCACCCTTGAACTGAATCCATCCCTTGGAGCGGACGAGTTCGCGCGGCGGCTGACCGCTCGCGCGATGGAGATGCTCGGGGCGCGGGCCGCCGTGCTGGCGCTGGTCCGGGGCACGGAGTGGGAAGTCGCGGCGATCAGCGGGCCGGCGCAGCAATGGGACGGCGGTGTGCGGCAGCGCCTGGCGGCAGCGCTTGCCGAACAGGCGAGGGTGCCCGCCGCAGGATTGCGATCGGGAACCGCCGCTTCGATTCTGGGCCGCGAACTCGCCGAGGCGCTGGCGTGGCGCGACCTGGTCCTTGCGCCGCTCAACGGAAGCGAGGGCGCGCTGCTGGGCGCGCTGTGCCTCGCCGATCTGGGCCGCGATCTTTCCGGCACCGAAGAGCAGCTTCTCGAAGCGCTGGCGAGCCACGCATCTGTGGCGCTTGAAAACGTGCGGCTCTTCACGCGGGTCGAGCGCTCGCGGAAGCAGTGGGTCGAGGATTTCGACGCCATCTCCGATTTCATCGTGGTTCACGACCACGCCGGGCGCGTGCTGCGCCTGAATCGCGCGCTCGCCGATCTGCTGGGTGTGCGCCCCACCGAAGTGATCGGGCACGACATCGGGAAGATGGAATTGCTCGCGTCGCCGCCGCAGCCGGGGAAGTGCCCCTTCTGCCGCAACGCGAAAGCGGCGCTCGAGGAATTCATCCACAGCGCGGGCGGCCGCACGTACCTGGTGTCCACCTCGCGCATCCACGCCGGCGAAGAGGACGAAGGGCGCACGATCCATGTGCTGAAAGACATCACCGACCGCCGCGAGGCCGAGCGCCGCTATCGTCGCGAACGCGATTTCAATCGCAACATCCTGAACAACACGCAGAGCATGATTCTGGTGCTCGACACCGCGGGCCTCGTCAGCTACGCCAATCGCCGCTGCTTCGAATCCGGATATCGCCAGGAAGACCTTCTCGGCCACCCGCTGGTGGAAATGGTTCCGCAGGCGCGGCGGCCGCTGCTCGCCGAGGCGCTCGAGCGGACCTTGCAGGGCGCCGCGCTCGACAACGTGGAAGTGCCGCTGTTCCGCAGCAACGGCACGACGGGACAGTTTTCGATCAGCCTGAGCCCGATGCGCGACGAGCAGGGCGACATCAACAGCATCGTGGTGGTGATGACGGACGTGACCGACGCCGCCGACTTGCAGGCGAAGCTGATGCACACGGAAAAGATGGCGGCGCTCGGGCAGCTCGTCTCCGGCGTGGCGCACGAGGTGAACAATCCTTTGGCAGCGATCGTGGGCTTCACCGATCTTCTGCTGGAAAATCCGGAGATTCCCGGCGACGCCAAGGAAGAGCTGCGCGTGATTTTGCAGGAAGCGCAGCGCACGCGCGTGATCGTGCAGAACCTGCTGAGCTTCGCGCGTCACATGCCGGCGCAGCGCGAGCCGGTGCGCGTGAATTCCGTGCTGCGGCAGACCGTGCAGCTCCGGGCCTACGATTTCTCAAACCACGGCGTCGAGATCGCCGAGCGCTACGACGAAGAATTGCCGCTCACGATCGGCGATCCGCACCAGTTGCAGCAGGTGTTTCTCAATATTCTCAACAACGCCTACGACGCCATGCAGGAAGTCCGCCGGCCCGCGAAGCTGGAAATCTCGACGTGCCGGCGCGACGGCCACGTGGAGATCGCGTTCCGCGACAACGGCCCGGGCATTTCGCACGTGGACCGCATCTTCGATCCCTTTTTCACCACGAAGGAAGTCGGCAAGGGGACGGGTCTCGGGCTGAGCATCTGTTACGGCATCGTTCGCGCCCATCGCGGGGAGATTTCCGCGCGCAATAATCCGGACGGCATCGGCTGCACGTTTTTCGTGCGCCTGCCCGTGGCCGCGCAAGGGGCCGAGTTGCTGGCAATGGAGAGCGCGTCGTGACGGCGGTCGCCGGAGAGACGGCGGCGCGTCCGCGCATTCTGGTGATCGAGGACGAGCCGTCGGTGGCCGCGTTCTTGCGCACGGCGCTCGAGCGGCGGGGATACGACGTAGTGCAGTCGCCTTCGGCAGCCGTGGGATTGCGGATGCTCGCGACCGGCGAATTCCGCGGCGTGATTTCCGATTTCCGCACGCCGGGCGGAATTAACGGCGCGGACCTGCACGATTGGTTGCGGCGGCACAAGCCGGAGCTGGCCTCGCGGATCGTCTTCATCACCGGAGACACGGCCAGCCGCGAAACAATGGACCTGCTCGCGCAAGACGGCACTCCGTGCGTCGAAAAACCTTTCCGCGTGCAGCAGCTGCTTGCGGCGGTCGAAAAAACGATAGGGAAACCATGAAAGACGAATCGCGGCTTCGCTTTCTGATTGTGGACGACGAGCAGAGCATCCGGCGCCTGTGCATGACGGTCGGGCAGGGGCTGAATTTCGTCTGCGCGGAGGCGGAGACGGCGGAGGCGGCGCTCGCTTCAGTGGAAACAGCGCCACCTGATATCGTCGTCACCGACCTGAAGCTGCCGAGCCTTTCCGGCACGGACCTGCTGCGAAAGATAAAGGAAGTGCTGCCGCGCACAGAAATCGCCATTATGACCGGGCACGGCTCGATCGAAACGGCCGTCGAGGCGATGCGGCACGGCGCGTACGACTACATCGAGAAGCCGTTTCGCGTCGAAAGGCTGCGCCAGCTCTTGCAGCGCATGGCCGAGAAAGTGCGGCTCGTCAGCGAAAACCAGTTCCTGCGGGAGCGCGTGGACGCGGAGACGCAACTCGACGGGATCGTCGGCACCTCCGCGAAGATTCAGGACGTGCTGCGCATGGTGTCGCGGCTCAAGGACATTCGCACGCCGGTGCTGATCACGGGCGAGAGCGGCACGGGAAAAGAGCTCGTGGCGCGGGCCATCCACTTCCGCGGGCCACTCGCTCCGATGCCTTTCGTCGCCGTGGATTGCGGCGCTCTGGTTCCCACGCTGATGGAAAGCGAGCTCTTCGGCCACGAGAAAGGCGCATTCACGGGAGCGCTGAAATCGAAGTCGGGGCTCTTTCAGGCGGCCAACGGCGGAACGATTTTCCTGGACGAAATCGGCGAGCTGCCTCTGGAAATGCAGGCGAAACTGCTGCGCGTGCTTCAGGAGAAGGAAGTTCGGCCCGTCGGGAGTAATGAGAAGATTCCGGTGGACGTGCGCGTGATTGCCGCGACGAACCGCGAACTCGAAGCCGCGTACCGCGCCGGAACGTTTCGCAAGGACCTTTATTTCCGCCTCAACGTGGTCACCGTCCATCTTCCCAGCCTGCGCGAGCGCCGGTCCGACATCCCGCAGCTGGTGCACTGTTTTCTGGACCGCTACGCGCCCGGTGAAAATATTCAGGTGGCTCCCGCGGCCATGAAGAGCTTCCTGCAATACGAATGGCCGGGAAACGTGCGCGAACTCGAGAACTGCATCGCGCGGGCCGTGGCGCTCGGCGATCATCGCGTGATCGACGTGGGCGATCTGCCCCCCACCATTCGCGGGGCCGAGGATCCCGGCTTGACGCGCGAGGATGCCATGGAACTTTCCACTACGGCGCTCGCGGACCTCGAGCGCATAACGATCCTGCGCGTCTTCGAGCAGGCCGGCGGCGACAAGATCCTCGCGGGAAAGATGCTGGGGATCAGCCGTGCCACGCTCTATCGAAAGTTGAAGCGCTACAACATTCCGCTGCGCTCCTCGCACAAGGAACTGGTCGAGACCACGCATTCGTGATTTGAGACGCCTTCGGGAATCTCGCGGCCCGCGAAGATTAGGCGATTCCCATTTGCCGGCTTGAGACGAATCTGTGTCAGCCTGAGACGCCTTCGCGACGGTCGCGCCTTCACCCTCCAGCAATTGCAAGCAGGCGAATGACTTAGGATTCCTCGCGCTCCGCAAACTTTTGGCCGCCCTCGTGCAGTTCTCCCGCCCGGGAAGAACTCCGCATCCGTCCGTCTTCGCGGGGTTCATCCGACCGGCCGCTTCCGATGTTGCCGAAGCGGGCCCGGGAGCGAAAAGGACACGATCGCTGTGACGAGTGAAGCCGAAGTCGCGCCGGTTCTCGAAGGGCAATCGTGCGTGGGAAAGCTGGCGATGCTGTTTCCCAACGCTTCGCCGGTGAGAATTCCCGTTCGCGTGACGACGATCGCGGCCGGGCGCCGCCGATTGCAGGAGCAGACTGTGATCGAGTTCGGGACGGCGCAGGAAGTTCTATTCGCTTCCACGCTGCCGCTCGAATTCGAGGATCGCGTTCGCCTGGTGAATTCCGATGGGTCGCTCGACGCGCGGGCGACGGTCGTTGCCGTGCGATATCACGGCGGCCGCAAAGCCGTGGCGGCTCGCTTCGTGGGAGAGGTCGGAAACTGGATCATCAAACCATGACACCCAAAACACCGAGCACGACACTGGTTCCTCCGGAACAGGCATCGAAGACGGCCGCGGGCGGTCCCGTGGATTTCACGGCGCGCTGGAATGAAGCGCGGCTCGTCTATCCGCTTTACGCAGCGCTGGCGACGCAGTTCGAGCTCGCGCCCCTGCCGCATCCACAGGGAGAGCTTCCGCCGCTCCGGCCCACTCGCGACGTGTTTGACGCAGATTTGAAGTGGCTGGACACGATCGACCAGAAGGTCCAGGCCTTCCAGATGCGCCAGCTTCCGCCCGCGATCTTGAACGCGAGCGAAGAAAGCCTGCGCGCCGTGGTTCACCGGCAATTGAAAAAGCCGGACAAGACAAACGCCGACCGCGACAAGATCGACCTGTTGCTCGTGCAATATTTCGCGCTTAGCGCGTCCGAGGATCTCGTCCACAAGGAGATCACGCTCGACGATGTCGCGCGGATTCTGAAGCCGGTCCTGTCCCAGGCGGACGCGACGCCGCTCGAATGGTGCGAGCCTCTTGAACGAATTCTCGAAAAGACGAAGCGCTGCCAGAGCCTGCGCGACCTGATGGAAGACGGCCTGCTCGAGCAGGGCCGCCTGCTGAAGGACTCGGCGGGCGCGATGTTTTACGATCCCGCCGCTCTCGTGGCCTTCTGCCGTTTCAACTTCCTGCTGCGCCGGTCGTTCATTCGGATGCTGCACGCGGATTTGAGCGCCGTGCGGGGAGCCATCGACGCGCTGGAATCGAAGGGCGTGAAGTCCGTCGATTGCCGTGGCGCGGGATTTTCCGCCGCGGAAACCACCATGCAGCTCCGCTTCTTCTGCGAAAACTGGCGGCAACCATTCCAGAAGGACTACACGCAAAGCTCGGTCCGCCGGGCCTTCGAGCAGCTTCTGGCGCTGCGCGCCGATCTGGAGGATGCGATCGGCGGCAAGCCTTCGAGCGCCGCGCAGGCCGAGCCGGAAGACGAGAATACCGCGATGATGATGACATCGCCCGCCGTCGTCGAGAAGCCGGCCCCGCCGCGTGCGGCTGCAATCGAAGAAGAGCCGTTGCCCGCCGCCGAACCGGAGCCTAAGCCCGTGGCTCTCACGCCCAAGCGCGAGGCCGCGAAGCCGGCGGCGGAAGTTCCCGCCGCGCCCACGGCCGCAGCGGAGGCCGAAAAAGTCCTCGAAGCGATCTGGGAGCAGCTGATTGCGGCGCCTCCTTCGCGCGGCCGCTCGATGTCCACTGTCGTTTTGCAGGATACGAAAGTGTTGCTCTCGTCCTGGGAAGTGGCGGCGTTCGTCACGGAAGGCGGCCAGGAATCGGAAGATTTGCGGCGCGCCGTGGTGGCGCGGGCGCTCCTCTCGCTCGCGGGCGAAAGGCGGAAACGCTCGGGCGAAGAAAAGGCGCTGGCCTCCGCGCTCGCGCTGGCGCGCACGGAGGTTTCCTATTTTCAGGGCCGCGTCGAGCAGGCCAAGCGCGCGAAGAATACGGAAGCGGCGGTGAATCTCGGAATCAGCACGAAGCGGCTGCTTTCTGCAATGGAAGAAGCCGAAACACTCCAGCCCTAAGCCGCGCAAAGGAGCAGTCGCAACCTTGAACCACTCAAGCGTCCTGATCATTTCGGACGATACGGAATTCGCACGCACGATCGCGGCGCGCTGGCAATCCGAGCTTCACGTGCCGGAAATCACGCTGGCCACGAGCGACGTGTGGCGGCCCGCAAGCGCGTCGGGGCACGACCTCGTCATCATCGGCCCGGTGCGCAACGGAAAGCTCGCTTCGATCCTCGCTTCCGTGAGCGCATCGCCCGGCACCGCGGCCGTGTACGTGGCCGACGAGGCCAAAGACGTTCGCGCGCTTCAGGCGGAATTTCCTCAACTGCTGATCGTGCCCCGGCAGGACGGCTGGGCGGGCACGCTGATTTTGGTTTCGATCGAGGCGCTCCGGCGCGTCGATGCGGTCAGCCGCGCGCAGCGCGCCGAGCATCTCGCGCTCGCATCGGAACGCCACGCGACGCTGGGACGATACATGCTCGACATGCGCCCGAGCGTCAACAACGCGCTCACGTCCGTCCTCGGCAACGCCGACCTTCTGCTTCTCGAGCCGGGGCAGGCTTCCGGCGAGAGCCGCGAGCAGATCCAAACGATTCATACGATGGCGCTTCGGCTCCACGAGATCATGCAGCGATTCTCATCGCTCGTAAGCGAAATGCGGGCCGGTGAGAAAGAATCTCAAGCTGAGACAGAAGGGGCCGCCCGCGGGCTGGTGACCAGGCCATGAGCCCCCGGCACATACCCCGTAAGCGCCGAGAAACAAAGCAGTTTGCGAACACGACGCATGCTTCGAACACGGTGCGACTCGTGGCTGCGGAGTTGCAATTCCTTTGTGGGGATCTGTGCGTGGAGGTGTGGCAGTGGTGAAGAAGGTTTTGGTGGTGGACGATTCGCAAGCCGAAATTCGCTTGCTGCAATCGGTTTTGCAGCAGGCCGGATTTCATTCCGTCGGGATTTCCGATCCGACGAAGATCGAGGAAGCGATCGAGGAAGAGCGGCCCAACGTGATCCTGCTCGATGTGGTGATGCCGCAGCGCAACGGCTTTCAGGCCTGCCGCGACCTGAAGAGCCAGGAGCTGTACGCGAAGATTCCCGTGATTCTCGTGACGTCGAAGACGGCGCCGAGCGACCGTTACTGGGGCGAGCAGCAGGGAGCCAACGGCTACGTCTCGAAGCCGTTCACGCCGGAAGAGCTGATTGACGCGGTGAAGAGGCTGGTTTGATGCCGGTGGATCCAGAAATTTCGGGGCCGGATGTCGAGCTGGACGGCGGCGAGTTCGTCGAAGGCGATGCATCGCCTGAAGATCGCCGGCCCGAGCGGCAGTACTGCGTGTTTCGCGCCGGGCGCGAACGATTTTGCCTATCGGTGCTGGAAGTGGAGGAAGTGGTGGATTGGCCGATCGTGACGCGCATTCCGCTGGCGCCCGCTTTTCTGATGGGCGTCTTCAATCTTCGCGGGACGATCGTTCCGCTGATGGATATCGCGTTCACCGAGGGCCGCCGGCCGGGTCTGCTGCCGAAGCATGTGGTGGTGGCCGCGCTCAAGGGTGACGCGCAGCGCGACGATTTGCGGATCGGAATCGCCGCGGACGAAGTGATCGGCACGTATTCGGCCAGCGAAGAGGCGCTGCTCGATCAGGCGCCCGCCGAAGTGCCGCACTGCCGGGGAATGCTGCGGCACGAGGATCGCCTGGCGCTGGTCGTCGATCTGCGGCGCCTGACGGACGTTTTCCCGGTGCCGGTGATTTGATGCGGCACGCTGAAGGGGTTTTCTGGGTTGGGGTTCGGCACGAAAAGTTCGGAGGCTCGTCGAGCTCGATGAGCGCGCAATTTTTTGGGAGGAAGCCATGAAAGGTCGTTTGAGTTCGACAATTTGGTTGCTCGCCTTCGGGATCGTCGTCGCGCTGTTCGGCGTCCTGGGGCTGGCGTATCACGCCGGCAAGAACTCGGGCGGGCTCGGTCTCGCGGACGCCGGGTCGCTGCCCGGAAGCGCCAGCGGACCCTTGCTGGTGGCGATCGGCCTGGCGGTGGCCGCCGCGCTCTGGACGGTTTTCGTCCTGAGCCGCCGCGTGCTGAAGCCCGTGGCCGAGCTCGCGAAATTTTCCGAGCGGCTCGTGGCCGGCGACGCGCGGGCGCGCGCCGAGTTTGAAAGCGATGACGAGTTCGGCTTCATCGCCGAAAATCTGAATCGCAGCGCGGCCAAGGTCGCTCACGCCGTGACGAGCCAGCAGGCGCAGGATTCCCTCCAGCGCAGCATCACCGACCTGCTCAACACGATCAATCAGGTGGCGCGAGGCGACCTGACGATTCGCGGCAAGGTGACCAACGACGCGCTCGGCAACGTCGTCGATTCCGTGAACTTCATGCTCGACAACTTCACCAAGGTTCTCGAGCGAGTCCGCAAGGCCGCCATCGACGTCAGCACCAGCGCCAACCAGATTCTCGATGCCGCCGACGACATGACCACCGGCGCCACGCAGCAGGACCAGGAAATCACCAACACTTCGTCCGCTGTCGAAGAGCTGACGGTTTCGATGAAGCAGGTGTCGAACAACGCGGAAGCCAGCGCCGAAGCGGCTCGCCGCGCGCTCGACGCCGCCGAACAGGGCAACCGCGCCGTGACGGATACGCTCGAAGGCATGCAGCGCATCCGCGCGTCGGTGCAGGCCACGGCGAAGAAGATCAAGTCGCTCGGCGACCGGTCGCTCGAAATTTCCGAAATCATCAACGTGATCAACGACATCACCGAGCAGACCAACCTACTCGCGCTCAACGCCGCCATCGAAGCGGCCCGCGCGGGCGATGCCGGACGCGGTTTCGCGGTCGTCGCCGACGAAGTCCGCAAGCTGGCCGAACACTCCCGCAGCGCGACGAAGGATATCGCAGCGCTCATTAAGGCCATTCAGGCTGAAACGAACGAGGCGGTGGTCGTCATGGAGGAAGGCACGCGCGAAGTGGAAGTCGGCGCGGGCCTCGCCGATCAAGCCGGCAAGGCGCTCGAAGCGATTTCGAGCGTGGTGCGGCAGTCGGCCGAGCTGGTGCAGGAGATTTCGCTCGCTTCGAAGCAGCAGGTGCGCGGCACGGAAGGCGTGGCGAACGCCATGCAGATCATTTCCGGCATCACCCGTCAGACCACGCAGGGCGCGAAGCAGACGGCCGGAACGGTCGGCAACATGGTGAAGCTCTCCGAACAGCTCAACGAAGCGCTCGCGCAATTCCGATCGGGAGCCGCGCGATCTTCGGAAGCGGCTCCGGCAAAGGAAAAGGAAGAGGCGCGGCCCGGCGTGCCGGTGGGGGCGTCTCGCTAACGGCAAATTCCGCGATCCGGCATCAATGCGCCGGAGCTGAACGCCGAACATGAAACAGCACACAGTCACGGCTGCGCGGCTCACGGAATCGGAGCTCGATCAGATTCGCACGCTGATCGAGAATCGTTCCGCGATTCTGTTCGATGCATCGCGCGAGCGATTCTTTTCGACGCGCGTGCGCGAGCATCTGGAGGAAAAGGGCCTCTCGAGCGGGAGCGAATTGCTGGCGAGCGTGCGAGGTTCGAGCATCGAGTACGAAGCGCTGCTTGAGCGGCTGCTGACGCAGGAGACGTCGTTCTTCCGGTACCCGGCGGTTTTCGAAGCGCTCGAAAAGAAAATTCTGCCGGAAGTGCAGGAGCGGAAGTTCTGGGAAAATCCGCGGACGCTGCGCATCTGGAGCGCAGGATGCTCCACGGGCGAGGAGCCGTACTCGATCGCGATCACGGTGTTGGACGCGCTGAAATTCGCGGAAGCGTGGGAGATCGAGATTCTCGCCACCGACGTGAGCCGTCGCGCGCTGCGCCACGCCGAACGCGGCGTCTATTCGAAGCGCAGCTTGCAGGAAGTTTCGTTGCGCCAGGTGGAAACATACTTTACGTCGACGAAGCACGGCTTTCAGGTGGCGCCGCGCATCCGGCGGATGATTTCATTCGCGCAGATGAATCTGGTCGAGCCGGTGTACGTGGGCAAAATCGACTGCATCTTCTGCATGAACGTGCTCATGTATTTCTCCGACGAGCACCGGCTGGCGATCCTGCGCCGCTTTTATGACGCGCTCGAGCCCGGCGGATATTTCATGCTGGGCCATTCGGAGACGCTTTCGAACGTGCCGATGAAGTTCGAGTCGATCGTGCTCGGCGACTGCCGGCTGTATCGCAAGCCGGCTGCTGCCGAGGCGCGCCGCGTGCCAATTCTCGTGGAGGGAGCCCAGTGAGCGGGCCCAATCAGGAATCGATCGAGCTGTTCCTCCAGGAGGCGTCCGAGAACCTCCAGTATCTGCGGGAGTACTCCGGACTTTTGCAGGAGCCGCACACGCGTCCCGAGGACCTCGAAAAGCTCTACATCGCCTCGCACACGCTCGCGGGCACGTCGGCGAGCTACGGGTTCCCGCAGTTCTCCGAAGTCGCCGCGAAAATGGCGCACATCTTTCATTATGCGATGAACGCCGTGCTCACTCCCGACATGCACGGCCCGCTCACGGAGTTCCTCTCCGACGCAATTTCCGTGCTCGAATTCGACCTGCTGCAAATCAGCTCGAGCGGCGCGGAGACCACGGGCGATATTGCCGCGTTCAAGCAGCGCTACGCCTTCGCATTCCCCGCAGCGCCCGCGCCGGAAGCGGCGGCCGAGGCAAACACCGAATCGGTGGGCTCGGGCGAGCCGATTCCGACGATCTTCCCCGCGCAGTCGTTCGTTGACCGGCTGCCGGAGGATGGCGAAGTCCCGGACGAAGTTCTCGAGTTTTTCATTCCCGAAGCCGAGGAGCATTTGCAGGCGGTCACCGAATGCCTGCTCGCGCTCGAAGGGAATCCCAACGCGGACGACATCAACCGGCTGTTCCGCTCGATGCACACCGTCAAAGGCTCCGCGGCGCAGGTGGGGCTGCACCGGCTCTCGGCCGTGGCGCATCGCGTGGAGGACCTGATCGGGCGGCTGCGCGACGGCGTGTTGCAGCCCAGCCCCGAAATCGTGGACCTGTTTCTGCAATCGGTGGATGTGCTGAAGAATTTTCTCCATCGCCAGTGGCCGAGCGATGCCGAAATGGCCGCGACGGTCGATCCGCTGCTCGCGCGCATCTCAGAGTTGGCCCCGGAGGAAGTTCCCGACGAAGTTCGCGAGCCGGCCGCGCACGGTGCCGAAGCTCCGCAAGTCGATGCGGCTCCGCAAGCCACGGCCTCGCGTGCCGCGGCGCAGACTTTGCCGCAAGCGAAGTCGGTGCGCATTTCGCTCGAATGGCTCGACCGCATGATGAACGCGGTCGGCGAACTGGTGATCAACCGTACGCGAATGCTGGGCCGGCTGACCGAACTCTCGAAGCTCGTCGAAGTGCTGCAATTTTCGAAGGGGCGCCTCTCCGGCAAAGTCTCCGAATTTCAGGAGAAGCACGAGTTCAGCACGATTCGCAAGACGCTGGTGCCCGGCAGCCAGGCTCCGCAGATGGACACGTTCCGCGGGCACACGAAGCAGCTCGCTCCGCTCATGTCCAACGACCTGCTCGAATTCAGCGAGCTCGAAATGGACCGCTACGACGACGTCAACATCCTGTCGCGGTCGCTCACGGAAATTTCCGCGGACGTCACCGAAGTCCTCACGCAGCTCGAGGCCTTCATGGGGCGCGTCGATTCCGATATCGACGAATTCACCAAACTGGCGCACCACTTGCAGGACGAAATCACCGCCGCGCGCATGGTGCCGATCGGCAACCTCTATACGCGGCTCTCGCGCACCGTGCGCGACGCAGCCAAGGGAGCCGGAAAGCGCGTCGATCTCTCGCTCGAAGGCGCGGACACCGAGCTCGACAACAACATCATCCAGCACATTTCCGATCCGTTGATTCACCTGGTGCGCAATGCCGTCGCGCACGGCATCGAGGACGCCGAGACCCGCCGCGCCGCCGGCAAGTCCGAGAAGGGCCGCGTCGCGGTGCGCGCTTACCATCGCGGGAATCACATCTTCATCGAGGTGGAAGACGATGGCCGCGGCATCAACTACGAAAGCGTTCGCCGCAGCGTGGTCGATTCCGGCGCGATGTCGCCGGTCGCCGCCGCCGAGCTGACCGAGCGCGAGCTGCGCGAATTCCTCTTCCGCCCGGGTTTCTCCACGGCTTCCTCGACTTCCGAGCTTGCGGGGCGGGGCGTCGGCCTCGACGTAGTGCGCTCGAACGTGCACGCGCTCAACGGCGAAATCGAAGTGCGCTCCGAAACGGGCCGCGGCGCGTGCTTCACGGTGAAGGTGCCGCTGACGCTGATCATTTCGCAGGCGCTGTTCGTCCGCTGCGGCACGTCCGTGTTCGCGTTTCCTCTGGCGCTCGTCGAGGAAATCCGGCGGCTGCGCCCGGAAGAGATCGAAGACGTCGGCGGAAAGCTGCTCACGCGCGTGCGCGACGTGGTCACCGAAGTGGTGCGTCTCGATCTTCAGCTCGCATTGCCGCCGCTCGAGCCGCTCAACGGCTACTTCCACATGGTGATCGTGAAGGTGGCGGGGCGCCAGATCGGTGTCGTGGTCGAGGAAGTTCTCGGCAAGGACGAAATCGTCATCAAGAATCTCGGCGATTACCTGCGCCGCGTGAAGCTCTTCCCGGGCACCACGATCGCTTCCGACGGCAGCCTGATCCTGCTGATCGATTTGAACCGGCTCGTTTCCGCGGACACGGCCGAACGCCACGCTCTGCCCGCATCGTCGCCTGCCGCGCGCGTGTTTGCGCCCGGCGCCGAAGCGGTCGCGGCCGGAAGCATTCCCTCCGAAGCCGTGGATGCGATTGCGAACGAGCGCGTCGTGGTGGTCGCGGACGATTCCATCAGCGTCCGGAAATTCGTCGGCCGGATGCTCGAGAAGGCCGGCTATCGCGTAAAGCTCGCTTCCGACGGGCTCGAAGCGTCCGAAATCGTGGCGCAAGTGGGCTGCCATCTCGTGATCACCGACCTCGAAATGCCGCGCATGAACGGCTACGAGCTCATGGCCCATCTGCGGCAGGATCCGGCGACGCGGCGCATTCCCGTGCTCGTGGTGACCTCCCGCGCCGGGGCGAAGCATCGCGACCGCGCGATGAAAGAAGGCGCATCCAGCTTCCTGACGAAGCCGGTGCAGGAAGATCAGTTGATCGCAACCGTCGAGGGCCTGATCGGCTCGGAGACGCCGAAAGGGCGCCCGGCAGCAACCGTGCCGGTGCGGCAGGATTGAAATGGTGAAGGCCACGGACAAAAAGATTCGCGTGCTCGTGGTGGATGACTCCGCCTTCATGTGCAAGGTGCTTCAGGAGATCATCAACTCCGATCCGCAGCTCGAGGTGGTGGGCCAGGGGCGCGACGGCCGCGACGGCGTGGCGCTTGCGGAATCGCTGCGGCCCGACGTGATCACCATGGACATCAACATGCCGCACGTGGACGGCTTGCAGGCCACCGAGCTGATCATGACGCAGCATCCGCGGCCGATCGTCATCGTAAGCTCGGAATCGCGCGAGGGCGCGGCGAGCACGCTCAAAGCGCTCGAGCTGGGCGCAATCGATTTCGTGCCCAAGCCTTCGAGCGGCATCGATCTGGATATGAAAAGCGTCCGCGAGGAATTGACGCGCAAGCTGAAGCTGGCTGCCAAAGTTCGCGTGGTTCGCACGGCGACGCGCTCGAAACTGCCGATCCCGCAGCCGACGGCTCCCTCCGGCTCCGATCTTTCCGGAAGCGCGGCGATGGCCGCCCAGACAGGCGGGAAATTTCCGATGGTGGTGATTGCCGCTTCGACGGGCGGGCCCGCGGCTGTGACGCGCGTGGTGTCGGGATTGCCGAAGGATCTTCCGGCGGCGATCTTCCTGGTGCTGCACATGCCGGCGGCGTTCACAAAGCAATTTTGCGTGCAACTCACCGAAGTGGGCTCGCTTCCTGTAAAGGAAGCGGAGCCGAACGAGACGCCCCAGCCCGGCACGATCTACCTCTGCCCCGGCTCGCACCACCTGAGGCTTTCTCTCGGCGGAAAAATCTCGCTCGACCCCGGCCCGCGAATCGACGGCTACCGCCCGTGCGCGGACGTGGCGCTCGAGACGGTCGCCGCCTACGCGCGATCGATGACGGTGGGGGTCGTGCTGACCGGCATGGGCAACGACGCCGCGAAAGGCGTGAAAACCGTCAAGGCCTCGGGAGGCTACGTCATCGCGCAGAACGAAGCGACCTCCGTGATCTTCGGCATGCCCGCCGAAGCGATTCAGACGGGCGCCGTTGACGAAGTGCTTGCGCTCGACGACATCAGCGCGGCGATCGAAAAGCGCGTCGCGAAATTGTCTCGGCTCGCGCCGGTGGCCGCCCGATGAAATCAGCGGACGAGCAAACTCCGAAATTCCGCCGGTCGCGCCGGCCCGAGGCCGTGATCCTGTTCGTCGTGGCCCACCAGATATTCGCCATCGCCGCCGATTCCGTGCAGGAATTGCGCAGCACCGACAGCCTGGCGGGAGCCGCCGTTGAAATCGACCAGCCGGAATTTCCGAAGGTGCGGCACACGATCGAGCGCAGTCGCCAGACCTACTACATTGTGAACGCCGGATCGCATTTCCATCTGCCGGTCACGCGGCCGTCGCTGGTCCTGATCCTGCGCCAGCTGCGGGCGGCTGTGCTGGTGGATCGCATCGAGCGCATGGCGGAAGTTTCGCGAGTGTACCCGCTTCCGCAGGCGTTCACGGGTGAGGAGCGGCGCTGGTACCGAGGCCTCGCTTATCTGGACGACATGGTGATTCCCGTTGTGAACCCGGGCGGGTTTTTGTCGCCCGAGGAATTTCAGCGGCTCGACCGCGCGACGGCGGCCCAGGCATCGCAAACCGAAATGGAAAGCGCGGCCCATTCATGACGATGACGGCGGCGGACAATGCGGGCCGGAACTCGTTCGTCCTGCTCCATGTCGGAGGGCGCCGCGTCGCACTGGCCGCGGGAATCGTGGGCGAGCTTGCCCCGCCCGTGCGGCTGCACACGTTTCCGCACACTTCGCCGCTGGTCGCGGGAGTGATCGTCCGGCGCGGGCGGATCGTGCCTGTGTTCGACGCGGGCCTCGTGCTCGGTGGAAAGATTTCGTCCATGCAGCGCTTTTACCTGATCGCGCGGCGGCAACTCGAGAAAACGATCGAATGGAGCGCGATTCCGGTGAACGGCGAATGCGAGCTGGCCACCGGCGAAATGCAGCCGCCGGGAATCGGGCGGCCTGCGTACGTTGCCGGGACGCTCGCCGTGGGACAGGAATCGCTCGACGTGCTGAACCTGGACGCGCTCGTGACTGCGGAGGCGCCATCGTGAACGCTCCGGCGAACCTCCCGCGAATTCTCCTGATCGACAGCAACGTCTATTTCTCGAAAAGGCTGGGCGACGCGCTGAAGCAGCAGGGATTCGATGTTGTGCCGAGCACGCAGGCGGCGTACGCGCTCACCATGCTCGAATGGAACGCGCCGTCGGCGATCGTCTGCGCCACAAATTTGCGCGAAATGGGCGCGTACGAAATGGCTCCCATTCTGCGCGCCGATCCGAAAACGGCGGCCATTCCGCTGATTGCCGTCGGCAGCGGAGGCGATCAGGCGCTGCTCGAAGCCTATCGCGCCGGGTGCGACGACTACGTGGACCGCCGGCGCGCGCCCGCGGACATCGCCGCGCACATTCGCAGCTTTCTCGTGAGCCGGCAGGATGGTTTTCAGCCCACGCAGATGCTTTCGACCGCCGAGACGGCGCTGAGCGGCAGCCTTTCGCATCTCGATCTTCCCGGCGTGATTCAGATGCTCGGGCAGGCGCATCAGACCGGCGCCCTGCACATCAACGCGGCCGACGCGGACGGAATCATCTTTTTCGAAGGCGGCGAAATTTTCCACGCCGAATGCGGCGCGTTTTTCGGCGACGAGGCGGTCACGCAAATCGTGAAGACCTGCCAGAGCAATGCCAGCGGAGTCTATAAATTTGTGTACGGCGCCACCGCCGCGCAGCGGACCGTGCTGCGGTCGGCCACCGATCTGCTCCTCGATGCGATGCGCGAGTTCGACGAAGACAAGCTCGACGCCGAGGAGAATCACGCGGAGAAGGAGTCGTCATGAGCGAAACCCAAACTCTCACGGCTGCTCGCACACCGACCGTCTATTTCATCGACGACAGCGCGACGATGCGCGAGGTGATCAAGATCGCCTTCCGCAAGGAGAACATCCACGTCGTCACCTGCGCGGACGCCGCTACGGCGCTTGCGCAATTCGGCGAGGCGGCGCCGGACGCCGTCATCACCGACGTGATCATGCCGGACAAGGACGGCTACGAAGTCTGCCAGTTCATCAAAGAGCACGAGCAGTTCGCCGCGACACCCGTGATTTTGATGTCCGGCGTGGTGAATAAGACCGTGGCCGAAAAAGCGATGGCCGTGAAGGCCGACGAGCTGATCCGGAAACCGTTTCAGCCGCAGGACCTGATCGCGCGCGTGAAGAATCTGCTCTATCCGAAGCGCGCCGGCCTGATGACGAGCGAGGTCCTGGCCGGAGATTCCGGCGAAGCTCCGCGCACGTCCTCGCAGGTGCTGACCAGCCTGTTTTCCGCAAGCCCGGCGCCCGCGGCTCACGCTGCGGCAAGTCCGAGGCCGAGCGCTTCGCCCGCCGCACCACGGCCCAGCGCGCCGGCTCCCGCGCCGCGCACGGCAGCGCCCGTTGCCGTAGCTCCCGCAGCAGACGTCCAAAAGCTGCGCAACGAAGTGATGCGACTCGAGATGCTGGTGAAGAGACTTCAGGCGGAACTTGAAGCGCAGCATCAGTATTGCGCCGCGCTCGAAGCTCATTTCAAGACTCTTCAGGAAACTTAATAGTCTTCCGTTTTTCCACGTCGCACCCTCCGAGTGCGCGCGTCTCTTTCTTCCTCCTGGGAAAGGCCTGCGCGTCATCGCTTGACCCGCTGTGAAACAGGCTCTAATCTGCTTTTACCTCTTGGAGTCGGGCGGTTTGCGTTTGGCTAGGCGCATTGTGAGGAGCGTTTTTGGGGCGCCGCAGCGAACAACGCATCGCCGTTTCCCTGCCGGTCGTCGTGCGCGGCTTTGATTCGCGTGGAAGTCCGTTTGCTGTCAGCACCAAGACGTCCGATATCAGCTATTCCGGCGCATCGTTGAACGATCTGAACGAAATCGTCACGCCCGGAATGAAAGTCGAGATCGATACACAGGGCCAGCAGGCGTGGTATCGAGTTCAATGGGTTGGGAAAAATGGGAGCTCCCGGGCCGGGCGAGTCGGCGTTCGATGCCTCGAACAAGGCCGGTACATCTGGGGCATTGCACCCAAAGACTGGGAGCCCGACACGTACGAGCCCCCGATATCGCACGAGGCGCAGCCAGCTCCGGCTGCATACGTTCGCGATTCCTGGGCCGGCCGTGAACGCCGGCAATTCGCTCGCCGCGCGTGCCGAATCGAAGTGCGATTGACAACGGATGGCGACTCCGAGGGGCTGGCCGGCAAAATCACCGATATCTCGCTCGGCGGCTGTTACGTTGAGATGCTCTCGCCGCTTCCGGTCGGCACGGCCGTCCAATTGGCTTTCAGGCTGGATGAAGAGCCGCTGAATCTTTCCGGGAAAGTTTCCTCATCTCAGATGAGCATGGGGATGGGCGTCACGTTCACAATGATGAGCCCCGACCACTTTGAAAAGCTGCGGCAGTTTGCGCCGCCCGCGGCGTCACCCGTCAAGATAGCTGCACCATCGGCGGCTACGCCGGCCGTTGACGTTGCGCGAGCTCCACAGCCTCGCACGGCCGCTCCTCGAACGGTTTCCCGTTCGCACGTCGCAGCGGATTTTAATTCGGCCGACTTGCCCGGAACAGCCGAAGCTCTCGACGCCATCTTGCGCGTCCTTCTTCGCAAAGGAGTCATTACTCGCGCCGAACTTTCCGAAGAGCTTGAAAAATTGACAACCGCCAAAAGATAGCCGGCTCGACCGGCGGGCGCCCATTCCGGCATCGAGCTCATTCGAGCCCCTTCGAGCGCAGGAATTCGCGGGCCACCTCGCTTGTGTCGCGGCCCTGTCCCGCCACCGCGTAGTTCATTTTCTGCATTTCCGCGTCCGAGATCTTTCCGGCGAGTTCGGCGATTGCGGCGCGCACCTCCGGATAGCGGGCGAGCGTATCCTCGCGCACGACCGGCACGGCTTCATACGGCGGGAAGTAATGCTTGTCGTCCTGGAGCACGGCGAGATCGCGCGCGGCGAGCAGGCCGTCGGTGGAATTTCCGGCCACGAAATCGACTTGCTTATCGAGCAGCGCGCGGTAGAGCAGGCCGAGATCGAGGATTCGCGGCGGCGCGGCGAATTGCAATCCATAGACGCGCGCGAGGCCGGGATAGCCGTCCGGGCGTTCCATGAATTCGTAGCCGAATCCTGCGCGCCATTCGGGGGCGTGGCTCGCGGCCTGCGAAAGAGTGGTCAAGCCCAGGCGGCGAGCGTCTTCTCCGCGAATCACGATCGCGAACGTGTTGTTGAATCCGAGCGAGGGCATCACTTCGAAATGGAAGCGTTTCCTGTATTCCGCCTGCACTTTTCCGAGGACGGCGGCGGGATCGCTCTCGATGGGATCGTGCAGGATCGCGGTGAGGGCGGTGCCCGTGTATTCGACGTACGTGTCGATGCGCCCGGCCAGAAGGGCTTGCTGGCAGATGTAGCTGCCGGCGAGGTAGAAGCGTCGCTCGACGCGCAGGTGCGTGCGCGCCTCGAGATGCTGCGCGAGGATTTCACCGAGAAGAGCCTGCTCGGGAAAATTCTTCGAGCCGACAACGATCGTGTCGCGCGGCCGGGACGTGCACGCCGCCAGCAACAGGGCCAGCAGCGCGACGGACGCGAACAGCAGGCGAGCGCGAAACGCTTTCATCGGAGCATCACCGCGCGGGGCGCAGCCTGCGTTCGAGCACGCTCAGGAGAAAATCGGCTCCGAGCGCGAGAGCGGCGGCGGGAATCGCGCCCGCGAGGATCAATTGATTGTTCACCATGGCCAGCCCGCGGAATATGAATTCGCCGAGTCCGCCTGCGCCCACGGCGGCGGCGATGGTGGCGATTCCGATGGTGAGAACGGTGGCGACTCGCACGCCCGCGAGTACGGTCGATAGCGAGAGAGGGAGCTCGACATGAAAAAGAATCTGGCGCTGGGTCATGCCCATCCCCCTCGCCGCTTCTCGGACGGCGGGGTCCACTCCCGCAATTCCCGCGGCGGTGTTGCGGATGATCGGGAGCAGGGCGTAGAGAGTGAGCGCGGTGATGGCGAGGCGGTCGGCGCGATCGCCGAGCCACGGAACCGGGAGCAGGAATCCGAGAAGCGCGAGGCTCGGAATCGTCTCCGCAATGTTGGCGCTGCCGAGAATCGGGCGGGAAAGCCACGGCCGGCGCGCGACCAGCACTCCGAGCGGAACCCCGATGGCGATGGCGAGCAGCATCGTCGCGCCGACCAGCCAGACGTGCTCGAGCGTGGCCTGGAGAATTTCGTTCGCGTGCCGGGAGAAAAAGTCGGTCAGGCTCATTTGCCCCTCTCGAATTCTTCGAGTGTGTGGAGTTGCGAGACGTACGCGGAAGCCACGGGCTCGCTTGAAAGCAGGAACTCCCGCGGCGAATAGATGCCCCTGAGCGCGCCCGCTTCGAAGAGAGCGATGCGCGTGCCGAGCAGGAGAGCTTCGCTCGTATCGTGCGTCACGATGACGATCGTTTTCCCGAGCCGCTCCTGCAACGCCACGAATTCCCGGCGGATTTCCATGCGGGTAAGCGGATCGAGCGCGCCGAAAGGCTCGTCCATCAGCAGAATGGGAGGATCGGCGGCCAGCGCCCGAGCGACGCCGACGCGCTGGCGCTGGCCTCCGGAAAGTTCGTGCGGATAGCGCTCCAGGAATTGCGCGGGATCGAGCCCGACGAGCGCGAGCAGCTCCCGCGCGCGCGAACGGATGCGCCCGGTCGGCCAGCCTTCCAGGCGCGGGACGAGCGAGACGTTTTGCTCGACGGTGTAGTGCGGAAACAATCCGGTTTCCTGAATCACGTAGCCGACGCGGCGGCGCAGGGCGATCGGGTCCCAGTCGGTCGTGCGGCGGCCTTCGATGAGGACTTCGCCGCCGCTCGGCTCGGTGAGGCGGTTGATGAGCTTGAGAGCGGTGGTCTTTCCGGCGCCGCTGCGGCCGAGAAGGACGAGCGTCTCGCCGCGCGGGACCATGAAGCTGACGCCGTGGAGCAACTCATTGCCGTCCGGCAGGCGGTAGCCCACGTTGCGAAACTCGATGATGGTTTCGAGGCGGCCGCTCGTCGCGTCGCTCATTTAGGGGAATCCTTCTCGAGGAATTTCCGGATATCGCCGAGGACCCGCGCGAGCATATCTTCGGTGAGTTTGCCGGTGAATGTATTTTGCTGGCTCGGATGATAGGAGGCGAACAGGCGCGGCCGCTCGCCGCCGAGATCGTAGCTCGCGCCGTGGCGGAACGGAAACTCTGAAGCGCTTTTGATTTCGCCGCGCTCCTTCAGCAATCCGAGGTACGCGCGCATGGCGATCCCGCCGAGCGCAAGAATGGCGCGAGGACGAAGCAACTCGAGTTCGCGCTCGAAGTACGGGCGGCAGCGCGCTAGTTCCGCGGGCTGAGGCTTGTTGGCCGGAGGGGCGCAGCGAAGCGTGGCAGTGATGTAGGCGTTCTTGAGCGCGAGCCCGTCGTCGCGGCGCTTGGATTCCGGCTGATTCGCGAAGCCCGCGCGATGGAGCGCCTTGTAGAGAAAATCGCCCGAGCGGTCGCCGGTGAACATGCGGCCGGTGCGATTCGCGCCGTGCGCGGCGGGAGCGAGGCCGAGAATCAGCAACTCGGCGCGCGGATCGCCGAAGCCGGGAACGGGCTTGCCCCAGTAGTCCCAGGAGCGAAACGCGAGGCGCTTTTCGCGCGCGATTTTCTCGCGATAGCGCACCAGCCGCGGGCACTTCTGGCAGCGGACAATCGCCGCATTCAGCTGATCGAGCGCGTGCATGCGGACCTCGAAAAGTGTATCGAGTAGAATTGTACCCAAGTCTTTATTTTCAACGAGTTAGGACGAATCTTACTCGGCATGGTGTGTCGAGTAAGAGTGACCGAAAAACGGCGGGACAACTCCACGATTCTCCTTACGATTTGGCCGTCATTCTTGAGTCGCATCGTCGTCTTCGTCCTCTCTGCCTCATCTTGCCGAGGCTTGGCGATCGTACCTTGCCACGGTGAGCGTAACACTCGGGGGCTGGGTTGCAAGGATGAGCTTGTGTGGACTTTGATCGCAGGCTCGGTCGCCGAGCGCCACGGGAGGGCATCTGCATTCCGCGTATACTGTGAGCATACCCTGGAAGAATCCGTGAGGCCGGGAGCAACGCGCGCGGTGAATCTTCCGACCGGCGAAAACTATCATAGTAATGTGAACCTGGGCGGCAGGGGACGGACAGGCGCGGGCGGACCCATGGGCGCCGCTGCACCAAGATGGAAGTGCAGACAGAGTCGTGAATAACAGTCGAGAGAAGATCGTCATCGTCGAGGCGGATGGGGCGAGCCGCGAATCGCTGCGGATCTTGATGCAGGAGGCGGGCTACGACGTCTCCGCATTGGGATCGGCGCGCGAAGGGCTTGAGCTCGTGCGCCGGTCAGGCGCGGACGTGCTGCTGCTCGGCTCGTTGGCGGGCGATGCGGGTGGGCCGAGTGTCCACGAAATCATGGCGGCGATTCGCGGCTCGGCCGTGACCGAGGGAGTTCGCGTGATTCTGCTGACCCCGCCCGGCGCGGGGGAGCGAGCGGCGGGGCTCGACATTGGCGCGGATGATGCGGTCTCGCGGCCGTGGGACGCGGCCGAGCTTGTGGCGCGCGTGCGGGCGCAATTGCGCGTGCGGCGCGCGGACAACGAGCTTTTGGAAAAGACGCGGCTCGCGGAAGAGGGCCAGCAGATCGCGCACACGGCTTTCGACGCGCTGGCGGTGACGGAAAAACTCTCGAGCAACGCCGCATCGCTCGACCGGCGGCTGAAGTTCGGGCTGGGCGCGATCCTCATCGTTGCGGCCGTGATGGCCGGCATTTACTTCCTGTTCGTCCGCCACTCGCAAGTGGATATGCAGCACACGACGGCCGCGATCGCGCGGCTCGAAGGCGGTTTGCTGCACCAGCAGAATTTGATGGCCGATGCGCGCAAGCTGCGCGGGGGACAGGCGGCTTCGGACTCGACGGCCGCCGGGGGCGAAGGCGATTCCGTTGCGAACTTCATCTCGGCGGACGTGCAAAGCGTCTGCCTTCTGCACGTTGCGGTGGCATTCCGCAATCAGCAGAGCGGGCAGCGGCTGCGGTACGCGGGGCTGAACCAGCAAGGCGAGCCGCTGCAAGACAGCGACGGCAATCCCGTGCTGACGCTCGAGGGCAACGGGCCCGAAGTGATCGTGGACGTGTTCGGCACGGGTTTTCCGGCAGGCGGAGAGGGGCGGGTCGTCACGAACCGGCACGTCGCCGAGCCGTGGTGGAACAACGACGAGCTGAGCGAGCTGACGAGCCAGGGATTTCAGGCCGAAATTTCCTCGATTCGCGCGTATTTCCCGGGCGATCCGCGAGCGTTCACGGCCGAGATTCAGGGCGTCTCGAAGGACGCCGACCTGGCCACGATGCGCGTCAACATGCAGGACCTGAAGCGTCCCGCTCTTTCGATCGATTCGGGCCAGGAAGCGGCCGTGACGGGCGAGCCGGTGGTCCTGATGGGATATGCGACGGGCCTCGCCGGGATTCTGGCGCGGACGGACGAAGATACGGCGCAGAAAATCATGGCGCGCGGCGGCGGCGACGCGACGCAGATTCTGGACGAGCTGGCGCGCCGCAACCTGATCCGCCCGATCATCACGCAGGGACACATCGGCGACGTGCTGCCGGACAAGATCGTCTTCGACGCGCAGACGACCTCGGGCGGCTCCGGCGGACCTCTCTTCAACGAGCAGGGAAAGGTGATCGGCGTGACGTATGCGATCCTGAGCGGATTCGGAGGATCGAATTTCGGGATTCCGATTCGATTTTCGGAGCCGCTGCTGACGTCGGCTGCCGCACACCAGTAGTGACTCAGCTTGCATTCCGCACGTCCGTGCCCGCCGCCCATTCACCGGTTGCCCAGGCAGACGAGCACAGACAAGAGTGTCTGTGCCACAAAAGCGCTGGCAAATTGACACCCCGGAGCCGCGCGGCTAGCATGGTGAGAGCCAACGGCTCTTTCAGGGTAAAACGGACTGCGTACCCTGCCGCACCACGGATTGGCGAATACCTCCGCCCATGGAAACCAGCTCACGCGCGACGAACATCCTCGACCGCATTGTCGAAGCGCGGCGGGAGTCGATCGCGCAGAGGAAGCGCGTGCTGCCGGACGTGGCGCTGAAGATCGCGGTCGAAAAAGCGGCGCCGCCGAGGGATTTTCCGGGCGCGCTGGCGCGCGACGGCTACAACGTGATCGCCGAGATGAAGAAAGCTTCGCCTTCGCGCGGAGTGCTGCGCGAGAACTACGCGCCAGCGGCGCTGGCCGCAGGCCTTGAAGGCGCGGGAGCCGCGGCGCTTTCCGTGCTGACGGAAGAGGATTTCTTTTCAGGCTCGCTGGCCGATTTGAAAGAGGCGAGGAAGGTGACGCAGATTCCCATCCTGCGGAAGGATTTCATCGTCGATCCGTGGCAGGTGTGGGAGGCGCGGGCGGCGGGCGCGGACGCGTTTCTGCTGATTGCGGCGATTTTGAGCGACGAGACGCTCGGCGAACTGCTCGAGCTCGGGCGCTCGCTGAGGATGGAGCCGCTCGTGGAGGTTCATTCGCGCGAGGAACTCAAGCGCGCGGTGACGGCCGGTGCGCGCATCATCGGCGTGAACAACCGCGATCTGCGCGATTTCGCGGTGCGCCTGGAGACGTCGCTCGAGTTGATCGAAGCGATTCCGGAGGAGTGCATTGCCGTGAGCGAGTCGGGCCTGCACACGCACGAGGACCTCGCGCGGCTGCGGCGCGCGGGATTCGACGCGTTCCTGATCGGCGAGCATTTGATGAAGAACGCCGACCCGGCAGCGGCGCTGCGCGGCTTGCTTGGCAGATAGGGGCGTACCTGCATTTCGAGCGGAGGAACCACTGGCTGCGAGAGAATCAGCGCACAGGACCGCGCTTCGCGCGACGATTCTTATGTCGGAGCTAAAGCTCCGACCCACAATACGAAGATGGTGAAAGTGAAGATTTGCGGGATCACGAATTGGGCGGACGCGCGGCGCGCGATTGCAGGCGGAGCGGCGCTGCTGGGCTTCAATTTCTATGAGGGAAGCCCGCGGTACATCACGCCGGCGCGGGCGCGAAGGATCGTGCGGCGTCTGCCGAAGGGCGTGGCGGCCGTGGGAGTATTCGTGAACGAGACGGAAGAGAAGATGCTTGAGACGGCGCGCGTGGTCGGACTCGATCAGCTGCAATTGCACGGCGATGAATCGCCTGCGATGGTCGCGCGGCTCGCGCGCACGCTGCCGGTGATCAAGGCGGTGCGCGTGCGAAAGCCGTTTCGGGCGTCGCAACTCGCTCCGTATGAGCAGGCGAGCGCGGTTCTGCTCGACGGCTATGACCGGCGCGCGCGCGGCGGAACGGGCAAAACGTTTGATTGGGAGATTGCGCGGCGGGCCGGGCGCGATGGGCGGATTTTTCTGGCGGGAGGCTTGACGCCTGAAAACGTAAGCGACGCCATTCGGGCTGCTAAACCCTACGCGGTGGATGTGTGCAGCGGCGTGGAAGCGCGGCCCGGGAAAAAAGATCCGGCGAAGATGAGGAAGTTCCTGCGCGCGATCAAGGCCGTTCCTCAGGGGTTGAAACCCCTGAGGATGAAGCGATCGAAGTCGGAGCTGAAGCTCCGACCCCCTAAAATGCGTCAGGTTGGCGCGGTGATCAAAATGACGCGGAAAGGCGTGCGATGAGCTACGTGGCACACGTGGTGCGGGAGCGCGGGCGGTACGGGCCGTACGGCGGGCGTTACGTCCCAGAGACGCTGATGGCGCCGCTCGAAGAACTCGAGCGCGTGTACGCGGAGGCGCGCGCGGACCGCAATTTCCAGGCGCAGCTCGACGACCTGCTGAAGAATTTCGCGGGCCGGCCGACGCCGTTGCAATTCGCTTCGCGGCTCACCGAGCATCTCGGCGGCGCGAAGATCTATCTGAAGCGCGAAGACCTGCTCCACACCGGCGCGCACAAGATCAACAATTGTCTGGGCCAAGGCCTGCTGGCGGTGCGCATGGGCAAGAAGCGCGTGATCGCGGAGACGGGAGCGGGTCAGCACGGCGTGGCGACGGCGACCGTGGCCGCGCGACTCGGACTTTCGTGCACGGTGTACATGGGCACCGAGGACATGGAGCGGCAGCGGCTGAACGTGTTTCGCATGCGGCTGCTGGGCGCGGAAGTGGTCGGCGTCGATTCGGGCAGCCGGACGCTGAAGGACGCGATCAACGAAGCGATGCGCGACTGGGTGACGAACGTGCGGACGTCGCACTATTTGCTGGGGTCGGTGCTGGGCGCGCATCCTTATCCGATGATCGTGCGCGATTTTCAGAAGATTATCGGCGAGGAGGCGCGCGAGCAGATCCTGCGAATCGAGAAACGCCTGCCGGATCACTTGTTCGCGTGCGTCGGCGGAGGATCGAATTCGATTGGCCTGTTCCACGCGTTTCTGGGCGATGCGAGCGTGAAGATGGTGGGCGTCGAGGCCGGGGGCCGCGGGAAATCGTTGGGCGAGCACGCCGCGCGGCTGGCCGCGGCGGAAGGATTTTCGGGCGCGCGGCCGGGCGTGCTGCAAGGAACTTACACGTACGTGCTGCAAACACCGGACGGTCAGATCGCGACGACGCATTCCGTGTCGGCGGGGCTCGATTATCCGGCGGTGGGGCCGGAACACGCGTGGCTCGCCGACCAGGGGCGCGCACATTACACGGCCGTGACCGACCAGGAAGCGATCGACGCCGCAAAGGCGCTCGCGCGCACCGAAGGGATCATCCCCGCGCTCGAATCGGCGCACGCCGTGGCGGAGCTGGTGCGGCGCGCGCCCGGAATGAGGAAGGACGAAATCGTGATCCTGAATGTCTCAGGCCGCGGCGACAAAGACATGGAAACTCTCGCGCGCTATGTCTGACGCGGCCAGCCCCAAGCCGTCCAGTTTGCCGCAAGGGCGGATCGCGCAGCGGTTCCGCAATCTCGCCGAAGCGGGCGAACTCGGTCTCATCGCGTACGTCACGGCGGGCGATCCGTCGCTCGATGCAACGGAGCAGATCGTGCTGGCCGCGGCGGCAGCGGGCGCGGACGTGATCGAGCTGGGCGTGCCGTTCAGCGATCCGGTGGCCGACGGGCCGACGATTCAGCGCGCGAGTGAGCGGGCGCTGCGCGGCGGGACGACGCTCGCGGGCGTGATCGAGCTGGTCCGGCGGCTGCGCGCGCGCACCGATGTGCCGTTTGTGCTTTTCAGCTATTTCAATCCGATTTTGCAAATGGGGCTTGAGAAATTCGCGGCAGCGGCTGCTGCGGCGGGTGCCGACGGCGCGCTGGCGACGGATCTGACTCCCGAGGAAGCGGGGGAGTACCGCGCTGCGATGCGGGCGCACGGCCTGGACACGATTTTTCTCGCAGCGCCGACATCGACCGACGAACGGCTTGCGCTGATTTCCGAGGCTTCCAGTGGCTTCCTCTATTTGATTTCACGCACAGGAGTGACCGGCGAGCGCGACGCTCTGCCCGAGGACCTACCGGCGCTGGCGCGGCGCGTGCGGCGATTTACGAAGCTGCCGCTGGCGGTCGGGTTCGGGATTTCGCAGCCGGCGCACGTGTCCGTGCTGGGAGGGATCGCCGACGCGGCGGTGGTCGGGTCGGCGCTGGTCGCGGAGATTGAGAAGGCCGCGACGGCGGAGGAGGCCGCGGAAGCTGTGGCCAACCGGGTGCGCGTCCTCAAGCGCGCCGCGCGCGAGGGGATCAGCAAGCGAAGCGCGGAATCGAAGTAGCCACGCGTGCGAAGTGGCTCCCTGCTCTGGCGGCGTATCCAAGAACCGATATTCATGATCATTCGCGAAGAAGAAGAATCAGATCTTCCCGCAATTCGCACCCTCAATCGACGAGCGTTTGGAGGTGACTACGAGGCGCAGCTGATCGATAAGCTGCGTGCCGCACACCTGGTCGTCGCATCGCTGGTTGCTCTGGATGGAAATGAAGTGATTGGGCACTTGTTGTTCAGCTCGCTGCCGGTCGAGATCGACGGAAGAGACGTGAATGCGGTTGCGCTTGCTCCGATGGCGGTAAGTCCCGATCGACAACGTCAGGGCATTGGCTCCAGGCTTGTCATCGAAGGGTTGGCCCTTCTCAGGAAGAAGCGAGTTGAATCCGTGATCGTATTGGGTCACACAGCATTTTATGCACGCTTCGGCTTTTCGCCCCTTCTCACCCAGAAACTCGCCTCTCCTTTCCAAGGCATGGCCGAGTTTATGGCTCTTGAGCTTGTGGTTGGATCTCTTGCCGGCCAAACGGGTTCCGTAAAATATCCAGACGCTTTCGGACTCGAAGCTTCTTCCTGAACTCCAGGGAACGATTCGTTTGTCAGACAATCACGACACGGGCCGTATCCGAGAGATTAGGCCAACACCGCGCATGGCGGGGCATCAAAGGGATGTGGCAATTGTAGTAAACTGCGCGATCGCGATTTGAGGAGCGACTGATCGATGGACAAGCGAGTAGCGAATGCCGAGGCGGTGATCGGGCGCGTGAAGGATGGCGCGACGATCCTGATGGGCGCGTTCGGCACGTGCGGAGTGCCGGAAAAGCTGATCAACGCGCTGGTGAAGCAAGGGACGAAGAATCTGACCGTCGTTTCCAATAATCCCGGCATCGACGGCTACGGCGTCGGCTTGCTGCTCGAAAATCGCCAGGTGAAGAAACTGATCGCGAGCTACGTGGGGAACAACCGGTTTTTCGAGAAGCTCGCGCTGAACAACGAGATCGAGATGGAACTGAATCCGCAGGGCACGCTTGCGGAGCGGATGCGCGCCGCCGGGGCTGGCATTCCCGCGTTTTTCACGCCCACCGGATACGGCACGATGGTCGCGGAAGGCAGGGAGGTGCGTGAGTTCAACGGGCGGCCGCACATACTGGTGCCGGCGCTGCGCGGCGACTTCGCGTTCGTGAAAGCGTGGAAAGGCGACCGCTGGGGAAATTTGGTGTACCGGAAGACGGCGCGCAATTTCAATCCGGTGGTGGCCACCGCCGCGGACTACGTGATCGCCGAGGTCGAGGAGATGCACGAGCTGGGCGAGCTCGATCCCGACGGCATTCACACGCCGGGAGTTTTCGTGGACGCGATTTTCCAGGGCACGAACTATTTGAAGCCCATGGAGCCGGGTCCGAAGCGGAAGCGGGGAGCGTAGATGGACAAGCGGGAAATTATCGCGCGTCGCGTGGCGCAGGAGCTGAAGGACGGATACTACGTCAACCTGGGCGTGGGCATTCCGACGCTGGTTCCGAGCTATCTGCCGGCCGGCATCGAGGTGATTCTGCAATCCGAGAACGGCATGCTGGGCATCGGGCCGTATCCCTACGAGGGCGAAGAGGACCCCGACCTGATCAACGCGGGGAAAGAGCCGGTGACGGAGATTCCCGGCTGCTCGTATTTCTCGAGCGCCGACTCGTTTGCCATGATTCGCGGCGGGCACATCGACGTGAGCGTGCTCGGCGCGCTGCAAGTGGACGAAAAAGGAACGCTCGCGAACTGGGCCGTCCCCGGGAAGATGCTGAAGGGCATGGGCGGAGCGATGGACCTGGTGGCGGGCACCAAGCGCGTGATCATCGCGATGGAGCACGCGACGAAGGACGGCGGGCCGAAGATCATGAAAAAGTGCACGCTGCCGCTGACCGGCGTGGAGGTGGTGGACCTGATCGTCACCGATCTCGCGGTGATCGAAGTGACGCCGCAGGGGCTCGTGCTGCGCGAGGTGGCGCCGGGCGTGACGCCGGAAGACGTGCAGAAGGTGACCGAGCCGACGCTCAAGCGAGCGCCCGACCTGAAGACGATTCAGGTTTAGTAGACCGGCTTCAGGGGCTTCCCGACAAAGACCGTCGGGACGCACAAACCGCGAAAGCCCCCTTTCCGGGAAGCTTCACGGCGGGGCTGCCCTTCGGCTTCGCTCAGGGTAAAAAGCCCCGCCCTTCCACCGCGGCCGTTCGTAAAATTGCTTTGAGCGGCAGATGCGCGCCGGCGGCGATCTGCGATACCATCACGGCAAGGAATCTCCCCAAGGAGAGGCGATGGAGACGCGTTCGATTGTGGTGGTGAGCCTGCACAGCCCGAAGGAGCGGCTGTGGGGCGAACTGATTGACGTGTCGAATGCCGGAGTGACGCTGCGCGGCATCGACCTGGGCTCGTTCGACGACTTCATAAGCCAGGTGCTGCACCCGGAAGGCGACCGCATTGGATTGCCGACGCTGTTTTTTCCCATGCTGCGAATCGAGCGAATCGCGCTCGACGAGGCGCGCGGCTCGATCCCCTCGCTTGCGGAGATGTTCGAGAGAAAAGTGGGCCGGTCGCTCGTGGAATACCTCGCGCAGTTCGCCTGACCGAGCTCGCTCGAAGTTTGCACGCAGAGACCGGAAAATAAGATGAAAAGCCGGATCCTGACCGTACCGAATCAGCTGACGTTCCTGCGGCTCGCGTTCTTGCCGTTTTTCATCATCGCGATCCAGTACGACCGCTACGCTCTGGCGCTCGGAATTCTCGTCGCGGGGGGATTGACGGACACGCTCGACGGCGTGCTGGCGCGCGGGCTGAATCAGAAGACCGCGCTGGGCGCGTATCTCGATCCGATCGCGGACAAGCTGCTGCTTTCGTCCTCGTATTTCGTGCTTGCGCTCAAGGGCAAGATCGGATGGTGGCTGGCAATCCTGGTGCTGGGGCGCGACGTGCTGCTGCTGGTGGCGAGTGCGGTGATTCTGCTGACGGTCGGCTACCGGGCGTTCCCGCCGAGTATCTGGGGAAAAGCGACGACGTTTTTCGAGATTCTACTGATCGTGCTGGTGCTGCTGCTGGCCGTGTCGGACCAGCGAAGCCTTTGGATCGTGCGCGAGGGCTGCGGGTATGTGGTCGCGGCGCTGGTGATATTTTCAGGCGTGCACTACAGCATCGTCGTATCGCGACAATTGCACGCCGGGCAGTAGGGGCGCGCGGACTTTCGAACTTCAGCTTCCGCGGACGTTTGTGATGACCATCATCACGAAGCTCGCGAGGACAACTAGCGCCGCACCCCAGCCGAGAGCGTTGGCCAGCTTGCGCTCTTCCGGCGAGTTGGGCGGCCGGTCCGCAAGGATCTTCCCGAGAACGAAACCGGTGGCGAGCCCGCCCGCGTGCGCAAAATTGTCGATGCCCCGCACGAACAATCCCCAGATAAGAATGTAAATCAGCCAGCGCATCAGCTGGCCGCGAAGCATTTGCATTCCGGCGCTTCTCCGGCCGGTCGTAATCGCAAGCAGCACGCCGATCAAGCCGAGCAGTGCGCCCGATCCGCCGACGCTGAAATTCCCAAATGCGCTACTGAGGATATAGCCGCCGATGCCCGTCAACACGTACACGAAAAGGAGGCGCGCGGAGCCGTACATTTCTTCGATTTGCGGGCCGATGTCCATGAGAACCCACATGTTGAATACGATGTGGAGGATGCTGCCGTGGAGAAAAACGGCCATGACGAATCGCCATGGCTGGCTCAGGTTATAAGCGAGCGGCAGCGATGCCCCCAGACGCTGAAGTACCGCGCCGCTGACGCCCCCGAAATTCATCAAGGCGGAAATACCGTTCCCGCCCGGAGCCTCAAATCCGCTCTCGCGGATCGTTGCCAGCAGGCTGACGACAAACAGCAAGCAGCTCAGGGTGAGGATTCCGTATGTGGCGGGAGACGTGGTGGGCATGAGGCGGCCGAGCGAACGGCTGGCCGCGGCGAGCGAGAAATTCACGCTCGCGCCGCACTGATGGCAGCGCGTCGCCGTGGCGCCGACGAGGGTGCCGCACGACGGGCACAGCTTGGGGCGCGGCTGGCCGCTGCCGCCGAAAAATCCTGTCATCTTGTTGTCACCAGTGGTCGCGTCTCCCGCTCAGGTGTTGCATCACGGCGAGTCAGGCGTAGCCTGGTCCGCCGGACCCAAGACTTCCGTTGCCCGTCCGACATCTTCTGCACGCACGAGCAACTTTACGCCACTCATCCAGAGACTGGGCCGCGTGCCTCCAGCGTCGTCGGCACTAACCATCGAATCAACGTCCGAGGCCTTAAGCGCGCCCTGAGCGATCTCCGCTTCGACCTTGTTCAGATAAGTGCGGATCACCACGAGTTCAGTTTTGCTCATAAGGTTTGATACAAACTGGAACACCACCGGTCAGTTGGGTTCCTTGCGAGAATGCGCACGCGTTCCTATAATACCCAACTTGAGTGCAAACAAGTGAATCGGGATGCCGCGTGAAGTCTTCCGTCCGGCTGGCAAACTCCCCAAGAGATCTCCGGTGGATTTTCGGCGCTGAGGCGGGCGCATTCCCGCGGCGGCTGCTGGCCGCGCTGGCGCTTTCCCTGATCGGCGCGGCGGGTTGCGCCCACCGCACCTACAGGACATCGCCTCCCGTACAGGTTCCGCCGGAGCAGCCGGCGCCTTCGCCTCCCGCTCCTTCGCCGCCGTCAGGTCCGCCTCCCGCGATTGAGAAGCAGCCCGCCGTGCAGGGAATGTATGTGGAGGAGGGCGTTGCGTCGTGGTACGGGGTTCCCTTCGACGGCCATCGCACCTCGAACGGCGAGATTTACGACATGCATCAATTCACGGCGGCGCACCGCACGCTGCCCTTCGGTGCGGTGGTGCGCGTGACGAACCTGCGCAACGGAAGGCAAACCGAGGTGCGCATCAACGACCGCGGGCCGTTTGTGGCGAACCGCGTGATCGACCTTTCGCTTTCCGCGGCGCGGGCGATCGAAATGGTGGGAACGGGCACGGCGCCGGTGCGGCTCGAGATCATCGGCGGGCCGAATCCGCAGGTGGGCTTCTTCGGCGTGCAGGTGGGCGCGTTCCAGCAGCAGGACAACGCCGAGCGGCTGCGGGCGCAACTGGCGACGCGATACTCCTCCGTGACGATCGCGCTGTACGATTCGCCGAACGGATTGTTCTACCGCGTGCGCGTGGGCCGGTTGCCGAGTGAAGACGCCGCGCGGCGGCTCGGAGATCAATTGCATTCGAGCGAGCAGCTGACGACTTTCGTCGTGCGGCTCGACGATTAATCCGCCATGAGCATAGCGATCCACCGCCGCAGTCCCATGTTTTTCAAGCGCGCTTCGAATGTTTGCCCGGGCGCGTGCGCGGCGATTGTGCTGTTGTGCGGAACACCGGCGGCATCACGAGCGCAATCTCAGGTGAGCACGGTTGCAGCGCCGGCTGTGACGATCGTGCTGCCGCCGAAGATCATGGCGGGGCATCCGGCGACGCTCGCCGTTCTCGGCGTGGACGGCAAGCTCGCGCCCGGCGTGGCGGTCAATCTGAGCGATGGGCAGAGCGTGACGACGGACCGCACAGGGAGAGCCGCGTTCAACGCGCCGGCCAGCGGCGAGTATCTTCTGGCAAAAGCTTCCGGGACGTCCGCCGCGGCGCTCATCGATCCGGCGATTGGCGCGAGCGTTTCCCAAGGAATCACGGTGCCTGGGATCGTCTCGGTCCGGGACCGATTCTGGATATGCGGCGGCGGGTTGCGAGGCGATGCGGACGCGAACAGCGTGAAGATTAACGGCCAGCTGGCGCTGGTGCTCGCGGCGTCGCCGGAATGCCTCGCAGCCCTCCCGGGGCCGGACGCGAAGCCGGGACCGGCCTCGATTTCAGTTGCAGCGCCGGGCGTGCAGTGGAGCGCGAGCACGACTCTGGTGTCGCTCGAATTCGAAGCTCCGCGTGCGGCGCTGTTGCCGGAGCAGAAGGGCCGGTTCCTGCTCCGCGTAATCGGCTCGGACCAGAAATTGAGGATCGTGGTGCAGAATCAAACGCCAAACGTGATGCGATTTCTGCGCGGCGACGTGCAGGAACTGGTGACGAAGGGCGGGCCACAAAACACGGCGGAGCTGCGAGTGCAGGCCGTTCGCTCCGGCGATTACTCCTTCCACGCCCGGCCGCTCTCCTCGCCGGACGCGCAGACCGCGGAGCGATTCCTGCGAGCGGCACAGGTGATCGCGCCGGCGGAATTGCAGAGCGATGTGAAAGCACTCGCCGAGCGATTGAAGCGGCACCCTCGCGACACTCGGAAGTTGCGTAGCGAGCTGGCGCGGATTCTGCGGCACGCGACGGCGGGAGATTTTCGCACGCTGGTGGATGCCGCACGGGCCGCGCTCTGACACAGGCGCAACTGACTCGGCCAGCAAGTCCGGCGACAACTTGATCGCTGGAGGCCAGCCATCTCACGAATGCCCTGGCAGATTTCTCAGCCTGTCCTCAGGGGCTTCCCGACCAAAACCGTCGGGACGCACAACCCGCGAAAGCCCCTTCCATTTTGTAAGCCTTATGTCGGAGCTGAAGCTCCGACCCCCTAAAACGATTTGTAAGAAAGGCGCTACTTGCCGGATGCGGATTCGAGCGCTTTCGGGGCAGATTCGGGAAGCGCGCCCTGGGACATCTGTTCGAGAGAGTTCCGGGCACGGTTCAGCTTGCTGTCGGCGTCCTCGTAGTTCTGCTGCGCGTGGCGGAGATGCGTGCCGAGCTTTTCATAGACCTCGGCAAACGTCTCGATCTGCTTCTTCAGCCCGGCCAGACCCGCGAACAGATGGCGCGCGTTTTCCTCGAGCTTCTGGCCCTGCAAACTGACGGCGACGGCTCCCAGAATCGCGCACAGGGTGTTGGGCGAAACCGGGAACACGCGTTTGCCGCGGCAATACTCCTCAAGCCTGACGCCCTTGGAGTCCTCGGTCATCAGGAGCTCGTAGTAGACGCCTTCGGAAGGAACGAACATCAGCGCGTAATCGAGAGTGTGCTCTTCGGGCAGGATGTACTTGCCGGCGATGGAGTCCGCATGTTTGCGGACGGCCGAGGCGAATTCGCGCCGCGCTTCGTCGCCGCCGTCTTCGAGGCGCCGGTAGGCTTCGAGCGGGAATTTGGAATCGATGGAGAGCAGGCGTTCGCCGTTGCGCACCACGGCATCGACGATGGCACCTGTTGAGCCGAAGGCGTATTGCGTCGAAAAGGCGCTCTGCGGAAGCGCGTCTTCAAGCATGCGCTCGAGAGTCACCTCGCCCAGCATACCGCGCGTCTTGGCGCCTCCGAGAACGGACTGAAGGGTTTGCGTGGCCTTCGAGAGGTCCTGGCTCGACTGGTGGATTTCGCCGATTTTCTGGGTCATCTGGACGAGCGCGTCGGTGGAGGACTGAAGCCGCTGGGCGACTTCGCGCTGGGCTTCGGTTGCGAGCTGTCCGGTGGAAGCGACGCCTGCCTGAAGCTCCTGGCGGACCTGCCCAAGCTGCTGCGTGACGGACTGCATGAGATGGTTGATTTGCGCGGCGACGCTCTGGCCCTGCGCGGTGAGCGAACTCTGCATTTCCTGGCGCACGGCGGTTAGCTGCGCGTCCGAGCGACGTCCGGCCGACCACACCACGAGCGCCACGATCACGATTGCCAGGATGCTGGCCACGAGCCATGCCACTAGAATCATCGGTGCAATGCCTTCGCGATGCTCGATTGGGTGTGAGAGTCGCTACAGGAAACACTCTAGCGCGAAGTGAGCTTGCGGAGAAGCGTTCGATGATTTTGACGCCGATTGCACGCTGAAACGCTGCTGCAAATTCGCTATACTGTCGGTCCCAGGCGCGGTACCCAAGAGGTAAGGGAGAGGTCTGCAAAACCTTTATACGTGGGTTCGATTCCCACCCGCGCCTCCATTAGCTTTCGCAATGGTTTTGCACATGACCGCGTAAGTCTGTTTGCTTTGTGCAGCGAATCATCCCGTGAAATTAAGTCTGCCGGATAGGAATGTCGGAGCAAACCACCCGCTTATCAGCATCGGCGATGCCCGCGTTTTTAAGCGCGCCCACAAATGCCTGATACATTGGCCACGGGTAAGCGCTCGGACCGATGATGAGCCGGTCAAACAAACGGACCAAGTCTAGGTCAGCGATGGACTCTGAAACACTCGCGTCAAGCGGTAGCTTATGGATTATTTGTGGAATTCCCCGAATCACTTCGGTCGCAGAATCAATCAGCGGCGATGGTGCTCGCTCGGGGGAATAGATTACTCGCCATTCACGTTCTTCTCTAAAACCGGCGTGCTTGAGGCAAACGACTCCAGCCAAAAGCATGGCAAAGACGGCGCTAACAATATGTTTGTGGTCTACAGATTGCAGGTAGGTGCGCTCCGCGTTTACATTCGCGATAACGTCGGTTAGTACGTAGTGCGCCTCTTTTTCCGATAAGTAGGCGACAGGGTTGAAAAGAATGCCCAACGGCGTCGTCGCCATCGTGGCTAGCGGGACGCTCATAACTATGCCAACACGCCCCACGGAGCCGCCGAAAGCCCGCCACATGGAAAGACGCCCGAACGAATCCTCCGCGTCGTCATGCTCTGAGATGGCAGCAATGTATGTGTTAAATCTAATGTCGTTTGACCACTTACCGAATATCTGAAAGGCTTCTTGCGCTGCTCCGGGAGTACAAGCGTCAAGCACATCAGTAAACGCCTTTTGCTTAGCGGTATCGCTGAAAAATCTAGAAAGGATGTCAAAGCCGTGTTGCACCTCACGATAGTCGGCCATGCAATTTGTGTTTCGCATCCACAGGCGCTTGCTCTCAATTATTTGTAGGGCGGCATCGGCAGAAGTATAGTGGACAAATCTCGCGTGCGTTTGACCTCTGAAATGATCCACGAGTTGTTGTTGGTGATGCGGTACAAAAATATTCCCGAGCCGTAAGGCCAGCTCGGCCATGTCGGGACTAGATTGATTTCCAGTGGTCACGCTAGCGGTCCTTACAGACTATAGATCTGTCCCGATCTCATACACCCGGTATATTTCCTTTTCCAACATATCCTGCCTCGTTCTTACCCACGGCGCATAGTGTTTTTCCGTCACGGCAATGCTGGCATGGCTCAAGAGCTTGGCTTGACATCGGGGTGTGCGTGTGCAAAATTCCGCCTCACCACGAGCGCTACGCCGGCGGGGAAGTGCGGCCTCCGGCCAATTCGCACGGGAAAGGCTAGGGCATGAGAAACGCGAGAGCGATCCTTTTGCTTCTGTGGGGAGTGACGCTTGCGGCGCCTGCATTCGCAGCGCCGGACGAGTCTCAAATCGAGCGGGGGCACAAGGTGTACGACAAGTGGTGCTTTCCCTGCCACGGTACGGGTGTCGGGAAGCCGGGAACCGCGTCGCTCGCGGCCCGGGGGCAGAAGCCGGCCGTGCTGGAAGAGCGCACGGACCTGACGGCTCCGGCGATCAAGATTTTTGTCCGCCACGGAGTGCTTTTCATGCCGACGTTTCGCAAGACGGAAATCAGCGACGCCGATCTGGACGCCATCGCGGCGTACTTGACCAGGAACAACAAGCCGTAGGATCGAGACGCGGTCCCGCAGGAAAGGCCGCCACCGGACGACAATCCATATGACCACGAGGAACATGCGATGAGAGTCCCGCCAGGTGTCAGCGCCGCTGATTTCAGCGCGGCGGTCAAAGAGTTTGAAGCGGCGATCGGCAAGGAGTGGGTGTTCACGTCCGACGAGGACATCGACACCTATCGCGACGCCTACTCGCCTGTCTGGCACGACGAGGAAGAGCCGATTCCGTCGGGAGCGGTGGCGCCCGATGGCGTCGAGCAGATCCAGGCAATCCTCAAGATCGCAAACCGCTACAAGATTCCCCTGTGGACGGTCTCCACGGGCAAGAACCTCGGTTACGGCGGCGCCGCACCGCTGCTGAGCGGCAGCATGGTGCTCGACCTGAAGCGCATGAACCGCGTGCTCGAGGTGAACGACAAGAACCACTATGCGCTGGTCGAACCGGGCGTGAGCTATTTCGATCTCTACCGCTACATCCATGAGCGAAACCTGAGAGTGTGGATCGACCCGCCCGATCCGGGGTGGGGCAGCCCGGTGGGGAATTCGCTCGAGCGCGGGGGCGGCAGGACGCCGATGCGCGAACATTTCGCGGCCGTCTGCGGCATGGAAGTGGTACTCGCCAATGGCGAGGTAGTCCGCACGGGGATGGGCGCACTGCCGGGGTCGAAGACGTGGCAGCAATTCAAATACGGATTCGGCCCGTACCTCGACGGCATGTTCTCGCAGTCGAATCTCGGAGTCGTCACGAAGATGGGGATCTGGCTGCTCCCGGAACCCGAGGCCTACCTTTCCGGAACGGTGATGGTGCCGAAGCACGACGATCTGATTCCCATGATCGAGATCTTCGCGAACCTGGTGGCTTCCGGAACCGTGCAGGCCACGACGCAGGTGACGAGCCCGCTGGCGTACGTCCCGGCCGACCCGGAGCTGACCGCGCTTCGCGCGAGCGGCTCGACCAAAGGTCTCGAGGAGTACGGAGCGAAGAAGAATATCGCGTACTGGAGCGTGCCCCTGCCTTTCTACGGGCCCGCCAAGGTGATCGCCGCGCAATGGGAATGGGTGAAGGAAAAGTTCTCGGTGATTCAGGGAGTTCGATTCGAGGAGGGCCCGTCGTACCGCTTTCCGCTGAGCCCTGAAGAGGTGGCCAAAATCGCAGACCCCGTGCCGTTCGGAATACCCAGCCTCCAAATGTTCGGTGTGATCGGCAGAAACGCCACGGGGCACCTGGGTTTCTCTCCGATCATTCCCATGACGGGGGAGGCGGTGCTCGAATCGCAGCAGGTTTTCGAAAAGGTCTACAGGGACCTGGGTTCTCCGGGCGGCGCGGCCGCGTCGTTTCCGGTCTTCTGGTATTTCGGGCGAGCCTTCGTGAACATTTACCTCTTTCCGATCGTGCGCGACGTGGAAAAGAACCGGCAAACGCGCGCAGTTTACAGGCGGCTGATACGAGATTGCGCGGAACGCGGCTGGGGAGAGTACCGCACGCACACCACGTTCATGGGAGACATCGCGGCCACCTATTCCTACAACAATCACGCGCTGCTGCGCCTGCACGAAACGATCAAGGACGCGCTCGACCCCAACGGCATCCTTTCGCCCGGCAAGAACGGCGTCTGGCCGAAGAGCATGAGGAAGGCGAAGGCGTGAGCGCGGCAGCTGCACGATACCGGAGCAAACGATGAGAGTTCCGCCAGGCGTGAGCGCCGGCGATTTCGCCGCGGCAATTAAGCAATTCGAAGCGGCGGTCGGCAAGGAATGGGTTTTCACGAGCGACGATGACGTCGATCTCTACCGTGACTCGTACTCGCCGTTCTGGCATGAGGAAGAGGAACGCGTAGCCTCCGCGGCAGTCGCTCCAGACAGCGTCGAGCAGGTGCAGGCGATCGTCAAGATTGCGAACGCGTACAAGATTCCGCTCTGGACGATCTCGACCGGCAGGAATCTCGCTTACGGCGGATCGTCTCCCGCGCTATCCGGCAGCGTGATCCTCGACCTGAAGCGGATGAACCGCGTGCTCGAGGTGAGCGACAAGAATCACTTCGCGCTGGTCGAGCCGGGCGTCAGCTACTTCGATCTCTACCGATACATCCAGGACAACAAACTGAAGGTGTGGATCGATCCGCCCGACCCCGGGTGGGGCAGCCCGATGGGAAATTCGCTCGAGCGCGGCGGCGGGCGGACGCCGATGCGCGATCATTTTGGCGCCGTCTGCGGCATGGAAGTGGTGCTGGCGAACGGCGAGGTGATTCGCACGGGCATGGGCGCGCTGCCGGGGTCGAAGACGTGGCAGCAGTTCAAGTACGGCTTCGGCCCGTATGTGGACGGCATCTTCTCGCAATCGAATTTCGGCGTCGTGACGAAGATGGGCGTCTGGCTGCTGCCGGAACCCGAGGCGTATCGCGACGGCACGGTGACGGTCGCGCGCCACGACGACCTTGTCCCGTTCGTTGAAACTCTCGCCTATCTCTACAATTCGCAGATCGTGCAGGGCACTTCGGCGCTCGACAGCCCGCTGCTGAACTACCGCGTGTCGAAGGGCGGAGGAGTGGTGGACCTTCCCGGCGATATTTCCGTCGCGGAGCTCGAGCGCATCGGCCGCGAGCGGAACATGCCCTACTGGAGCGCCGAGCTGCATTTCTACGGACCGGCCAAGGTGGTCGACCTGCAATGGGAGTTCACGAAAGAGAAATTCTCGGCGATTCCCGGCGCGACATTCAAGGAAGGCCGGTCGTATCACTTCCCCGTCGAGCTGAAGGATTCGGACGACGTGCTGCGGCAGGGGCTGGGCATTCCGAATCTTTCCGTCTTCGGATTCCTGGGTAAGACTCAGGGCCACATGGATTTTTCGCCGATCATTCCGTTTTCGGGCGAGGCCGTGTTCGAGGCGCTGAAGGTTTTCGGCGGCGTCTATCACGAGATGGGCGTGCCGCCGCAAAATCAGTTCATCTCGCTGCCGTGGATGTTCTTTCCACGCGCGTTCGTTTTCCTGTTTGGCTTTCCGATCGTGCACGACGTTGAAACGAACAAGCGGAACCGCGAAATCTTCCGGCGGATGATCAAAGCGTGCGCCGAACACGGGTGGGGCGAATACCGCACGCACGTCGCGTACATGGACGACGTCGCGAACGCCTACTCGTATAACAATCACGCGATGCGGCGGCTGCACGAGACGGTGAAAGACGTGCTCGATCCGAACGGGATACTTTCTCCGGGGAAGAGCGGCATCTGGCCGCAACGCATGAGGAAGGCAAGAGCTTGAAGCGCAGCGAGCGCGCGCCGAGGAGGATTCGATGGTGAATTGGAGAAAACTCCGGAACGGGACGGGGGCTGCGCTGGTCGCGATGCTGGCGATCGTCGCCGCAGTGGCAACCTCGACGGCGCAGCAGCACAAGCCAAAGCCTCCCAAGTCGGTGCGGCTCTACGTGTTCGATTGCGGCGTGATCAAGGGACTCGATCCGGCGCTTTTCAATTTCAAGAGAGAAGAAGTGAAGACGATCGACTTCGCGGTTCCTTGCTACCTGATCGTCGATCCGAAGGGCACGCTGATGTGGGACGTCGGCGTGATTCCCGACGAGAACTTCAAGGACGACGGGAAGCCTGTGACGCAGGGCCCGTCGACCGCGACGCGCACGCTGAAATCTCAGCTCGCGGAAATCGGGTACGCGCCCGGCGATATCACCTATCTCGCGCACTCGCACTATCACGGCGACCACATCGCCAATTCCAACGAGTTTGCGGCGTCCACGTGGCTCGTGAGGCCCATCGAGCGCGATGCGATGTTCGCTGACAAGCCGCCTGCGCTGGTCGATCCCAAGGATTACGACAAGCTGAAGAACGCGAAGACCGTGCTGATCACCACGGATGAATACGACGTGTTCGGCGACGGGAAGGTGATCATAAAGTCGGCGCCGGGACATACACCCGGGCATCAGGTGTTGATCCTTCATCTGAAGAAGACCGGAAATGTGATGTTGGCGGGCGATCTGTATCATTATCCGGAAGAACGGGGATCGGGCCGCGTGCCGACGTTCGAGTTCAACAAGGAGCAGTCGCTCGCCAGCCGCGCGATGATCGAGGACTACGTGAAGAAGACGAACACGCAGCTATGGATCGAGCACGACTTCACGGCAAACGCAAGCTTGAAGAAATCCCCGAAATACTACGACTAGCTGTGATGTATCAACACGTTGTTCCGATCGAGGCCGGAACGGGAGATGGGTGGAGCACCGCCGAGGCTAGCATGGGGGCGGTGCCAGTTATAGTCGTGGAGCCAGCGCGGAAGGTGCGCC
>Ga0335077_10000466_pt1 | contig 44897 bp, 35 predicted proteins | sample Lox_Sample_31_FD_207151 | JGI IMG/M metagenome (GOLD analysis project Ga0335077, IMG submission 207151) | Soil microbial communities from Loxahatchee National Wildlife Refuge, Florida, United States - Lox_Sample_3.1 | ecosystem: Environmental > Terrestrial > Soil > Wetlands | place: USA... | reverse complement strand
CGGTGGAAGCGTCTGGCGTAGGCGATGCCTGCCGACAATCCTCAAGTTGGCCGCGCCACGGCTCCAGGAATCCTCTCCCCCCATTGGTAGCCTCCACACTCAACCACTGGCAAGCGCGGATACTTCCGGAACCGTGGATCCACCAGCGACAGCTCGCAGCGAAAGAAGACCGAGCCCCGATCGGACTCAATGCGCCGCGAGTGCCGGCAGTCCCGGCAGAGACCCAGATCGGGATGTCCTGACTCGGCGCTGCTTCGCAAGGCCACGACTATACATCCGGCTTCCACAGCGGCTCGCCGCCGAGTGACGTATAGAAACCCCAGATTGCCAGAGCGAACACACTCAACAACGCGAAGATCGAAGTGCTCATATACCAGATGGAGACGTCGGTCGTGAAGGGCACGTTGGCCAGCAGATCGACCGTGAAAGCCGCGCAGGCGAGAGAAACCAGTCCGAAGCGATACATGATCAACACTGCGATGCTGTAAATGAGGATCGTGAGCGGGATGTCCACCCGCGGATAGTCGGCTCCCAATGTCTTCAAAGCCGTGAACAGGGCAACAAATGCGGGCGCGGCCAGCCAGTCCCGCCGGAGAACAATCTTCAGGCCCAGCGCCAGGAAGAAAAACTGCAGCGTGGCAACGATCGCCGAGGGGACCTGATACAGCCACGCTCCCAACGCTCGGCGCGCGCCTTCGAGAAAATCGGTAGAAAAGAGCTCGGGAGCGGACCCCATGCGCATCGTGATGAGATGACCTATCTTGAACAACGCGATCCAAACCACTCCGAGAACGACGCCCAACAGTGCATCGCGGCCCACCAGCGGGTCCCGCACTCGTCCGCTGAGGAGCCGGCTCCAGGAGATGATCGAATGCGGCCAGAACCGCCGCACATACGGTTCAACCGCCAGATACAACACAAATGTTAAGCCGGAGATGAATAGTGCCGTACTCACGGTCAAGATCAGCAGGCCAAATGTTCCGATACCCGGCACAAGATGACTTCGCAGCAGCCACAGCCCCATGAGCAGGACGAATACGACCGTCGCAAGACGTATCGCTCCCTCGCGGTCTCCTCGGCCCTGCCGGTAATTCCGGCGGGCCAGCAGGACTGAAGATACGATCACGGAGATTAGTAGAATCACGCCGACGACTTGCCCGATCTTCTTTCCGGCTGTCTGGTCCGGCGGCTTCATGCGCTGCGGTTGCGTCCATGCTCCAGTCAGCGAAAAGAACACAGGCTTGCCCTGGAAGACTGCGGCTTCTACGTGGACGTCGCGGGTTGTGCCGGGCCATTTGCCGGTCCAGGCCGCCCGGGCATCGTAGGCGGCCAGAGAGTTCCAGACCGGCTGCGCCGGCTGAAATTGCGCGAGGTCCAGTCCAGCAGCATCGAACAGAACTTTCCACTCAAAAGTCCCGGACGCCGTCTTCGCGTCGGTGTGCTCCGGAGGAATCGCTTCCAGAGATGTCAACCGTCCATGCGGATCAAGCTGAAGATGAATCATTCCCGACAGAATCGGAGGCGGATCGTCCTCATCCACTACTCCCGCGATCAACATCAAGTCATGAAAGTCCAACGCCACCAGGTCGCGCGGACTTTGCCGGTACCAGAACAGAAGCACAGAGGGCCGAGCCGCGAGCACCTCATTCCATCTGGAACGGGGCGTGTCGTTCTTCTGTACGTAATCGACAAAATCGACGTCGTAAGAAAATCCGGACGCGGTGTCAGCAGGGTGTTCTTCATAACCGAGGCGGTTGGCGATTTCTCGCGCCTTCTGGGAGAGAACCTCAGGCGACTGTTCTACCCCCATTCGATCGAGCGCGTTCTGGCGGGCCGTGAGGTACACAGCGGCCGAGAGGACAATCAACACTGTTGCCAGACAAGGGACGGCGATGCGCCGCGAGAGTCCGGCCGTCTCTCCGGCCGCGGCGACCATCTGCGGCGACGGTGTTTCTCCCGCAGCCAAGGCCGCTGCCAGAGGATCGCCTCCCGGAAGCGCCGCCGCCACATTGAGAGCCGATGCCGGCCGGCTGCGCGGTTCTGGCTCCAGGCAGCGCAGGATCACCCGCTCCACCGCCGGATCCAGATCCTTCACCACGGAAGAGGGCCGGCTCGGCGTGCTTTGAGTCCCGGTACGCACCAGTTCCGCTAGCGTTTCCGGCGTGAAGGCGCGTTTTCCGGTGAAGACTTCATACAGCACCAGTCCCAGCGAGTAGATGTCGCTCTGCGCCGTCACCTCCCTTCCCGCCAACTGCTCCGGCGCCATGTACGCGGGTGTGCCGCTGCGGACGTCGAGGCCCTGAATTTGATCAGTCAGGCCGGCCAGTCCGAAATCGGTCATCACCACCTGGCCACGCCCATCCAGCATGATGTTGGCGGGCTTCAGATCGCGATGCAGCACACCCTTGCCATGGGCCGCCGCCAGGCCGGCACAGAGTTGGCGGGCAATATCGAGCGCCTTGTCCTGGGGAAGCCGTCCGATCCGCCGCAGCAGTGACGCCAGGTCTTCGCCGTCCACATATTCCATGGTGAAGAACGCGTGGCCGTCGACCTCGCCCACGTCATAGACACGGCAGACGTTCGGATGCGAAACGCGCCGTGCGATCCGCACTTCGTTGCGGAAGCGCTCGAGCAGGCTCTCGTCCTGCGTGGCTTCTTCGGGCAGAAACTTCAGGGCGACCGGCTGGCCTAGCGTCAAATCATCGGCACGATAGACCTCGCCCATGCCGCCTTTGCCGAGCAGCGCGATGATGCGATAGCGACCTGCGATCAGGCGCCCGGGAAGGAACCGGCCCTCGCTGAGAGTGAAAGCAGCTGAACTCGGCCGCGACGAGGATGACGACGCTGGCTTCGGACGCGGAGAAGGGCTGCCCAGGTCCAGGGTCGGCGCATTGTCGGACGCAAGGGTTGCGACCTCGTCCGAGGCGGCCGGCGCGCCACACGACGAACAGAATCGAACCGCGATTCCCAGTGACGCGCCGCACGATTGACAGTTCGTCATTCGCTACTCCGCCCGATAGTGTACTTGTTCGGCGGGCTCCGGGGAGGGTGTGGAGACCAGAGACCCGGCGTTTTTGGGGCTTGCCGACCGGACGGTCGGTCGGTTAACATGGTTCAACGTCGGCTACCATGATCGCAAGTTGGCATCTCCGCCGAATGAGCGTTCGACTGCCTGGGGTGGACGTATCAATAGCCGTCCCAGTGCCGGGGGAACCGTGAGCTGATCAGCCAGGAATTCAGACGCTCACCAACCCCACCCCCAGAGACTTTGGCGCGGTGGGTTTTGCTTTTGGGGCGACTACGGGGAAGGGGTTTATGAAGGACGAGAAAAAAGGGGCGACCATGACGGGCGCTGGAATCTTGTGGGAATGCCTCGAGCGCGAAGGCGTCGAGCACGTATTCGGGTATCCGGGCGGCGCGATCCTTCCCGCTTACGACGCGCTCAAGCACAGCAAGATCCATCACATTCTCGTACGCCACGAGCAAGGCGCCACTCACATGGCCGACGGATTCGCCCGCGCCGGCGGAGGCGTAGGGGTGGCAGTCGCGACCTCCGGACCGGGCGCTACCAACATGGTCACCGGCATTGCCACAGCCATGCTCGATTCCTCGCCGATCGTTTGCATCACCGGCCAAGTCGGCAGCAAACTCATCGGCTCCGACGCTTTTCAGGAAACCGACATCACCGGCGTTACCCTGCCCATCACCAAGCACAATTATTTGGTCACCCACGCCAGCGAAGTGGCGCAGACCGTCCGCGAGGCGTTTTATGTGGCGCGCTCCGGACGGCCCGGCCCCGTACTGATCGACATCACCAAAGACGCGCAGCAGAGTACCTGTGCCTTCGACTGGGAGAAGGCCGCCCCCCAGTTACCCGGCTATCGTCCCGATCTCTCTCCCGCCCCGAAAGAGTATGAACAGGCTCTGAACCTGATTCACAACGCCAAACGTCCGGTCATTCTGGCCGGGCACGGCATCATCATTTCTGGCGCAATGCAGCAAGTCCGTGATTTCGCCGAACGCGCCGGCGTTCCGGTAGCGCTCACTCTGCTCGGTCTGGGCGCTTTCCCGGCCTCGCATCCGCTCAACCTGGGCATGATGGGCATGCACGGCGAAGCGTGGGTTAATCACGCGATCCAGGACGCAGACCTGCTCATCGCCCTCGGCATGCGCTTCGACGATCGCGTCACGGGCACGCTCAAGAGCTATGCACCCAACGCCAAGAAGATTCACGTCGAAATCGACCCCGCCGAGATCAACAAGAACGTGAAGGTCGACGTTGCCCTGGTTGGCGATCTGCGCTCAGTCCTCCGCGAACTCCTGCCGCGCATCGAGTCGCCAGACCGTAGCGAGTGGCTCGACCAGATCGACAAGCTGAAAGGCGACTCCGCCGTCCGCGACATCCAGAATCTGCCCGATACAGGCCAGCTCTACGCGGCGCATGTGATCAACGACATCTGGCACGAAACGCGCGACGCCGACACCATCGTTGTCACCGACGTCGGCCAGCACCAGATGTGGGAAGCGCAGTACTACAAGCACGAGAAACCACGCAGCCTGATCACTTCCGGCGGCTTGGGCACGATGGGGTTTGCGCTGCCCGCCGCCATCGGCGCCAAAGTTGCGCGGCCTGAGGCTGAAGTCTGGGTCGTGGTCGGCGACGGCGGTTTCCAGATGACGATGGCCGAATTGGCGACCATCGTTCAGGAGAATCTGAAGGTCAACATCGCCATCATCAACAACGGCTACCTGGGAATGGTCCGCCAGTGGCAGGAATTCTTCTACGAGCGGAATTACCAGGCGACACCGTTGTTGAACCCGGACTTCGCCAAACTAGCCGAGGCTTATGGCATCAAGGCAGCGACGGTCCACGAGCGCTCCGAGGTGGTGCCTACGGTGAAAACCGCGCGTAAACACGATGGCCCGATGCTGATCAACTTCCAGGTGGAACAGGAAGACACCGTCTACCCGATGGTCGCCGCGGGATCGGCCCTGCACGAAATGATCCGCCGCCCCAGCCCCATCGTGGAAACGGCTGCGGACGAGTAAGGTGCAAGCTACGAGCCGGGGCTGTCGGTGTGAATGCGGTTGGTTGCTCGTAGCTCGCAGCTCGGAGCTCACAGCTATATGATGAACACATTTGTCGTCTACGTGGAAAACAAACCCGGCGTCCTCACTCGCGTCGCTTCCCTCTTTCGCCGCCGCGCCTTCAATATCGATTCGCTGACGGTCGGCCGCACCGAGAAGCCTGAAGTCTCGCGCATGACCATTACCGTCGACGCCGACTACGACCAGGCCCGCCGCATCGAAGCGAATCTCTACAAGCTCGTCAACGTGCTTCTGGTCGAGAACATCACCCACGAACCGTCGATCGTTCGCGACCTGGCCATGATCAAAGTGGCTGCGACGCACGAAGCGCGTTCGCACGTGCTGGAACTGGCCGGCGTATTCCGTGCGCGCGTCGTCGATGTTGCGCCCGAGTCGCTCACCATCGAGATCACCGGCGGCGAGGACAAGATTGACGGCCTGCTCGAAGTCCTTCGCCCCTACGGTGTAATGGAGATGGTGCGCACCGGAATTGTCGCGATGCGCCGTGGAACCAAGTCTCCTGGTGCCGTGACCACGACCGTCGTCGCCGCGACTGAAACCAGTGGAGAGAACGTTTCCTACTCGGTGTAGTTGCCGATGCCGGGCGTCTGATCCAGACAAAGCAGGCCCGCGCGCAGTCTCGGGCTTTATTTTTCCAACCACTTCGACAGATCCCGCCCGATCAGCTGGCCCAATTCCCGAACCTCGCTGGCAAACTCCCGCGCCAACTGCCGTCGAAGATCTTCCTCTAATGGAGGAGGAGGGGCAGGAATCACATTCACGGTCGAGAACCAGGTTCGGAGCTGTTGGCGCATGCGCAGTGGGAGAGCGATCCGTCCCCACCGCCTCAAGACTCCAGGAGGTCGCCTGACGAACTCTTGTAGCGCCATATTGCGTAGACTCCGGCGTCTGTTCACGACCGGAAATTCGGTTCGGTTGTCTGGGTGGACGCCAAGAAAACGAAGTGCGTCCGCATAGGTGGCGGCGGTGCGTTCCTTGAAATCGTCATAGAGGATGATGTGAACCTTCTCGCGGCCGAACGCTTCGAGATATCGGCGTACCTGGCCCGCATACCTCGCCGATCCCCGGTATCCCAGCCCAAACGATGGCCCGCATCGCTCCTCGTCGGCCAGCGCCGCTGCAAAGCTCTTGTGGTGCTCACGGTTGTGAAACCGGGCATCATTGAACCGCGAGTACATTTTGTCCACCGGGTTTCGGAGCATGATCGCGATGCGGGCCTCCGGGGCAAAGGCTTTGATTTCCTCCGCTGCCCGCGCCGAGCCCAGATAGGCCGTCGAGGCTTCACCGATTACTTCTTCGTCCCGCACTCCGGCGAAACACTCCAGGTATTCTGCCAGCGTGCGAACGCGCCTCCGGTCACCTCGCAGGTCTTCGGCGAAGTATTGCGGCTCCTTGACCGGGGACATGAAGATCTGCGGATGCTCACGCAAGTAGGTGTAGAGGGCTGTCGTGCCACACTTGGGGGCACCTACGATGAAGAAGTTCGGCGACTTCATAGTGCGTGGTGGGCACGCCATTGCCGGGTCACAACGGTGCCGTATGCCTAGTGTGCGGCATCGCGGCTGTGTTTACCACACTTCGCATCGCGTGTCCGACGGCCGCGCCACGCGTGCGTCGTGACAAGGGCGTGACAAACTTTTTGCAAAATGATCTCGAAGAGAAGATGAACTGACGATGTCCGCGAACGTCCAATTCTGAGTCACGATGAGTGCAACAATCAGGCTCAGTTCGGACAGGTTGCACATTTCCCATGACTTCTTTTCGCGGTACAGCACTGCTCTCACTATTCGCTTGCACACTGGCATTGAGCGCGGCTTCTCCCGATCACGATGTGAGTACGCAGAACGGTTCCCAAGACATCGATCGGTCCATCAAGGCCGGTGACGATTTCTATCACTATGCGAACGGGGGCTGGCTCAAAACAGTTGCGATCTCTGCCGGTCAGACCAGCTACGATACACGCTCCATCCTGGTAGCAAGAACCAGCCAGCGAGTTCGCGATCTCATCCAGGACGCGGCCGCGGCCCACTCCGCCAAGGGCAGCGTTACCCAGAAGGTGGGCGATTACTACGCCAGCTTCATGGACGAAACTGGCATCGAGGCCAAGGGGATGACACCGCTGGCCGATGAAATGGCCGCGATCTCCGCAATCAACAGTAAGAAATCCCTGTCAGCCTATCTCGGCACTACGTTGAATAGTGAAGTCGACGGACTCACCGGTAATGCCGACCATGTTCTCGGCGTCTGGGTGAATCAGAGTTTCACCCACTCCCAACACTACGTATTCCATCTGTTGCAGGGCGGTCTCGGAATGCCCGACCGCGATGACTATCTGGACCCGTCTCCGAAGATGGCAACGTTGCGCACGCAATATCAGTCGCACATTGCGGCGATGCTGAAACTGGCAGTTGTCGACGACAGCGAGAACAGAGCGGCGCATGTTCTAGCGCTTGAGATCCGGATCGCGCAGGCCCACGCGCCGGACAGCGATGCCGCGGATGTATTCAAGCAGAACAATCCCTGGAAGCGCGCCGACTTCGCCGCCAATGCGCCGGGCATGGATTGGGACGCGTATTTCAAAGCGGCCGCGGTGGCCGAGCAGCCGGAATTTGTCGTTTGGCAGCCATCGGCTGTCACCGGAACATCCGCGCTGGTTGGGAGTGAACCAGTCGATGTGTGGAAGGACTATCTCAAGTTCCACTTGATCGACCACTATGCCAGCGTCTTGCCCAAGGCCGTGGCTGCCGCACACTTCGCTTTTTACGGCACGGTTTTGTCGGGCATGCAGCAGACGCCGGACCGCAACCAGGACGCCATCGCTGCCACCAATGCCGCGTTGGGGCAGGCGGTCGGCCAACTTTATACGCAACGTTATTTTCCTCCTGAGGCCAAGGCGAGAGCGCAAGCCATGGTCGCCGACTTGATCGCGGCCTATCGTGCCCGCATTCCGAATCTCACCTGGATGTCATCGCAGACAAAGGAAAAGGCGTTGGCCAAGCTGGCCACCCTTCGGATCGGCGTCGGCTACCCGGATACCTGGATCGACTACTCAACCCTTGACGTCATCCGCGGCGACGCTTTCGGAAACATGCGTCGGGCAGAAGCTTTCAATCGTTCCTACAACCTGGCCAAACTGAAACGCCCGGCTGATCCGGACGAGTGGAGAATCGATCCCCAGATCGTCGGCGCCATCATTCTGTTCAGCCCAAACACCGAGACCTTTTCCGCAGGCATCCTGCAGCCCCCCTATTTCGATCCTCAAGGCGACGCGGCTTCGAATTACGGATCCGCCGGAGCTGGTATGGCTCACGAAATCAGCCACAGCTTCGACGAACTGGGCAACATCTACGATGCCCAGGGCCGCCTCGGCAAGTGGTGGACCGAGGAGGATTCAGCCAGATACCACGCGGCTGCGGCGAAGCTGGTGGAACAATTCAAGGCCTACTGCCCGCTCTCTGATGTTTGTGTGAATGGCGAGCAGGTCCTGACGGAAAATATCGCTGACCTGACGGGGCTGCTGATCGCCCACGACGCCTATAGCCTCTGGCTGAAAGGTAAACCGGATGTCGTCATCAACGGGCTGACCGGCGAACAGCGATTCTTCCTGGCCTTCGCCCAGAGGTGGCGGCGCGCCCAGAGCGAAGCGGCACTTCGCCGCCAGGTCAAGTCCGACACTCATGCGCCGGGAGAATATCGTAGCGACACGGTGCGCAATGTCGATGCATGGTATAAGGCTTACGACGTCACGCCCGCCAACAAGTTGTATCTGAAACCAGAGGACCGCATCGCGATATGGTGAAACCGTTGCGCATCGCCTTTGTGGAATGGCCCGAAGCTCTGTCCCCCGATCATCCGCAGTGGCGCGGATTGAAAAGCGCCATCACGACCTTGCATCCGGATATCCTGGTTACCAATGAATTGCCATTCGGCCCATGGATTGCCGAGAGCGGAGTCTTTTCAGAGGACGCGGCGCGCCTCAGCATTGCCGTCCATGAACGAGGACTGGAAGGGCTGATCGACCTTGATCTCTCCGCCGTCATCTCTTCGCGGCCGGTATGGATCGGACAACGCCTCGCCAACGAGGCATTCGTGCTGGAGAAGCGAGCAGCCCGTCCTGTACACAGAAAACAGTATTTCCCCAACGAGCCCGGATGGTTTGAAAGCCAGTGGTATTGCGGCGATGATTCCGGCTTTGCCGTGGCCGAAGTGCTGGGAATCAAGGTTGGTGTGCTTTTGTGTACCGATGCCATGTTCAACGAGCGCGCCCGAGCCTATGGACGACAGGACGCGTCCCTGATCGTGATTCCGCGTGCTTCAGGAACGAACCTGGAATCGTGGAAAATCGCCGGGGCCATGGCCTCTCTTGTTTCGGGTGCTTACGTCGTCAGTTCGAACCGCGTCGGTCGTGGCCAAGGCGGTACCGAGTTCGGCGGAGGCGGCTACGCCTATGCGCCACGTGGACAGCTTCTCGGAATGACTGACGCTGCTCACCCCGTGCAGATCCTAGAACTTGATCCCAAGATAGCTGCGCTCGCGCAACGCGAATATCCCTGCTATGTTCCTGATCTCGAATGAGAGAAGAATTGGTATCGATCCGGATGATCCAATCCGGCTGGCTTCCGCTATGGTGATCCACTTTTCGTTGCGTTCAATGTGCTCGCGTTGACTTGCCAACACATGCCTCCTAACATGGCAACGCTGAATTCCCGCGCCCATTGTGATCGGTAAAACCATCTCGCACTACACCATCCTCGAGAAACTTGGAGAAGGTGGGATGGGTGTGGTCTACAAGGCCCGTGACACCCGTCTCGATCGATTTGTCGCCATAAAAGTGCTGCCTGCGGAGAAGCTCGCTTGCGGTGAAGACGGACGTGGCTAACCTCTGGATAGCCCGTCAACCGCTCAGTAGTCCAATCTGCCTCGATGAGTGAATTGGCTAGCCGCTCATCGAGGATTTTCGTCACTCAAATTTCAGATCACAAAGCGGCGAACCACGTCTGGACGCTCCGCTGCTCGGCCCGCGCGAACCACGTCAATCTGTGCTCGAAAAAGAAGTTCCAGCTTGCACAATGTTTCGGACGGAGATTCGCCCGTAAATTCCCTAAAATCATGCACCATGTGCATCTGATCGTAGTACCCGAGCTCATACGCGACATCGGTCCACGATTTCGTTGAACTACGTGCTTTGGTGTCCAAGGCATTCTGGAATCGCACAATGCGAGAGAACAGTTTCGGGCTGGCGCCGAAACGCGCGGAAAACTCGCGTTGAAACTGGCGAACGCCAATCCCGGCTTGCCCGGCCAGTTCCGCGCTGGACAGCTTCCCACTCGAGCTCAGAATCTGATCGGCGGCGAAACCCATCCGATCAACGGCTTGCGCATGCTTCAAACGCTCCGCGAAGAAATGATCTGCAACTGAAACCCGCTGCTGGAAGGTCTCGCAGTTGCCGAGGCACTGCTCTAATTCCCTGATCGGTTTGCCAAGGACAGCGTCCGCATCATAGGTGTGATTTGTGATCTCACTCGAGGGAACACCAAAGAGGTCCGTCAGGCCATGAACCTGAAACGCAATTACGAAGGAGTGAAATGTGCCCTGGTGCAGGAGCGTGGCGTGCGGACGCGTCAACATGCCGACCAGGGCTACGGCTGGCGTGGTCACCTCGTCTCGCGAATCCCGATAGCGAACCTTGAAACGGTCCCCAAATACGAATTCGATCATCGGGCTCGCGCGGGCAGGAATCGGGCGGATCACCAAAGGATCCCGAAGGCTCACCTCCGCCTGCACGTAGAACTGGATGAAGGGCCGCAACGCTATGCTTGGAATTTGGAAGCGAATGGGGAACATATGCCGCGCGAGAAATATACACCGGCTCGAAACCTGGATGTCGTTTTTTTACTAGCGCCTTCGGGCACATCTCCCTAAGCTGAGTTCGCTACAGAAAACGCTCGTTTCGTATGCGGAACGACGGCTAGTTGAGAGATTGTTGATTCAGAGGAGCATCTGCATGGCAACAGCGGCGATTTCGCAAACTAAGCACCCAGAGCGCGCCAGGCAAAGGGATAGGCTGTTTTTCTCGGGAATGGCCTTACTGGTTCTGATCGCGGTCGCGGTGGGCTTTGCGCGAACCTACTTCCTGGCCGGCGCGTTCTGGGCGAAACTCCCCAGCGCTGTGGTTCATGTTCACGGCGCGCTATTCACTCTTTGGATTGCCCTGCTTGTAGCCCAAGTCTCCCTTGTTGCAAGCCGCCGTACACCCTGGCACATGCGTCTAGGAATTGCCGGAATGGTCTTGGCGCCGCTTATGGTAATTACCGGCTTCGCCACACTGATTGGTGGGATAAAGAGAAGATTCGCCCCTTCTTTTGTCCTTCAAATCATTACCGCGCAAGACATCCTCATCCTCTGCCTCTTCTCCTTTCTGATCGCATGGGCTTTTCTTGCTCGTCGTGATGCACCAACGCACAAGCGGCTTGTTCTGTGCGCTACATTTCTGATCATCATCCCTGCAATTGCGCGTTGGCCAATAGTGGGAAACGTATCGGAAAATCTCGGGGTCTTTTACACCTCTGTGAACAGCTTTCCTGCGCTTCTGGTGGTCTACGATCTCTGGACTCGACATGCACTGCATCGAGCGACCATCTGGGGTGTGGCGCTCATGATCGCCTTGCAGGTGGCTGTTCCGGTCCTTGCGCAATCGGCGTTGATAGGCCACACAATCGCCTGGCTGCAGAGAACCTGACGGGATAACACTGTGAGGTCTCAACCCAAATGGGGGGTATCGGTGAAGACGACCGCGTTTCTGTCGATTCTTGTCACGATATTAGTGGCCATTCCAGCTGCCAAGGCCCAGAACGAAACGAATCCCTCCAAGGCGGCATGCCCTTGGCCGGAAAACTTGGATGCCGTGAAAGCAGCTCCTAAAATTCACAAGGTCATCCTTGAGAATGAGCATGTCCGAGTCCTGCAAGTAACAATCCCGCCACACAGCAAAGAACCAATCCATACGCACTGTTGGCCCGGCACGCTCTATATCCAGCAAGCGGGGGACATAATCGACCGAGACGCTAATGGAAAGATTCTCTTCGACTCTCGCCAGCTTAGGGTGAAGCCAAAGGTACCTTTTGTGCAGTGGAGCCCTGGGGATCCCCCCCATTCGATCGAGAACCTGGATGATTTACCGTTGAAACTAGTCCGGGTTGAGAATAAGACAGCAACGAATCGGTCCCAGGAGACATGCCCTTGGCCCGGAAACCTGGATGGTGTGAAAGCAGCGCCTGAAACTCACAAGGTCATCTTTGAGAATGAGCACGTCCGGGTGCTGGAAGTAACAATCCCACCACACAGCAAAGAACCTGTCCATACGCATTGTTTGCCCAGTACGCTCTATATCCAGCAAATTGGCGACATAATCGTCCGAGACACTGACGGGAAACTTATCTTCGACTCTCGCCGGATGAAGGAAGACGAAAAGCAAAAGGCGCCTTTTGTGCTGTGGAACCCGGGGGAGGGGCCGCATTCGGACGAAAACCCCGACCATGTGCCGATAAAGATCATTCAGATTGAGCACAAAGACTGATAGTTGCCACCTGCGGCTTATTCAACGTTTGCGGAGGACATTCACCAAAGTCTCTGGACGTATCGTCGGCTACTCGGAAGCGTTCGGCTGCAACTTGCCCTTCTTCCCCTGGAGGTCCTGGTGTCTCGAAAATTGCAGTTTTTCGGACAGAGGCAAAACGACGGACGACCATCATCTTTTTCGTGCCGAGTGCTTGGAGTGCCTCACACCGGCGTCACAATCAAATTTTGGATTGTGCAAGTCGTTGAAAGGAAAATGATGTGGCAGCCGGACCTATAAGCCGAATTCTGTCCGCGGGATTGCTCTCGCGGGACGGCCATTCCTCTGGGCCGGACATTGCTGCCCGGCTCTAGCGACCTACCCGGAGGTTTGACGCACCGAGCCGGCACGTGCCCCGCTCTTCTGGAGCTTCCTCCCTATTTGGTCTTGCTCCGTGTGGGGTTTGCCCTGCCCGCCCGATTACTCGCGCGGCGGTGCGCTCTTACCGCACCTTTTCACCCTTACCCCGCCTTGCGGCGCGGCGGTATGTTTTCTGTGGCACTTTCCGTCGACTGGCCTTGAAACCAGCCTCCCGGACGTTATCCGGCACACTGCTCTGCGGAGTTCGGACTTTCCTCCCCGCCCATTCTCGAAAGAGCAACCACGAACGCGCAGCGCTCTTGCCAGAATGGGCGGGGCGACCGTCCGATCCGGCTGCCAACTCTGTCATTATATTCGACCTGGACGCCCCGTTCGGGAACAACCTGTCCCTTGGCAACGTAATACCAGGAAGGAGCCTTTCGCCTTCGAGAGTGCAGCCCTGGCCGCGCGAACCGCTGGTTCCAGATCGCTCTGCTAGACTCTAGACTGCAGTTCAGGGGGCATCCTACGCATGCCGCGCGCTGACAACCTGCGACACGGAGCCATGAACACCTCGGAAGGCGTCCGCATCGCCCTGCAGTCCCTGTGGGCAAACAAGTTGCGGTCGTTCCTGACCATGCTCGGAGTCGTGATCGCCGTGGCGGCAGTGATTGCGGTCGTCACTTTTACCAGCGGTCTCGATCGCTACGTTGCTGAGCGCGTGTTCCGGCTGGGCACCGATGTCTTCATCGTCAGCAAGATTTCTCCCGTCATCACCAACATTGACCAGTTCCTCGAGGGCGAGAAGCGCAAGGACCTCACCATGGAAGACTATGAGGCCGTTCGCGACGCCTGCGATCGATGTTCAGTGGTCGCAGCTTCCGTGCTGAACCCCTCCGGCCACATCCGATACGCTGAGCGCTCGATCAACGATACCTGGATCCGCGGCATCACCCCCACCATGGCGACCGTGCTCGATCTCAACCTCTCGGCCGGCCGCATGCTCAATGAAACGGACGAGGAGAACCGTTCCCCGGTCGCCGTCATCGGCACCGATGTCGTCGATACACTTTTCCCCGGCGAGGATCCCCTGGGCAAGGAACTACGCATCGAGGGGCAGATCTATCGTGTCATTGGTGTTGGCGAAAAACAGGGAAAAACGCTTGGCCAGACCCTCGATAACTATGTTGCCGTCCCCATCTCCGCTTACTTGAAGCAGTATGGCGCACACACGAGTATCCGCATCTCGGGCAAAGCCCACGGCGTCGGCAGCCAACTCAACGCCGCCATTGACGAGGTGCGGGTCGTGCTGCGCGCCCGCCGCCACGATGCTCCCGGCAAGCCGGACAGCTTTGTTGCCGAAACCAACGATAACTTCCTGAGCTTGTGGAAAAGCCTGACCCAGACGCTGTTCATCACCATCACCGCCATCGCCGCCATTGCCCTGGTGGTGGGCGGCATCGTGATCATGAACATCATGCTGGTCGCGGTAACCGAGCGCACCCGTGAGATTGGAATTCGCAAAGCCATGGGCGCCCGCCGGCAAGACGTCCTCATGCAGTTCCTCATCGAATCCGCCACCGTGGCGCTGCTGGGAGGCTTCCTCGGAATCATCTTCGGCATTGCTTTTGCCAAGACCATTACGGCCCTGATCGGTATGCCGTCGGCGGTACGACTGTGGGCCGTCTTCGCTGCATTGATTGTGGCCACGAGTGTGGGATTGTTCTTCGGCGTCTATCCGGCAAAGCGCGCGGCGAAACTGGATCCCATCGCGGCCTTGAGGTTTGAACTGTAGCGCAGCGTCGTTGGCTCTTCGACCAACGGCGAGCAGGAAGCGGTTGCCTCATGGCTCGCAGCTCGTAGCTCGAAGCTGAATTTATGATGCGTCGAAGCGATTACGGCGAAGTCGTGCGGATGGCGCTGGATACCATCCGCAGCAACAAGCTGCGCTCCGCCCTCACCGTCCTGGGCATCGTGATCGGTGTCGCTGTCGTCATCGCCATCTCTTCCGTCGTTCGCGGGCTGAACCAGAGTGTCAGCGAGTCCATCAGCAGCATGGGCTCCGACCTGATCTTCGCTTTCCACATCATGCCCTTTCAGCTCGGCCGCCCCACCGAAGAAATGCGCACCCGCAAGGAGCTGACCCTGGAAGACGCGCTGGCCATGAAGGATCTGCCGCACGTTAAGGCAGCCACCACTGGCTTGCGCTACCAGCGGCCCGAATTCGGCACCGGCACTTATACCGTGAAGTACGGCGACCGCCGCGCCAAAAACACCATGCTCGAAGGCGATACCGGAGAATGGAACAAGGTATTCGACCTGGAACTTTCCGCCGGGCGTTGGTACAACGAGCTCGATGATGAGCGTCATGCTCCCGTCATCGTGCTCGGCTACGACACCAACCAGGAACTGTTCCCCAACGGCGACGCGCTGGGCAAGGAAATCAACATCGACGGCCAGCTCTTCACCGTGATCGGAGTCGCTGAGAAGCGTAAGAGCGCTTTCGCCGGCGGCAACAATCCGGAAGACAACATCGTCCTTTTCCCGCTCAACACGTTTCGCAAGCTGCACCCGGAACTCAAGCAGTACTGGATCAGCGTCAAGGCCACTTCCCACGACGACATGCCCAAGGCCATGGACGAGATGCGCGAACTCCTCCGCCGCCGTCGCAAGCTCAGGCCCGACCAGGCCGACAACTTCGCGATCTTCACGCAGGAGGCCTTCACCGACTTCTGGAACCAGATCACCGGCGCGGTCTTTATCTTCATGTTCGCGGTGTCGAGCGTCGGCCTGATCGTGGGGGGCGTCGGCGTGATGAACATCATGCTGGTGTCGGTCACCGAGCGCACCCGCGAAATTGGGGTGCGAAAAGCGATTGGCGCGCGCAAGGGAGACATCCTCATGCAGTTCACCCTGGAAGCCATCACGCTGACCGCGGTCGGGGGCATCATCGGTATCCTCGTCGGGGCAGCTGTCACCTGGGTGATCCCAGCGATCTGGAGCTCGATGCCGGCACGCATGTCGTTCTTCTGGACTGCGTTCGGCTTTGGCGCCGCCGCGGCGGAGGGCCTGCTGTTCGGCATCTATCCCGCGTGGAAAGCGGCCAACCTCGATCCGATAGAATCGCTGCGATACGAATAGACTCCAAAGTGGCGTCAGCAATAAGAGCGTAGTACCGGCAACCTGCCGGCGGTCGCGGTGGCGACCCGCTCCCGCGGACGAAAGCGCAAAATATAGGACAAAGTGCACCTGACTCCAAGACTCGTTGTTGAGACCATCGCTGCGCTCGTCACGCTGTCGAGCCTTGGCTTCTACGTCCTCTCTGCCTGCGGGATCGCAAGTTTCCTCAGCGCAAAACGCCGGGGAAAAAGCGGCAACCGCGAAAATCTGCCTCTGCCGCCGGTTTCCATTCTCAAGCCGCTCAAGGGCATCGATCCGCACCTCTGGGAGGCTTTCTGCAGCCATTGCGAGCAGGAGTATCCCGAGTACGAATTGATCTTCGGCGTCAGCGATCCCTTGGACCCCGCGACTGAACTCGTGCGTAAACTCCGCGACCAATACCCGCACCGGCGGATCGAATTCCTGGTGTGCGAGCGCGATCTGGGCACCAATCGCAAGCTCAGCACGCTCGCCCAGATGCTCCCCGCAGCGCGTCACGAAATGTTGCTGGTGAACGACAGTGACATTCGCGTCGCACCCGACTACCTGCGGCGCGTCATTCGGCCGCTGGCGGATCCGGCCGTGGGCATGGTTACATGCCTTTATCGCGGCGTTGCCGCGCCCACCCTCGGCTCTCGGCTCGAGGCGCTCGGCATCAGCACCGATTTCGTTCCCGGAGTGCTCAGTGCGCGAGTCATCGAGGATGGCTTACATTTCGGGCTCGGTTCAACCCTGGCGTTTCGGCGTTCCGATCTTCAGGCAATCGGCGGGTTCGAAGGCATGGTGAACTACCTCGCCGACGACTACGAACTCGGCCATCGGATCGCGACTCTGGGCAAGCGAGTCGAGCTGAGCGAAGTAGTCGTCGAGACGTTCCTGCCCCCTTACTCGTGGCGGCAGTTTATCGATCACCAGTTGCGCTGGGCGCGCAGTGTGCGTGGCGCGCGAAGCTGGGGATACCTCGGCCTGTCTCTGACCCATGGCCTTCCCTGGGCACTGGTCACGTTGCTTGCGGCGCGTGGGTCTCTCTGGGCATGGTGGCTCTTGGCCGCCACCGTCGCGGCGCGACTGGTGGTCGGACTGAGTTCAGCCCTGGCGGTCCTCGACGATCGACCGTCCCTGCATGATTTATACCTCTTGCCGATACGCGACTTCCTGGCTCCGGTGGTTTGGGCTTTGGGTCTTGCGGGAAATCGAATATCGTGGCGCGGAGAAGTCTTCTACCTTGCGCATGGCCAACTCGTGCGCCCCGACGACCCTGCCTTGCAACGGGAGCTACCGCACTTACCCCGGCCCTGAGGCAACAAACGGCTGGTTGGTGAAGATGATTTTTCCGCCGCGACGGGCCAGTTCATACGCGATCAGCCCTTGCAGTTCTCGCGGATTCTCTTCCTCGGCCCAAAGAAACACCCGTTGCGTTCCTTTCCACAACGCTCGAAACGTGTCTTGCGTCTCGAAGACCCGCGGCGCATCCGGAAATTGCGAGCCATACCACATGTTGCCGGCCGGTGGCCGCAAACTTCGCAGCGGAATGCCGGTGTAGAAGTTCAGAGCAGACGCATTCTCGTACTTGCCGATCACGACGATCACATCACCCGGCTTGGCAACTTTCTTGATCGCCAGCGCCAGGTCTTTCGAAGAAAGAACCGGCGAGAAGATCGTAAACGCGGAATGCACACACGCCAGCAACGCGATCATCATGACGGCCAGAGCCGCGTTACCGGCCCCGGCCCGGCCGCGACGCCGAAGCACCCAATTGGCCAGTGATCCGAGCAGCAAGGCGATGGAGAATATCAGCAGCGGACCGCGAAATGACCCCATTGCCTGTGGCGTCAAATCGAGAAAATGTCCGAAGGACAGCGCATATTCCTCAGGATGCTTCTTGAGCACGTCGGAGAGATCGGTTCCCGGCGCCGGAACCTTGGACAAGGAGACGAGAGCGAGGCCGACGACAGCCATGACGGCTCCCGCGGCGACCAGCGCCAGTGACGAGATCCGCCCCGCCTTGCGTTCCCGGCTCAGGGCCGGGGACATCCTCTCGCGTTCGAGCCATCCTCCAATCAGCAAGGCCATCCCCGGAATCGCCGGAATTGTGTAGTATTCCTGCCGCGTCGAGAAGCTGAAGAAGCCGACAATCACCAGGCTCCACAAGATGAACATCAGGTTGGCGCGCTGGCGGCGCGTCATCTGCGAACGGAATTCACGCCAGCGCCGCGGAACTTCCATCAGTCCTTGTGGAACGAAAACGCTCCACGGAATCAACCACACGATCAGCAACGCCCAGAACAGAAACAGTGGGACTGTGTCGTAGTCGCGCGGCACCCGCTTGTTGAGAAATCGCAGGATGTGCTCGTTGACGAAATAAAACCAGAGAAACCCGCGCACATTGCCCTGGGCGGGATTGCGCAGCGCGGCCAGAATGTGCCAGGGCGCGGCGATCACGAGAAACACCAGTGAACTGGACAACAGGCGAAGCTTGAGCAGATGCCTCAGCTTGCCAGTCAGCAATAGGTAGACACCGATCGCGCCCGCCGGAAACACCAGCCCGATCAAGCCCTTAGTCAGTACGTTGAGAGCGCAGATCGCAGCCAGCCCCCAGCAAACCCAACGCGACGGTGGAGACTGTTCCAGAGAGATCAGAAACAACCAGAAGGTCAGTGTGAGCCAGAGCCCGACGGGCACATCCGGAATCATGAACCGCGTAAATAAATAAGGACCGAGAGCCGTGGCCAACACGAGCCCGGAATCGAATCCTCCCTCCGGCCCAAACGCCCAGCGCCCAAGCCCGTAAGTGGACAGAATCATGGCCAGCACGCCCAGCATGAGCGGAAGCCGCGTGCTCCACTCGCTCACCCCGAACAGCGTGTAGCTGGTGGCAATGCCCCAGTACATGAGCGGCGCCTTTTCCAGGTATCGAACGCCGTTGGCATAAAGCGTGACCCAGTCATGCCGCAAGACCATCTCGCGCGCCGCTTCCGCATGCACCGTGTCGGCATCATCCAGCAGTGCCGGAGTCGAGAGGCCAATGATGTAGATGACAAACCAGAGAGCGGTCAATACCAGAATGGCAATCCGCCAGTCTGACAAGAGACCTCGCGGTTCATTCATGATTTGCGGACTTGATGGACTAGGCTCAGCAGCAGTGGACGGGTTGGGATCAGCCACCAAAGTTGGGCTCGCAGCGCGAACTTCCGATTATATAGGCACGAGAAAACCATCAGGTCAGGCGTGCGAACCTCCGATTCGATTCCGGGGGAAATCGACCCGGGCAATGAACCAAGCTTACGGCGAGCACCGCCGCAGAAGCACAAGATGAGCCCCGAACCAGATCGCCTGATGCGGAACGCCCTGAGGAGGGAATGAGTGAAATGAGGAGGTAATGAGTGTAATGGGGATATTACGCCAGTTGAGCTTGACGCTGTCGAAGAAGCGGTTAACGTAGATACCGGAAGAGACCAACTAGAAGAGCCTCCAACGAGATCAGGTGGGGCGATCAGAATTTGAAACCCATGGCTAGAACGACCGTTGGATCTGTCCACCCCGCATTGAAGACGTAGGTCGTAAAATCCACTCGTTTGTGCGAGAACCCTACGAAAACACCTCTCTGAACATCGAGCGGTGTCTCGTAAACGCGGGTCCTTTGCGAGGCTAAGCCAAAACGAAGCCAGTCGGTCGGGGAGTATGCAAGTTCGTTCCAGGTATAGAAGAAGTTGCCGCCGGAATTCTTGGTATCGAAGACAAACTCACCCTCGCTGTAAAGGGAGAGCTTTTTGTAGCTTAGCGCGAAAAGGTATCCGGGCGCCACGCCGGTTGTATTGCCAAATATACCTCCCACCATCGGAGTCGCGTCGATGACAAGCTTTTCCCCGAAGCTCACGTTGTATCCGAGCCAAATTGATCCAGTCTTCCGATCTTCATAGTTGTACCGTGCTTCAAGATGCAGCCAATCGCGGTCGGCCCGGAACGTCGGAGAAAAGTAAGACTGATCATTGGGAACGATGTACCCGTAACCAGCTGCGGCGAATGACCAAGCTTTGCTGTCGACTTCTTCGCTCGGTTGCCCCGGCACAACGGCACCGGTACCCTGAGCCCTAACCGCTGCACTCCAGAGAGCAAGTTGAACAAGCAGCATCACGATATTTGGCCGGCTTTTCATCCCCCCAGCGCGATGGTCAACCCGACCATGGCTCCACCGATAATCGTCATGATGAGACCGCTCCTCAGAGGTCGATGGCCGGTGTGGTAGCCGTACACATAACCTGTCAAAAAGAGAAGCAAGACCGCAATGCCGTTAGAAATACGCAAGGCGCGAGTCGGGTCATGGACAAAGACGAACGGCAAAACGAGTGGCAAAGTGGAGATGACGACTAACAGAAAGACGCCCAGACCGCCAAGCCATTCATCTTTCGTGAGCCGAGGACGTTGTGGTGGCTCGGGTGAGTCTCGGAGCTTTTGCCGAATCGCTTCGAACTCGACGGGAGTCATCACCGACGCGATGAGAGGCGGCAGCGCTTCGACGATCACGCTATACGCTTTTTCAGGATTCTCGGCGTCGCGAACAGCTCGGAGCGCGACGATCTTCTGCCCGTGTGCATGGAAACAGGCCAACCAATGAAGGACCGCATCAATCGCCCCCCATGCCACGTTGCAGCCTAGCGCCCCGATGAGCATCTGATGTACTTCTGTCCGCCCGCCGCCCCCGACGCTGAAAGAACACGTGATGGTCAGAGCCATCACGAGTCCGAAGAGGATCTCCGAAATCCGGTCAATCGGATCAAGCAATCGCTTCACCGGTTTGGAAGTCTCTTCGGGCACAGGTCAGAAATACAGTGTCAAAATGTTGGTTCACGCGAAACGATACAATGAAGAAGGTTAGCACTGCGGCGGTGAAGCCGAGCCGCGAAATCTCACACCAGAGGCTAACGATCGGGTGCGCCCAAAGCCCACTGCACCAGCGCCCCTTCTTCGGCCTCTGAACATCCACCAGCGCAAGCCCGCCTGGGATCGATCCGGCCCAGTCGAGCCAATGTCTGCGCATCTAGCCGATCGTCTTTCTTGCGGCTATCCCCGATCAGTCGCACGTTGCGCGCATGCGCCACGATCACTTCGTGCCCCAACTCGCTCAGCAGGCGGCTGACCCAGGGCGAATGCATCCCGGTCTCCAGCGCGATGCGGCTGCGCGGCATGTTGCCGGACACCTCACCCAACGCCTTCGCCGTCGTGCTCACCCGTTGTTCGCGCAAGGGTCGCGCCGGCTTCGTCCAGCACGCAATACCAGCTTAATCGATCGCCCATGTCTAATCCGACGGTTAGTTTCTGCTGTGAGATTTTCTTGGTCGCCTTCGCCGTTGCGGTGCTACCCTTTTTCATTGCCGGTCTCCTTTATCTCCTGTGCCTTGAGCACGTCGATAACTTGGGAGCGTACACCGCATCCCGCCCGGAGACCGGCCTTCTCATCCCATCTGATTTCGACAACTGTGGTCTAAGATTGCGTTTCAGGGGTGGTCACGTTGTTCAATACGGCACGAACGCGGCTGTTTTTCTTTTGGTTACTTTCCATTATTGCGTTCGCGGTACCCGGTTGGTCAGCAGATCCGGGAGAACGCAAGGAACGCCGCCAGCGGTCATCGAAAGCCTTTTCCGACGGCATCCTACTGCTGCATTCAAAGACAACAACGAATGACCCAGACGACGGTTATCGGGAGGCGCGCCCGCCTTCTACTATTTGACGGGTCTTGAGAATTGCCGGGCGCGATTCTGGCAGTTGAAGGGGCAAGCGGGGATAATTGGTTGTTCCTCGACCTCAAACGGTCAGGAGATATTCGACCGGGGGCGAAATCGGAACGCAAACTCGACATCCAGCATGTCGCGGACTGGAGGGACTTGGGCAGTTTTCTGGCTCGACGGATCGCGACCGGAGCAGCGATTTACTACGAATCCGGTCCTGCCATGCTGCCAGAGACCCTCTCCGCTGCTGAGGATACACGAATGCCGGCATGGATTCAGGTTTTGCAGCAGAAATGGCCCGCAGGGAAGTTCCGATCCGTAGAAAGAAGGCTCGATACATTAATGGCGGTGGAAAGCATCACCGAGCAACAAGCTTCACGGGTGGCAGCGCGGGCTACCGTAGGGGCGTTTGCTGTAGGGGCAAAGGCGGTTCGTCCTGAAATTTCGCAGCGTGCAGTGGAGGGCGCGTGGAGTTTCTTTCTGGCCCTGGGCTATGGCGGGGGCGAACGGTGTCTTTCCGAAACTGTTTGAATCGGATAGGGATTTTGCACGAGCCATACCGATTCGAGACTGAATTGTTGTAACAGGCAAATTGAGGATGACTGCCTCTAAGCTACCATTTGGCTTCGAACGGCATAGCGCACGAGGTCAGCATTCGTCTTGACGCCTAGCGATTCCATTATCCGGTACTTGTGGAAAGCAACCGTGCGAATCGTCAGGTTTAAGACCGAGCCAACTTCTTTCATACCTTTTCCTTCCGCCAATAGCTGCAGAACTTCCCGCTGTCGTTCGGTGAGACGCGACTCTCTTCCGACCATCTCTCTATCTTGCCGCCGCAGATAGTCAATTCTGTCCTTGGGAAGGGCCGCTGAAATATAGGTGAAGCCGCGTAGGACTTGCCGAACCGCGACTGCCAGTTCCGAAGACGCACAGGTCTTTAACAAATACCCGGACGCTCCGCGACGGAAGGCTTCGGCAGCAACGTCAGGGTCCGCGTTGATGGTCAGATATACCAACTTGATCGCGGGCGACGCTTTTTTCACCTGCTCTCCAGCGTCCAGACCATTCAAAACCGGCATAGCCAAATCGACCAATATGAGGTCCGGCTTCAACTCCGCAGCCACGTGGACCATGGCGCGCCCATCACCCACGATGCTCACTACGTCAAACTCAGCTTCGAGCACCAGCTTGCACAGCTCGGCCACCAGTGCGTGATCGTCAGCGATGAGAATGCGGGGCCGATGAGATGCCATCTCCTGCCCTCCTTTGTCGTATTTGGCTGAGCTTCAGGTGAGTATTCCTAAAGTCGGCTCTGCAGGTGGCAGACAGACAAGCCTAGCTGTCGCTGAGTAAGAGTCCGTGTGACATTCGTCACTGGCAAATGTGTCGGTCATCACACGCGTGTGGAGGAACGCAAGGCAGATAGGCGGTCAGCGCGAGCTGGCGGCCTTCGTTCTTTTTGGTGCTCAACGGCAGGGTAACGCCAGGCCCTCCATCGCGAGGTTTGATGAACCCGTTTTGATATCCTCGCGATCCTAGTCGCTCGATCCCGTCCAATTTTCCAATCATTGCGTGACGACTACGGGCTGTTCTCGTCTTGGTAGTAACAGCGCGAGCAAAACTGCGCCTGGGCAGGTGCAGACCCGTTGAGAAACTTCATCGTAATGTGTGCGATGTTGGGTTAAGTGGAAATCAACCCGTTTCCTTATTTCGGGTTCGATGACTGCGATCAGTCTCGATTTGAGCTTTGACCACTGCAATTCATACCCCTGCGCAGATTTCCAAACCGCTCGCCGTTAGGTCTTCAATGCTGATTTTGTGCTTGTTCACAGCACTCCGCATTGCATTTTGACAAATTTCACGGTCGCTGTCGAAACCCAGCGATTTTACTCAGAACGTTTGGCACTTGAGTATTACCGGGCTTGTAGTGCGAGTCTGCGTGCACGCATGCCATCACCAATCACTATCACTACCCACTAAGCCGGTCCAAACCAAACAGTCAGCGCGTCCGCAAGCCCCTGCCGGGCCCCATCTCCCACCCATGCCACATATCCATCGGGCCGAACCAGCACGGCGCCGGGAGCGGTCACCGCCCCGATCTCCGGAAGCTCCCACGTGCCATCGTACTTGGCGTCAATCAATTGAACGCGATCCGCCCACGGAGTGATCTCAAAGCCGCCCGGCTCACCGAAGTTGATGAGCACCGCCCGCGCATTGTGCAGCAGGGTAAAGACCCGCAACGGGCCGTTGGCGGTAACCAGGTCGAGATCCGGCATGCGGCGTCCGAGCAGCGGATGTCCCTCGCCGAGGTCGTAGTGAACATCCAGGCCAGAGGTCATCGCGAGGTATTGCTTGCGAGTCGCCTCCTTCTGCATGAACTCACAGACCATCTCACGCAATGCCGAGATACGATCATCACTCCGCTCAATCGCGGTGAGCGCCATCGTGTTGCGCAACAGGCGGGCGCCAACTGGGTGCCGCTCCGCATGGTACGTATCCAGAAGGCTCTCCGGCGAAGTCCCATGGACCACCTGCGCCAGCTTCCATCCCAGATTCACCGCATCCTGCACACCGACGTTGAGACCCTGTCCGCCGACTGGGGAGTGCACGTGCGCCGCGTCGCCGGCCAGGAGAATGCGTCTGTCCCGGTAGCGCGCTGCCTGCCGCGCCATATCCGTAAACCTCGAGATATAGGCGGCGCTGCGAAGACCAAAGTCCGTTCCGTAGACAGCGATGAGCGCTTCGCGGACATCGCCTGGGCTCGGCTCGCCGCCCTGTTGGACACCGCGTTCATTCAATACGACCCGCGCGCGCTTTCCGTCCTCAAGTTTGGCCACAGCATTGATGCCCTTTTCACCGCGCCGTATCCCCCACTCCGGCTCTTCGGCGGTCTCGATCTCGGCAATCAGGTAGCCGGTGGACGGATCCCAGCCTGGAAAGTCGATCCCTGCTTTCTTGCGGATCAGGCTGCGACCGCCATCACAACCGACCAGATACTGTGCCCGCAACGATCGTCCGTCGGACAATTCCACGTCGACGCCGGCGTCATCTTGCGCGAAACCCGTCACCTCACATCCGCGATAGATCGGCACCGCCAGCTCGCCAACCCATTCAGCGAGAATGCGTTCGATGTGGATCTGCCATAGCGCGAGAAAGTAATTGTGGCGAGTCGGCAGGTCGCTGAGGTCGAGAGCCATGCCCGCGAAGGGTGCGCGCCGAATCACCTGCCCTTGCGAAATGAAGCGATCAGCGATTCCCCGCTGATCGAGCACCTCGAGCGTGCGTATGTGCAGCCCGAGTGCGCGCAGGCCGGCAAGATCCTGGTTCTCGCGCCGCTCTACCATGGCGGTGTCGACCCGTGCCAATGCCAGTTCTCCCGCCAGCATCAGCCCTGTCGGACCCCCTCCGGCAATCACCACCGCATGCTCGTCCATCGCACCCTCCCGTCAGCATCTGCCGGCAACTATGCCGCACGACCGGGGTCTGGCCGCAAGCCCCCGGGTGCGCTGTATACTGGTAGTGGCAAAGAGGGCTGTTACTCTTTTTTCGTTTTCTTAACCGTGCAGGGGAACAACCGTTTGTGAAGCAGCCATTACTGCTGACGTCGTCTCTCCCCAACAAAACCTAGTCCGCTGCCACGCCGCGAGCCAGTCCGTGGCCCGCAACTTCTTTGTAGATTTCCAGAATTCGCGAGACCGATGTCGTCCAGGAGAAGCGCTGCGCCTGCGCGTAACCGCGTTCCTTCATTCGTTCCCGGAGCGTTGCGTCGAGCAGCGCCTTCTGCATTGCCCGCCGAATCTCGAACACATTCTCCGGATTCACCAGCAAAGCCGCATTGCCCGCGACTTCCGGCAGACTTGACGTGTTCGAGGTCACGACCGGCGTTCCATGCGCCATCGCTTCGAGCGGCGGTAGTCCGAAACCTTCGTAGAGAGACGGGAACACGAACAGCTTGGCCACGTCGTAGAAGATACGCAGCACTTCGATGGGCACAAATCCGAGGAAGCGCACGTCGTTCTGCACGCCGCTGCGCACGACGGTGCGGCGCAGATCGGGATGTCCGGAGAGATCGTCCCCGATGATGATCAGCTTCAGGTCGCGGAGCTGCTTCTCCTTCTCCAGTTCCGTTCTCAGCGCGGAGAAGGCTTCGATGGTGCGCACCACGTTCTTGTGCGGCCGGATCGCGCCCGCATACAGCACAAACGGATAGTTCACCTGGTAGCGTTCCGAGATCAGTTGCCGGTCGGTGTCGGTGGCGTGGCCGTGCAGGAAGCGCTCGTCGATCGCGTTATAGACGACCTCGATGCGAGCATCGGGGATGCCCATGATCTTCTCGATCTCGCTCTTGGTGAATTGCGAAACGGCCACAACGCGGGCCGCTTTGCGCAAGGCCCTTCGCGTCAGCTGCAGGTGCATTCTTCGACGCAGGTTCGACCGGTCGCGCGCGCCGTACATATGCTCAAGCAGGTCGTGCACGGTCACAACGTAGGGGCAAGGCAGGCCGCGCGGAATCCAGAACAGGTGCGGGATATGGGCGACATCGCACTGCAGCCGTTTCACGATGGCACGAAACTCAAGACTTCCCTTCAGCGTATTTTCACGGTCGGCAAGTGGAACGGCGTGAAAGTTCCCCGGCAGCGGTCCGCACTCAGCCACCTTCTCCGGTGAGCCAATCAGAAAGTATTTGCTCTCGCGGTCGAGGCGGGCAAGCGTCTTCACCACGTTGCGGATATAAGTGCCGACGCCGAATTCCGTCATGCGCCGGATGTCGATGGCAACTTTCACGATTTGAATTTAATCACAGGCGAGACCGAGAGGGACAAGGAAATCGCCGTAGAGACGCGGCTTGCCGCGTCTTAGTCGGCGGCAATGTCTCTCGTTCCTCTTGTCCGTCGGCGGAAGTGTTCGGCCGTTCATCGGTGCTTGAGCCGCAGGCTCTCCCAACTTCCATCGGCTGCCCAACCTCCATCCACAGAGAGAGTGTGGCCGTTGATAAAGCCACTCAGCGCAGGATCTGCAAGGAACGCGACTGCCTGAGCGATGTCGTCGGGTGTCGCAAAGCGAGCCATGGGCACGCGGTTCGTGATGTCGCTGACGGAGTAGAGCCCGGCATCCTGCGCGGAGTCGTCCATGGGCGTCTTCACCCAGCCGGGACAGACGGCGTTGCAGCGGACGCCGCGTCCTCCCCATTCTGCAGCCAGGGTGCGGGTCAGGCCGATCAGGCCGTGCTTGGACGCGTTGTAGGCGGCACGATCGGCCACTCCGAGCAGTCCAGCGACGGATGCGATGTTGATGATGCTGCCCAAACCTTGCTGCAACATGATTCGCCCAAATGTGCGGCAGCATAGAAATGGCCCGAGGAGATTGACGTTCATCACGCGCTGCCACTCGTCGGCGGTGATCTCTTCCGCCGGAGTGATGGAACTGACTCCGGCGTTGTTCACGAGAACGTCGATGCGGCCATATTTGGCCATGACCGCGTCAGCCATGCTGGCCACTGCTGCCTCTTCGCAGACGCTGCCTAAAGCTTCGAGCATGTCAGCGTTGGAGGCTCGAACCTTTGCAGCAGTTTCGGTCGGAGAGCGCAGATCATTGAGCGCGAGTGCAAAGCCGCGCTGGGCGAGCACTTCGGCGGTGCGCTGTCCGATGCCTTGGGCGGAGCCGGTGACGAAAGCAACTTTCATCGTGGGTGGAAGAATGATTGCGATCGCCTACGCGCGCACTTCCGCTTGCGCCTTGGCCCTCCGCTCGGCGTAGAGCGGGAACTCTTCGGCCAGATCCAGGACCTGCTTGCGAATTGTCGCCAGCACGGCAGCGTCAGTGCGATGATGCAGGGCTTCGGCGATCCAGTGACCGATGTGGCGCATCTCCGGCTCCTTCATGCCGCGCGTGGTCATAGCCGGAGAACCAATGCGGATACCGCTCGGCTTCATCGGCGGATTAGTGTCAAAGGGAATCGCGTTCTTGTTGACCGTGATCGCGGCTTCGCCCAACGCTTTCTCGGCTTCGCTGCCCAGCATGCCTTTGGAAAAGACGTCGACCAGCATGAGGTGTGTGTCCGTTCCGCCGGAGATGATGCGGAAGCCTTCGGCAGCGAGCGTTTCTGCGAGCACTTTGGCGTTGGCTACGATCTGCCGGGCGTAGTCGCGGAAACCGGGCTGCATGGCCTCGAGGAAACAGACTGCTTTGGCGGCCATGATGTGGACGAGCGGCCCGCCTTGCATTCCGGGGAAAACCGTCTTGTCGATGGGCGCGCCAAATTCCTGCTTGCTCAGAATCATTCCCGACCGCGGGCCGCGCAGCGTCTTGTGGGTGGTTGAGGTGACGATGTGCGCGTGCGGAACCGGCGATGGATGCGCGCCGCCGGCGACAAGCCCGGCGAAGTGGGCCATGTCTACGAGGTAGAGCGCGCCGATCTTGTCGGCGATCTGGCGCATGCGGGCGAAGTCGATGATGCGCGGATAGGCGCTTCCTCCGCCAATGATCAGCTTGGGGCGCTCGCGCTCGGCGATCTTTTCCAGTTCGTCGTAGTCGATGGTCTCGGTTTCTTTGGTGACGCCGTAAGGAATGACCTTGTAAGTCTTTCCAGAAAAGTTGAGGTGGTGGCCGTGGGTAAGGTGACCGCCGTGCGCCAGGTTCAGGCCGAGGATGGTGTCGCCAGGCTGCAGCACTGACGCGTACGCGGCCTGGTTGGCCTGCGATCCGGAGTGCGGCTGCACGTTGGCGTGCTCGGCTCCGAACAACTGCTTGGCGCGATCGCGCGCCAGGTTCTCCACCACATCGGTGAACTCGCATCCGCCGTAGTAACGTTTGCCGGGATAGCCTTCCGCATACTTGTTCGTGAACACCGAGCCGGCGGCTTCGAGCACGGCTTCGCTGACGAAATTTTCCGAAGCGATCAGCTCCAGGCCTTCGTGCTGACGGCGGGTTTCGTTGTCAATGGCGGCGGCGACCAGGGGATCGACCTCGTAGAGCGGGCGGGACATGGAGTTTTTCATGGCAGTCCCGGCTATTCTACCGCGCCGGCCCCGAGAGGCCCGGTTGCGGTGATCCGTCTGCGCGCCGGACCCTCATTTGGCCCTATGTACTCCGAAGTTACGGGGTTACCCCCTCCCCCTCCCCCTTCCCGAGCTAAAATATCCGGAATCAGTGGTTTAGGCTGTACAATCCGGGCAAAATCTTGAGCCGCAAGGGGTTAGAGGCAAAATATTCCGGAATAAGGAGTTAGGGGCTGCTAGCTTCTGGCCTCTGGCCTCTAGCTTCCAGCTTCGAGCTAACCAACCCTCCCTCGCCGAATGGGCAGGACAGGTCCTCGTTATGTTGTCAATGAGCTATTGTTCAGTAACAGTAATTATCTTTGTAGCGGCATGGGGTTGTCAAGGACCTGCGTCACTACGACTTCTGGCGGCACGGACGGGCCACTTCTCGAAAAGTGCGAGACGTGGCGCACCTCCAGTTTGGTTCGGGTTAGACTCAAACAACCAACGGGGTAGTATTCTGCGGGAAAAATTCGGCTACACCCTGCCGAATGTCTACCGCATCGCTAGGGAAGGGGCCGGGGTGTGCGCCCCCGGTGCTTGCTGTGTGCGCTCCTCCTGGTGCCTCAGTTAAATGTGGCGTCCCGGCTCACATGCCCTTGCCTCATAAACTGCTTGACTGTTACCCGGCAGCACGATATGTTTTGCGCCATCGTTTTCGCTTTTACCCCTAGGCGCTTTCGCATCTCAATTTGCTGCACGCGGGGGTTGAGTATGCTAGAGCCCTCTCCTCGGCTTTCATTGTCCTGCGTTGCACTTGCACCTGCTTCGGAAAGTGGGGTTTGCCTCCGCCTGATCCTCAGGAGGAGTCAGAACCTCGCCTTCGTGAAGAGCTTGGCCGCACTCGCGCTGTTACTGCTATGCATATCCAGGACCGGCGTTTGGGCGCAGCCACCAGCCGTACAGACCGCGACTCCGGCGAATTGGGTCGTGAACAGTCTCGATTTAGCGCGTCTCACCGTCAAAGGTCCGGTGACGTTACAAGGCGTGGTTCCCTTTCAGTGCACGCCTTGGCCAGCAGACACGAGAGGCTTCTTCAGCCCTTGCCCGGACATTTTTTCGGCCAATTCGACGCCCAGGTGGGCGGCGGGAGATGGGTTTGCTGTGTTTGATGCTAACCCGAGCTTAACGTTTCCAAAAATCTACATTGCCAACTCGTTGGTTGACTTCCAGGCAGACATCACCTTCTTAGATGACACAAGTGCAGTAGAAGTGTCGCACGCTCAGCGATCATCAATAAAGAACTGCTCACAAAATTCCGATTGCCTGTCGGGGGCGTGTGTCCCTACCGTCGCGGCTCACGGACAGCCCGGCCCGAATGTTTGCACAGAGCGGACTTGCTTCGATAGTGTGCTTCCCGGAGCCCTCGAAGGGAACCACGCCCACTACTTTCTTGTGGTGCAGCGGTGGGACAAGAACGCAACAAGTTGTAGATTGCCTCAAGCATCGCTTGATCCCGATTATCCACCTGTAAGGTTTGATGTTCCGTCTCCTACTGGCTCGTCCGCTTCAGCGGGCGGGGGAGCAAAAGGATGTTGGGTAGACCTCACGTCCGGTAGCGCCGAACTGTTTGGGTCGAGTGCGGGTCAATCCTCTCCCGGCGTCGCTGCTCGGGACGGATTGGTCAATGGCCAAATTAATGCCATCGCAGACTTACCGGATGTCTCAAACTTTCTACGGTACGTGGTTGCAATCTCGGAAGGCGATACCCGTGTACCAGCATCGACGACTCTCACGGGCTGGGCACCAGGACGGACCTCACCACCTAACACTTCGGCATGCGACCCGAACCAAGCCGCGCCGTACGAAAACGCCCTTTGTCCGCTATCGGACACACTAGTACGAACCTACTTCCCATATTGCACATCGCCTAGCATTGATGATTTCTACGATTGGACGATTCAGCATCCGACAAGCACAAGCCACTTCTCGTATTCGGCTGCCCTCAACCCATTTCAGGTTGTCGTCCAGCCGCTAGCTCTGGTGCAGCTCAAAGTGTTGCCCTACACACTTGTCTACCAACCGCCAGGCGACTCCAGCAAAGCCTCCTTCACGACAACCACGTCATTCGGGATCGGCATGGCGGTAGATGCCAAATTCGCAACAAATCAGACAACAACGGTTGACAACAAGGGTGCGGCAACGGCGGGATTTGGGCTGGCAAACTTCGGACTAGGGGACTTACTCGGTAAAACCGGCAGCATTAGCGACTCCTTCAGCAATGCGACTTCGTGGGACAAAAGCACAAAAGTCGGAGTTGGGTCAACCAGTGATGTGGCGACAAACCAAACTGCCAATTATCAAACAACTCTTTCGATACAAGTGAGTAACCAGAATCTGGTCCCTGGTGCATCCGGTGCTTACGCAACGGAGCCGTTTTGGAGCGACACTTTTGTGCTACTAGTACACCCGCAGGTCGGCTTTTGGAAACTCGGGGGCGTTCCAGTCATTTCGCTACTTGCAGCCGTGGGCACACCCGCGGCCCCTGATTTCTTCGAGCCTACCGTGAAGGATTTAGATGACTGCGCTAAGCAGGCAGCTCCTTACGTGACAGGTATCCCCATACCGGGCACGTCAGACGTCTTGACTAAGGACGATTGTAACCAGCTACTCCGATTGGACACGTTTTACGGAGTTGGGCAGAATCCTCCGGGACTTGCTAGAAATGCGCGTTTCGTGCGGACGGGTGGCACGGACTATGGGGTTGATCCGGCCACCAGTGATGACCTGAACCCTACAATGACGCAAGTGATCAGTTATTCGAATAGCACTACTGTTGCAAATATAGGGTCCTACACCGCGTCAGTTACGGATATTCTCGGTTCAACAGGTACGGCGACTTTCGGCTTGGGTCTTTTTGGGATCTCTGGCAGTGATAAGCTGGAGGACACCGAGACCACAACCAATTCCACCGACTGGACGGTAACACTCCAATCGTCCTTTACAGCGACTGCTCAGAGTTCGACAACCATTAGCGGAAATTTAGATGATCACCACGGGCTCAGAGGTGACGGGAGCTTTCTACCTGTTCGACCGCACGTAGAGGTATTTCAAGATACCCTTTTCGGGAGCTTCCTATTCGTTGATCCGGCAGCGCCTATGAATCCAGATCTCGCATTCGGCCCAAACGTTACCCGCTAAAATATGCTAACACGTGGCGGACCAATGTGCCTCTTAGCCAGATGACACTAGGCAGCGTCGGCGGGTGAAGGTGAGCCGCTCAGATCAATGGAATGATCTTCATTTAAAAGTAAATCCTGAGCCCAAACCGTTCAAAGTAAGTCGCCCGGCCCCGTCAGTTGGATTTGTTTCCTTGACAACAACTAATTAAAGCTTGCATCGGAAAGTAGCGGTGCCGAACGCATCATCGGATTGCCTTGCTTGGAGATGGAGCCCAGCCGCTGGCGTCCACCCGACGAGTGCTCACGTGGATTCAGCCCCAAGCAACTCACCACTTGTTTACTCCGCCCAAAGCGTTCCACCGGACCCAACGTCAGTACGAAGGCCAGTGATGTCACCGGACCTACGCCCGGATGCGTCATCAGCAGCACCGCCGACGAGTTCTGCTCCGCTTGCTCGGCCACGGCTTGGTCAAACTCCTCCAGCGATGTCTCCATCTGATCGAGCATGCGCAGCAACTCTTGTCGTCGCCGGCTTGCCCACGGATCCAACGCCAGACCTTCTAACTCGACCCGGCCCTTCTTGGTGAACAACTTCTTCTTCCGGCACACGCCCTCGCCCATGGCCAGTGCGTGCAGTTGATTCGCGACCGCCGTGCGCATCCACACCAGCTTCTGCCGATGCCACACCAGTTGCCGCAGATCGCGCTCCGCCATCGTCGGCCGCCACAGCCGCGGAAACCGCCCGCTCAGCAGCAACTCCAACAAGTGCGCCGCGTCGCGCGCGTCCGTTTTCTGCTTCCGAACCATCGAAGCCCGGATCTCGGCCGCGTCCCCGACCCACGCTCGAACCAGCGCGTGTGCCCGATGGCTTCGATCCCCACTCGCACCGGCCCTTCCAGACCGGCGTAGAACCCTCGTGCTTCGCCACTCTCATGCTCCAGACGACATTCCACCACTTCGCCTGTCTCTTGATCCAGCATGGCTACCTGCTGGTAGCGCGCATGCAAATCACACCCTACAATCTTCATGTGCTCGGCTCCTTTCCTCCGAGCCTTGGTTTCTTTGAGCGTTACCAAGTTTACTCGGCGGCTTGGAGCCGACACGGTTATCGAATCCGGCCTTGTCACCTAGCCGGATATCCCATCCTTTCATCCGCATCCTCCCACGCCCAAAGTTAAGGGAGGTACGCTTCAGCGTCTGTGGGGTAGCTTGGGCTCGGACTCGACTGGTCGCCGGATCAAGTGCTCAGGCCGGTTGTCGGTGATGACCTTGCGCGCGACGGCTGCCAAGCGGAGCCGCTCAGGCTTGAAGGACGGGATGCCGACGCTGGGGAAGAGGTCGCCCTGCGGCCAGTCCTCTGGTCGAAGATTGGTCAGCGGAGGGTAGAGATCCGGAGTTCCCTTGCCGCTGTTGCAGAACACCGCGAACCCCCAGCCGTCAGTGCGATACAGGATTCGGCTACTGACCCCAGGCATGGCCCCGCCGTGCTGAAAGCCGCGAATCCCGGACGGCTCGGTCCATGAGTCCCAGCCATTTGTGTAGGTGGGCAGCTCGACGCCCGTCGCAGTATTGTAGATCGCCGGCACCGTCCACATGGTTGCGACGGTCGCTGGCCGCAATAGGGGGTTGTTCTCGCCGAGTGCGAACGCTGCTAGGACCTTGGCGTAGTCAACCGCGGCCAAACACCACCCGCCGAACGAGTCGAACCATCCATAGTCCTCACCGCCGTACCCGATCGGCACAAGCGATCTCGGCCCTGGGCTGGGCCCGTTGGCAGCGCTTTGCGCGATCCGCAAAAAATCGTCATGGTGACGGACCGTCCCCGGCCGCTGCGCCGAGGAGGAGATCAGGGTTCTGTGCGGCCGAGTAAGTCCCAGACGTTGGAACACGTGCTCGGTAACCGCATCGACATATGCGACGCCGCGCTTCCGCTCGACGACAAGGCCAAGGAGGAGATAGCCGAGGTTGCTGTACTCCTGCTCCGCGCCAGGCGCGAACTGGAGCGGCTGACCTGCCATGTAGCCCGCCACCTCCGGTCGCGTAACAGGTAGAAATCCGAGGCTGTATGCGGCCGCGACGGCGTCAGGGGTCGGGAGGTCGCTCACTTTCGAGCGGTCCCAGCCGCCAGTGTGGGTGAGCAGGTTGAGCAGCGTCACGTTCGCAAGCCGCGGGTCAGCAACGGATCCGGGAGCGGGCGCCAACGCGAGGATGGCCTGCATCGAATCGCCGAGGCTGATTTGCCCGGCTTCGAGCAGCTGATGGATAGCGATAGAGGTGATCGGCTTCGAACAGCTGGCGATCCGGAACATCGAAGTTGGCTCGACGGGCGCATAGTCGGGTTCGGCCCACGTGTAGCCACGGCTGTACACGAGGCGGCCGCCGCTGGTCACCGCAACCGCGGTGCCGCGGGTTCCGTTCGTGCGCATGAAGTTCTCAACTACGTCGTCGACCGGCTGCATGGCGGCAACCGCAGGGCCGGTGATCGTGAATTGCCGCGGCAGCGGCTGGTCGCGTTCGGCGAAGAGCGCCGCGAAGCGCGTACCGGCGCCCAGGCCACCGCCCTGGACGTAGACGGGGAAGAGGCCGGCAGCCACCCAGCGGTTGAACTCTGACTGGTATTGCGCGCTTGTCATTCCATGACGCGCAACCCAGGGGCCGATGCTGTCTTCGCGAAACACCGACAGATACGTCACATCGGGTGAGACGGTCACGAACGCCGGCCGCGCCCACTGCAGGACCTGGGCGTCGAAGCGCGCCTGGTACGCCGCGTGGTCCTCACCCCACCATCCCGCGATATCCCAGCGAACCTGGTTGACGTTCGGGTCGAGGACGACGGCGAAGCGGCGGTTGTTGGCATCGCCATAACTCGCGATCCAGCGGGGGATCCAGTCGTTCTGTCGAGCCTGATCGATCCAGTGCTCCAAGGTCGAGCTGTCGCCGACATTGCCACTCTGCAGGCCATGCCGGGTCAGCGAGACTCCATGGCTCGATGCCTCCATTATGGAGGCGAACACCGGGTTGGACGCAGGCCCGGCCGCTGTCACAATTGACGGGCTGAAACCCCGCGCCGCCCAAGTGTCGAAGAATGTCTGGAACTGCGCTGGCGTGGCGCCGTGGATCCCGGCGAACGCCGGGCCCTGGCGGCGCACCCAGATGGCAGCGTATCGGGGGTTGCCGGAATCGCCGTAGACACTCAGCGATATCGGGCGGTACCCCTGCGGGACCAGCGTGTCCCACTGATTCTGATAGTCCGCGTGTGTGCGGTCATGTGTCGCGACAAAGTCAACGGACATGCCCACCTCCCTTGACGCTTTTCCCTTTGGTCAAACAGCGAGCGCGAAGTGTGCCTCCGCCGGACGTGTGGCCCACCACTCTGCGACGTAACTATAACTAACTATAACTATGGGTTGTAACTGTCCGCGAAATAGTAATTTGGGTCGGAGCCGGCCAGAGCCTGGCTGTGTTCAGTATAGCTCGGGAACTTGTAACTGTTCGCGAATAAAAGAGTCTTGGTCCTCAACCTCTCTGGCGAAGGAAAGCGGTGCCGGGCACTGCTCAGGATACCTTTGTCCTTGACACCGCCTTTGCTCTTATCGAGGGGCACCCGTATTCACGGGAGGGTCAAGATTTCACGGATCAGACGGAGAGACCCGGGTCACCCGTCCCTCCCTGTAACTCATTCTCAATCCGAGAAGTATTCCGGGGGACAAACAATCCACACGCAGGGAATCTGCCGGCCATTGACGCTAACTTGCAGAGCAGACTAGGGTGCCGCTCACAGGACGCCTTTTCACAAGGCGGGGCGGGTTCGGGTGCAAACGCAGGCTCACTGCAGTTGGCCTTTCCCTGTGCCCTGAGACAAAAGGAGCAATATGAAAACAAATGCCAGACGGTGTCTCGTAGTGTGGATCCTGGTGTTGGCCGTTTTGGCTCTGGCCGAAACCGCGCTGTCCCATGATGGTCAAGGCGGAGGCCATCACAGGAACGGACCAGCAAAAACGCTCTATGTCTGGGCAGGCGACGAAGCTCGTGTGGCCCCGGACTTTCTTGCCGTCGTGAATTTCGATGAAGATTCCGGGGATTACGGAAAAGTCATTACCACCGTTCCCGTTCCGCCTCCGGGCAATGTGGGCAACGAACCACACCACTGCCACCTGTCGGCGGACAAGAAGATCCTCGGGTGCGGTGGGCTGCTCAGCTTGCTAAGTGGCCAAAACAGCATTTTCTTTTTCGACGTCTCGGACGCGCGTTCCCCGAAATTTCTCTTCTCGGCCAACAGCGCCCTCTCCAGCATCACCGACGATTTCCTGCCGTTGGCGGAGGGAGGTTTTCTGGTGACCCAGATGGGATCACACACGGGTGGAACTCCGGGCCGTGTCGCCGAGTTCGATGCCAGCCTGCACATGGTTGGGGAGTGGCCGACTCACGCTCCGCATCACGGCTTCAACCCGCACGGCATCTCCGCACGCCCGGAGATGAACCTGATGGTGACCTCCGACTTCCTGATGCCGGCGAGTACGCTGAATGTCTTCCTGGGCGATCCGGAATTGCGAGGTGCAGTCCGAGTGTGGGATTTTAAGGACCGTAAGGTCGTCCGCACGATTCAGATCCCGGGAGCCTTGGGAACCATGGATGTGAAGCTGATTCCCGGGGATCGGAGGGGGCGTGCGTTTACCGCGGGGATGTTTGACGGGTTGGTCTACCTGGTCAACCCGTGGAAGGGAACGGCGCAGACGGTCTTCGACTGTGAGGACATTGTGCCGCACATCGAAGTTCCCGTTCCCGGGGGCATGGTCCAGCTTCTCGCCATGCCGAAAAGCGGGGACCGGCTGATTTTTGCATCATTTCAAGCCGGCCAGGTCGGCATGCTCGACGTCACCAACCCGGAACATCCTTTCCAGACGGGGATTGTGAGTCTGGGTGTCGATGCCGGGCCGCACGCGATCGCCCTCACCGACGACGACAAACGTCTGGTGGTCACGGATTACTTCCTCAATGAAGACGACTTCGGCAAGATTCACTTTGAAGGGGACCACCGTGTGCACGTGATCAAAGTCTTCCAAAATCATCTGGACTTGGATCCGCGTTTTGATCTGGACTTCAATACCGAATTCCCGACCGGACCGGCTCGTCCTCATGGGGTGGCGATGAAGTAATGAGTTGAGGGCGGACAGGGCTGCCAGCTGCGCACGCGGGTCGGGTTTCCAGAGATCGTTCGCATCGGGAGCAGCCCCGGGGGGACCAGATCAAGGGAGCGGTACAGGAACCGACGGCGCTGAGGCTTTTGCGTCTAAGCCTAAGGGACGACGCTTTGCCAACAGCCAATTGGCTGCGGCGACCCCTGCGGTGACGCACATCATAAGAAGCTGGCTGCGCTTGAGTCCAGTCATCAGCCCTACGGCGATCGCGATCCCGATCATGCTCAGCACCGGTCCGAATGGAATTCGGAAGGCGTCCACATGCGGACGAATTTTTCGTAACCGGATAAGGGAGGCGCAGACCGCCGCATACAAGACCATCATCGAACCAGCGGTGACGGCTACGAGCCATAGAAAAGTACCGCTCGCCGCCAGCACCCATGCCGTAAGCGCATACAACAGAATCGCGGCTGCGGGTGTGTGAAACCGAGGATGAAGCCTGGCGAACAGAGCCGGGAACTCTCCCTGTGCCGCCAGTGAATAGGCTAGTCGGGGGCCATACAGCATGGCAGCTGAAATCCAACCATAGATCGAAACCAGAGCAGCGATTGCAACGAACACCGCTCCGCTGCGTCCGAGCAAAACTGTCGCTGTCGCGGCGAGGGGCGCATCGGTGGTTCCAGTACCAATCGTCGCGACGACGACGAACTGCAAAAGCATGTAAATCACGGCACACGCCAGCAGCCCCATTCCCAGACCAAATGGGATGGTGCGGCGTGGCTCTCGGACTTCTCCCGTTGGAAGAACTGAATCCTCCCATCCGCCAAAGGCCCACAGGAGGAACACCAGCGCACGCACCCAATTCGACAGCCCCGGAGAGGTGATTTCGGAACCATGTATGAGTTGCGGCTGCCGTGCGAAGTGCGTGACTCCGACCAGAACCAGCAATGCGAGCGGCAACAACTTGGCGAGCGTCATCAGGCTACTCAGGTTGGCGCCACTGCGGACTCCGCGAAAATTCGCTGCAGTGGGAACGGCAATCAGAACTGCCATCAGCAGAGCACGATTCCAATGGTTGAGCGTACCGGGAAAGAATGGCGCGAGGTAATCGACAAAGAGATCGGCGAGAGCGGCAACTGTACCGATGACGTTCAGCAAGTCGAACCAGGCAATCTGCATCCCGGCAAAGCGGCCAAAGGCAGTGCGAACGTAAAGGTAAGCTCCGCCGGGTTCGGAAAACTGGGACGCGACCTCAGAGAAGCATGCCACGATTAACGCCATGCCTAGTGCCGCGAAAATCATGGCGAACGGGCTGGCTCGTCCGAGCAGGCGGGTAAGCTCACCGGGCAGACCGAATATCCCGCCACCGATGATGCAATTGATGACCAGGGCGGTCATCGTCCAGCGCCCCATGGAACGAACAAAGGTCATCGTTCACCCCGCAAATTGGGGCAAAGTTTATCATGCCTTCGAAATCCCCTGGTTTAGGGTTGTTGAGCGCTATCGCGGTTGTGGACCGGCCTTCTCATCGTATCTGTTCTAAGTAATGGGGTAAGGAGAATGCGCGGGCTGCTCATGCACCGAACTGACGCAGGTGATGGTCCACGTGAAGGTAGGCAAGGCGCATCCATTCGCGATCTGACATCCGGCCAAAGTACGGGTGGGGTTGCCAGTGGAAGTCCCTGGGCTGTCGGGTGAAACGGTCGATGAGGTTCTGCAATTCACGCAGATCGCTGTCAAAAGCGATGGGCTGCGTGCCCTCCGCCTCCTGATCCAACTCCGGGGCGGTTTTGAAATCCTTGGGCCATGGGATGGGAGCCCAGAGCGCCGCCCACTTCAGCAGGATGCGGGGATAAGGAACCGGGAGAGGCCGCGCAGGTTTCAGGCTCATGTACAGCCTGAATCCGTCGGACAGGTGACACAGCATCTGGTGCGAGGACATTCTTCCCCAGCGACGCGGACTGGCAGGACCCAGTGCCCGGAAGCGGTGGATGAGTTCGTCTCTGTCGGTGGGGTTGGAGAGAGTCTTCATGGCACTCTGCCTCGCGGCTCGGGGTTGTTGGAAGATTGTATCCCTGGGGCGATGGAACGGGGCAGATTCGTCTTACGCAGGGCGTTGGGTTAGGCCAGTGATAGGCTGTGGGGCGGACTGGGATCGAGCATGCTCATCGAAATCGGAGAGGTGGAGGCGATCTACCGGTATCCCGTGAAGTCCATGGGCGGCGAACGGCTTGAGGTTGCTGAGTTGGGTTGGCACGGCATCGAGGGCGACCGGCGCCTGGCATTCCGGCGAATGGATGATCGCAGTGGAATGCCGTGGCTGACGGCAAGCAAGCTTGCTGAGCTGGTCCTGTTCACTCCGCGACGCCGTGAAGACGGGGCTGCGGGAGATCTGCCGACTCATGTTCGCACGCCGGATGGTGAAGAGATGCCAGTCTTCGGGGAGGATCTGGCCGGGGAGGTGGCACGACGGTACGGGGCTCGGGTGGAGATGATGCAGTTGAGGCATGGCATCTTCGATGAAGCCAGCGTCTCGGTGATCGCCATGGATACGGTGCGCGAGATCTCGCGACTCGCAGGGGTGAAGCCGGACGTGCGACGATTTCGTCCGAATATTGTGGTTCGGCCGCTGCGACCGGTTCCCTTTCAGGAGGATGAGTGGGTGGGCGGCGTGCTCTCGTTCGGCGAGCGGGACGATGCGGCGGCGATCAGCGTCACGATGCGCGACGTGCGGTGCTCGATGCTGAACATTGATCCTGACTCGGCGGGGCTGGCGCTAGAAATGATGAAGGCGGTGGTTCGGGCGCACCAGAACACCGCGGGAATCTATGGCGCGGTCGCTCGTGTCGGGCAGGTGGCGGTTGGACAGAAGTTATTTCTGCGAGGGGCGGAAAGGGAAACCCACCTCAGAACTTTATGACGATGCCGGCGGAGACTCTGCCCTGCCTGTCCTGGTTTTGGTCGACGAACTTAGTCAAAAGCCAATCTGCCTGCACGATGCGAATTCCGATCCCTTTGCGAAGCCCGAGGTCGATACCGCCGCCCACGAGCATGGCAAAAGCGTTGTCGCTTACGCCGCTGGTTTTGGCAGTAGCTCCGCCGAACAAGGCGTGCACAAAGGGCTGAACTACTGGCAGACGGGCGGTGAGCACAGGACCAACGGTATAGGTGTAAACCGACGAATTCGCCAGTCGCGAATTGTAGACACCACCGAAATCACCCGTGATCCCCAGAACATGTTTGAAGTTTCCAGTCAGCGAAGCGTTCCACCCCGCGGCATTGTAGCTGGGCTGGAGATGTTCGAACTGGGCTCCTCCGAAGATCTCGACCCTTTGCGCAAGTGCTGCTGTGCCTATCACACCGACGAGCAGGAGGGTGGGTAACACTTGCTTCCTCATGAATCCTTCCTTCTGGCCGCCAGCCTCAAGGGATTTTGAGTGCCTACGGCACGATCCAGACCTGAAGCTATGCTGATCGCCGCAAAGCAAAACCTGTCAGAAGTTACAGTGAAACAGCAAAAAGGATTCCAGATGAAGGGCATCACAGCACGGTGAAGTCTAACCCTCAGGCACGGGCGGGCAGCCTGGGAATTCCCGGAGGTAGGTGTTGCCGATGTATTGGAGGTCCTTGATGCCGATTTCGCTGGTGTAGAAGCCGTCGCTGGTAAGGCGGCGGAGAAAGGCGAAGAACTCTACGCCCTGGCTGAGAGATGGATCCGCGAGCGTGCTTTTGCGGTAGGCAATGAGATCGAGGACTTCTTTCTTCTGGACGGGTGAGCAGGCCAGCCAGGTGGAGGCGAAGCGGTCGGCGCAGAAGCTGTCGAGCCACATCATGCCGCCGCCCAAGGTCAGTTGATAGTCCTTGTTTTCGCTGGTGAGGAGATCGATGAATTCGGGCGCGCCGGCTTCGACGGCGCCTCCGGAGTGGTCGTCGGCGGGGATGATGGCGTCGCAGAGCGCGGTGAGGGTTTGGTACTGATGGGCGGAGAAGAATTTGGTGCGGTAGGGCGCGTGAGATTTCTCCTGTTGGATGAGGCGATGGGCGTGTTGGGCGGCCGCGAGAGGGACGGCCTGGAGGACAGAGCCTGCGGCGGTGCCGATGGCGATGGTTTTGAGGATGTCGCGGCGGGTGATGGGGTTGGTCATGTTGTCTCCTGGACCGTGTTGTGGTCGGTCGTCTCTCCGGGACTGGGGCGTCGTGATAGCGGCTGCATGGATTGTGAGACCATCTCTTCTTTCGCCCCTTCGGGGCTGGATCCTCACTCGCTCTAACCCACGGCTTGCGCCGTGGGCTGTGGTCTTACGCCGCTTCGCGGCTCGAGTGTTGGCTGTGCCAGCCTTCCTTGTTTGACGCCCGGTTGCGCTAACTCCCTACCGCTGCGGCTAAAGCCCCTGCGGGCTCGATTTCCCTCTATTGCGCTTCCATTCGAGGCCTTCACGTACCTTCACCGCCTCTGCGGACAAGGCGAATGGCAAGTGTCATTAAATCCCGGAACCGATTTTGATTCAAGCGCAAGGCTAGCGGGTCCAGGCTAAGGCATGGGGGGACGTTGAGGCTGGGCAAGGATTGACTTTGCCGCTGGACCGGAAAACGGTTTTGGAGTACCGTCCTACGTCGCATCCGCAAGGATAAGGAAGGAGTCCACTTATGCGATCAGCGATGGTGTTGCTGGTGATTCTGCTCTGCTCGGCAGCTCTCATGTCTCAGAGCACGGAGGCCAACCTTCAGTCGGAGTTGGAGGGCCTGCACGCTAAATGGTTCCACGCGTTTGACAGCGGTGATGGCGCCACCATGGACCAAATGGAGATGGACAAGCTCGTCCTGGTGATGCCGACAGGGTCCATCTGGACGAAGACGAAAGCGAGGAGCAGTGAGAAGGCCGAGGGGCACCCCAAGACGGAACGCACGTTGAGCGGTGTGTCGGTCCGGCGGTTCGGGGACACGGCCATCCTGACCGGGATCCTGGCCACCAAGGCGCCGGACGGGAACTCGAAGGACGGAACAACCGTAGTGTTTGTGCGGAACGCAGGCAAGTGGAAGGTAGCGTCCGCACAGTGGACCCCGGTGAGCGACGAAAAGTAGAACTCAGCTCATCCGTCTTCGGGCAACTTCGCCAAAACTGAAAGCAGCAATCGGACGGCTAAGCCGATGCCCAGTTCCTGCTGCGCCAGCTACAGGTTCCCCTTGCGCGCTTCTTCGAGCAAGTGCTCAGAGGCGCGCCAGGATAACGCCAGGATCGTCAGTGTTGGATTCTTGTCGGGATTGGTGACGAGGCTGGCGCCGTCTACGACGAACAAGTTCTTCACGTCGTGAGCCTGGCAGTATCCGTTCAGAACCGACGTTGTGGGATCAGCGCCCATGCGCGCGGTGCCGACTTCGTGGATGATGACGCCGCCATCGGCGATGCCGTAGGGGCTGTCGCTGGGACGGAAGGTGGTCATGTAGGTTCCACCGGCGCCTTCGGTGATGGCGCGGAAAGTTTGCTGCATGTCGCGCGCCTGCTTGATTTCGTAGTCGGTCCACTTGAAGTGGAAACGCAGGACGGGAATGCCCCACTGGTCGACGACGTCGGGATCAATGTCGCAGAAGCTGCCGGAGTTGGGAATCATCTCGCCGCGTCCGGAAAATCCCATATAGCAGCCGTAGTGCTTGCGGAGCGTTTGCTTCAGGCCGGGGCCGTAGCCTTCGAGGTCGTCGCAGAGGTCGTAGAACATTCCGACACCGGGCATGTCGCGGCCGCCGCCCATTTCGATGTGATAGCCGCGCGGGAAATCGTTCTTGCGGTCGTACTTCCACCAGGGCACGTAGACGTGCATGCCGCCAACGCCGTCGTGGTTGTGGGGCGGGATTTTCTCCATCTGCGGGAAGTAGCCGTAGCCGTCGCTGCCAACGGAGTCCATGAGGTTGCGACCGAGCGCGCCGGAGGAATTGGCAAGGCCTTGCGGAAAGAGTGAGGACTTCGAATTGAGCAAAAGGCGCGTGGATTCGCAGGCGCTGGCCGCGACGACTACAGCCTTGGCATGGACGCGCTTTTCTGTGTGCGTGGCTTTGTCGATGTAGGAGACGCCTTCGGCTTTGCCGTTCTTGCCGAGCAGGACTTCGCGTGCCATGGCACCGGTGATGAGCGTAAGGCGTCCGGTCTGCTGGGCCGGCGGGATCAGGACCTGGCTGGAACTGAAGTTGGAAGCGACACGGCAGCCACGTCCGCATTGTCCGCAGTAGTGGCAGGCGGGGCGGCCGTTGAGCGGCTTGGTGAGAATCGCCATGCGCGACGGAATGCAGGGAATGCCGACTTTGTCGCAGGCACGTTTGAGGATGACTTCACTGCAGCGAGGCTGGGGCGGCGGCTGAAAAATGCCGTCGGGGGCGCTGGGGATATTTTCTTTGGTTCCGAAGACGCCGATGTAGCTTTCGACCTTGTCGTAGTAAGGAGAGAGGTCGTCGTAGGAGATGGGCCAGTCTTCGCCGAGGCCGTCGCGAGTTTTGGAGCGGAAATCGACGGGCGCGAAGCGGAGGGCGATGCGGCCCCAGTGGTTGGTGCGTCCGCCAACGATGCGGGAACGGAACCACCGGAACTTGGAATCGGGCGCGACGGTGTAGGGCTCGCCTTCGATGGTCCAGGCGCCGTTGGGGGCGAGGAACTCATCTTCCAAATTGTTGCCTGGCTTAAGAGCGTTGCCACCGATGCCGGCGCCTCGGTGCGGGAGTTGGTAGGGCCAGACGTGCTCTTTGTAGTCCTTGTCGGGATTGAGGGGCGGGCCGGCTTCGAGCAGCACGACGTTCAGGCCGCCCTCGGTGAGGACCTTGGCGGCCATGCCTCCGCCGGCGCCGGAGCCGACTACGCAGACGTCATACGGCTTGGGGGAGCGGATGACCTCGGGCATGAGGGCGACCTGCCTTTCTTGAATCCGGAGATTGTAGCGCGAGGCGCGGAGTTCGGAGCAATTCTGTTCTGTGACGCAGACGTACGTGACTCCCGTCACTGAGGATCGCGGGATTCCCACGTACAAAACAATCGTGGCGGCGGGATCGAAATTCGACCGGCGTGTCTTTCTGCAGACTGCGGTGGCTGCGGCGGCTGCGGCGGGGTTTGGCTGCGGACGGAATGGGACCCCGTGGCGGTTCTTCACATTGGATGAGGCGCGCACGCTGGCGGCGATGTGCGAGCAGATCATTCCGGCGGACCAGGATCCGGGGGCGGCGTGGGCCGGAGTGGTGAACTACATTGACCGGCAGTTGTGCGGTCCGCTGGGGCGGTTCAGGGAAACATATCGAAAGGGGATTGACACGATTGAAGCGAGTTGCCGGCGGCGGTATCCGGCTAGCTTTGCCGATCTCGATGCGCCGCGGCAGATTGAGGTTATGCATCGTCTCGAGGCCGGGGAGGTCGAGGGCGAGTTCGGACCAATGTCGTCGGCGGACTTCTTCGGGGTGGTTATCGAGCACACGATGCAGGGTTTTTATGGCGATCCGCGGCACGGAGGGAACCGGGACGGCGCGAGTTGGAAGATGCTGGGGCTGCCTTATCCGCCGATACGCGGACGATTGAAATATGACCTCACCAAGTTGTGACATTCGCTCGTATGGCTCTTAAGCACGTCAATGCGGTTGTGGTCGGTGGGGGCGCGGGCGGTGGCGTCGTTGCCAAAGAACTGGCCGTGGCCGGCCTGAGTGTTGTCCTGTTAGAACG